>Ga0187850_10000027_pt1 | contig 182754 bp, 160 predicted proteins | sample June2016WEW_4_15_FD_132436 | JGI IMG/M metagenome (GOLD analysis project Ga0187850, IMG submission 132436) | Peatland microbial communities from SPRUCE experiment site at the Marcell Experimental Forest, Minnesota, USA - June2016WEW_4_150 | ecosystem: Environmental > Terrestrial > Soil >...
CGACAGGGTTCTCGATCACTTCAATATCCGGATATTTCGCTTTCAGCGCCTTGAACCATTCGTCAGCGGCTTCCCGTTCACCAGGACCAACCCACCAGTGAATGATTTCCAGTTTTCTTTCTTCGGCGGCTGCTGCTATTCCTATAGCAGCAAATACACTCAATACGATTAACACGCTCACAATCTTTTTCACAATGTTCCTCCTTTTCGTTTGTAAATACAATGCATCCCTGTCTTCTTCATCATTCCCGATACCCCCTTGCTTTGATTTTATGCTCCGTTCAAGCCGCATACGCCCGAAGGCACCATGCCCTTACGCGTGCTGGTTGCGGAACACATAGCCAATATCAAGCAAGAAGCATGCCATCACTACCGGATGGGAAAAGCAGATAATTTTGGAGATTTTGAATCCTAAAGTGACTGGAAAAAACCAACAAACGTGTCCGAAAATTGGACATGTACATGGACATGGACATGTCCGTTCCGTGCATCCAGAATGATAGGTTTCCATCTCCTGCTATTGCCGCATCGGCAATTCGTATGGACAATCCCGAAGTGCCTGCGGGTTTTTCTTAGGCACGATCGGGCACACGGATCTACGACGACGTAGCCCGGCAGTCCCTGTCACAATACATCATTCGTGCACCGGGTGGAGCTTGAGAAGCTCACGTGGGACCGTATTGAAGATGGTCGTGATCGCTGTAATCCAGAACCCCGCCGATATCCGAAGTATCATTGCCTGCATTGCGCGAAAGGGCCAAGGACCGCCTGAATAGCGCAAGAAGCGCCCAATTTCCAATGCCACAGCCGCTCGAAGGCGAGGTACTGGTTCAGCTATCCTGCGTATCAAAGCGCAATTGACAGCCTGAATCAATGGGAATAGTCTGTTCTTGAGTTAGAAACGTAGCCCTGCGGGAGCCAGAATGTGGAGTTATTGGGCTTTTGTTGGAACCATGATTGTGGTTTCGACACTACCGCTCGTTTCACAGGGGGCTGGAAGGAAACCATGAAACCTGTTCTTTATGCGGGAGATGGTTTGCTGACCGGGGCAGCCGCTTATTTAGGCGGAGTCATGACTCATTGCAAAATTCCGTTCGATCATGTCCCTTCTACAAAATCGTTTACTCCGGATCTTTTACGGACCGGCAGGAAACTTTTGATTTTGAGCGACTTTCCTGCCAGCCATATTCCGAGCAAGATGATGACGGACATAAAAGCGCAGATCCATGCAGGAATGGGGCTTCTCATGGTAGGCGGATGGCAATCTTTTCACGGTCTTGAAGGGGAATACAATGCAACCCCCATTGAGGAAGCCCTTCCCGTATTTTGCCGCAGGGACGATGACCGCGCCAATTATTGCCACGGGCTTGTTCCGGAACCCCGGGGGACCCATGCCATTACTCGAAATCTGCCCTGGAAAATGCCTCCGGTGATATGCGGATACAATCGGGTTCTGCCCAAGCAGAATTCCCAGGTTGTCATGAGCCTCCGGCCCCTGAAAATGACCAAGGACAAAGCCAATTTTGGAAAAGAAAAGATCCCGCTTCTCATTCTTGGCCAATACGGCAAGGGAAAAACCGCGGCGTTTGCCTCGGATTTTGCACCGCACTGGGTGGGGGGATTGGTGGACTGGGGTGATAAGCGAATACGGACCAAGGCGGCTGGCGGCAGTACGGTGGAAGTGGGAGAGCATTACGCAAAGCTGGTTGCCAATATCGTCAATTGGTTTCTATAATTATTTAGATTAACAACCTATCATTTTCTCCATTCAGCCCGGAAAAACTGGAAGGGACCTATGCATTCAACCTCAGGATCAAGGGCCTTCTCCTGTCGCCCTGCCTCAAGATCGAACCCGGCGATCCCGGCAGTGCCTGGCTCTCCCGCTCCGGCAGTTATGCCCAGAGCAACGCCGCGGTAAGCATGGTCGCCAGGAGCATCGCGACGAACCCGACGACGGCAACCCCCATCATCACGTACAGCCGCGTCCGGATCTTCATTTCGGTTTCCGCGAATCATTCCGGATAAATGACTACCTTCATGGATTCCGGCTTCATAAACTGGAACAGAGCTTCTTTCGCATCCTTCAAGGGGAAGCGATGCGACACTATCTTGTCAAAGTCGTATTTATCGCGGTTCGCCCTCATGAGATTCACGCTCGGCATCATCCCGGTATAGGCGAGGTTGACCTGCCCGATCAGGCGGATGCTCTTCGCGCAGAGATGCCGATGCGGATTGATCGTGACATCTCCCGCATCGACGAAATGGCCGACCTCGACGAAGGTCCCTCCCTGTCGGAGCATCTCTATTCCCTCTACCACCACTTCGGGAGAACCGGCGCATTCCACGACGACATCGGCCCCCCGCCCATCGGTCAGGTCCTTGATGAATTGGTTACGTTCCTTTTGGGTCGTTTTCGCGACGTTGATCGCATGGTTGGCGCCGAAGTCCTTGGCAAAATTCAGGCGATAATCGGATTTATCGAGAGCGACGATCGTTCCAGCGCCGAGCAGCCTGGATTTCATCAGATGGCAGAGCCCGACGGGGCTTACCCCGAATACGACGACCGTATCCCCCGTAGTAAAGCCCTCGTTCGGCAGGGAACTGTGCCCCTTCGCGATATCCAAGGAAAAAGTGACGGCCATCGGCTCGGCGAGCACCGCGATCTCATCGGAGACGTCCTCGGGAACCTTGAAAAGGTGGCTTCCGGGCAGGACGTACATGAGCTCGCTCCAGCCGCCGAAGAGATGGGGAGGCCGGGAGGCGTCGATATGGCCATAGCTCTTGAGATAGTCGCACCAGCTGAATCCGTAGGAATGCTTGCACCAGTAGCATTTCCCGCAGACCATGTCAGGGCTGATTATTATGCGGTCTCCCTCTCGTAATTCCTTTCCGTAGAAGTCCTTAATCTTTCCATCCGCGGAATGCCTCGCCTCTACGACGATGCCTACGTTCTCATGCCCCGGAATGGCCGGATAGGGTCCATAGGTTTCCCTGGGCGTACCGGCATATTGGATCGATTGCCCTTTGTAGAAATGCTTGTCCGATTCGCATATTCCCGCAATTATCGGCTTTACCAATAGGCAGCCTTCCTCGAGGGAAGGCCTGGGAAACTTTTGAATTTCTATCTTGCCAGGCTCAACCAAGACTGCGGCTTTTACCATCTCATCCATTTATGCGCCTCCGTTTGTTGATACCGATCATCTCAAGGTAGAGCAAAGGGCGTGCCAACTCGCTAAATAGCAATTTATTGAGAATATGGCATAGTTCCCGAGCTTTCCAAGCGAGCTGCAGATATGAGTATGTAGTTTATTTGGACATGTATCCCTACATGTCCTATGCTCGATCCGTTTTCACTACAAGTAAACCCGCCGGCGAATGTCACTTTCCCGCAATGCGATATACAGGTATGTTTCTCCCTATTATTCGACCGCGGTTACGCCGCCAGCTCGTTACGGGAGATCGCGGAAGCCTGCGGCATCGCCAAAGCGACCATAGATCATCATTTCCCGGATCGATACAGCGCCAGGAGGAGCCGTCCGAGCTTACCGTGACGCTGAGGGAATGGCAGCCGGCTTCGAGCGCGTCCGGATCAGCAGGAGGAGCACGATCCCCGCGGCCGGGAACAGCGCGGAGTAGAGGACCGGCGCCACGGTACCCAGGCGGTCGAACGCTAGCCCTAGGGCGACCAGGCCGGCGATATTCCCGGCCCAGAACACGCCCTGGAAAAACGATACCCCTCGAGCCGCGCTTTCGCGCGGAACCACATCCATCAGGTAGGCCGGTCCGATGGCGGTCGGCACGGAGAGGAACGCCATAAGGACGGCGAATGCGTAGAATTGCCAAAGCGGCCGGGAGAAGCCCAGGACGAGGAAGGCGGCGCCCGTCAGCGCGCAGGAGCCGACAAGTACCCACCGTCGGCCGACTTTGTCCGAGAGCCACCCGAGGGCGAAGGAGAGACAGAGACCCACCATGCCCGTCACGGACTGCGTCAGGCTGATCGTGAACTTGGAGAAGCCGTGATGGTCCATCACCAGGGACCTGCCGAGATTCGCCGTGGAATTGGTAAAAGACAGGAGGAGGCTCACTCCCAGCAGAAGAATGAGCCCGATGCTGCCGGCCCCCATGGACCGCGGGAGCTCGGGGCGCGGCACGCTCTTCCCCGCATCCGGAGGGGGCGGATCGCCGCCCGACATTGGCTGCTCCGCCCGCGACTCCACGGACACGAGACCGCCGACGATGATCAGAATGGCGGCGGCGGCGGCCCCCTCCCAGAGACCGACAAATCCGAAACGGTCGGCCAGCCATCCCACACCCACTCCGCCGACAAACCCGCCAAGTCCGTTGGTCATCCCGAGGATCCCGAACGCGGTGCCGCGCTCCTGCGTGGGGGCCGCCAACCCGGTGAGGACCGTTGCCTGAGTAAAGACGATTCCTCCCAGAAAATAGCTGGCTCCGCAGCCTGCCGCGAAAGCGAGCAGCGTCGTGGTCCGGCTGGTCGGCAGGAACACGAATACCCACAGGATGCCGGTTGCGACGAGAAGCATCCTCCGATGAGCGAAGCGCCTCGGCAGCAGCCCGGGTGCAAACGTACCCAGCGCAAGGCAGCCAAACGCAAAGGCCAGGAACAGGCCGCTGCCGGCCGCGGAGGCGCCGCGCTCGATCGCATACAGCGGGACAAGGGCGAGGGTTCCGTTTCCCACGGTCCAGACGGCGAACGAGCAGAGGAACGGTCCGACAAGATACTTTTTGCCCACAGACCCTCCCATTTTTTTGGAGTGTACCATGGGCGTTCGCCCCGTGGTACGGAGAAGACGATGTTGGGGCGCGGGTCCCGGATATGATAGAATCGGGCCTTCGCAAGGGATAGTCCGCGGAATTGTCAACGTCGAGAAGAAAATTGCACACTTCTGGCGGGTGAGAATTGCACATTCCGCCCCATTGGGTAACGAATCCGATTTAGGCCGTTCTGCCCTCCTTGGCCTTCCTACGTGAACGAGTTGCTGACTCCTCTATCGGGGGCTTGTCTCCTTCTCAGTTGCGTCCTTCACCCGGTCCTTTCGGACCCACCCGGCGAGTTGTAGGAGCGCAACCTCCGCGCCACCCTAATACCCTTTTCCACCTCCCATATTGGGGAGAACAAAGGACAGATTATTTGAACCTTTGCTTCATCCGACCAGCCCATCGGTACCGCAACCGGGCCGGTCGTCCATGAGCGTGTCGGGGTTCCCCTCGACCTCGTACTCGTCTACCTCAACGTTGGGCATAGCCAAAGGCTCCGCTTTGGTCAGCGGCGCCCCGTCTCCTTGCCCAGGGAGCGCAGATAGTGCTCGGTGACCCCGACGTTCGCGTGTCCGAGCGCCTTCTGCGAAGGAAATCTGGCCTACCCAGTGAGGTGAGCCAGTGTGCTGTCCGGGCGCCTGACGGCATGGATAGGCCGGCGAACTAGAACAAGCTCGGCGAAGAGGCGTGTAATAAGGGAACCTGGAGGGAGTTGATCAACCCGAGGATTTCGGGGGAATCGCCTCTCCGCTGTTACTTCGCAAAGCCGCTTCTTCTCCTCAAGGCGAGGCTGTCGAAGGCAACCCCACCAGGATTTTCACTTGGTCGATGTTGATACCTACCATCTCTGCAGCGCTCTGGTTGCTTCCAATCGAAACCGTATAACGTCCAAACTTCGTCCTATTGAACAGGTAGAAGCAGAGACCCATAATCACCAGAGTGATGATAATAGGCAAGAGTATGACACTGATGTATCCCTCTCCGATAAACAGAAAACCGGGAGCGCTCAATCCGTAGAGGGGCGGACCGCAATCAGCAGGCGTTGGGCCGTGACAGTCAGCCGGCGGCTCCGGAAGCGCGCCGCAACAGTGGACTGCCGGTTGCCTACATCGTCTTTGCGCTGATGCTTGCGGCGCTGGCCACGGCGGTGGTCCTGGAATGGAACAAGGCTCAGCCGGCCCTGCGCCAGGCAAACTGGCATATGCTCACCCCGGCTCTGCTTTTCACTTTCGTCTCGCTTTTCCTGGCCTGCGTTGCCTATGCTCTGATCAACCGCGCGTTCGGCCTTCTGCTGCCAACCGGCCGCCTGCTTCTGGTTGGGTTCGTGAACATGACCGCGAACAACCTGATTACCCTGGGCGGCGCGGCTGGGTCGACGGTGAGCATGGTGCTGCTCCGGCGGAAGGATGGGGTCGTCCACGATGTCCTAGCTGCGTCGCTATTCAACTCCTATCTGCATCTCGGTCTCGGCGCTCTTGTCCTGCCTCCCAGCGTCCTATACCTGATGTTCCTTCATGAGTTATCAGCCCTGACTCGCTTGGCCGGTGCAGTTGTCTTCCTCGTCTCCCTCGCGATTGCGATCGTGGTCAACCTTGCGGCGTTACTCCGCCCGATTCGGAGCAGAATCATACGCCTCCTCTCTCGCTTCGTGAACCTTGTGTCGCGTAAGGACCTGAGTCGGACGTTCGCCGAGTTCGATTCCTCTTTGACCGAGGGCCTAGCCCTGCTTGCCGCGCGGCCGAGGCGGCTGGCACTTCTCCTCACTTGCCACCTCGGCACCTGGGTCGTGGGCTTGGTCGCACTCTGGTTCTGCTTCGCCGCACTCGGCCATGTGCCCCCGACGGGGATCATGATCAGCGGGTACTTCGTAGCGCTGGCAGCCGGTTCGGTTTCCATGATTCCCGGTGGGCTGGGCATTCAGGACGGCTCAATGGCCGGAATCTACGCTATGCTCGGCACACCCTTGGAGATTGCGGTTCTGGCCGCGATACTGTTTCGGGTTGTGTACTACCTGCTGCCTTTCGTGATCGGCCTGGTCATTTACTGGAGTGGGTTGAGACGAAGGTCCGGGGAGAAGAGGTCCCAAGGAACCGATGAGTCAGTTATAAAGCCGTGGCCGCTGAACCCATGAACCGCGAGACCCTCGCCCAGCCGGCTTCTGATCTCCGATCCACGATCCCCGATGCCGGGTTCATACGGATCGTCATGATCTCGTCCTTCAAGGAGGGATTTGGCGGCGGGCCGGGCAAGTACGTGTATGAACTGGCCAGGAGATTGGCGACCCGGTGCGAGGTCCTCATGCTCCGCCCAGGCGAGACGACCGGTTTCGTGGACGAGGAACGGTCCACCGGATCTGCCCCGGAGCTGAAGAGTCCCGGGGGTGTGGGTTCAGGGAGGGATGCCGGCACCCGTGAACCCTCGAGTCCCCGACATCTTCTCAGGCATTTCACGATCGCCAGCGCGGGCAAGGACGACGTCCGGTACCCCTTGCTCACCCGCGCAACCGTGAGCCGCCTGTTTGCGGCGCTCGATCAGTTTCATCCCGATGTCATGCACGCCCAGGAGCCGACTCCGATTTCAAGGATCGCCCAACATTGGGCTTGCTTGCGCCGTGTCCCCTTTGTGATCACGTTTCACGTCCTGCCCGGCCGGGAGCTCGATTTCGGAGCCGCCGACCGGGTCATGTTGATGTCTTTTCCCATCCTTCGGCAGTCGATACTGGGCTTCATCAGGAGGTTCCACCACAGGTGTGCGGCCGGGATCATGATGCATGAAGAGATCTGCAGGCGGCTCGGGCCAGACTCCAGGCCGGCCCGGCTCTTCATCCTACCTTCGGTACTTGACCTCAAACGCTTCCGGCGCTGTCGAGCAGCGCCATCGGTCGGCACCTGGAATCTGAGTTACGTCGGATTTCTCTCCGACCGCAAGAACCAACTCTACCTCCTCGAGGTGATGCGGTATCTGCCGGTCAACTTCCGTCTCCGGCTCATCGGCCGGGCGTTGACTCCCGGGTATGAGCAGAAGCTGCGCAAGTATGCCTCTGCGCACGGCCTGAACAATGTCGAGTTCCTGGGCCAGGTGAGCAACGACGAATTGCTCGACCGCCTGGAGCAGACCCATGTGTTCGTTTCGGCCTCGCGGCTGGAGGTGCAGGCTGCGGTGATCAACGAAGCCCTCGCGTCCGGGACGCCTGTGGTCGGCCTGGACAATGAGACTCTAGACCTCGTCGACGACCGAGTCGGCCGTCGATTGCCCGCGGGCACACCCGCGGTCGAATTCGCACGCCGGGTGAGGCAAATCTGCGAATTGCCGCGCCACGAATACGAGGAAATGTGCCGGCAGGCCAGAGCCCGAGTCAGGGGGATGGATTGGAGCGCGACCGTCGATGGGACCATCGCGGCGTATGAGAGTCTCCTGCCAGGACAGTTGAAACACGAGATCGGCGACGATGCCCTCGTGCCCCGAGACCCGGCTCCCGAGTCCCGACTTTCTCTGGCTATGATGATGATATCCTCGTTGCTATACGCCCTCAACAGGCGCGCATCCCGCGGTATCAACGCCGATGAATGCAAAGCTTGAATTAGTAAAGCGATATTGGGAGGCGGAACGCGCGAGGGACATTGAAGCAGTCTTAACACATTTTGATCCTGATGCGATTTTCGAATCGCCAGTGATGACCGCAAGAATAAGTCGCCGCCAAACGCATCTATTTGCTCGACCATCGCTTACCGCTGGGACGGGCTGCCCTCACACCGAAGCCGCAGAATGCAACAATACCTGTGGCAGCAGCGCCGATGGTTGACAGTTGTTCGTTTGCCGCCCTACGCACCAGACTTGAATCCCGTAGAGTTCATCTGGGGAAACGTTGGGGCGTTCTCGGCACCGCACCGCGTACAGATCCAAGGCACCCAATGCCCGCGGGTCCGACTTTGGGCCTCGAAAGCGCATCTTTCAAGCCGTCGCCTCAAGCCGGTCGGCGTCGTGCGCCGTCAGATTCGTGCAGCGAACCGACTCGACGATTCCACCGACACTGACGAACTCCTCCACCGGCCTGCGCCCCTTCTTGGGCTGCGGGATACCGTCTTTGAGCCATTCGCTGACTACCAGGTACGCTTCGTTTCGACCTGTTGCACCCGTGGAGCGCCCTGGTAGATAGGTCTTGCTTGACAGGTCGTAGAACTGGACGTAGAGGAACTTCTTTCGGCGGTACAATGAAAAACGGCGCATACCCGCTTGCTCCCCGATGGCATCTGACAATTGCCATCTGACAGTGAAGTGCGGACACGCGCCGGTTTTCCGGAAGCGGTCTGTAGGTCCTTACTCTGTGAGGGCCTCTATAGCAGGGGCAGGATTTGAACCTGCGACCTCCGGGTTATGAGCCCGACGAGCTGCCAACTGCTCTACCCTGCGTCGTGCAAAATAATATAGGGCGATCAACCACGATTGTCAAGCATCGATGCCCGGTCTGCCTGGTCCTGCCTCATTTCGAGGGCGTGAGCAGGACTCGCCCTTGACATTTGCGCTCATTCCGTGAATAACGAATAAAAATACGAACAGGAGGTATTTATGCTCAGAAAGCTTATCACCGGTCTTATGCTGGCCATCCTCGTCCTCGGAGTGATGTCGTGCGCGAAGAAGGAGCCCACCAAAATTACCATTGCCACGGACGCCACCTGGCCGCCCATGGAAATGGTTGACACCAACAAGAATATCGTCGGGTTCGACATCGACCTGATGAACGCCGCGGCCAAGGCCGGCGGGTTCACCGTCGAGTTCAAGAACACCGCGTGGGACGGGATATTCGCCGGCCTCGAGAACGGCAAATACGACGCTGTCATGTCGTCCGTGACCATCACGGATGAGCGGAAGAAGACGATGGACTTCTCCCTTCCCTACATCAACGCGGGCCAGATCCTCGTGGTGAAGAACGAAACGCAAGGCGTCACGAAGCTCGACGACCTGAAGGGAAAGACCGTCGGAGCGCAGATCGGCACAACCGGAGCGTTCGAGATCGACAAGGTCAAGGCGGCCGACAACATCACCGAGAAAACCTACGACGAGATCGGGCTTGCGTTCGCCGATCTTGCCAATGGAAGAATCGCCGCGGTGGTCTGCGACAATCCGACCGCTGCCCAGTACGCCCTGCAAAACGACACCTACAAGGGCAAGCTGAAAATCGTGGGTGAACGCTTCACCGAGGAATTCTACGGCGTGGCTGTCAAGAAGGGCAACGCGAAGGTCCTTGACGTCATCAACGCCGGCCTGAAGAAGGTCCTGGATTCGGGCGCGAACAAAGCAATTGAGGCCCAGTGGCTGAAATAGGAATGCCGGGGGGCTCAATCGCCGAACGGTCAAGCGGCGCTTCGAAAGGAGCGCCGCAGTCCCCCCGCCGGGACGCGCGGGAAACGCGGATCGAGGTCACTGACGGGGCATTGATCCCCGGACGGGGAGAGAAGTCGACTTTCTCAGCCTGGCGGATCTCCTTTTTCGGGGCTTTCGCCCTGCTTATAATACTTTTTTTCGCAAAACCCCATCCCTATCGGGATATCATGCTCTTCCTTCCGGACGGGATCCTGAAGACCTTCGAGGTCACCCTCATGTCCATCGCCTGCGCGCTGGTCGTGGGGCTGCTCACGGGGGTGGGGAGGATCTCACGGATCGTGCTCATCAACAGGATTGCCACTATCTACGTGGAAGTGGTCAGGGGCATCCCCCTGCTGGTCCAGATTTTCTACATCTACTATGCAATGGGGAAAATCGTCCAGGTCCCGGACATCTTTGCCGCGGTCATAGCCATGACCGTCTGCTACGGCGCGTACCTGGGGGAAATCTTTCGTGCAGGCATCCAGTCCATCCACAAAGGTCAGATGGAGGCTGCCATCGCGCTCGGGCTGTCGCGCGGGCAGGCCTTGCGCAGGATCATCCTTCCGCAGACCGTACGGGTCGTCCTTCCCCCGCTGGGCAATGAGTTCATTGCGCTCCTGAAGGATTCATCGCTCGTTTCAATCCTGGCCGTTTCCGATCTGCTGCGGCGCGGAAGGGAGTACGCCTCAAAGACATTCGACTATTTCGAGGCATTCACCGTGGTCGCGCTCGTCTACCTCGTCATGACCCTGTTTTTCTCCCGACTTGTCGCTCTCATGGAACAAAGGATGAACCGCAGTGGCAGATAGGGTGCGGATTATCAATGCCTGCAAGAATTTCGGGAAGATCGTCGCGCTGAAGAATGCAACCCTTTCCGTGAAGCCCGGCGAGGTCGTGCTCGTCATCGGGCCGTCGGGAAGCGGGAAGAGCACAATGCTGCGCTGCATCAACAGGCTGGAGAACCTTACCTCCGGACAGATCTGGGTCGATGAGGACCAGGTCACGGACCGCAAGTCGGACATCCGAAAGATCAGGGAAGAGGTGGGGATGGTCTTCCAGTCCTTCAACCTGTTCCCTCATCTTACCGCTCTGGAAAACATCATACTGGCCCCGCGGGTGGTCAAGAGAACGCCGGAATCGGAGGCAAAAGACCTCGGCCGAAGCCTCCTTGCCCGGGTCGGCCTCTCGGAGAAGGAAATCTCCTACCCCGAGCAGCTCTCCGGCGGCCAGCAGCAGCGCGTGGCCATAGCGCGGGCCCTGGCCATGAGCCCCAAGGTCATGCTTTTCGACGAGCCCACCTCCGCCCTCGATCCCGAGATGATCAAGGAGGTGCTCGATGTCATGGTGGAGCTCGCGAAGGAAGGCATGACCATGCTGGTCGTGTCCCACGAAATGGGATTCGCGCGCGCCGCGGCGCATACGGTCGTTTTCATGGACAACGGAGAGATTCTCGAGCGGGGTCCCCCGGAGGCTGTCTTTGCGGCGCCGCAGGAGGAGCGGACCAAGCGATTCCTCAAGCACATTCTCTAGCGGTAGAGCCGCTGACCGCTTGCAGAGGGGCTTTGAGCCTCTGATTCGGACCGGTACATGCAAAGGCCCCCTCAACGGGGGCCTTTTTTTCTTCAATAACTCTTCATCGCGGAGACCTTGCGCGCTCTCTTCATTCGCTTGCGCTCAAGGGCCTTCTTCTTGCGATTGAGAATGGCGGAAGGCTTCTCAAAGAACTCTCTCTTCTTCCATTCCCTGATGATGCCCTCCTTTTCGACCTGGCGCTTGAAGCGCTTGATCGCTTTCTCCAGGGGCTCATCGTCGCTTACTTCGATATAAGCTATGGCAATCACCTCCCTTCGGTGCTATTGCGGGCTTCAATGTCGTGAAAAGCGGCATTAATGTCAAGGAGTGGACCCTGGGTCAGCTCATCCGGATCCACCGCGGTCCCCATGGACTGGATCTCCCAATGCAGGTGCGGACCCGTGGCAAAACCGGTCATCCCGACCTTGCCGATGATCTGGCTTTTCTGCACCTCCTCGCCCTCTGCCACCAGCAGCGTGGACATATGATAGTAGATCGAGAACAGGCCGGGGAGGTGCTCGATTATGATCGTGTTCCCCGTGAGGATCCTGTTGGAAGCAAACACAACCCTCCCCCGGCCGCACGAGGGCACCGGCGTATCGGTGGGCTCGGCGAGATCGATACCCTCGTGGATCGACAGCTCCCGGCCGGCGTCCGCGAGCAGGTATTCGCGCCTGTCTCCATAGCCCGAGGTTCGGCGGGCAGCCGGAAAAGGCACAAGCAATGGACCAGTCTCATACACGGCGTCGGGATGCGCCGTGGACAGAAGCCGGGAAAGGACGCGATACTCCGCAATCTTGCGGGGATCGGGAACCGTGTACAGCGCCGTGAGATCCTTTGTGAGCCCTATCCGCTCGGAGAAGAAAGCCCGCTGCTGGAGGTTGAACGGCTTCAGAAGAAGGCAGCTCCGCGGTCCGGCCCCAATGCGGAGCCCGAGGGAGTACGCATGAACGGCCGCTCCTGCGGGTACTCCAATAAGAGCAGCCCATGTCTCCCGTGCGCCTTCAGAGGAGGCGCGAAAGCCGACGGCCCGGGACAACTCCTTCTTTCCCGGCTCCTGCAGCGTCACCGTGACGGATCCCAGCGGCTCATCTGAAGAAACGAAACACTGTAATAGATCTCCGGGACGTCCCTGTGACGGGACTTTGATCCGCGGCTCCAGCGGCCGCCCCCAGGGCGGGAAGAACGAGAAGAGTCCCTGGGAAGCCTGAAGGGCGCCATCCACAACAGTGTAGCGGGCATCCGGGTCGGTGACACAGAGCATGAGATACGGATCGTTGAGGAGCACCGTTCCCGCCCAGAGGGGGCGCAGGAGCAGGAGGAAGAGAAGCGCGGAAAACGCGGCGCGCTCGGGGAGACGGCTCATTTCTGCAGATCCAGGATGGTGAGCTGGAGATTCTCACCCCCGGCGTAGGAGTTTCTCCCCAGCCGGTACACCACATTCACCACGTCTCCGATTGCAAACTCCCCCGGAAAGCGCGACGCGGCGTTCCAGTAGACGGCGGGCCACCTGGTCTTTCCCGAATCGAGAAGCAGCTTCAGATGATTGAGGTCCTTCCTGCCGATGAGCTCGCACTGCGAGACGCGCATTCCCCGGGTAAGAAACGTGAGCGGCGGGTTTCCCTCACCGTAGGGCTCGAACAGGTCGACGGTCTTCTGAAGGTCGGGAGACAGGAATGTTGCCGGGATCTCCGCGTCGATAATGATTGTCTCCTCACCTGCTGCGGGCAATGCGATTTCTTCAACACGGGAGAAGAAGGAGTCCAGGAACGGTACGAGCCGCGCGCGCTCGATGCTGAACCCTGCTGCAAAATCGTGCCCGCCATGGGTAAGAAAGTCCCCGGAGTGCCGGGCAAAGAAATCGGCGATGACCCTTTCGCGATTGCACCGGATCGACCCTACGGCCGTATCGTCCGACTCGGCGATCACGATGGCCGGAGTCTTGAAGAAACCCTGCAGCCGTGACGCCATGATTCCCGTGATGCCGCGCTGGATGCGCGCATCGTGCACCAGCACGCATCTTCCGCCGGTCCTTTCCAGGGACTCCTTGGCCTGCGCCAGCATGAGGTTCCAGGTGCTCTCTCCCACGCTCTTGCGCTGGCCATCCAGCGCGAAGAGCTGGTTGACGATGGCTTCCGCTTCTTCCGCCGTCTTTGCGAGGAACAGGCTGGTGGCGATACCCGGCTCTCCCATGCGTCCCGCTGAATTGAGAAGCGGAGATACCTGCCAGGCGATGTCCGTGGTGCTGATTCTTTTTCCCAGCAGGTCCTTGCGCTTGAACACCTGGCGCAGACCGCTGCGCGCCGACGCGCGCAGCAATGTGAGACCCTGGCGCACGAGGATCCGATTCTCGTCCACCAGGGGCATCAGGTCCGCAAGCGTGCCCAGCGTCACGAGATCCAGACGGGAAAGAGCGGGCGCCAGGCGCGCCTCCTCGCGCTTGAGCACGAGGGAGATGAAGAGCTCCTCGAGAGTATCGATCTCGGCGGGCGCCTCCGCGCAGTAGCGCGCAGTGCGCGAGGATTCCTGAATGCGCAACAGGGACTTCCCCGCATGCGCGGGAAGGAACTGCGCGATCAGGGGGGAAAGGTCGGAGAAGGAGACGGGCACCGATCCGAACGCCTTGGCGAGGAGGCGCGCATGCGCCGGGGCATCCATGACCAGCACTTCATCCTGACCGATGAAGCCGGCCAGGCGTGTCTTCTCGAATGCGACGAGACCCGGCACGATGTTCTCCATGATCCGGCCGGTCTCGACGAGGTTCGTCAGCCGCACCGCCTCCACGACGAGCGTCTCATTTGCCGGCCGCGCATTCAGCAGGCAGACGGAGACGCCGAAGAAAGGGGAACGGGAAAACCGGAGCGCCCACTCCACCTTGGACGCCACGGCGCACCCGCACAGATCGCGGAAAGGGTATCCGGGGAGCTTCGGGTCTACGATGGCGAAGGCCGCCGGGAGCTCAGCCGGCGGATTGTGGTGGTCGAAGACGATGGTGTCGAGACCCTTTTCCGAGGCATAGCGGATCTCGGCCACGTTCGATATGCCGCAGTCCACCGTGATGAGAAGTCCGGTGCCGGCAGCAAGGGCGTCATCTATCACCTTCTCCGACAGCCCATAGGTTGCATCCCCCCCGGGAAGCATCCACTGAACGTCGGCCTCCATTTCCGCGAGCGCCTCATAGAGCAGCACGGTGGCGGTGATGCCGTCCACGTCACGATCGCCGAAGATCAGGATCTTCTCCCCGCTGTCCACCGCCGCATCGATTCTCTCCACCGCATCGCTCATCGATGCCATGAGGAAAGGATTGTGCAGGAAACGGGGGTCGCTCTCCAGCACAAAACGCAGCGGTCCCGGCGCGGTGATCCCTCGCCGGGTGAGTATCGCGGCAGAGAGGAGCTCGATTTCGTACCGGCGGGCGAGCTCTTTGACCGTCTGCGCGTCGACGGGGGTCTTGTTCCAGATCATGCCTGGGTGATCTCCTCCAGGACCCTCGGGCCCGGTGCGCTCCCGACGTCCCCTGTCTCAAAAGCTGTCTCAAGCACGCGCAAAGCCTCCGCCACCTTTGTCTCGTCCTCCCCCTGCACGAGGCACAGCTCCTCCCCCGGGGCAACAGCGTCTCCCTGCTCCTTGAGCAGCGTGATGCCGACGCCCGGCAGGACAAGGTCGCTCTGCCGGGATCGGCCTGCTCCGAGGATCACGGAAGCGATGCCGACCTTGTACGCGTCGATGCGGGTGAGCCTCCCTTCAGCGCGCGCGGCCAGCGGCCTGATGATTCTCGCATGGGGGCCTTTTTCAGGATGGAGCACGGACTCGACGTCCCCGCCCTGGAACTCGACATTCTGCAGGAAAACCTTCCAGGCGGAGCCGTCCGCCAGTTTTTCCCTGGCGCGCGTCTCTCCGGTTTTCGGGTCCGGGCAGAGCCCGCCGAGCGTCAGCATCCAGCCGGCCAGGCGGAAGGTCAGGTCCATTTCGTCCGCCGGCCCTTTTCCCCGCAGGCAGTCGATCGACTCCTCGACTTCGAGGAAATTGCCGATTTTTTTCCCCAGCGGGCGGTCCATGTCCGTAATGAGGGCCGCCACCCGGCGGCCCAGGCCGGCTCCCGTTGCGACGAGAGAGCGCGACAGGGCCCGCGCCTGGTCGCGGCTCTTCATGAACGCGCCCGCCCCGCTCTTCACATCAAAGACGAGCGACTGCGCGCCTTCGGCGAATTTCTTCGACATGATGCTCGCGGTGATGAGGGGGATCGATTCCACGGTGCCCGTGACATCGCGCAGGGCGTACATGCGGCGGTCCGCGGGGACGACCGTCTCGCTCTGTCCAATCATGGCGAACCCGACCTCTTCCAGCCCGCGCTTGAATTCCGCCAGGGAGAGGTCTGTCCGGTAGCCGGGGATGGATTCCAGCTTGTCCAGCGTACCCCCTGTATGCCCCAGGGACCTCCCGCTCATCATCGGTACCCGCAGCCCGCACGCGGCGGCCAGCGGCGCAAGGATGAGAGAGATCTTGTCACCGACCCCTCCCGTGGAGTGCTTGTCCACGAGCGGGCCGGGAACGCCGGAGAGGTCCCACGTGTCCCCCGACTCGATCATTGCGCGGGTCAGCCGGGCCGTTTCTTCAGGGACCATTCCCTTCAGCACGATTGCCATCAGGAGCGCGGCGAACTGATAGTCGGGGATCTCATCGCGGGCGAAGCCCTGCACAAGAAAGTCGATCTCCTCCGGGGAAAGCACTCCCCCGTCCCGTTTCTTGATGATCAGGTCGACAGGCCTCATTCCTGCCCCCTCTCCAGAAAGATCTTTTTCAATGGCACATACTGCGCGCCGTCACGTCCGAGAATTGATTGAAAGAGCACGCACTCTTCCAGAAAGAAATCGGTCCCGGGTATTTCCGCGATTGTATCCCCGCCCGCGATTGCCGACTTTCCCGCCCGCGCGACCGTGATGTGGGCCGAAAACCCCCTCTCATCAGGAGTCCAGCCAAGGGGGGCTATCTTCTTCTCGAAGAGGCTCCAATACGCCCGCATTTCCGGCTCACCGCGCTCCAGGCCCACCCAGAGAACTCGCGGATTTCCCCGTGGGGGAAACTGCCCGATTTTCCCGAGCCGCGCGGCAATGGCGGGCACCCGGAGGTCCGGATGGTCGAGCACCTGGCGGAGGGCGGCGACGCCCGGTTCCGGCACTTCGCCGAAAAAATGCAGCGTCACATGAAAACCGCCGACGGAAACCCAGCGCAGTCCCGGGTACGCGCGGCGGGCGGGAGCCAGCGCCGAATCGAGGGAGGCCACGACTGCCGACGGGAGAGGAAGCGCGGCGAACACCCTCACCGGGAAGCCCCCACCCAGCGCAGGGAAGCAAGCTCACCTTCGAGGACTGATTGCACCATGCGCGGGAGGGTCTCCCGCAGCGCGCGCAGACCTGCGGGCTCCAGCCGGACTTCGATCGACCGTTCCAGCGGAAGCACGGCGCTCGCGTCAAGGTAACGCAACGACCCCGCGGGAAGCGCATCATCCAGCGGGCCTCTGCAGGAGGGGCAAAGAATGGCATTGGAGAGCGAGGAGTAGAATGCGGGCTTGGCGTCGCCATGCGCGGCTCCGCATCTTTCGCAGGTCTTTGTCTCGGGCTGGTAGCCCGCCAGAGAGAGGAAGCGCCACAGGAATTGTATGGTGACGTACGGCTCCCGAACGAGGTCCGGTGCGTTCAACAGACGCAGGCAGTCGAGAAGGAGACGAAAAAGCATGCTGGAGATTTCTCCGGCGCCGAAGGATTTCTGCACGACCTCCGCCCAGAGCGAAGCCGTGGCGATCCGGGAGAGGTCGCTTTGCAGCCCGGGAAACGACTCCCGGATATCGAGGTCGGTGACCTTGTAGCTCTTCTTCACCGGGTTGTGGTAGAGCACGGTGGACGACCACGTGAACGGCTCGCTCCCCACGCGAAGGTGACTGTGCATCTTGTAGGCGCCGTACGCGGTGGCGGTGATCAGGCCAAGGTCTGAGGTCAGGAGCGTGAGGCTCTTGTGGAATTCTCCGAGCCTTTCCCTGCGGATCACTATCGCCTGGGTGGAGATGCTTCGATACATTCCTTGCGCTTCCGCCCCCATAGTAGTGGAGATGCGCCGCCCATGGCAAGGAGACTGGGGTCGGGCCCGGGCCTCCCGGGGCTGGCTTGACCCGGGGTGCGCGAATTCTTAAGTTGAAACAACAACGGAGAAAGAAAATGAGCGACCATCAGATCATCCCTGCCGATCAAATACTGCCCGCGCGGCTGTTCGTCCTTCCCCTTCACGGGAAGCCGATATTCCCGGGCATCCTTACCCCGCTTATGCTGCCTTCCGCCTCCGATGCGGACACGGTTGAGAAGGCTATCAGCGCTGACAGCTTTCTCGGTCTGGTCCTCACGAAGTCAGGAGACACGGAAAACCCCTCTGCGGAGGATCTGTTTGAAGTCGGGACAGCGGCCAAGATCGTCCGACGCATCAATTTGCCTGACGGGGGCGTGAACATCTTCATTTCCACATTGAAGCGTTTCAAGACCAAGCGCGTGCTGCAGGGAAGCGCCCCGGTCAGCGTCGTGGTGCAGTACATGGAGGACGAGAATTACGACACGCTCGAGGTCAAGGCGATGACCCGCGCCCTGATCAGCGAGATGAAGCAGATATCGGAAGATAATCCGCTTTTTTCCGAGGAGATGCGCCTCTCCATGGTCAATATCGATCACCCGGGCAAGATCGCGGATTTCATCACCTCCATACTCAACCTCGACCGGGTGGAGCAGCAGAAAATCCTCGAAATGACGGATGTGAGGGCGCGCATGGAATATGTGCTCATATTCATAAAAAAGGAGCAGGAGCTGCTCAAAATCCAGAAAAAAATCCAGGGGCAGCTCAATGAGAAGATCTCCAAGAGCCAGCGTGAATACTTCCTCAAGGAGGAGCTGAAGGCGATCAAGGGCGAGCTGGGACTTGCGGTTGATGCGAAGACCGCCGAGTACCAGCGATTCAAGGAGACGGTCGAGAAACTCGACCTCCAGGGGGAGGTGAAGGAACAGGTGGAGCAGGAGCTGGAGAAGTTCTCCCTGATGGACGCCAACTCCCCCGAGTTCACCGTTTCCCGCAACTACCTCGAGACCATTGTCGCGCTGCCTTGGAACGACGATTCGAAGGAGTCAATCGACATCGAGAAGGCGTTGGCTATCTTGAATGAGGACCATTACGGGTTGGACGACGTGAAGGAGCGGATCGTCGAGTACCTTGCCGTGCGGAAGCTCACGCAGGACAATAAAGGCTCCATCATTTGCCTGGTGGGCCCTCCCGGCGTCGGCAAGACCTCGGTGGGAAAATCGATTGCCCGGGCGCTCGGCAGGAAGTTCTTTCGCTTTTCGGTCGGCGGCATGCGTGATGAGGCGGAGATCAAAGGCCACAGGCGGACGTATATCGGGGCGATGCCGGGCAAGATCATCCAGGGACTCAAGATCGTGAAGACGCGGAGCCCTGTCTACATGATCGACGAAATCGACAAGCTGGGCGCCTCCTACCAGGGGGACCCCTCCTCAGCGCTCCTGGAGGTCCTGGATCCCGAGCAGAATGTGTCCTTCCGCGATCACTACCTGGACCTGCCGTTCGACCTGTCGCACATACTCTTCATCACAACCGCCAATACGCTGGATTCGATACCTGCTCCGCTCCTTGACCGCATGGAGGTCATCCGTCTCTCCGGCTACATCGACAAGGAGAAAGTGGCCATCGCCCGGAAATATCTCATACCGAAATCACTCGAGCGCGCAGGCCTGCCGAAGGGCAGCGTCAAGTACGACACCGCCGCGCTGAACGCCGTCGCTGACGGCTATGCACGGGAGGCGGGTTTGCGGAACTTCGAGAAGGCCCTGGACAGGATCCACCGAAAGATCGCACGGAAGAGCATCGAAGGGGACGTGAAGCTTCCCGTCGACTTCAAGAAGGAGACCCTTGCCGACTATCTCGGAAAGCCGATCTTCCTCGAAGAGGAGCTCGCGCAGCCCAACAAGCCCGGCATGGCCACGGGGCTGGCCTGGACTCCATTGGGCGGCGCCGTGCTCACGATCGAGGCGGTTGCGAATGAAGGCAAGGAAGGGTTCAAGCTGACGGGCAAGCTGGGAGAGGTGATGCAGGAATCCGCGAGCATCGCCTATTCCTACGTGCGGCACATTTCGGCCGCGCACGGGGTGAGCGGAGATTTCTGGGAGAAAAACCTCATCCACCTCCATGTGCCGGCAGGGGCAACTCCCAAGGATGGGCCTTCCGCAGGCATCACGCTGGCATCCGCGCTGCTGTCTCTCGCAACGGGGAAAAAAATCCAGAAATCGCTCGCCATGACGGGCGAGCTGTCACTCGTCGGCCGCGTTCTCCCCATCGGCGGGCTCAAGGAAAAAGTGATCGCCGCACGGCGGAACAGGATAAAGAAGGTGATCTATCCCCAGGCCAACCAGAAGGACCTCGAGGAGATTCCCGATCACGTGCGGGAGGGAATCACGTTTCACCCCGTGTCCACGATGGAAGACGTCATGGGCATGATTTTCTGAAGGCTCAGGCGAGATCTTCAGGAGAAAGCAACAGAGCACCGGCGCGGAGAACTCTGCAGGGTCGGGAGGTGACGTCCACCAGCGTGGAAGGGGGGCCGGGAGGAAGATCCCCCGCGTCATAGATCAGGTCAACCACGTCTTCAAACTCCCGCCGCATCTCCTCGACCGTCTGCAGCGGAGCGGCGCCGGCGCGATTCACGCTCGTGGAATAGAGCGGGCTTCCGACAGCATCGAGCAATTCCCGGAGAAACGGCGAGTCAGGGACGCGAAGGGCTACCGTACCCCCCTCATGGCCGGGAAACACGAGCGTCAGGGGTCCTGGCCAGTACTTCAGGAGTTGCGCAGGCGCGGCGAGAGGAGAAAACCTCGCTACCCAGGATGGATCCGGGAGGAGTCGAAGAAACGGCTTGTCCTCTCCCCTGCCCTTGATTTCACGGATCCGCTCTCCCGCATCGGGAGCAATCCCCACAAGGCCGTACATGGTGTCTCCCGGAGCGATTGCCACGCCTCCCTCGGCGAGGACCTGGACGAGTGAGCGGAATGAGTTCGGGCTAGCCGCCTTGACTACCACGGAGTTTTCTTCGTGACGCGCGGGCGGAAAAGAGAACGTAAGCGGTCAACAGCATCGAAAGGCATATTGCGACGGTTTTCACCACCGCACTCCTTGCGTCGCCGCTCTTTTTGAGCTTCAGGAGATCCCCCACGACGTAGTGCTCCACCCTCGTGGACGGGCCTTCGAGCTTCAGCACCGCGTCTCCCGGCCTGTACAACCCCAGGCGCCGGGCAAGGACGATATTCAGCTCGGCGTTCCCTTTGAGATCCGCGAGCTCCGCCGTCAGGTTCCTGTTGCGCTGCTGGAGACTCTCGACATTCAGCGCCAGTCTCTCGCGGTAGCTTTCCAGGTCTTTGAAGGCAAGCACGCCTGAATCCCCGAACAGGTAGATCAGGACAGAGGCGACCAGGAAGATGACAATGAGGATTGGAGAGAGACGCCGCATAGCCTTCTTTCCTCATAACGGCTGCCGGCGACATAATAATGAGCGGAAAGGGTGCCGTACCTTGCCGCGCCCGATCCCGCCATTGACAACCCGGAAACACCCGGATTACATTACCCTGGTACGTATTGAAAGTGAGGGCGCCTTTTGCCGATAATCGGGATAGCGCAAAACGCATCCTCAGGAGACAGGAATGGCAAGGGAAACACAGGGCAGCCCTGCGGGTGAAAAAAAACTCGAGCAGTACGGCGTCTGGGTGAAGGTCAAGCCGCGGGAGGTAACCGAGCTCCCCGAGGCCGAGTCCTCTTTCGAGCTCTCCGATCTGGAAACGCCGAGGAAGGCCTCGGGCGACAGAGCGGCGCGCGACGAGAATGCCCTGACCGATGATGAGGAAAAGTTGCTGAATGAGCTGGAAAGCGAGCTCGGCCCCGAAGAGGGATCGGCCGAAGTAGGCGTTCCAGAAGAAGAGCCGCTCCTTGCCGAAGAGGAGGAGCTCCCCGACATCGAGACGGTGGGTGGGGAGAGCGCCGCTCCCACGTTCGAAGAAGCAGAGATCGAAGAGCTGCCGGAGCTGGAAGAAGTCCAGCCTGCGCGGGTCGCACGAGCCGCGGTCGGGCAAAAGGCTTCCCGGACCCGGGATTCGGGCGAGGTGGAGGTAACCCTTTCGGAAGACGCTCACGAAGAAGACCGGTTCGACGATCTGGAAGCTCTGGAGAGCGAGCTCGCCTCCGTCAGCACCACCACTCAGAAGGCTTCGTCATCGTCCTCTGAAATCCTCGCCAAGATCGAGGACGAACTGCGTTCGATCAGGAAAGACCTTACCGAGCTCCGCGGCGAGCTCTCCGGACTGCGAAAAGGCGCGGGCGCCCCTTCAGTGGAAGCGCCGGCCGCCGGCGCGGAGGCGCAGAGCGGGTTTTTCGACGAGGACGAGGACGAAACCATCGCTCTCACAGGAGACGAGCTGGACAATATCCTCAATACGGCAGACATCACGGAGGAGGCGGCGGAAACGCCGAGCGTTGAATCGGACCTGGACGCGCTGGGTCTTGTCGAGGAGGCGGAGGAGGTCGGTCCGGCCAAGGAAACCCCGAGCTACGCCGCTCCCTCGCTGGAAGAAGATGCGCTGGTCCCCGCAATGGACGATCTGGAATCCACCTCTCCGACCCTCGAAGCGGAAGACTCCATACCCCTTGCCGAAGAGGTGGGCGAGGATTCCGGCACTGCCAGCCTGGAAGAGCTTCCCACGGAGCTCGTGCTCGAGGAGCTTGATGCGGAGCCCCTCACCGCTCAGCCGGCCCCCGCGGAAGACGTTGAAGAGCTGCCCGGCCTTGACATGGAAGGGATTGAGGAGATTGAGACTGAAACCCCGCAAGCTCCTTCCCCATCTCGCGCGGCAGCACACGCTGAGAGTGAGCGCATCGACGAGACAATAGACCTCGAAACGCTCGACCTTGGGGAGGAGCCCACCGTTATCGAGGCGGTTCCGGAACAGGTTGAAGACCTGGAGACCATTCCCGAGGCCGAGGCACTGGAAGAGGATGCTTCGGGCGGCACAGGCTCTGGCGCGGCGGAAGTCGACCTCGAAGCGCTGGCCTCTGAAGCGGAGACGCTCCCGGATGACGCGGCATTCGCACCCGCGGAGGATCTGGAGATCGGCGAGCTGGAAAGCGTGTCGGAGGACGAGGAAGCCGCCGATTCTGAAAAGGAGATCGAGATCGCATTCGAAAGTGAACCGGATGTTCTGTCGCAGCCTTCCTCGGAGTCCGCCGAAGGCGGCGGAATGGACACTGGTGAGCAGGTCCTCGAGGCCGAAGAAGTCCTCGATGAGGAGCCTGCGGCGTCCCCGCGTTCTTCGGACAGCGCGGCGGGTATTCCGGACAACCTCAAGGACGAACTTCGCACCGTGCTCGGGTACATGGATAAGCTCCTCGAGGCGCTTCCTGATGAGAAAATCAAGGAGTTCGCCAGCTCCGACTATTTTGTCATGTATAAGAAGCTTTTCGAGGACCTCGGCATAGGTGAGTAGATGGGTCTTCTCCGGAAGGCAGCGAACGCCTCCACCCGCGATGCCGAAGGAAGCATAGAAGCCTCCCACTCTTTCTCTGTACCTCCTGATGATCGCGTTTCCCGGATTGCCGCCTCTGTTTCCGGCAGGGCTTCCAGGATTGCAGCCGCCGCTCCCCGCATGGGACTTTTGAGAAAAAGCCTGGCCCTTGTCGCGGACAGGGTGCGCGGTCCGCTCCGCGTCGAGCTCGCCCCGGCTGAGCCACAGTCAAAGGACGGGGCCAGGGGCAAGCGGCCGGCTCGCGCCGCCGCGCAGGAGGCGCGGAAGATGCGGGATCCCGTACTGGCTGCCCGCGAAATCGTTGCCGCCATCCAGGCCCTGCCTGACGGCGTGGAGCTTCCGTCCCAGCTCTTCACGGAGCTTGCCGCACGAATGTCGATCGAAAAGGGAGCACTCCTTCTGTTCGATCCCATTCGTCTTGTCTATGCTCCCTGGGCAAGTCAAGGCTACGATCAAACCACCCTGCATCGAATGCGTATTCCCCTCGGCGCGAATGAGAGCTTCAACGCGCTGGCCAACGGCAGCCCGGTCTTCGTGGAGGGTGCATCCACCCTGGCTCTGTACGAGCAATACTTCTCTGCGCGTGAGTTTTCCTCTCTCTCACGTATCCTGCTCACACCCTTCATCACGGCGGAGAAGCTTATCGGAGTTCTCCTCCTCACGGCGCTGAAACCGCCATTCGAGGGAGACGCGCCGCTTCTCCAGTACCTCAAGAGCATCGCGGACGCCGGCTCACCGCGCGTCCAGAAAGCCCGCGAGAAGAAACTGCGCAAGGCGGGGTCACAGGGAATGCGCGCAGGCGCATCACCGGAGGAAGAAGTCGGCCGGTACATATCCTCCTTGGGCTCGGCGGGCACGAGAATCCTGTTTCTTGCCCTTTCGCTCGAGGAATACTCCCGGAAAATCATCGCCGCGCACGCGCACCTTGACCCTTTCCGCCTGCACGAGGACCTTCACTATTTCCTCGACTCCTTTGTTGCCGACGTAGGGCTGGCAATTCCGATTCGACAGGGGCTCTTCATCGTCGCCCTCGAGGGCTTTGACGCGACGGATCTCGACCTCTTTCTGCACCAGCTCTCTTCCTTCCTCCATGGGCTCTTCGGGGGCAACGGGAAGTCGGGGGCAGCGACAGGGCCGCAGATCCTGAAAAAAAGCAACTGGCCCGAAGACGGGGGAGACATCCGCGAGCTGCTTGATTTTCTATCCTCCTGACGGGCGATGATCGAAACATTCACAGCAAGATCGGGAGCGCTGACGGCCCGGGTGGACGGGATCGCGCTTCATTCTCCGTATGACCCCGCCCGGGAAGCCAGACGTTTCGTGGAGGCCAATGTCGGCCCGGATGCCCCTTCCGCGGTGGTGATCCTGGGGGAAGGGCTGGGTTATGTCTCGGCCGCGGTGGAAAGTCTGTATCCCGGCGTGAGGCTGCTCCGGGTCTTCTATTCGGAGGAGATCATGAAGATCGGGAAGGCCCGTGCCGTGGGCGCCGCCATACCTGGCGGATTTGGCCCTGCCTGGTGTCCCGGGATGAAAGCCGGGATCACCGCGTTCCTCGCCGGGTCACTCGGGGAGCTCGATCTGGAAGGGCTTCGCCTGATCGAATGGCCGCCTTCCGCGCGCATTTTCCCCGTCATGTCGCGGAACGCGAACGAATCGGTCCGTCAGTTCGTGCAGGAGCTGAACGGCAGCTTCGTGACGACGCTGGCAATGGGACGACTGTGGATGCGAAACGCGATCTCCAATTTCCTCGCCATCGATTCCACCCTTGTCGGGGAGCTTTGCCCGGCTGACAGGCCTGTCCTCATCGCGGCGCCCGGGCCGAGCCTGGAAGAGGCAGCCCCGTTGATCGCCGAAGTCCGCTCCCGCGTCGAATTGTGGGCCCTCCCGTCCAGCTCCCTTCTGCTCCACGACAGGGGACTCTCCCCCGACCTCCTGGTTATGACTGATCCCGGATACTATTCCATGCATCACATCCAATTCTCCGCCCCCTCGTGTCCCCTCGCTATGCCGCTTTCCGCTGCGCGGGGAGTCTGGAGTCTTCCCCGGTTGAGCGGGCAGGAGTCGGCCATGACGCCGTTCCTCCTCGCGCAGCCCGGCTTCTTCGAGAAGTCTCTCCTGGAGGAGGCAGGCGTCCACGCGCCCCTCGTCGCGCCGCATGGCACCGTCGCGGCCACCGCGCTCGATCTTGCGCTCGCCAGCACCCGCGCGCCCGTCATAGTTGCCGGTCTCGATATGTGCACACGCGACATTTCCCTTCACGCCAGACCGAATGCATTCGACCGGCTGCTCCATCTTCAATCCACGCGGCTCGCCCCGCACTACAGTCTCAGTTTCCTGAGAGCCGCGGCGCAGCGCGTCGAGAGGGTCCCCGGCATCGAGGGAGTGCGTGCCTCCCCTTCCCTCAGGACTTATGCCGGCTGGTTCAATGAGCCGCACGCCGATCGCGCGGAGCGCACGTACAGGTTGCTCCCATCCCGTATCGCATTGGAGGGGATGCGCGCCCTCGAGCCGGCCTCGCTTCGGGAATTGCTCGAGGGCAGCGCACAAGCGCCCCGGGGTCCGCGTCTGCGCCGCCACAGCACGTTTCCTCGGCGTGACGAGCGTCACGGCATTATCGCCCGTCTCCTGAAGGGATGGACCGCCGAGCTTGGACGGGCGCGTACGATGGCCGTGTCCTCCGAAAGGCTGGACCTGCTTAGCCGCTCACCCTCACTTCTTTCTCTCGCCTACTATATCGAGCCCCAGCGACTGCTCGAGGCCAGGAGAAAATCGCGCCAGGGAGACTTCTCGGGGGCGCTGGCCACGGCACGGGACATGCTCGATGGATGCGTGGATTTCCTGCGGGAGATCGCGGAGAAGACGGGTGCCGCGGCCTGATTCAGCCCGCGTTCTTGAAGCCAACCTGGCCGCGCTGTCGCGCGGAAATCCCTTGCTTGCCTCCACCGTCAGCGCGAGCGTTGCCAATCCTTCACTTATCTTCGTGGATGCCAGAAACGGCGCCCTCGTTCCCGCTGTGCGGCTCCCGGGGGGAAATACGCCTCTGCATTCCCTGTACGATCCCATGGGCGAGTCCCGAAAGATCATGGCGGGTCTGCGGGGGGCAGGGTGCATTGTTATTCTTGGCATGGGTGCCGGGTTCGCGATTGCGGCTTCCCTCGAGGATTCGGGAGTCTCATCGGTGCTGGTGATTGAGAAGGATGCATCGACCCTGCGGGCGCTCATGGAACATCTTCCGATTGGAGGGCTCCTTCAGGACTCGCGTGTCTTTGTATCGGCCGGTCTGGAGGGCGTACGGCCTGCCCTTCTCGCCGCCTGGCAGCCGGCCCTCATGGGCGGCCTAGCGACGGCGCCGCTTCGGCCCTGGTGCGAGAGGGAGAATCGGTTTTTCACTGCTGCGGCTGGGGAGCTCCGCGCGGTCGTGGATGAGATTCGCGCGGACTACAGCGTGCAGGCCCACTTCGGAAAGCGATGGTTCTCGAACATGCTCCTCAATATGGAGCCCGCGTCATCCCGTGTCACGGACCTGCCGCGCGTGACACGCGCGCACGTGATCGCCGCCGGTCCCTCGCTGGAGCACCAGCTCGCCATGCTTTCCGCCCGCGAGGACCACGGATACCTCCTCGCCTCCGATACGTCTCTGCCCGCCTTGCGCCGCGCCGGCATTCAGCCGGACGGAGTGCTCTCCATCGACTGCCAGAGCCATGGGTACCACCACTTTCTCCAGGGCATTGCCTCGCAGTCAACGCTCTTCCTCGATCTTGCCTCCCCACGCTTCCTTGCGCGCCGATCCGCACGCTTTGTGTTCGCGGCAAGCGGGCACCCCTTTGCCGTCTACCTGGACGCGCGGTGGAAGAGGTTCCCGAAAATGGATACCTCCGGTGGCAACGTCACGCACGCCGCCGTCTCACTGGCGCAATGCCTCGGGGCGCGCACGATCACGGTCTACGGGGCGGACTTCTCATACCCCGAGGGAAAGCCGTATTCGCGCGGAACCTACCTGTACGATCTCTTCGATTCCAGCCAGACCCGGCTTGCCCCTCCGGAGAGCAGATTCTTTTCATTCATCTATCGAACGCCCGACACTCGGAAAGAGCGCGTAGGGGCGAGCTTCAGATATACGACCGACGTGATGCTCGCCTACCGAGAGCGCTTTCTCCGCCTTATGGGCGCCATCCCTGCTGAAGTGGTCAGCGTGCCGGGAGCGGGACTGGCACTGGATCACGCAGCGGAGAATGTCGGACCGCGAAGTATGGCCTCCGGGGAAGACGGCTGGCGGGGGTCGCAGCCACGATGCAGCTGGCGTCGATTCCTTGCCGAATATGCGGGTGATCTTGAGGCCCTGCCCGCGCTCACCCGCCCCACCGGCAGCTCTTTTCGGACGCTTCACGGATCGGAGAAGGAGCTCTGGGGAACTCTCCTGCCCGTCGCGGCCCGGGTGATCCTGGATTCTCCAGAAACCGCGCCGGGCGCGGCGGCGCTCGAAGGCGCCCGGCAATGGGTGCTCTCCCGCATTTCACGGCTGATCGAAGGATCTCGATCGTTTCAAGAGTAGTCGCATCAGGAGTAAAGGATGCCCGCGTAGCCCACGAATGAGTCACCGGGATGTACGTCAAAGCTTGTCGAATAGCGCAAGAGCTTTCCCTCCCTGACTCCATTCTCACGGGCAAAGCTCAGTGCCGCCAGGGCGCCGCCGGCAGAGCACGCCGACCGCTCACTCAGCGCGCGCTCCAAGGCAGTGTCGAACTCCATGGCCAGAAGGCTCTCGATAATGCGATGGTCGTTGACCTCCTTCACCCAGCGCAGCGCCCTGTTGCCGCTCCCCGCGGGGGCAAAACCGTAGCTCGATCCGTAGTGCGTGAGGTCGGTCGATCCGGCGACCCCTACCTTTCTCCCGAGCCCTCGCGCGGCCTCCGCGAGCGCCTTGCCCAATCGGTCTGCCTCAAGGGAAGGTGAGGCGCGCATGCCGAGCACTTTTGCGAGAGGAAAAAGGTATTTTACGAAGGGGAGCTGAACTTCCACCGTGTTGTCCGCGGACCGGTCCTCGGTAACAGGGACGGCTGCGCGGATTGCCGCAAGAAGCTCGAGGTCCGCCGGGACCAGCCCGAAAGGCGTTTCGTAGGAGTCTTCGAATGCGCACAAGATTCCGTCAGCCGGGCCCAGGTGTCCGCCGATAATTACGATGGTATCCATGGTACGCGAAATGCGCGAAAGAACCTCGAACGCCAGTCCGCCCGAGAACTCCCATCCCGCGTGCGGGACGATGCCTGCAATTCCCCGGGCCGGCTCGGGCTTGATGGATCTCTCCATGTTCTCGATCGCTTCCCGGGCCTTCTCCTCGGCGCCCGGATACCACCCCGGCGGCAGGTACCTTCTTCGCACACGCATGGGCACCTCCGAACCACTTTTCTTTCCGCGCTCCGCCCGTAGATCCGCGGCAGGCGCGCCCCTGATTATACTCCACAATGCGGCGGGGGAAGAGCATGAATAAGGGTTTTTCCTGGTTTTTTCTCGCTTTGAGCGCGGTGTTCTTCATATTCATCGTCGGTCTCACCGGCTACAGCATCGAGAACGCCCGAAAGAGCAACGCCGCGTCCGCGCGGGAGCGCCTGCCCGGGCTTGCGGCCAAGGCCCTGTCGATCCGGGACAGCACGGGCGGTTTCGATGCTCCCCAGTTCAAAAAGGACATGCGGGAGGTCTTCGACGTGGAGCCGCGGCTGCTCCTTCTCTCCGTGCGGTCTGCCGAGGATGGCATCCTCTACCTGGTGGCGCGCAACAGGACGTACATGAAGGAGCCGAGCCCTGTCACCTCCGCCTGGCGGGGCACGCCCGTCTATCAGGTAAGCAACGGCTACGAGCTGCTGCTCAGCAGGGAGATGGGTGACGACCGGGCGCCCCTTACTCTCGACGCGATGTTCGTCATCATGGGCAGGGAAGATCTCTACCCGATCGTGCGGGACGACCTTTACCTCTTCCTGGCGTTTCTGCTGGTCTGCGGCGTCGTCATCCTGATCGTCACGAGCATCCAGGAGGGTGCATCCGAGCCCCGCGGGCGTTCGGTCGCCTCCGGCTTCACGCCGTCCGGCTCCGAACAGCAGGCACGCGATCGCGCCCCTCAATACGAGCAGAGCTATGCGACGGTACGGCCGGTACAGCCTCCGCCGGCACAACCGCAGCAGGAGCCGCTGCGTCCGCAACCGCCGCGCCCGGAACCGCCGCTCCCGGAACCACAGCTTCGGGAACCGCCGCGGCAGGAAGTGCCCCCGCCCGCGGCCAGGGACCTCACTTCCCCGCGCACGGGCCTTGTCTGGGCCGAGCACCTGGAGCCGCGGCTGCACGCCGAGCTGGAACGGGCCGCAGTGGCGGACCAGGACGTCGCTCTTGCGCGGGTGCAGATCGATCAGCCATTTGTCGATTCCCGGCTGGCCATGGTCTATGCCGCAATAGCGAGGCTTCTCAAGGAAACATTTCCTCTCCACGACCTGATATTCGAGGCGGGTGACGATTCCTACACTCTTCTTCTGCCGGACAGCGAGGTGGATGCCGCCGTGCGTGTCCTGGATGAGTTCCGCCGCAAAGTGGCAGACACCGTGATCGAGGGGAGAAACCGCACCGTCTCCATTGGGGTAAGCTCGCGCGGAGGGCGCCTCATCGCGGACAGCACTCTCCTGGAAGAGGCCAGCGTGTCCGCAGCTAAAGCCACGCGGGAGGGCGGGAACCAGGTAATCGGCTTCCGCGCCGATCCCGCGAGGTATCGAGACTCTTTGAGCAGCGCGCGGTCCTGATTTCCGGTCCGCGGCCGCCCAAATCCGCCGGGTACGGGAGTACCCGTTCGGGGAATACCCCGTACGTCGGCGCCCTCTCTGCCCCTACTTCATTCCCAGTGATTTGCGAAGCTCCGCCACCGCTTCCTCTTTCATTGTGAAGGTGTGCTCTTCCGAAGGGAATGTCCCGCCCTTCACTTCCCCGATGTATTTCTTTACCGCCTCGAGCTGGACGGAGTAGAGGTCGGCATAGACCTTGACGAATTTCGGCGTGAACCGCTTGAAGAGCCCCACCATGTCATGCAGCACGAGGACCTGCCCGTCGCAGTCCATTCCCCCGCCGATCCCGATTGTCGGGATCTTGAGCCTCTCCGTGATGAGCGCGGCGAGCTGCCGGGGTATGGCCTCGAGCACGATTGCAAACGCGCCGGCATCTTCGAGCGCTATCGCGTCGTCCATCACCTTCCTGGCCTGGTCGAGTGATTTGCCCTGCACCTTGAATCCGCCCAGCATCCCCGCCGTCTGGGGCGTGAGACCGATATGGCCGAAAACCGGGATTCCCGCCTTCACGATTGCGTTCACCGAGGCCGCCATCTCCTGCCCGCCTTCGAGCTTGATGGAATCTGCCCCGCCGTCCTTGTACAGGATACCCGCGTTCGTAATCGCCTGTTCCTTCGAGATGTTGTAGGACATGAAGGGCATATCACCCACGACGTGCGCGCGCGCCACACCCCTCATGACGGCCTTCGTGTGGTTGAGCATCTCGTCCATGGTCACGGGAACCGTGTCCCTGTACCCCAGCTCCACCATCCCAAGGCTGTCACCCACGAGGATAATGTCGATTCCCGCTTCATCGACGCACTGGGCCTGCGGATAGGAGTAGGCAGTGATCATGGAGATTTTCTTCCCATCTTTCTTCATGGCGAGCAGGTCGGGGATCATCAGCTTCTTGATGTCGCTCACGGTGACTAGTCCTCCTCTGGTGTGAAAACAGCGTAGCGAAAATCCAAGCCATACACAAGCGCGCCGCGGTATACCGCGGATTCCGGCGCCGCGGTATACCGCGGATTCCCGCGCTTCTCAATCTGCATTGACAAACCGCATGACGGCCATTAAGGTGCCCCTTGTTCATACCGCATCGCGCGCGGACCTATCCAGAGAGGCACACCATGAGCGGCAGCATTACTGATGTCCCGGGTATCGAGGTCGGGCATGCCCAGCATCCCTCCGGAATGACCGGCTGCTCCGTCATCCTTTGCAGAGCGGGGGCCGTACCCGGCGTGGACGCACGTGGAGGAGCCCCGGGCACCCGGGAAACGGACTGCCTCCGGCCGGAGAACGTCATCCCGGCTGCCCATGCCATCTTCCTGTCAGGCGGCAGCGCCTATGGCCTTGACTGCGCGACAGGCATCATGAGCTTCCTGGAGGAGCAGAGGATCGGCATCGACGTGGGCGTGACGGTCGTGCCGATCGTAGCGGGAGCCGTCCTGAATGATCTGGGTTTCACGGGCGGCAAGGCACGCCCTGACGCCGCCATGGGCTACCGGGCGTGCCAGGAGGCGAGGCCCACGCGAGGCGAGGCAGGGAAATGTCGGAGCGGGCACGGGCGCCGCCGTGGGGAGGCTTTCCGGCAACTGGAAGGGAATGGTGAAGGGGGGACTGGGAACGGCAAGCGTCCGGGTCGGCGAGCTGGTGGTCGGGGCCATCGTTGCCGTAAATTGCAACGGCGACGTCTCGGATCCTGAGACGGGGGAGCTCCTGGCCGGAACCCTGACGACGGATCGTACCCGGGTGGCAGGGGCGATGAGCATACTGATGGACGCCACCGGCACGTACAAGGAGGGATTCCCGACGAACACGACGATCGGCGTCGTGGCATCGAACGGAATCCTGACGAAATCCACGGCAACGCGAGTCGCCATGATGGCGCATGACGGATACGCCAGGACGATCAATCCCATCCATACACTCGGGGATGGAGACGTGATTTTCTGCCTGGGTACAGGAAGCGTTGCCGCGGACGTGAACCGGCTCGGAGCACTCGCCGCCTGGGTCATGGCGCAGGCGGTGGTCAGTGCGGTCCGCGCCGCCGATACTTTGTTCGGCGTTCCCAGCTGCAAGGAAATCGGCCGCACGCAGAATCAGACCGGCCCCCGGCGGCGCGAATAAGAATCGAAAAGGGCGCCGCGAGCGGCGCCCTTTCGTTCCACGGGTGAGCGCACCCGCTTGGGAAATCCTCAGCCTTTCACTTCCTGCACGAGGATCTTTTTGGCGTCCTGGATCTTGAAGATGAAGTTCGGCTTGTTCGTCGGGATTCCGTCCTTCATGTCCCAGTCGAACATGATGCCGTGGAATCCCTTCACGTTCTGCATATAGTCGGCGATCAACTTGCGCTCCGCCTTGAGCTTGCTCGGGCTGCCGGTGACACCCGTCTTTTCGATTGCCTCCTTGATCATGTACACGGCGTCATAATAGTTGGTGGAGAGGCTCGGCGGCTGGTTGCCGTTGTGCGCGGCCGCGTAGGCGTCCTTGAACGCGTTCCAGCGCGGGTTGTCGACGTTCGGGTTGATGTAGTTGTAGATTTCCACCCCGTTGATGTCCTTGCCGCCGGTAGCGTAGAGGTCGGGAGCGTCGCCGCTGCTGAAGATCAGCAGGTGGTCCATCTTCTTCCATCCCCTGCTCTTGAGCTCCTTGATCAGCTTCGCCGTTGCCGTGGGGTTGCACGCGAAAACGACGCCGTCAGGCTTCTCATTGAGGGCTTTAACGACGAGCGGCCCGAACGTGACGGCGTTCGTGGGGACCTCGACCTTGTCCAGAACCTTGAGGCCCATGCCTTCGAATCCCTTCACGTGCGCGTCTGCCATCCCGGGCCACGGTCCATAGGGCTCTACGAACTGCACGACCTGCTTCATCTCCGGGAACTGCTTTGCCCACGCCGCCACCAGGGGTGCAAGCCGCTCTTCCGTGGAGGGTAACCAGCTCACTGTCCACGGAAAGTACTTCTGCGCGTACTCCAGCGACGTGCTGGCCGTGATGGACGGCATTCCATTCTCCACCGCGATGGGCATGGCAGCCATGATGACGGGCTCGGGGACCGGTCCCAGAGCGACCAGGGTGTCCTTGACCAGCCGGGCCATTTCAACGGAGCCCTTCTGCGGGTCGAGAGCCGTATCCACTCCCACCACTTTGACGGGCTTCCCTTTGATTCCGCCGGCGTCGTTGATCTCTTTGGCAGCGCGTTCCGCGCCCCACTCGAGGTACTCACCGATGCTTGCAATCTGGCCGGTGAGCGAGTTCAGGAACGGAATGGTCCATTCCTTGGGAGCCGGCTGCTGGCACCCGACAAGAGCGAGAAGCAGCGCCGCCGCGAAAACTACACCGAGAGCTTTCTTCATATATCCTCCTCACAGAGTATTTCTTTTCTTCCGGGTTCCCGAAAGAAAGGATTCAAGGGAATAGACGAATCGCCGTGTAAAGAACCCTTCCGGCTTCAGCACGAGCACAAGAATCAGGAGTGCGCCATAGATCACGATCCTCCAGGATTGGATGGCCGGTGGAAAAAGGAGCGGCACCCCGTACAGGATGGGCGCGAGGATGAGAGACCCCCACATCGTCGCGTATCCTCCGACGAAAATTATCGTCATGGCGATGCCCACAAGGGCGAACGTGAAAAAATCCAGGTGGAAGCTCTTGTAGATGAAGCCGTACAGCACCCCGCACCCGCCCGCGATCGTACAGCTGAGCGTCTGCAGCCGCATTCCGAGCCTCCGAATGTCCACGCCGAGGGAGGCGGCCAGGTCCTTGTCCACAAAGACCGCGGATGCAGCCCGGCCAAGCTGAGAATGGTCGAAGCGATGGATGAGGAATCCGACGAGGATCAGCAGTCCGTACAGGATGGCAAGGATGATCCACCTGTGGGCCGCGGGATCTCCGGCGATATTGGGCAGGCCGAACATGCCCATGGTCCCGCCTACTGCCTTGAGATTCTCAATGACGGTGCGGGTGATGTAGATAAATGTGAACCCGACGATCACCACGGCGAATGTGGGGGCATCCCCGATGAAAAGAGAAACGACGTAGCCCACGATCCCGCCGAGGGCAAATCCGGCGAGCAGGGCCCATCCGAACGGCACGTGGAGAGACATCACGAGCCAGGCGGCCGTGTAGCCTGATATCGCCATGTTGGCAACCGTGATGAAGTGCAGGTGGCCCACGCGGTAAGGGAGATACAGCGCCCATGCCATGAGCACATTGACGGCCGTGATGGCGAGGAAATAGTACAAAGGAAGCGGCACGTCGTCCTCCCTAGAGCTTGCTGCCGAAAAGACCCTTCGGCCGTGCCAGTATCACTACCAGCATGATGACGAACGCTATCGCGTCCGACCATGTGCCGGAAACATAGCCCTGCACGATTGCCTCCAAAATACCCAGAAAGAGGCCAACCACCAAGCCGCCGGCGAGGTTCCCCAGTCCCGCGATAATGGACACTGCGAGCACCTTGTGCGCCACCTGCTCGCCCAGCCCCGGCGAGGCGGATCCCAGAAGCATGGCAAGGAGCACCGCGATGACTCCGCCCAGCACGCCTGAAAGCGCGTAGCTGTAGAGCCCCGTGCGGAGCAGGGGTATTCCCACCAGGCGCGCGCCGTTCGGATCCTCGGCGATGGCGCGGAATGCCCTGCCCGGCCGAGTCCTGTAGAGAAGGAGGAAAAACGCGGAGACCGCGGCGATGCCCACCGCGAGGGACCACACCTGCCCGGTCAGGACGCTGATAAGCCCGAGACGCAGGATGGGCGCGTCGCTTGCAAGTGAATCCGGGAACGCAATGGGCAATCCCTGGTTGAAGGTGTGGGACAGCACGTCCGTGATGATCATTCCGATTCCCATTGAGAGGACCATGGTGCTGTTGATATCGACTTCCCCGCGCTTCTTCATCACCCTCTGGAACAGGGGCGCGGAAATGAGGTTGATCGCAACCGAGGAGACGACTCCTGCCAGGATGCCGAGGACCAGGTTGTTGCCCGTGGCCCGCAGGACAACCCAGACGATGTACATGGAGAATACGACGACTTGCGGGTAGGAGAAATGGATGATCATGGCCACGAGGAGAAGCAGGTTGAAGCCGGTGACAAGGAGCACGTATATGCTGCCGAGCGACAATCCGTTGATGACCTGGGCAATGAAGACCTGCATTTCTATGCCCCCAGATACGCTTCTTTGACGCCGGGGTCATTCAGAAGCTCCTCGGCCGTCCCGGAGAGGGTGACCGCCCCCGTTTCCAGCACGTACCCGCGGTGCGCGCATTTCAAAGCTTTATAGGCGTTCTGTTCCGAAAGCAGAATCGCGTACCCTTCGTGGTTGAGCCGCGCAAGGATGGTGAAGATGTCGTTCACCACGATGGGGGCAAGGCCGATGGAAGGCTCGTCAACCATGATGAGCTTCGGCGCGGACATGAGCGCCCTGCCGATGGCCAGCATCTGGCGCTCTCCGCCGCTCAGCGTCCGCGCGATCTGGTTCTTCCGTTGCTCAAGTATGGGAAACCAGTCGAAGACCCGGCGGAGATTCCTGGCCACATTGCGCATGTTGTGATGAGCGCCCAGGAGCAGGTTGTCCAGGACGTTCATGGAGGAAAAAACGCCGCGGCCTTCCGGCACGAGGCACAGCCCCGCGCGCACATTGCGGTCCGCGTTCACCCCGCCGATGGACGCGCCGTCGAAATTGATGCTGCCTGTCGTGAGCGCGTTTATCCCCAGCACCGTCTCGAGAAGCGTTGTCTTGCCCGCGCCGTTGGCGCCGATAAGAACGACGATCTCGCCGGGAAAGACCTGGAGGCTCGCCCCTTTCAGCGCATTGATGTGCCCGTAGGAGACCGAGAGGTTGTCCACGGACAGCAGGGGCGTCTTATTCGGCGCCAAGATACGCCTCCAGCACCCGGGGATCTGCCTGGATTGCTGCGGGAACGCCTTCCGCAATCTTCAATCCGAAGTTCAGCACCGTGACGAGATCCGAAAGGTTCATGAGCATCTTCACGTCATGGCTGACCACGACGACCGTGATGCCCATGTCCCGCACGCTGCGAATGATCTCCTCGACCTTCTGGATCTCGCGGCGGCCCATGCCCGAGCCCGGCTCGTCCAGGAGCAGAAGCTTCGGCTCCGCAACAAGCGCGCGCGCTATCTGAACGAGCTGCCGCTCCGTCCACACCAGGTCGCTCGCCCAGCGTTCCGCGCTCCCCTCCATGCCCACGAGCCCGAGAATGCGCCCCGCGCGCGCCCGTATGTCCGTTTCTCGCCGGGAACGCACGAAGGGCAGCCGAAGGGCGGCATCGATTGTCGCCATCCCTATCGCGTCGTTGACCCCGGCCATTACATTCTCGATCACGGTCATGCCGGGGACCAGCTTGCCGGCCTGGAATGTCCGCCTGATTCCCATGTGCGCGATGTGAGACGGGTTCTGATGGGTGATGTCCTTGCCGTCCAGCAGAACCCGGCCGGCCGTGGGCTTGAGCAGCCCTGTCACGCAATTGAAAAGTGTAGTTTTTCCGGACCCGTTCGGTCCAATGATCCCGTGTATGCTGCCATTCGCAACTCCGATATCGACCCCATTCAGCGCCTGGATGGCGCCGAAGTACTTGCTCAAACCCGTGACTTGCAACAGGCAGCCGTCCATATCGTTGAAGGAGTTTAAAAAATCAATACTCCTGTGTCAACGCTTCCCTGAAATATCAGCCAGGGAGAGGTACCGGAATGCTGAAAGCGCATAAATCTTTGCGCATTCCTCCACCTCGTCGATCTCCACGTACTCGTCGGCCTGGTGGGGAACATGGCGCGGACCTGGACCACTGACAAGGCAGGGGATGTGCTTGAGAGAGCTGAGAAAGGTGCCGTCCGTGGCTCCCGGCACGCCGTTCCAGATCGGCTCCCTGCCGGTTATCTCCTTGAATGCCTCGGCCGAAACCCTTGCGATCGGCTCCTCCTTCGAGATACCGACCACGGGACGGTCCTCGATAAAATCTATTTCGGCGCTGAAGTCAGTATCCGACGCGGCAAGGTCGCGGAGGATTTTGCGTAGACTCTCCCTGACCGTATCATGATTCTGCGCCAGGGTGGTGCGGATATCGATGAACGCCAGTGATTCACCCGGCATGACATTGAGCTGCGCGGGGCTCCCGGCCGGGGGACTCTGCACCACCGTGAACGTCACGGAAGGCAGCCCAAGAAACTCGTCCTTCCCGCAGCGCGTCTTTTCCTCCGTCTCGAATTGTTCAAAGGCGAGGATGATCCTCGCCAATCGCGTGTTCGGATTGACGCCTGAAAGCGGCATCGCACCGTGCGCCATTCTGCCGTGGACCCGCAGGACGGCCCGGATGGCCCCCTTCATGCTGAGGCAGAGGTTGTTCTCCTCCGGCTCGGGCACAAGGCAGGCAGTGACGTCATCTGCATGGCCCCTGCGGATGAAGTGCTTGATGCCGAGCATCATCCCCTCTTCATCGCACACGAGGCCCAGCCGGATCCTGCCTGCCCACGGGACACCCGCCGTACGGAAGGCCTTGGCGGTTGCAAGCGCAACCGCGACTCCCGCTTTCATGTCGCAGGCGCCGCGGCCGTAGATCTTCCCGTCGACGATTTCCCCGCCAAAGGGATCATGCGTCCAGTTTTCCCGGCTGCCTTCGCTCACCACATCCGTGTGGCCTTCCAGCATGAGGCATGGTCCCGGCACACCTGAATCGAGGGTGACGATGATGTTCTGCCTGCCCGGTTCAACCTCATCGATCAACGGCTCCAGGCCGAGCTCTCGTCTGATCCAGCCCGCGATATGGGTGACGACATCCCGCTCCGTGCCGCCGGTTTCCGGGCGGATGACCGAATCGATGCGCACGAGCTCCTGTGTGAGGCGCACGAGCTCTTCGCGATCGATATGCGCGAGAAGCTTGTTTTCAAGGGCGCTGATCACGCCTTCCTCGCTTTTTCCAGCACTTTGATCAGCCGGGTGATCGTGAGGTTCACGGGCGCCCCAAGACCCTGCGCGGCCGCCTCCCGCACGATTGCGCCGTTCATGAAGTCGATCTCAGTCTCGCGGCCCTTGTCGAAATCCTGCAGCATGGATGAGCGGTTTGCCCCTGTCCTGCCCGCCACGTCGTACACGGTGGCAAGCGGGTCATCATACGCAATGCGGATCCCGTTCGCCTTCGCAACCGCCACTGCCTCCGCCACGAGGTCTGCCATGACGGCCTTCGTCTCCTCGGACTCGAGCAGCTTCCCATTTGGCTGGCCGGTGATGGCCGTGAGCGCATTGATGCCCACATTGATCACCAGCTTGCTCCACACGAGCGCTGCCACGTCTTTTTCCACATGCGTCTCGAAACCAGCCCGGCCCAATGCCTCGGCAAGCGCGGCGAGCTTCTCGTTCTTCCCGTCCGCCATGGCGACATGCGTGGGTCCCTTTCCGGCATGACGGATGCGGCCGGGACCAAGAAATGTCGCGCCCTGGGACGTGACCCCTGCCGCTGTTCGCTGCGGACCGAAAAATCTGCGAATGATTTCTTCGTTGCCCAATCCGTTCTGGAGCGTGAGCGCGATTGTATCCTTTCCCGCGAAAGCGGCAAATTGGGCCGCTGCCTGCTCGGTTGCCGTCGACTTCACGAAGAACACCAGAACTTGTGATCCCTCGACAGCCCCTGGATCTGCGCTCGCCCGGGGGCGCGCCGTTGCGACCGCACCCGTGGCGGCATCTTCGATAGCAAGGCCGTCTCGCGCGACCTTCTCGACATGCGCGCGGTACACGTCGTAGAGAACGACCTCGTGTCCCGCCAGCGAGAGCTTTCCCCCGAAAAGGGAGCCCATGGCTCCCGACCCGATCATGGAGATCTTCATGCGGCAAGCCTAAAGGGCCTTCAGCCTCTCGTCCAGAGCCCGGGCCGCATCAGGTCTGGGCAATTGCCCGGTCATGGGTCTTTGTAGACAGCGGAGGATCGCGGCCGCCGTGATTGCGAAGGATGCGGCAGCCGCGAGGAGGGAATCGTTCGACGCCCTGGCAGGGTCTGCCGCGAGGATATCAGAATATGCGTCTAATCCTCGAAGGGCATCTCGATGTGTTGAAGGTCCTTTGTGAGAAAAGACCCGGGGAATATCTCGCGCGCTTCCCCCAACAGCTTCTTCAGCTCGCGCTCGGAGTAGCGCGGGCTGTAGTGAATGAGCCCGAGCTGCTTCACGGCGCCGTCCCTCGCTATGCACGCTGCCTGGGTCGCCGTCAGATGCTTCTTGTCGGCGGCGCTTTCCGCCAGGTCCTCCGCGAACATTCCCTCGCAAATGAACAGATCGGCATTCCTTGCAAACTCCGCGAGCCCGGGAGCAACGACGGTGTCCGTGGCAAAGCAGAACTTCCGTCCCTTCCGCTCGTTTCCCATGACCTGGGCGGGCTGTACCACCGCCCCGTCCGGGAGGCACACGTTCTCTCCCCCTTGAAGCCGGGACCACATGGGTCCCCGCGGCACGCCGAGGGCTTGGGCCTTGTCGGGATAGAAGATGCCCGGCCTCATTTTTTCCTCGATGCTGTACGCGAGACACGGCTTTGTGTGCACAAGGGGGTGGCAGCGGATTGCATAGTCCTCCGCCTGCACCAGGACCATGCTCCCCTCCACTTCCCGCACGACGATCTCGTAGTTGATATACATGTCGAGCGTCCGGCGCATCGCCTCGACGAAATCCCGGATTTTCGGGGGACCATAGACATAGAGCGGTTCATCCCGGTCCACCTGGGAGGAGAGCATGAGGATGCCGGGGAGGCCGGTCACGTGATCCGCGTGCATGTGGGAGATGAAAATGCTCGTGATTTTCTTCCACCGCAGGTTCAGTCGCCGCAGGCCGATCTGCGTCCCTTCCCCGCAGTCGAAGAGAAACAGCTCCCCTTCCCTCCGCACGAGCACGGAGGTCAGCCCCCTGCCGGGCAGGGGCATCATGCCCCCGGTGCCAAGTACGAATGCCTCGAGATTCATCTGGCGTCGTATCCTATTCGGGAAGATCGACGACCCTGCGGCCGAGCTCGGGCATCTCCGCCGCGGCATCCGCCACTGTCTGGCGGTTGGCGATGATGGCCGTGAAGCCCCGTTCGAACCCTTCCTGAAGCGCCGCTGCCGCCTGACCCACCGCGCGCCTGTCCACCGCAAGGAGCCGGTCACGGCGGGCCTGCCGGGCAGCGTCGGTGACGCCGTGAAGCTTGCGCTGCAGGCTCACGAATCCCTTTTCTCCAGGGTCGATGGGCCGGTCTTCCCGACCGATCGTGCCGATGATCGCTTTCTCAACCTCCGTATCCGGAAGCTCACCATTCTCCATCAGCTCCAGGCCGTCCCGGAAGGCGTGGAGCGTGTGGGTGATGTGCGGATCCCTGTAGGAGCCGAACAGGAAAAGCCCGTCCGTGTTGCGCGGGTAGGAGAACGCCCCATAGGCGCCTCCCTCCATGCGCACTTTTTCCCACAGGTAGCCCGTCGAAAGCAGATGGCCGAGGACTGCGCCGGGACCGTTCATGGGGTGCTCGTAGTGGAAGCCGGGAACGGCACGGGCGATGTACCCGACGGACGCGCTTGCAAGAAACGATTCCGCGCGGAGGTTTTCCGACTGCCGTGCCTGACCCACCGGCTGCGGAGGCGTATTGGCCTGCTCCCCCGCAGGGGGCCGGGCCGCACAACCCGCTGCGATGGCATCGACCGCCCGGGCAATCTGCTCGAAGGAATCGCTCCCCGCGGTGGCGTTGGCGATCAGGCGGGGCCGGACAAGAAGTGCGCGCCGTATTTCCTCCAGCCGCGCCGCTATCCGGGGCAGCCGTTCATCTATCCCTTCCACCAGCCCTTCCAGGAAAAGGAGCTGTGTGATGCCGCGCCATTCCTCTTCCCTCGCCACGGACGCGGAGAGCATACTGGCCGCCCGGAGCATTGCGAACTGATGACCTCCGGGAACCAGGGCGGCTTTCATGTCGTTGCGAAGCTCGACCAGGATGTCGCGAAGCCTCGCAAGGTCGCGGAAATCCGCTGCCTGGAGCAGCCGGGCCACCAGGTCCGCCGATTCGGGCAGATTCTGGCGCAGACAGCGGAACCGGAAAAACGCGTATTGGCCGAAGCCTTCCGGTTGTCCGACGATTCCTCCCGCATCCAGGGAAGCGGAAAACCCGCCGGTCAGGCGGAAGAGCTCCAGGGCAACCTGGTCATACCGGAGGCCGGGGAGACCGGTTCCGCATACGGTCTTGCCGAACAGCGGGAGCATGAGGGAAAGCTCTCCCGCCAGGGCGTCCGTGGGGAAAGCAAGGTCCACGTAGACGATCTCGTTGGTGAAGATGTCGTGCAGGGCCAGGGGAACACCCGCCGGGGTCCGTGTCTCGTGGATCGGGATCTTCTCCACCTCCCGGGGCAGGTCGGTTCGCCGAAGCGAGGGAATGAGCGCAAGAGATTGGGGCGAATCCGGGGCCAACTGGTACGTACGGAATAATCGCGCGTCGCTGCGCACCGCTTCCAACTGTTCCGCGGACAGGCGCCGTATGGCGGCGTCCAGACGCGCCTTGTCCTCCTCCGCCTCCCGCGCCTCCTGGCCCCTGTCGGGACGGACAAGAAGGGTGAGTCGGTGCGGATTGGAGAAAAAGCCGCGGTCCAGGCACTCCTCCAGGTAGCGCGAGTTTCCGGCAAGCCGCGCCTTCAATTCCTTCATTGAAGCAGTGAACTCGAGGGAAGAAAACGGGTCCATGCCGTGAACCCACCCACGAAGCGCACGGCCCATGAGGCGCAGGGCATAGGGGGACCCGCTGCCCCTGATCTCCCGATGCCTGAACTCCACCCGGTTGATCATCGACTGGACAAGCTTCCGCTCCAGCCCGTCTTTCGAGAGTGCGCGCAGGGTGTCCAGAACAAGCGATTCGATCTTTTTTTCCCTGTCCGGCTCAGATCCGCGCAAGCCCACCGCAAAAATCATCTCCTTCAGGTCCGTTTCCAATCCGCTGACAGGGGACAAATCCTCTCCCAGCCCGGAATCGACGAGGGCCTTTCGGAGCGGAGAGCCCGCGCTCTCGATGAGAACCTCGGAGAGAACCTCATGCGTCACCAGCGCCACCGAGTCTGTCACGGCGGGCAGGAGCCAGCTCACCGTCACGCTCGTGCGGCCATCCAGGGGCGTATCCGGCTTGACCGGGTAGGTCTTCTCCAGCCTCCGCGGGCTGTCCCAGCGCTTCTGGAGCGGGATGTCGGCATCGATGCGTGATGCCGTGAAATCCGAAAGGAACTTTTCCTCCAGGAAAGCGAGGACGTCCTGGACGGGGATGTCGCCGTAGAGGAAAATCCTGCAGTTCGATGGATGATAATAGCGCGCGTGAAACTCGCGTGCTGATTCCAGCGTGAGGGAGGGGATGGAGCGAGGATCCCCGCCCGAATCAAATCGATAGGGGGTATCGGGGAAGAGCGAGCGGGTCGTCAATTCGGCGACGAGGGAATCAGGGCTCGAGTAGACTCCCTTCATTTCGTTATAGACGATCCCGGCATACTTCATCCCGTCGCTTCCCCCTCCCTCCTCCAGGCGCCATGCCTCCTGCATGAACGTTTCTTTTCTCAGGAGGGGGTGAAAGACCGCATCCCCGTACACGGAGAGGACGTTGAAGAAGTCCGCGCGATTGCAGCTTGCGGCCGGGTAGACGGTCCTGTCGGGATACGTCAGGGCATTGAGGAAGGTATGCATGCTCCCTTTCATGAGCGCGGAGAACGGCTCCTTCAGTGGATACAACCGGGAGCCGCTCAGCACCGAGTGCTCGATGATGTGCGAGACGCCCGTGTCGTCACGCGGCGGGGTGGCGAAGCAGAACGCGAACAAGTTCTCGGTATCGGCCGTTTCGAGATGCACGACCTCGCAGCCGGTGCGGGTGTGCCGGAGATGCACGCCGCGCGCGCGATACTCGGGTATTTCGCGTCGGGAAAGCACATCGAAAGCGCCGATCCTGTCACGGGTTTTCATCGCGCTATGAATATACGGATCGTGCCTTCCCGTGTCTACGAGACCCGCGCTTCTCATTTTGCACCTTCTAGCGCTGATATGGGCATTTCTCATCAAATTCTGTCCCTATTCGATGGGGCAGAATGAGAAGCGCTCACTTGGAAACGCAAATGAGGATTGCCGCCACGAGAGGGGAATCTCGCAGGATTCTTCGTGCTATACTCGCACTCCATGGCAGGCTCCATTCGCAGCAGTCTTCAGGCGCACGCGCGTTTCATCCGGTCCATTCGCGGATACTTCGGCGATCACGGGTATGCCGAGGTCGATACCCCCAGCCTCTGCCCGTATCTCATCCCCGAGCCGGCGATCGAGGTATTCCGCACCGAATACCTTTCCTCGCGGGGCGCCGCGGTGCCCCTCTGGCTCGCCCCCTCCCCCGAATTGTGGATGAAACGGCTCCTTGCACGGGGCTCCGGCAGCATCTTCCAGATCAGCCACAGCTATCGCAACGGAGACCTGGGCGGGCCGGTGCACAATCCCGAGTTCAGGCTCCTGGAATGGTACACGGCCGGCTCCGGGTACCTCGACTCCATCGGAGTGGCGGAAGATCTGTTCTCCCGCCTGCTTGCGGAGAATACGCCGGGACGGCGGCGCGAGCAGCTTGCGCCGCCGTTTCTCCGCATGTCGATGGAGGAGGCCTTCCGTCGATTTGCCGGTATCGAGCTTGCCGCGCATCAGGATGCGCAAAGCATGAAAGAAGCGGGACTCCGGCAGGGCGTGGTGATGCCGGCTGACCCGACCTGGGAGGAAGCGTTTCACATCGTTTTTCTTACCCTCGTGGAGCCCGGTCTGCCCAGGAGCCGGCCCCTTGTTCTGACGGACTATCCCATGCGGGTGCCCACAACGGCCCGGCGCAAGCCGTGCACGCCCTGGGCGGAAAGGTGGGAGCTGTACGTCGACGGAGTCGAGATTGCCAACTGCTATACGGAGGAGACCGACCCCCGCGCCCTGAGGGCGTTCATCAAAGAGGAGTCGGAGAGGAAGAAGGCTTGCAGGGTTCCTCACCGCATCGACGAAGGGCTGGCCGATATCTTCCCCCCCGGCTTTCCTCCCTGCTCGGGTGCGGCGCTTGGTGTGGACCGGCTGGAAATGGTGTTCAGCGGAGAAAGCTCTCTGCAGGGGGTGATCTTATTCCCATTTTCAGCTATACTGGAGGTGCAATCCAACACACGGTGAAAGGAATCACATGATCAGGGCCAGCGACGTTATGAAAGGCACGTTCATCCTCATCAACAATCAGCCTCATGTGTGCGTCGAGCGCGAGTACGTGAATCCGGGCAAAGGCTCGGCTTTTGTGCGTCTGAAATTGAAGAACATCAAGACAGGCAGCGTGCTGCGCCAGACGAACAAGGTTCAGGACACCCTTGAAGATGTTTCCGTGGAATTCAAGGAAGTACAGTTCCTCTACGCAGACAATGAAAACTATGCTTTCATGGATACAAAAAGCTACGAGCAGTTCACCATCCCCATAGAGGGAGAGGAAGAGAAGCGGGACTTCCTGAAAGACGGGGAGAACTACCAGGTCGTGTTCTGGGAACAGACCCCGATCGACATCAAGCTGCCCACCAAGATGGTTTTCACGGTCTCAGCCGCGGAGAAGGCGGAGCGCGGGGACACGGTGAGCGGCGCGACAAAAGTAGTCACCTGCGAGACGGGATTGAAGGTCAAGGTACCCCTCTTCATCAAGCAGGGCGACAAGATACTCGTCAACACCGAGACCATGGAATACCAGGAGAGAGTCAACTCCTAACAGGCAAAACGGAGCGATGATCCCACACACGCGGGGGCACCCGCCCGAACACGCCCTGCGGGCGCCCGGCGCGGCAGGCACGCTGATCGCCGTCTCCCCGATTCTTTTCCTGGTCGCGGCCGCCCACTTTTTCAATGACATTTACATGGGCTTTTTCACGCCCCTGTTTCCCATCGTCATGGAGAAGTTCGGTCTCACCCTGTCCATGGTCGGAGCAATTTCGATGGTGACAGCCCTTGCGTCCGCGCTGAGCCAGCCCCTTTTTGGAATGCTCTTCGACAGGTTCGGCGTCACGGCATCCCTGTACCTGGCTCCCCTGCTGACGGCAATCCTCGTGAGCTTCGTCGGTGTCATTCCTTCCTACCCCCTTTTTCTCGCGGCTCTCTTTCTCGGCTGTCTGGGATCCGCTGCGTTCCACCCCAAGGGCGCCTCGGTCACGCCGACTCTGAGCGGAAGTCATCCCGAGATCGGAATGGCGATATTCAGCGCCGGCGGCAACCTCGGATTCGCGGCAGGTCCGGCCGTGATTGCCTTTTTCATTTCCGCGTGGGGTTTCCACTCGACCCCCGTACTGGCGGTCCCCGCGGCCCTGGTAGCCGGGGCCCTTTTTCTTCTGCTTCCCGCCCGTGAGCTCAAGGCACGCACTGCCCCGGCCGTGCGCGTCACGTGGAAAGGCCTGTTCGCCAATCGCGAGGATCGCGCCGTTCTCCTGAGGCTCGTGTTCATCAACTTCTGCCTCACTGTTGCTGTGCGAGGCCTGGGCACATTCCTGCCCGTCTACATGGCCAAGCTTTCCATGCCCCTGACTTCGATCGGTGTGTTGTTTACGGTGATGCTCGCGCTTGGCGCGGCGATTTCAGTATTCGTGAGCTCGCTCTCGCGAAGGACGGGCAAGCGGGTGCTGGTTCTGATATCCGTGGCGGCCGGAGCGCCCCTTGCCGTCGGCGGCTATCTTTTTTTTCCCGGCGCGGCAGGAAGCATTCTTATCGTCCTTGCGGGAACCGTCCTGACTTTCTCGAATCCGCTCCTGATCCTTATGGCCCAGAGACATTCCGGCGACTCCCCCGCCATGGCGTCTTCCCTCATCATGGGCTTTTCCTGGGGCCTGGCGGGCCTTGCCATGGTTCCCCTGGGCGGTATCGGCGAGCTCATCGGATTGCCGGGGATGATGGTGATCGTGGGCGCTTTCCCGCTGCTCGCAGTACTTTCCTGCCTGCGCCTTCCACGCGGGTGAGGCTGGCCGGCCGCGCCTCATTCCCAGAGATACTCTCCCGCCACGTGAAAGTCCGACGGCCCTTCGAGGACTCCGGATTCGCCGATGGCGTTGCAGGCGTTCATGTAAGCGCGCAGGCTCGCACCGATCACGTCCGTGCTCGTGTGCCGGCCGTGGAATCTGCGGCCCCTGAGCTCCACGGTCACAATGACCTCGGCCCTCGCCTCGGTGCCCGTGGCGAGCGTGGAGACCGAATAGAGGATCATGCGCGTGGTGAATCCCAGAGCCTTGTCCACGGCCCGAAAGAGCGCATCGATGGGTCCGTTTCCGTGGGAAGTCTGTGTGAGCGTCTTTCCCTCCCTGCGGATCACCACCACCCCCACGGGCGGAGAATGTGAGCTTGTGAGCACGTTGAAAGCATCCAGGACATAGGGTCCTGACGACTCGGCTTCGGGGAGAACAACGTCCTGCGCCCCACCGATGGTCTTTTCCCGAAGCAGGTCCCGCATGACCGGATCCAGCGATTTGCCCGAGAAGCCTCCTGCCGCGGGCACGAACGCGCACTGCCCGATGATCGGCTTGTTCGGGTGCGTCCGAATGCCCGTGAGGCTGTCGAAAAGCCGGGAGGTGCGCCCGATCTCCTCCAGGTGAATACCGTGGGAAACATCATAGCGTTCCCCCCAGGCTGAAAGAAGAAATGCCACCTCTTCGAGGGCCGCATTCCCCGCTCTCTCGCCGAAACCGCCGACGGTCACCTCGACATGCGAGGCGCCCGCCCTGATTGCGGCGAGGCTGTTCGCTGTGGCCAGGCCGAGGTCATTGTGGCAATGGACCCCGATCGAAGGCATGCCCGATTTTCCTCCCTGGAAAAGGTCCCGTACTTCCGTGACAAGCGCGGCCATATCCTCGGGCACGAGGATTCCATTTGTGTCAGCCAGGTTGATCACGTCGGCCCCTGCTTCCCGGGCCGTGCCGCAGGCCTCCCGCAGGAATTCCTTCCGCGCGTGGGGTGCCTCGCTGAGGGAGAATTGAACCCGTACTTTCGCCGTCCTTGCGGCCCGTATGCTGCGCGAAATGCTCTTCAGCGCCTCCTCCTCCTTCTGCTTCAAAACCTGCGAAAGGAACTGGGGGGACACTGACATGAAGACGTGCAGATAGGGCTTCTCGGCCTTGCGGATGCATTCCAGGGCCTTGTCGACATCGCCTTCGATGGCCCGGGCAAGCGCGGCCACGAACGGCCCTTTCACCTCGGCGCAGATCCTTGAGACGCACGCCGCCTCCTCATCCGAGGCCGCGGGGAACCCGGTCTCTATGACATCCACGCCAAGGCGCGCGAGCTGATGCGCAAGCAGAAGCCGATCCACGGGGGAAAGCACCGCGAATGGGAGCTTGTTGCCGTCCCGCAGGGTCGTGTCGAACACTTCGATCCGTCTGGCCATGGTTCATGATAGCCGTTCTGGTTTGCGCGCGCAACGGTGACTATTGCTGTTAATGTCACGGAGTTCCGTGACCGCCCTGACAAGAGTCAGGGCATAGTGTATGCTCTGCGCCCCGAGCATGAGGCAACTCGTCATATTCCTGGCAGCTTTTCTCATCGGCATCCTGCCCTCAACCGGCATTACCGTGCTCGTGCAGGCGGAGGACGGACTTTGGCCCGCATGGCAGCGGCTCATGGCAGTCCATCCTCTCCCCTCCCGGGTACGTGAGCAGCGCGCGGCGCCGGGCGAACGACCGTCACCGAATGTCGCAATCGACAGGATTATCCTGAAATTCGGCGCGGAGCCCGGATTCAAGGTCGTCGAAAACATCGTGCGCGCTCCTGTCACCCGGATCGGAGACCCCGAGAAGGGTGCAGGGCTGGACGCCGTGCAGGCGGGAGCCGTTCACATTGTTCCGCTGGAAAGCGTCAACCTCCCCGACGTCGCTCTTCCCGTGGATGGCCTCTTCCCGGACCAGCCCGGCTACCCGTTGAACGACGAAGTCGGCGTGGGCCTCCAGAGCAATGATCAAGACCTGCGCGCGTGGTTCGACTCCCTTCCTTCCGGCGCTCCCGCAGCCGACAGCGGCATCCTCTGGATCGGAGCCGTGGGAGACATCATGCCCGCACGCGGAGTGGACAAAGCTCTCCTGTCATCCGACGGCGTTCAACGCGTGTTCGGCGACACTCTGCCCGCGCTGCGGAGCTGCGCTCTGCTTCTGGCAAACCTCGAGGCGGCCGCCACCTCCGAAGGCGCGAGGACGAGAAAGACCTACACGTTCCGTTTTGCACCGGCAGCCCTCGGTGCGCTGAGAGAGGCCGGCTTCTCCTACCTCTCGGTCGCCAACAATCACACCTTCGACTTCGGCCCGCGTGGCTTCCTCGATACGCTGGCCAATCTCTCTCTATGGGGTCTCGGGACCTCGGGGGCGGGGGACAATGTGCGGGAGGCGTCGGTGCCGTTTATCATCCATTTCGGCGCCCTCGAAATCCGCATTCTCTCTTTTGCCGCCTACCCCGTGGACAGAACCGGCTTTGACGGGCGGAAAGTCGCGCGCGCGGCTCCGGACAGGCCGGGCACACTCTGGCTGGACCAGGAAGGGCTTGCCGCTGCTGCCCGCGCATTCTCCCCCGGCAGCTTCAACATCGCGCTCGTGCATGGCGGTGAGGAATGGAGCACGCTGCCGACTACCGACCAGAGGAGGCTCTACACGGAGCTGGCTCGCGCGGGCGCCGATCTTGTCGTGGGCTCGCATCCACACGTCCTCCAGGGCTTGCAGGTATTCCAGGGCAGCCTGATTTCCTATTCACTGGGAAACTTCCTCTTTCCGGGCATGGATGGCACGGACGGCGGCGAGGATTCGGTGATCCTGAAGCTCGGGCTGTATCAAGGGAGAATAAGGTACGTGGTCCCCCAGCCGGTGCGTCTTCAGGGAGCATCAGTCCGCCTGGCGCAGGAAGACACGACGCGCCTGAAGCTCTTAAGCCTTACTCGTGAGCTCGCTGCGCGCTAGTCGATAGTTTCATCCAGCTTCTGGACCCATGGGCTGCGCGGATAGGCTTTGCGAAGACTTTCCTCGATCTTGGATGCCCTGCCCATGTCTCCTCGAGCACGGGCAACTCTTCCCGCGTTGTAAAGCGCTTCGGCTGCAATGTCCGGGAAATCCGGAAACCGGGAAGAGACCGCCGCGTACGCATCGACCGCCTCGGCGGTCCGTCCGGTAGATTCCAGGGCACGCGCATGCTCGCCCGCCGCACGCGCTCCAATCTCGTCGGTACGCGCGCTTTCCAGGGAAGTGAAGACATCCGCGGCCCTTCTCCAGTCACCGACCGCGGCGAAGTACCGGCCCTGGAGAAGGATCACTTCTCCCGCAAGCGGCTCAGGAGGCGCGATGTGTCTCACTTCCTCGATGATGGTCCGCGCCCCTTCCGCGTCGGATGAGAGAAGCATCTGGGCGTATTCGAGCCGGATCCCGGCCGCTGCTTCGACCGCAAGGCCCCGGCTCCCCGCGGCCCTGGCCGAGAAGGTGCGTGCCAGCTCGAGGTCCCCTGTTTCGCGAAGCGCCGAGCGCAGGGCGTCCGTGGCCGTTGTCAGCAGGCCGGCCCGGGCGCCCTCCGCGAGGCAGTCCCAGAAACCGTCGAGCGCCGCGCGGGGATCGCCTGCCTCCCAGACCGCGTGCGCCTTCCAATAGAGCGCCTGCAACACAAGGCCGCTCTCGGGAAAATCGCGGGCAACCCTCTGGAAACCCGATTCGGCCTCTGCATAGCGGCCGTCCGCAAGGGCCTGCTCGGCAAGCTTGTAAAAGGCCTGAGCTGCCAGCCTTCCTGTTGGAAACTCCGCGGCCAGGCGTTCCAGCACTGCCGCGCGCTCCTGTGTTTTGCCCAGCCTGCCCAGAGCCCTTGCTTCCTCGTAAAGCGCCTGCGCCCGCGTCTCGTCACTACCGGCGGACCGGGGGACCGCGAGCACTTCGTCGAAAAGACGCATAGCGGCAATATCGTCCGCCCGCATAGTCTCGCAAATGCCGGCGCGAAGCAGCGACTCGACGCACCGCGCATCCGCGGGGTACTCCCTCGCAAGGACGAGAAAAGCGTCGCGGGCCTCGGCAAGGCGCCCCAGACGCAGATTCGCCCATCCGAGCCAATACGCGGCATCAGCCCCCTCCGCAATCGCCTGCGCCCTGTCGACGGCGGAATCAGCCTCGAGCAGCTTCCCCGCTTCGCCCAGGCGCAGGACAGCCTCGTCCAGCCTGCCCAGACGGTAGAGGGTCCTGCCGATCAGCACGACGATGACGCCCTCGGAAATGCCCTTCGGCTTCCGGGAGCGGAGTTCCTCGAAGCGCGCGAGCGCCCTGTCGAAGCTTCCCATGTTGAACAGGCAGATCCCCATGGAAAAGAGGCTGCGCTCGGCAAGCGCTCCGGCCGCCGGGCTTTGCGCCGCGGTACTCCGCGGATTTTGCGCCGCGGATTGGAAATAGAGCAGCGCGCGGGGATATTCGGCGCGCCTCGTGTAGGCATAGCCGATTGCGTAGGAGCTCTCCGCGTTCCATGGCGAGCGTGGGTAGCGGGTCACGACGGCCTGGAAATCATCCAGCGCGGCTGAGAGGCGATCGAGCGCGAGCAGGGCCTCGCCCCTTTTGTAGATGTATCCAGGCAATGCGTCTGATCCTGGGTAGCCTTTCACAAGCGCGTCCCACCGGACGAGCGCGCCCGCTGCATCACCGGTTTTCACCAGAAGCGACGCCAGCAGCGTGGTGGCCTCCTCCGTCTCGCGGCTGCCGGGGAATCGTTTCAGGAATGCGCTCAAGGCCGGGACCGCCTCCCGGTCGTTGCCCGCGCCCGCAAGGAGCATGGCGCGCCGGAAGCCTGCCTTTTCAGCAATATCAGCCGCGGGGCCGGCAGCGGCTCCGGCGAACGACCCCTGCGCGTCGCTTATCCTTCCCAGCGCGAGAAGGGTGAGTCCCTTTGAATACAAGGCCGACTGTCTGCCTGCATCCTCCTTCAGCCTGGCAATGGCGCCGTCATATTCGACAAGAGCGCGGGCGTAGTCTTTCTGCATGAAGTGGATGTCCCCTGCCATGCAGAGCGCGTTGCCGCGATAGGCGCCATCGGGGAACTGTTTCTGCAGCGCGTCGAGCTGAAGAAGAGCCTGAGAGACATTCTTCATGCGCCAGGCGATGTCCGCCAGGCGGAAGGTGGAGGCCTCCCTGTACGGCGAATCAGGGTAGAGGGAGAGCAGGGTGCGAAAGCGCTTCTCCGCTTCCGCGCTGTTGTCCAGGACGAGCTCACACTCGGCCAGGAAAAACAGAGAATCCCCAACAAACGGGGTCAGGGGGTATTCGAGAACTATCTTTCCATACAGATCCCGCGCAGCGGCGTAATCTGCGGTCCGATACGCAGCGCCGGCGAGCCGAAAAATCCCCTCAGGGGGCAGCCGTCCCTGGGCCGGTTCGGCAAAGCAGGGAGCGGTGAACAGGAGCAGGGCCGCGACGATGCCCCACTGACGCGCCGCGCAGAATCCGCGGAGTACGGGAGTGCGCGAGTACGCGCTCGGCCCGAAGGCCGTACCCGTTCGGGGAATACCCCGTACCGCGGCGCCCTGCCGCGTACCCCCGCACCATCGCCGGAAGCGAAGGGGAGGAGGCGCGGCAGGGCCCGAACTCATGTGATGACTTTCTCCGCTTCCTTCTCTCCGGTGAGGAGCCCCGCCGGCTGCGCCGGCCCCTTGAGCTCCTTCTTCAGGGCCTGCTTGCGGAATGTGATCTTGTCTCCCTTGATATCCACGTCGATGGCATCTCCGGCCGTGAAAGCACCTTTCAGGATCTCCATGGACAAGGGATCTTCCACTTCCTTCTGCAAAAGCCTTCGAAGGGGCCGTGCTCCGAACTTCTCGTCGAAACCCTTGTCGATCAGGAACTCGCGCGCCTTCTTTCTCACGGCAATGGTGATCTTCTGCTCGACGAGCCGGTTGGAGATTTCCTGCACCATCAGGTCGAAAATCTGCGTGAGATGGGTCTTGTCGAGGTTGTGGAACACCACGATCTCGTCGATGCGGTTGATGAACTCGGGGTTGAACGCGCGCTTCACTTCTCCCATCACGAAGTTGCGGATGTCCTTGAAGTTCATGCCCGCGCCCTCTTCGGACTGGAATCCGAGGGAGGAGTCCTTGTTGATTTCCCGGGCGCCCAGGTTGGAGGTCATGATGAGCACCGAGTTGCGGAAGGAGACGGCATGGCCGAGGTTGTCGGACAGCTGCCCTTCCTCCAGTACTTGTAAAAGGATATTGAAGACATCCGGGTGCGCCTTCTCGATTTCATCCAGGAGGATGACGCTGAACGGCCTGCGCCGCACTTTCTCCGTAAGGAGACCGCCCTCTTCATACCCGACGTACCCGGGGGGAGCTCCGACGAGCCGGGACACATTGTGCTTTTCCATGAAGTCCGACATATCGATGCGGACCAGCGCGTCCGCATCCCCGAAGAGGAACTCCGCAAGCGTTTTTGCCACGAGAGTTTTTCCCACGCCCGTGGGGCCCAGGAAAACGAAAGATCCCAGCGGACGGCGCGCCGAGGAGAGCCCCGTGCGCGAGCGGCGGATCGCGGACGCGATGACGGAGATGGCCTCTTCCTGGCCGATGACTTTCTTGTGCAGCTCCTCTTCGATGTGGAGAAGCTTCTGCGATTCGCTCTGGATGATGCGCGCCAGGGGGATTCCCGTCATGTCGGAGATGACCTGCTGGATGTCCTCCACGTCCACCACGTTCTCTTCCACCGTGATCGTGCTCTCCCAGGTCTTCTTTATCTCGTCCACCTTGCCCTTGAGCTGGCGGACCATGTCGCGCACTGCCGCCGCCTTTTCGTAGTTCTGCGTGTTCACGAGGCTCGTCTTTTCCAGATTGAGCCTTTCGATCTCCTTTTCCAGATCGGCGAGCTCACGGGGCCGTATCGAGTTCCTGATCCTGCGACGAGAACCTGATTCGTCGATGAGGTCGATCGCCTTGTCCGGCAGGTAGCGCTCCGTGATGTAGCGCCGGGACAGTGTGGAGGCCGCTTCAATGGCGGCCGGAGTGTAGACCACCCGGTGGTGCTCTTCGTAGTTCTTCTTGATGCCCTTGAGGATCTCCACGGTCTCCTCGACAGTGGGCTCGCTCACGTAGATGGGCTGGAACCTCCGCTCGAGGGCCGCGTCCTTTTCGATGTGCTTCTTGTACTCGTTCAGCGTCGTGGCTCCTATGCACTGCAGCTCGCCGCGGGAGAGGGAGGGCTTCAGCATGTTGGAAGCGTCGATCGCGCCTTCCGCACCCCCCGCACCGATGATCGTGTGCAGCTCATCGATGAACAACACCACGTTGCCCGCCGAAAGGATTTCCTTCATGACCCTCTTCAGCCGCTCCTCGAACTCGCCCCTGTACTTCGTGCCCGCGACGAGCGAGGCCAGATCCAGGGTGAGCACGCGCTTGCCCACGAGCACTTCCGGGACGGTCCCGTCCACGATCTTCTGCGCCAGGCCTTCCACGATTGCCGTCTTGCCCACGCCCGGTTCGCCGATGAGGACGGGATTGTTCTTCGTCCTGCGCGCCAGTATCTGGATGACCCTCTGGATTTCCTTCTGGCGGCCGATGACCGGGTCCAGCTTGTTTTCCCGCGCGAATGCGGTGAGATCCCTGCCGAACTCGTCAAGAGTGGGCGTCGGTTTCTTGGTGGGCGACTGCGGCTTCTTCTTTGCCGTCTGCGCCGGGGAACCCTTGTAGTCACCGGTCCCGCTGATCTGCAGGATGGCCTCTCTCAGGCCGTTGGGCGTGATGTTGTAGCGCGCGAGGTAGCGCGCCACGATGCTCCCCTGTTCCTTGATCGCGGCGAGGAGCAGGTGCTCCGTGCCGATGTACTCGTGGCCCATGCTACGGGCTTCTTCGGCGGAGTCTTCCAATATCTTCTGCCCGCGTTTTGACGGAGGCACGTCGCCGAGGATGAGACCGCCCTTGCCCTTCGGAAGGCTTTTCTCGATTTCCGCCTGCATCTCCGAGCCGGTCACCTTGATCCGCTGCAAAGCCTTGACCGCGACTCCTTCACCGTCTTTCAGCAGCGCAAGGATGATGTGCTCGGGCAGGAGCTGATCGGAGTGGAAGCGCTTTGCCTCCTCCTGAGCCAGGATGGTGAGTACCTTCTGTGCCCTCTGAGTAAGACCCTTGAACATGGCGTCAGCCTCCCCTCGCCGGCGTGAGCGCGTCGCGGATGATCTTGGCGCGCGTATAATCGATGAGCTTGCTGTCCACCGCGTCCGCCTGTGACTGGAGGACCCGCTGGATGTGCGATTTCTGGGACAGGAACAGGAGCGCCGTAATGGTGGGCGCATCCACCGTCCCGATGAGCCCGAGGGCCACCCCCAGGCGGAGCGCGGAGAGGGCCTCGATGGCTTCACGGTGGGAGACATAGCGGCACCAGGTGAGCAGTCCCCAGGCGCGGAAAACCCTGTCTTCTATGTCCACCCTCCTTTTCTCCATCAGCTCCTCCCTTGTGCGGTTTTCATACCCCGCAAGCTGCACGGCAATCCTGCCCAGATTGCCGATGATTTCCTTCTCCGCCAGGCCGATTGTGATCTCGTTGGCGATGATGTACATGTCGCCGAGGGATTCCATGCTTTCACTGAAGAATCCCCTGATCGAGAGACCGAGCTGCGCGGAAGCCTTGACCGCCCTTTTCATCAGCCCGCTCATGGCCAGAGCAGGCAGGTGCAGCATCATCGATGCCTTCAGTCCCGTGCCGAGGTTCGTGATCGCCGTATTCAGGTACCCCCACTCGGGTGACGCGGCATAGGGGAGCATCTCCTCCAACTGGGAATCCAGCGCATCCAGCCGCGCCAGCAGAGGGTCCAGGCACGCGCCGCTCCGCATACCGACCAGACGCAGGTGATCCTCGTCCCCGATGATCGCGGTGACGGACTCATCACCGCTCAGAACCATGGCCCGTTGCTTTTCTATTGAATAGCCCTGGGAAACGAGGTTTCTCTCGAAGAGAATCCTTCTTTCCAGCGCAGGAATATCTTCCATATAGATAATCGTAAAATCTTCCGCGTTCGGCAACCGCCGGAAGGCGGACACGATTCGCTCGCGGCATTCCTTCTCCTGGTCGGCAGGGCTTCGCCCCGGATAGGAGTAGGTGGAGAGATTGCGCGCCAGGCGGACGCGGCTGGAAATGACCACGGACCCCGTGGATTCCACAGCCGCTCCGGCCGCCTCCACGGTCGGATTGCGCATCCATCCCTTCATGTCCGCCAGGCCGGTGAAATCAAACATTGGATTCCATTTCCCGCAGCTTATCGCGAAGCCGCGCCGCCAGCTCGTAGTCCTCCTGCTCGACCGCCTCTCTCAGTTCCTCACGAAGCCCGTCGCCCGCCGCGGCGGCCGCGTGTTCCACGACAAGGGTTCGCGGGAGCTTCCCCGTGTGACGGGGTCTGGCCGCCATCTGGGAAACAATGGCCCGCACGTCTTTCTCGAAAGCCTGGAAGCACTCCGGACAACCCAGCTTGCCCTGCTTGCGGAACTCCGAAACTTTCAGCCCGCACTTCGGGCACACATCCTTCACCTCCGCCGCGCCCGTGACATCCTTCCCCTCGAGCAGGCCGGAGAGCAGGTTCGCGATCGGAAGCTCAGAATCCTCTTCCCTGATCAGACCCTTTTCCTGGGCGCACTCCTCGCAGATATGGAGCTCGTGCACCAGGTCCTTCTGTATCTGTCTGATATGAATGACTGCGTCCTTCAATCCGCAAATTTCACACTTCATGGCCACATCCAATTATACATAAAATGCGTCTTGAATACTACGGGAGGCGGCGCGCGGGCTCTGCCCGGCGGGCCCCTGGTTACAACTTTCTCAGTATTTCAAGCGGCTGTGTCCGCGCGGCGCGGGATGAGGGCAGGTACGAGGCGAGCGCGGAAAGGAGAAGCGCGGCAACGGCTGCGGCAATCACTTCAAGAGGCTGGATTCTTATCGGGATCGACTTCAGATAGTAGGCGCTGTTGAAAAGGGTGAATCCGCCGATCGCGGGTGCAGAGGGATCGAAGGAGGAGCGCACGAGGGAAGCGAGGGCCAGGACATGATTGACGGTCCATTCCAGACCGGCGATCACCTCGTTGATGTTCACGGCCACGAGCAGACCGATGGCGACGCCCAGGGCCGTGCCCAGCAGACCCGTGGTGAAACCGGCAAGCAGGAACGAGAGGGAGAGAGCGCGCGGCGCGACGCCCACGCTCTTGAGGATTCCCAGGTCGTGCCGTCTTTCGAATATGATCATGATCACCGAGGAGGACACGTTGACCGAGGCGACGGCCACGACAAGCGCCATGATGAAAAGCAGAAGCGCCTTCGTGGTACGAAAGCTGGCCAGGCGCACGTATTCGATCTCGTTCCAGGTGGCCACGCGAAGGTCTTCCCCCGCCACTGCCGTGATGGCGCGGGCAACCGGCGCAAGGTCGGCGAACGGATCCCTCACTTTCACGCCGATCAGCGTTCTTGCGGCCCGCGGAGAAAGTATGCGTGACGCGATGCCCAGGGGGGCGTACGCCAGGGTCTTGTCGAGGTCCTGGTATCCCGTTTCGTAGATGCCGGCCGCGCGAAGCTGCGTAAGGCGCGGCAGACCGGTCATTCCCTCTCCGTAAGTCGTCAGAATGTTCACCACGTCACCGGGCGCAATCCCGAGGCTGGCGGCCAGGGCGGAGCTCACCAGGAGGGAGTCCGGGCGCGCGAGGTCGGCGCTTCCGGCCTTGATCGTCACGAACGAGCGGAAGCCGGCGTCGCGCGAGAAGACATCCGGGGGGACGCATCGGATGCTCACTCCGGCAGCGCCGTGGGCCGAGATGAGCATGGCGGTTCCCTGCCGCTCGGGAATGGCCGCCACCACATCGGATACGCCCCCCACCGCGGCGGCAATCTCCGAGAGCCGCGTCTCCGTGGTGTTCGACGGCAGGGCGATCTGCAGGTGATAGGTGCCGACTTCCAGCAGGCGCGCGGTGATCCCGTTGATCATGCCCGTCGATACCTCCATGACCACGACCAGGGGGACGAGGCTGAGAGCGATTCCGAGGACCGCGCCTTTGAGGTACCGGGCCGTTCCCCCTCTGCCCCTGAGGACGCGCCTGCCGAGAAAAAAGACGAATCGAAGGCTCATACCCGGCTCAGCGCGCCCGCGGCGAGCAGGAACCGGCTGTCCGCGCGCGACGCAAGGGCGGAGTCGTGGGTGACCAGGATCATGGTCCTGCCATGCCGACGCACCAGGGCAAAGAGCATGTCCTCGACGGTGCGCGCGTTGCGCTCGTCGAGGTTCCCCGTCGGCTCGTCCGCGAGGAGCAGCCGGGGCTCGTTGATGAGGGCGCGCGCCACCGCAACTCTCTGCCGCTCGCCGCCGGAAAGCTCCAGGGGCCAGGCGTCCATCCTCTGGTCGAGCCCCACTTCGGAAAGGAGCTGCCGCCCGCGCTCCCGCAGCGCGCGCGAGGATTCGCTGCCCAGCATGCCGGGGATGATGACGTTTTCCAGGGCGGTAAAATCCTTCAACAGGAAGTGGAATTGGAAGACAAAGCCGACTTCGCGGTTCCTGTACCTGCTGAGGTCCGATTCGGCAAGCTCGGTGATGTCCCTCCCTCCCACAAAAACACTTCCCGCCGTCGGCCGGTCCAGGCCCCCGATGAGCCCCAGCAGCGTGCTTTTCCCGCAGCCACTCTCCCCGCTGATGGCCGCCGTGCTGCCTTCCGCCACCGCCAGGCTCACGTCCCTGAGCACCTCGAGGGTCTCGCCGCCGGTGACAAAGCGCCGGACAAGGGAGGACACGGACACCAGGGCAGCGGAGGCGTCCTTGATCGGGCCGGCTGAATCACTCATAGCGCAGCACCTCCGAGGGACGGAATCGGGAAATGGCGCGCGTGGCGGCCCATGCGGCGCCGGTGCATGCCATCACGGCGAAGAATGAAACGAGGAATGCCTCTCGAAGAAACACGTGGGACGGCACCTGCGTCAGGTAGAAATACGTGGGCGAGAATATCGCAAAGGTGCCTGACGCCTCTCCCGATGCGAAGGGAGAGAGCAGGAGGGATTCCAGGCGCAGGACCCAGTTGACCACTCCTTCCACCGCAGAGAATACCCCGCTCACGTTCACGGCGAGGGCCAGCCCCGCGACGAGCCCCGCAGCGCCCCCGGCCAGGCCGATGAAGAGCCCTTCCAGGATGAATATTGCCTGCACGCGGCGGGGCGGGATGCCGACCGCCTTGAGAACGGCAATTTCCTCCATCCGCTCGAACACACTGCGGCGCAGTGAATGGTACACATTGAAGCCCACGACGATGAAGATGATCCCGATCAGGACCATCATCATGAGCTTTTCCATGAAAAGCGCGTCGAAGAAAGACCGGTTGTAGGTGCGCCAGCTTTCCGCCCTGTAGCCCGTCCCGGTGAGAATGGCGGACACCGCGCGCAGCGGCCTGGCGTCATCGAATCGATTGGCGATCTTGATTCCCCACGTCCGGGGCAGGTGCGTGCCCGCTCCATAGAGCGCGTCGGCGGCCTCCAGGGACATGAACACAAGCCCCGTATCGAAATCATAGTAGCCGGTCTGGAATACGCCCGACACGCGAAACTCGTCGCGGCGCGGGGAGGGACGGCCTCCCGCGCCGGCCGCGTAGGAGGTGAGAGAGAGCGTGTCGCCGACGCGCGCACCCATTGCGGCGGCAAGCTCGGACCCGATTACCAGGGAGCGCGGGTCGGTCAATGAAAATGATCCCTGGCGCAGAGCGAGCATCCGCGCCTGCACCGGGTCGAGAGAAAAGAGTCCCGGGGGAACGGCGCGGACCGAGCATGCGCGCGGCCGCTGGAATACCCCTTCGACGAGCGCCTGCCTCTCGATGAATGGGACCACCGCGGTGACGCCGGTGACCGACCGGATGCGCGCAATGAGCCCGTCATCCAGCCCATGAATATCCGCGGAGTAACGCGGCGCGGGCCCGCCCGTCTCGGCGCCGGCAAGGTCCGCGCGCACCTGGAGGTGATACGAGCTGATTTCCACGATGTTGTCGATGAATCCGAGCTGGAATCCGTTCATCACGGCAAGCACCACGGTGAGCGTCATCACGCCGATTGCGATTCCGGCAACCGAGAGGAAGGAGGAGGCGTTGCCGGTATCGCGGCGCTTCGTGCGAAAGTATCGGGCCGCGACAAGCACCGCGAGCGGGGTCTTCAATCGACTTTCCTTTCCCGCAGAACCTTGCCCCCGGCATAAACCTCTTCCTTCAGCCGTATGTCACCGTCGAAGTACACTTTCAGGTAGAGCTCCTCGTCCTTGTAGATTTCATCCGTGCGGAGCTTCCCTTCTCCGTACACCGTGACCTTCTGAAGGCTCCCGCGCAGAAAGTATTCCTCTCTGCTTGCTTTCCCCTTGTCGTCGAGGGAATACCTCCACAATTCCATCCCGCGCGAGCTTCTGCGGCTCCGGGCGGTCACTCCACCCTGGTCGTTGCGGGTGTAGGTGCTTTCCTCCACGACAGCGCCGCTGACGGTCGCGGCCTCGGATGCGAGCCTGCCCGCCGCATCGTAAAGCCGCTCGATGGTCTTTCCCTCAAGCGGCAGCCTTTCCGTGGATTTGAGCAGAGCGTCAGTTTCGAGCCGGTAGGAGAAATCCTCCCGGGACAGCGTCTGATCGCCCTTCCTCTTCTCGCGGCTCGTCAGCCTGCCCCGGGCATCGTAGCGGGAAATGAAGAGCGTGTCCTTCGAGCTCGTCCGCTCTTCCGATAGACCGGCAGGCCCGAAAACGTACGAGGAAGTCCGCACCTCCTCCCCGGTCCCCGTGCGTCTCACTTCCCTCAGCGTGCCGTTCATGCCGTACACATATTGCTCCGCGTAGCTCAGGCTGCCGTCCGCGGCCTGGACCCGCACCTTCGTGAGACGACCCCCGGCGTAGGTCAGGACGGTTTTTTGAAGCAGTGTGCCGTCCTCATACTGATCCTCCTGGAGCAGCGCGCCGACTCCGTCATAAAGCCTTCTGGCGGACAGAACACCCGCGGCAATCTCGCGCTCCACCTTCCTCGTCCCGCCTTCAGTCCAGGATACCTCCCACCGACGCGCTTCCTTCCCGCGGTCGTACAGGCGGCGCACCTCGTCCTTGCCCGTCGTTCTGACCTCCAGGATCCACCGCGATTCGTCGCGCCGGTAGGGCTCGACGGGCTGCAGCGGCATCCCGAACTCGTTGGACTTGTAGAGAAGCGCATCGCAGAAACTTGGGAAAACGCTTGCGAGGAGGAGCAACGCCGGGAGGAACCGCTTCATGACGCTCCAAACAGGGAATCCAGATAGCGGTCCGGATCGAATACTTCCAGATCGTCGAGCTTCTCTCCCAGGCCGATGAAGGAGATCGGGATGCCCAGGTCCCGGCAGACGGGTACCACCATGCCGCCTTTCGCCGTCGAGTCGAACTTCGAAAAAACTATCGAGTCGATGCCCACCGCTTTGTGGAAGACCTCCGCCTGCGCCAGCGAGTTCTGCCCCGTGGTGGCGTCCAGTACGAGAATCTTCTGATAGGAACCGACCCTGATCCGGGCGCTCACGATCTTGTCGATCTTCGCCAGCTCCTTCACGAGCGCTTCCTTGTTGTGGAGCCGCCCCGCCGTGTCGGCGATGAGCAGCTCATCTCCCCGTGCGGTGGCGCTGGCAATTCCATCGAATATCACCGCTCCCGGGTCCGCACCGTGGTCCTGCGCGACAACCGGGAGGTCCAATTTCTTCCCCAGGAGCCTCAACTGCTCGATTGCGGCAGCGCGAAATGTATCCCCTGCGGCGAGAAGAATCCGCGGGACGCCGCGGTGGACACGGAAATGCTGCGCGAGCTTGGCGATAGTTGTCGTTTTGCCCACTCCGTTGACCCCTAGAACGAGAAAGACATTGAGCGCACCCGGCGTCAGCGGCAGCTCATGCGCCCTGAGGAATGACTTCAGGTGGGACTTGAAGGCGGCAAGGAGGTCCTCCCGGGTCCGCAGCCTTTCTTCTTTCACGATCTTCCGAAGAACCTCACCGGCCTCCGACGCAATGCGGACGCCCATATCCGCCTCGATCATCGCGTCTTCGAGCTCGTGAAAGAACTCTTCATTGAACTCGCGGGCCTGAAACAGCTCGCGCAGCCTCTTGCCGATTCCCTTCCAGGGCATCAAAGGTCCTCCCTAGCCGGCGGTCCCATTGGCGACATCGACATAATGAACGATGCGAAAGACCATCCAGGTGAACAGGGCGGCGCTGACCGCCATGCCTGCATAGTAACCGCCCAGGTAAATCTGGTAGTTGAGGTGTGCGCTCGCCGCCTGCGAGACGTTGCCCTGGTACAGGAACTCATTCTCGTGCACGACGGAATCGATTGCGAGCGCGTACGAGAACAGGGGAACCACAATCGAAACGGCGAACCATCCGAACGACACGTAGAAGTCGTTTCGAGCCTGTTTTTGCAGTACATCCCGAGACCCGACATCCTTCTGGAGCGAGAATGAGAGCTGTTCCATCGAGTCCTGGCCGATCGAAAATGGGAGGTCATAGTAACCGGTCAGGGAAAGGACTCCCCTGCTGCGGGACGGCGGTCTTTCAACCGAAATGGGGGTCTTGCCCTTCAAGACCGAGTCCACGTAAAGGTCCGCACCAGTCGGGTCGGATGTCACGGACACCGATCCGGAGATCTCCTTTTCCAGCTTCGCATCCAGCGGGAATTGCTCCCCGGGCTCGAGAGTCACCGTGCGGGTTTCATCATGGTAGCCCCGCGCGGAAATCCTGATTGCCCTTGTCCCGGGTGAAAGATACAGGGCAGGGGCAACACCGGAAGCGACCAGAATATCATCGACATACAACGAGGCGCCCGGAGGATCGGGATTGAATGCGAGCTGGGTCCATTCGCGGCCCAGTATGATTCCCGCAAGATCCTTCCCGACGGAGGGCATGAAAGCGTAGATCTTCTCCCTCTCGACCGCCTCCCGTGAGGAAAGCACGATCTTCCCCCTCGTTGCATCGAATGCCCAGACTTCCAGCAGGAGGTATCCCTGGACCTCCCTGAGTGTGCCTCCCACGAGAAGGTCGAGCCCCTTGCTGGCGCAATACGCGGCCGCGCTCACACCCGGCAGGTCCAGGAGCTTCCCGACGCCGCTCCCCTCCTTGAATGTGACCGGCTTTTCCGCCGCAACGTCCACCTTTGTCACGTCAAGAATCTGCAGGAATTCCCTGCGCGCAACAACGGCGGCAAGCCTGTCATCCACCCCCTGCAGGGTCGAGGGGCTCGGCGGGACGGCACCGAAGGCAAGCGCATCCCGCTCCTTGCGGATTTTCGTGATGGTCTGCTCCGCCGCAGCCGCCTCCCGGGAGATGATGGCGCTGCGCGCCATGTCCCTCTCCTCGGAGGTGAACGCGTGCGCATCCAATCCACTCACCTCGTTCTTGAGCAGAAGGGGCAGGCTGTACGCCAGATACGCGTTTTCTTTTGAAAGGTTCTCTGCGCCGAACACGCTGAAGCCCACCGTCCACTGCTTGGCAGTATCCACGGGAATGCTCAGGTCGGGTGTTGCCGGATTCGGGGCAGCGGCGGTTCCCGCGGCAGCGGTGGCTCCCGCGGCCGTTGTGGTTCCCGCGGCCGTTGTGGTTCCCGCGGCCGCCGCGGAGCTCGGGGCAGCGGCGGCTCCCGTTGGGGTGCTGGCGGAGCCGGCGCCCGTCATACCTGTCTGGCCGGGCAATAATTCCGCCGGGGTCCCGGTGGAGCTCTGCGCGAATACAAGCGGGAGGGGAAGGCACAGAAGGAGCAGGAGTGGCGCCGCGGTTCTCATCAGGAAATGTCGAGGGCCTTCTTGAGGGCCGAGACCACCCGTTGCGGCTGAAACGGCTTGATGATGAATTCCATGGCCCCCAGCTGAATCGCCTGAACGATAAGCCGCTGCTGACCGAGGGCGGAACACATTATGATGCGCGCGGCGGGATCGAGCTCCCTGATCTTTTTCAGCGCAGTCAATCCGTCCATGCCCGGCATGGTGATGTCCATGAGCACCGCGTCGGGACGCCTATCCTGGTAGAGCGCGATTGCCTGGGCGCCGTCGGATGCTTCACCCACAACGCGAAAACCCGACTTTTCCAGGATGTCACGGAGGACGATCCTGATGAAGGCCAGGTCATCAACTATCAGAACGTTGACCGCCATCTTTCTTTCCCGCGGCCGACGTCCGCGACGCGGCCGCTTTCGCGTCGCCGCGCGCGGCCAGCCATTGCTGTTTCAGGTACTCCTCGATGAAGACGTCGATATCGCCGTCCATCACGGACTGGATGTTTCCGACCTCGTGCTTGGTCCTGTGGTCCTTCACCAGCGTGTAGGGCTGGAAAGTGTAGGACCGTATCTGATTGCCCCAGGAGATGTCCTTCTTTTCCATCTCGAGCTTTTCCCTGTCCTTGTCCCGCTCATTCTTGTAGAACTCGAAGAGGCGGGAGCGCAGCACTTTCATGGCAAACGCCTTGTTCTTGTACTGGCTTCTCTCGTTCTGGCATTGCACGACGATGCCCGTGGGCAGATGGGTGATCCGCACGGCGGAATCGGTCTTATTGACGTGCTGGCCGCCCGCGCCGCCCGCGCGATACGTGTCGATGCGCAGGTCCTCAGGCCTGATGTCCAGCTCGATTGCGTCGTCAAGAACGGGGAAGCAGAATACGGAAGCGAAGGACGTGTGCCGCCGGGAGTTCGAGTCGAACGGTGAAATGCGCACGAGCCGATGGATTCCCGTCTCCGCTTTCAGGTAGCCGTACGCGTACGGGCCGTTCACCTGCATCGTCACGCTCTTGATCCCGCCCTCGGCCTCGAGAATGTCGAGGATGTCCACCGTGTAGCCGTGCCGCTCCGCCCAGCGCGTGTACAGCCTGTAGAGCATGCTGACCCAGTCGCAGGCCTCCGTGCCGCCCGCGCCGGAGTGGATCGTGAGGAACGCCGACGAGGCGTCATTCTCACCGCCGAGCAGCTCGAGGACCTTCAACTGGCCGTATTGCCTGTCCAGTGATTCCCAGTTGCCTCGAAGCTCCGCTTCAAGTGATTCGTCTTTTTCCTCGACGGCCAGGCGCCAGATCTCCATGAGGTCGTCAATATCCGCGCGCAGCTTCACCCATGGATCATAACGTCGCTTGAGCGCCTTCAGACGCGTGAGTGCGCCTCCCGCTTTTTCCTTGTCCTGCCAGAAATCAGGCTGCGCGGTCTGCGCCTCTATGTCCCCGATTTCCTTTTTCAGTGATTCCGGGTCAAAGCCCCCTCCAGGTTTCTTCGATCTGGGCACCGAGTGCATTCAATTTCTGTTCGAGCTCGCTTAACACGTCTTCCCTTTCCATGCACGGTACTCCGTGCGTTCGCATTTCATGCACGGTACTCCGTGCGTTCGCATTCCATGCACGGTACTCCGTGCGTTCGCATTTCATGCCTTGACGATCAGCCGCCGCCACTTCTTTTCCTTCAAACTGGTGATGGCGAGCGTGCCCTCAACAGGATACTGATAAAGGCGGATGCTGTCATACGAGTCTGCAATCCTGTCCAGGTCCTTTTTCAGCCGGTTGAGCGCGGTTTCCGAGAGCGTGACGCTTTCGAAAGCGTCTTTCAGTACCTTGCGGAAGCCATATTGCGCCAGCAGGTCGTACCCGGACTTTCGATGGTCGTCGTTTGCGAATTCGCAGGCGACAGCGACAAACATACTCTCATGAATGTAAAGGATTGCCCCGGACGTGTAAAGTCTTCAGGGGATGCCTGCGCCCCGGACCCCTGCTTATAGACAACCCGGCAGAAAGCCGACAACATTGGTATGAAGGAGGTCCTGATGAGGGGGAACCATGACCAAAGACTGGGCGTAGTGCGGTTCCTGATGGTCATGATGGCTTTCCTTCTGTTGCCGATCCCGGGCCAGGCGGCGCCTGCCGGCCAGCCGGAAACCGCGGGCTTCGCTCCTTTTGCCACCCGTCTGAAGGCCCAGGTCATCGACTACCAGGTCAAGCTGACATGGAAGGACTCGCCGGACGTCAAAGGCCTCTATGTTGTGTACCGGTCACCCGAAGAAATCACCTCGCAGAGCTTTGCGAAGGCGCTCCTTCTGGCCAAAGTGGATGCCGGGGTGGAATTCTTTGTCGACACGCCGCCCGATCAGAAGGGGTACTTCTATGCCGTCATTGTCCAGGACGCGGCCGGAACCCTCTATCCTGTTCTGATACCCTACCGCAACAAGACAAGCGTGGCGGCGGCGGGGCAGACGGCGGCGCCCGAAGAGGAGCTCGCCGCGCGGATCAGCGGCATCAAAGCCAGAGTCAGCTCGGTCGGAGATGGGGTTGACGTCACCTTCACCTCCTCCTCCCCCACCCGTGACCTCCTCCTCTTCTGGGGCACTGGCCCCCTCTCGAGGTCCGAAGATCTCCTCGCCTCAACGTCCACCATGCAGCTCGACCAGGGCACCACCCGCTGTTTTCTTCCGGTCTTCGCCGGCGTCGACTACTGGTTTGCCGTGCTGGACGCGGGCCTGTACAAAATCGGGCAGATCACACTGGTGAACGGAGCAAACACGACGATCGCTCCCGTGCAGATCCCTGTCACAGCCGGCACGGTTGCCACCGCGCCGCCCTCCGCGCAAAGGCCAATGCCTCTGCCGTCGCTCGCGGTCACCCTTGGAGCGCAGAGCGGGCAGCAGCTCACCGGACCCGTGTTGCCGGAGCTCCCGGAAAAAATAAAAGTGTCGGCAGCCACCGAAAAGTCGATCCGCCTCCTCATGAAAAATGTTCAGCTGCCCGCGGTGAAGGAGCGGACACGGCAGGTGCTGCCCTCGGATGCGACCCCCATGCCCGGCGGCGAGCTGGCGCGCCTGCAGGCCATCGTCACGGGCCCATTCATCGAGGGGGACATTGCGGGAGCAGCCAGAAGCCTGATGGATTTTCTGCGCATGCCGCGCGCGGCGCCGGTCGAGGCGCGTGCCCGGTACTACCTCGGCCAGACCTACTACTTCCAGGGCAAGGCCCGCGAGGCGCTCATGGAGTTCATTCTGAGCGAGGACTACTACTACCCGGAAGCGCAGCCATGGAAGGACGCCTGCTTCGAGAAGCTCGAGCACGCGGACGAAGGCCGCGTGCGATAGGGGCCCGGCTACGGGCCTCCTTGCGCAGGCTCTCGCCGTCTGCTGCGCAGCCGGCTGCCGCCCATGGCATCCATGTGTTCGTCGGCCCTCGCCATCCCTGGCTACGGGCCTCCTTGCGCAGGCTCTCGCCGTCTGCTGCGCAGCCGGCTGCCGCCCATGGCATCCATGTGCTCGTCGGCCCTCGCCATCCCTGGCTACGGGCTCTGCGTCTTCTCGAATCCGACGCTCATGTGGTTTTCCCATGCCTCGCCGACGGCGAGCCGCAGATCCCATTGGGTCACGAAACAGTGCGACTGGAACGCGCGGGCGCCGGCGGCCGCGTCTGATGTCATGGTTTCCACCGGAATGCTCCAGCAGCGAAACTCTTTGGCGGAGGACAGGGTGACGGAGACCTCGTTTCGCACGTCGCGCACGAGCAGGCCCTTCACTCCCTCGATCTCGGAGGCCTCCGATTCGATTTCCTTTTTCCTGTCCTCGTCGAGGAGAAAGAGCCTTCCACAGTCCGCGGATCGCGCCGCGAGGGACAGGTTGATCTCGACGCCGAACCGTGCCGTGAGGTCCACCGGACCGAGATTGGAGACCCGGTAGTACACGTCGATCGAGCGGGGACGGAATACGAATCTCTTCTCTATTCCCGCCGGCTGGCGAATGCCCCCGACGGAAATCGAGCCGGTGCGGCGCATGAGGAGCTCCGGCAGCGCGCGATTGAGATCCACCAGCTCGTACAGACCTTCCACGAAATCTCCCGCTTCCGAGTGACGACCCGATTCAAAATCCCGAAGCGCGCAGCCGTCCATGAAGAAGTGATCGATGAAGGCTCTTCTCTGGTATGCGAAGGACGGCCCCTCCTCGTCAGATGAGACGCCGTCACTGCCCTCGCCGCGCTCCTCCTCCCGGTCGACCATGGTGTCGAGGTAGTTCCACGACGCGGGCAGAAAATCCAGCTCGAACATGGCCCCGCCGTGGCAGTGGATGTACGCGTTGAGCTCCGAGCCCTGGTAGAGGTACTCGTTGCAGTTGTCCATGTCGTAGTCGACGCTGATGATCGAAGGGGCGAAGATTTCGGTGGCGCGGGTGATTTTTTCCGCCTCGATCAGCGACTGGTACACCGACTTGCGCAGGGCATTCTCGTAGATCCCTCCGCTCCCGCCGTGCCAGTACGCATGGTGGCTCTGCCCCTTCCAGAGCTCGTTCTGTGCCGCCTTCTTTTTGTATTTGTCGCCCCGTACCTGGTTCACGAGTATGTGTGTGTTCATCATTTTCGCGTACATGAGCCAGGCTTCGGGGTAGCGGATGAGAAACTGCCGGAACTGGCCTCCCACCATGAACTGGCGGTCATGCTCCGGTGATGCGGAACGCAAGCGAAGCTCGTTGAATGCGGTGCGGCGGTCGGGAGGCAGCGCCCACAGCATCATATCCATGGAGGAGCTGGAGGGAACGAAAATTCTCCGGGTGGGAGGATTGCTTTTCAGATAGAGCCCCGGAGTGGAAGGTTCCAGCCAGTCGGCGTTTTCCGCAGCCCGCGCGATAAACTCCTCAAGCCAGCCGCTCCTGAGCAGGGTTTTCGGCGCGGCAATCCCGTCATCCAGATACACGGCAACAGGGCTGCCGTCGTTGCCGCGGGGCAGCTCCTTGAGAAAATCTATCACGTCCGCCGGACCGCTGGCCGCGGCGAGGGCCGGCAGGACCCCGGAGACGGCAAGCAGTGAAATAGTCTTCCCCTGGTCTTCGGTGATGCAGGGACGCCAGAGCCCGGACTCCGGCATGCCGGCGATTCTGAACTGGCCGTCGTCCACGAACGTGTAGTCGATGCCGCTTGCGCGAAGCACGGAGGCCAGGGACGGCTCCCACACCTTTTCCGCGATCCAGCAGCCCCGCGGCCGTGTCTCGAACCGGACGCGCAGCAGCGTGGTCATTTTTTCCAACTGGCCGAGCTTGTCATTCATCGGGATCAAGGGAAGGATAGGATCGTAATAGCCTCCCCCCAGCACCTCCACCTGCCCCCGTGTGACCATTTCAGCGAGCAGCGTCAGGAACTCCGGATGCGTCTGTTCCAGCCACTCCATCAGGATTCCGCTGTAGTGAAGCGTGACGGGGAATCCGGGATAGCGGTACAGGACGGCAAGCAGGGGCTTGAACGCCTGCTGGTACAAACGCTCCGCCCCTGCCTGGTCCATTCCCAGGGGAAGATGGTTGTGCGTGCCGATGATGATTCGCACCTTGCCCATTGTCCGAATCCTATCCGCCGAGGATACGCGCGAGAAACGCGCGGTCGAACGCCATGAACGCGTATGCCATGAGCCCCGCCGATATCAGTTCGAGCGGAAACCCGCGGAGGGCCCGTGGAATCCGCTCGATTTCCAGCCGTTCGCTGATGGCCCCCATCAGGACGCGCACGAGCATGAAGCCGAGTCCCGCCGCGAGGCCCGCGATAAGACTCTCCGCCGCCGTGTAGCCCCCGCGCGTCGTGATGAGCACGATCCCGAGGGTTGCGCAGTTGATTGCCACGCCGGGAAGGGAGAAACCGGAACCGCGCACGAGCACGGGCGATAGACGCGCCGCCATGGCCTCGAGGAAGAACGCGAGACCAGCGACAGACAGCACGAACGCGGGCGTGCGGAGGAAGCCGAGCTGCAGGGGATCGAGCACCAGAGCGTCGATTGCCCACCCGGCAAGGGCGGATATGCCCATGAGCACGGCTGTCGACACACCGATGCTCAGAGCGGCGCGCATTTTCCCCGCGCCTCCCACCCGCGGGTAAATGCCGAGCAGACGCGAGAGAATGACATTATCGACCAGGGCAAATATGAGGATGATGCCCACCCAGCTCACAGCCGCCGCTCCTTCACCGCGCGCGCAAGGGCCGCGAGGTAACCCAGGCAGAGCAGCCCGCCGCCTGCAAAGCCGAAGGCGCGCGCCGGGTCATGGGCAAGGGAGCCGATCACGAAGGTCCCCGAAAAGCCGGGGAGAGGGAAAAGGGTTATCGTCCCTGCCCCGAGCACTTCACGGAGCACGCCGATCAGGAGCAGGCAGGCAGCGAACCCCGCCCCCTTGCCGGCCGCGTCCAGAAGCGCCCGTCCCGGAGAGGAAGCGCGGGAGCTCTCGCCGATCACCGTGAGGACCAGGCAGTTCACCGCGATCAGCGGGGCATAGATTCCCAATGCGGCGCTCGCCTCGGGGGCAACGCTGAGAAGCACCAGCTCGAATGATGCCGTAAGAAAGGAAGAGAGCACGAGCGCACCCAGCCATCCTCCCGCAGCCGCTCCGGGCCCGATCTCACCCTTGTCCATCCTTCCCCGCGCAACAAGAGCCATACAGAAGCTGGAGAGCAGCATGACTGAAAAAACGCCTGCCGACATCCACAGGGAGTCGATGACCCGCACCGATACTGCGGCTGCGGGGCACAAGCCAAGGAGCAGCACGGCGGTCGGGTTTTCCCGGGCGATCCCCCGGCTCAATACTTCACTCGGTGTCATCCACTGCCCTTCCGCGCGCGGGCGGGCATGCGCTGCTGGAGAAGCGTGTCGAGGAGGGGCACGGCGCAGTTGCCCAGTAGTATGGAGACTGCCACTCCGTCCCCAAGCGAGCCATAAAAACGGAGCAGGAAGGTGAGCAGGCCGAGCCCGGTCCCATAGATCCACTTCCCCGTTGACGCCAGGGGCGAGGTAACCGGGTCTCCCGCCATGAAGAATGCGCTCAGTATGAGACTGCCGGAAAGAACGTGAAAGACGGGGCCTCCGGAAAACCAACCCTGTCCCCCGGCAAAGCCGCCGAAAACCCAGGCGAGAAATGCGAAGGTCGCGACAAAAGCGACCGGTACCTGCCAGCGCACGATCCGCCTCGAAACAAGGAATGCCGCGCCCAGCAGAAGCAGGGGCGCGGACACCTCACCAATACGGCCAGGCACGTACCCGACGATGATGTCGAATGAGCCGCCGGCCAGGGTCGCATGGAACGGTGAAAGTATGTGCGCGTTGAGCCAGGAAACGATGCTCCCGTCCAGGCTGCTGAAGACGTACCCATGACTCGAAAGGATATCCAGTGGTCTCCCCACGGCGCCCGGAGCGGAGACTGCAGAGCGCAGGGCTTCCAGCGGCGGCAGGACGGCGGTGCTCATCGAAGCGCCCCCTGCTGCCGGCCAACGCGTCATTGCGCCGCTCCACGAGAGAAGGGCGAACACCACGCCTCCCAGGGCCGGGTTCATCCAGTTCCGCCCCAGTCCCCCGAAGCTTTGCTTGACCACGAGGATGCCAAAGGCGGCGGCCGCGGCCGGCACGTACAATGGCACCCCGGCGGGCATCATGAGGCCCACGAGCAGCCCGGTGAGGAATCCGCTGCCGTCGCCAAGGGTGAATCGTCGGAACAGCGCAGAGGAAGCGAGCTCGGAAATGAGCGCGGCGCAGAGTGAAGTCACGATCACGCGTACGGCGGGAAATCCGAAGAGAAACACCCCCCAGACCGCCGCGGGAACAAGTGCCAGGCTGACAAGCCATGTCATCCGTGAGGTGGACAGGGAGGCGCCGAGGTGGGGCGCCGGAGACAGGTTGAGCCTGCCGGGCGCGCGTGAAGTGCTCGTGTCAGGCATCGTTGGCACGCCCTCGCGACCGTTTCCCGGTACGCAGGATATCCACGAGCGGGATGTGCGACGGGCAGGCGAACGCGCAGCAGCCGCACTCCGTGCACCGGCCCAGGCCTTCGCTCATGGCAGTCTCGACCTCCCCCTGCTGGATGAGCTTGTGAAGCCGCGTGGGTACCAGATCCCAGGGGCAGACCTCCACGCAAATCCCACAGTGTATACACGGCCATTCCCTGCGGGCGCGCGCCTCGGCGCCCGCGAACGCGGTGACGCCGGACGTGCCTTTTGTCACGGGGACGTCCAGGGAAGAAATGGCTACCCCCCGCATCGGACCACCGACAACGATCTTGCCGGGTTGCGCGGTGAGGCCTCCACAGTCGTCGAAGAGATCCCCTACCGGCGTGCCCAGCCTGGCCTTGAGGTTCCGGGGAGCGGCAACGGGCATACCGGTCACCGTGAGCACTCGTTCGATGAGCGGCTTATCCATGACGACAGCTTCATAGACGGCAAAGAGCGTGGCCACATTGAGGACAACGGATGACGGGCGAGGTCCGGACGGCCGCGCCCCATCCAGGGACGAAAGAACGAGCTGCTCGTTTCCCTGCGGATAGCGCGAGGGCATCAGCGCTATCTCGCACTGCAGGCTTGCCCGCTTGAACGCTCGCTCGAACTCCGGCACCAGCCCCTCTGCATCCTCGCCCAGGGCGAGCACGACCCTGGCCGCGCCCACCAGAGCCTGGCAGATACGCAGGGCCTCGACGATCTCGCCGGGTTTTTCCCGCATGAGCGCAAAATCCGCGCTGAGCGAAGGCTCGCAATCGATGCCGTTGGCGACAAGGAGGGAGCCGGTCTTGCCGGGCGTCATCGCGAGCTTCAGGTGCGTGGGAACCAGCTCTCCCCCCAGCCCGACGACGCCCGCCGATTGAATCTTTCCCAGCAGGTCGATTCGCGAAAGCTTCTCCCACCCGTGGAGTGTCCGTGGCTTTCCCGATCTGTCGAACTCGCCGCCGAGCTCGATCACGACTGCATCACACCCACCCTGCGAAGGGAGCCGGCGCACCTCCACGACCCGGCCCGGTATCGACGAGTGCACGTTTGCGGAGCGCACCCCGTCCGCCCTGCCGATAAGCATTCCCTCGCGCACGAGATCCCCGGGCTTCACGACGCAGATCGCCGCACGGCCCGAATGTTGAAGCATGGGGATCACCGCAACGGAGGGCACGACCGCGTTCGCAATCGCTGCTTCCCGGGAGATGAGGCTGCTATCAGGCGGGTTCACCCCGCCCCTGGGGAGACTGTTCGCATGTGTCATTGGGCCTGGTTCCGCCGCGCCGAGCTATTTAAGCGCAGAAGATTGCCTCGGATCAAGGGTCCGCGGATGAGGTCCCTTCGCAGCCATGCGAGGAACATCACAAGCACCACGAACGCGGCGGGCAGCTCGCGCAGGGAGGCGCGCTCCGGACCGCGCAGCACCGTGATGGTGGGCCGTCCCTGTGCGTAGAACAGAGCGCCCAGGCTCCCCGGCGTCGCGCGCCGCCTGACGCTTGCGAGCCACGTTGCGTCGAATACTTTGACCATCTTCTGGCGTGCCACCATGGCGCCCGTCACGGGGTCGAGCGCAAACTCCCGTATGTACACCCTCTCGTCCATTTCCGGCGGTCTCCAGGGCCTTCCGAACGCGATGGTCTCCTGGAACGCCGCATGCGTCACCAGGCCGAGAAAATCGGGCAGCACGGCAGCGCGGCTCGCCTGTTTCATCCTGTCCAGGGCGCCCCAGGAAAAATCGCGCGCACGTGCGATCGGGAGTGGAGTGGGGAGCGCGGGCCCCCGTTCAAAGAAGAGAAGACTGATGAGAACAAGGCTGACCGCGGCGACCATGAGCGCCAACGGCCGGCTGCGAAGGGCATCACTCTTCGGTCGCACGATGGGCACGGGCTCGAATATCATCCTCTGATGGTACCGGTGTCCCGCTTCCCGGAACACCGCAGGCAGCAGCAGCATCAGAAGCGAAACAGCAAGTGGCGACAGAAAGCCTGCGAGATTTGAACCGGAAAGTCCAGAGGTGATCAGGACAAGAACGCACGAGGCGACGGCGGTCCCCCCGTAGACGAGCAGCGGCCTTTTCAGCCGGGCAATGTCCCTGCCCTCTCCTCTCAAAGGGATATCGGCACGCATCAGCGGAAACCAGGTCGGAAGGAGAATCAATGGAAGGGCGAATCGGGCCAACCCGCCCGAGAGGAGAAAGGGCGTCCAGACAAGGGCGCCGGCAAGGGCAAAAGCGAGCGCGGCGCGTCTTCTCTCTTCCTGCGCGAGCGCGAGCAGGACGGCCAGCCCGAATACCGCCGCCAGGGAAAGCAGCTTACTCAAGGGATCAAACTCGACCAGTCGCCATTCTCCCCGAAAGGGCAGCCCAAGCGCAGCGGAGATCCGAAGCCAGAGACGGAGGCTCGTCCGCGCCGCCGGGATGTAGGCGATATGCCACTCCCCTCCCGCGCCGGCGGCATGAAAATACCCGGACGCGCCGTCGATGAATCTGTCCCGACGCGGGTCCGACGGATCCAGTCGACGATTCAGGTCCGCATACGTGGCCGCGGAGAGACCTGTAAAATTCCAGAACTCAAACGGCGAGGTGACCTCTGAGACAATGCCCGGCCCGAGCCGCGCGATGAGCGCGGACATGGCTTCCGCCTGCGCGGCGCTGCCCCGGACCAGAAGGGTCTGGTAGCCGGCCCAGATGAGCGTGGACTTGGGAGATATCCAGGCAGCCGATGGAAGCCAGAGCAGGACGACTGCAGTCAGGGCGATCAGGGGCAGGAGAATCGCGACACGCGGCGCCTCCCGCCGCGCATGCACCTGCACGGGAACACGCCGTGTCACCTTCGGCCGGGTCGTGCGGCGCGCCGGTGGAGACGGAGAATGGCGCGCCGTGGCGCGGTGCGCGGTGCGTGTGGCGGGACGCGTGGGACTGCTGCGCGCCATCAGAGTGTGCAGTAGGCCAGGGCGATGAAGAACCCCAGCAAGGCGCCTACGAACACCTCGGGCATCGTGTGGCCGTGGATCTCCTTCACAGGTCTGCTGCGCAGCGAAAAATGAACGGAAAGGTCCCGGATGAGCTGGTTCAGCACCTTTGCCTGGGCGCCTGCCGAGCGGCGCACGCCCAGCGCGTCCCTGAAGGTGAGCACCGCATAGAACAGGGTCACAATGAACAGGGTGGAATCAGGGCCGGCCACGAATCCCGCCGACGTGGCAAGAGCGGCAACAACGGCCGAGTGACTGCTGGGCATCCCGCCCGTGGTCCAGAACAAATTCAGGATAATTTCCTTTGCGGTTTGCGGCCGATTGCGGAACAGCATGATGCAGGACTTGAGGAGCTGGGCAACAAACCAGCTCGAGAGCGCGGAAAGGAAGACAGGGTTCGCCAGGGCCTTGGCCAGAATGTCGACGGCGCGATGGGAAAGCATCGAGAGAGTGTCCCTTGAGGCCTCCGCATTTGTCAAGCCAGACACTGTATTCCGTGTCATTCGCAGACACCGCGGTGCCATTCCTTGACACCCTCCTGCGGCGTAACTACTATCAGCGCAGCATGGCCCGGGCAAGAAGCGAAGAATCTCAGGAATGGTCACTCGCCAGCAGATCGATATTCAGCATGTACGGAAACTTCTTCTTCTGGCTATTCCGCGAGCCGTTTCCGGTTGGTCAGCTCGGCCAGCAGATCGTGCGCGTCATACTGGAAGCGTTCGGCGCAATGATGATCACCGGGGTCGTGCAGGGAGGACTTTTCGCCTGGCTGGGCGGTTGGGACGGCAGCAGATTCAGCGTCGTCAACTGGACCGGTTCCATCGTCGTCTACCTCCTGCTGTCGGAAAGCACCACGCTCATCGGTTCGATGATGTTTGCCGCGCGGATCGGCACCGCCTTCACGGTGGAAATCGGGTCCATGCACATGAGCGGGCAGCTTGATGCGCTGCGTCTCATGGCCGTGGAGCCCTCTCAGCAGATCGTCATCCCGCGGGTGCTCGCCGCGATCATCAGCCTGCCGATCCTTAAAGCGCTCAGTGACCTGGTGGCCATCAGCACAGCCATCGCCTGCCTGCAGTGGTGGTTCGGCGTTTCCCCTACGATATTCCTCCAGCATGTCTTCGAGGTCCTGCGGCATCCCATTCTCACGACCTCGTATGTCCGGTGCATGATCATGGCGTTCTTCATCGCGGTGAACGCGTGCGGCCTCGGCTTCTACTTCCAGGGCGGTGCGGTGGAGCTGGGCAAAACCACCACGAAGTCGATCGTCATCAACCTGATCGTCGTCATCTGCGTGGATTCCATCTTCGGAGTGGTGGACCAGATCACCGGCTGGAGCTCCGTGTGATCCGGGTGCGGGATGTCTGCTTCGCGTTTCCCGAGCGCCCCGTGCTCGACGGTCTCAGCGTCGACATCGCGGAATCGCTGACCACTGTCATCATCGGCGCGAGCGGGATAGGCAAGTCGGTGCTCCTGAAGTGCATCACCGGCCTGCTGCGCCCCCAGTCCGGCAGCATCATCATAGACGGGGACGAGGTCGTGGGGGCGGACCGCCGCAGGCTGTACCTCATACGCAAAAAAATAGGAATGCTCTTCCAGGAAGGCGCGCTTTTCGACTCGATGAACGTGTTCGAGAATGTCGCCTTTCCACTGGCCTACCACAAGTCGTGCTCGGCCCCGGAGATCGAGAAAAGGGTGCATGCGTACCTGGACCTCGTGGGCATGCGGGAATCCATGACGGCCATGCCCCGCGAGCTCTCGGGGGGAATGAAAAGAAAAGTGGCGGTGGCCCGCGCTATGATTCTCGAGCCCCGCTACCTTCTGTATGACGAGCCGACGTCGGGTCTCGATCCGGCCAGCTCGGCGATCGTGGAATCCATGATCAAGCGCCTGCAGACGGAGCGCGCCATCACCTCGCTTGTCGTGACGCACGATATCGATCTCACCCGCTACATTGCCGACCGGATCGCGCTCCTGGAGGACGGGCGCATCGTCACCCTCCAGGAACGCGACGAGGCGTTCAGCGAGACTTCGGCGGTGTACGACCATTTCATAGAAAAGAGAGAAAGGATCCGCCAGGAAAATGCCAGTTAGAGCAAGCAAGATCATCCGTGTCATCGTCATCATCATCTTCGCGGTCGCCGCCTCGACCTTCCTCTACCTCCTTGTCAACAACTTTCAATTCACCCGCGGGGTGGAGGTACGCGTGCACTTCACGAGCGTGGGAGACCTGAACACCGGCGGGTGGGTGCGAAAAGCGGGGCTCAAAGTGGGATCAGTCACCCGGCTCGAGCCGGCGGATGACGAGAAAACCATCATAGCCACCCTCACTTTCCGTCCCGGGAAAAACGTCCGAAGGGACGACAAGTTTGCCCTCATCGCAAAAGGGATCCTCGGTGACATGTACATCGAGCAGAACCCGGGGCCCAGGGATTCTCCCCTGGTAGAATCGGGTCATCTCTTCGAAGGCCAGCCCGCGTTCAACATCACCGACCTCCTCACGGGGGATACGATGGGCATGGTCAGCGATCTGGCCGGGAGCATCAAAGGGATCGTGGACCTTCTCAAGAAGAATCAGAACGTGCTGGAGAGCTCCCTCAAGGATATAGCCAAGACGGCGCAGAACGTGAGGATCGTGACGGACAGGGCGGTCGACCTCACCCAGTCAGTCCCCGACATGACCGCTGCAATCACCTCCTCAATCGACCAGCTTCAATCAGCCGTCACGGATGTGTCCCAGACCACCAAGAAGCTGCTCGCAAAGCTGGAGGGCAACCTCTCGTCGAGCTCGGATGACCTGGCCGCCTCAATGAAATCGATCCGACAGAGTACCGCGGATATCCAGACTGCCGTCGCGGATCTGACGGCAAAGAACTCGGTGATCTCGACATTGGGCGCCCCCGACACGGCGCAGAGCCTGGAAACGACGATGAAGAACCTTGAGGCCATCTCCAAGGAGCTGCTCGCCGTGACCAGGGACACTCAAAAGATCGTCCAGGGAGTGAGCACGATTTTCGAGACCAAATAGGCTTGATCGGGGTCTGTTCCGGCCCTATTGACAAACCGTACGTATACGTATATCTTGTCCCTCATATAAACCTATTCGGTTACGTGTGAGTGGGAGGGACGGTCATGATCAGGCGAATCACCTTCATCGAGCCAAAGAACGATCATCTTCACATTTTTTCGAAATTCGAGCTTCCCAGGCTCGGCGGCATTCTGCTCGCGACAATCATGCGGGACAAGGGTTTCGAGGCGTCATCGGTCTTCATGAGGACCAGGGACATCCTTGCGCGCCGCATAGAGACCGACCTGGTGGGCATCTCCACCATCACGGCTACCGCGATCGGTGCGTACGCCATCGCCGACGAGCTCAGGACAAGAGGCATCCCCGTGGTCTTTGGAGGTCCCCATGTGAGCTTCCTGCCCGAAGAGGCGCTCGCGCACGCGGATTTCTGCATCACGGGAGAAGGTGAGACGGGCTTCCCCCTCCTTGTGGATGCCTTGAATGGCAAATGTGGATTCGATGAGGTCCCGGGCCTCGTATGGCGGGAAAACGGCAGTATCCGGCGTAACCCGGCCGCCGCTCCGATCGAGGACCTTGATGGTCTTCCGTTCCCTGATTTCAGCCTGCTCACCATGCGCCCGGGCGCGAAACTGGGCACGATGGGATTCGGGAAAACAACTCTCCCCGTCCAGACATCACGAGGGTGCCCTTTCGACTGCACTTTCTGCTCGGTGACGGGAATGTTTGGACATCGCTATCGCTATCGATCCACGCAGAGCATCATCGCCGAGATCTCACGCTACAATCCGAAGCAGAGCAATATCTTCTTTTATGATGACAATTTTGCGGCCAACCCGCGAAGGACAAAGGAGCTCCTCAGGGAGATGATCCGGCTCCGGCTGGGCTTTAGGTGGTCGACGCAGGTGCGTTCGGACATCGCAAAGGACAGCGAGCTGCTCGACCTCATGTCGGCAGCCGGCTGCGCCACACTGTTCATCGGTTTCGAGTCGGTCGACCCCGTGGCGCTCAAGGAAATGAAAAAAAACCAGAGCGTGGAGGAGATCCGCCGCGCAATCCGGGAGATCAGGAAAAGGAAGATCCACGTGCACGGGATGTTCGTGTTCGGTTTCGACTCAGACACGGTGGAGAGCACGCGCGCCACGGTGCGCTTTGCACTCCAGGAGAAAGTCGATTCAGCGCAGTTCCTGATCCTCACCCCTCTTCCCGGATCAGGTTTCTACGACCGTATGCTCGCCGAGAAGAGAATCATCGACACGGCGTGGGACACGTACGACGCGCACCACGTGAAATTCGTGCCCCGCGGCTTCACCCCTTGGGATCTTCAGCGCATGCAGATCGAGGCGCACACGCGGTTCTATTCCCCCGTGCATGTCGCGGCGAGACTCCTGCGCGGACGCGCAGTCGGATTCATCGTCGGCGTCTATGCGCGCGCCCTGAACAAGCGCTGGCAATTGCAGGAGAAGGACTACCTGCGCCTCCTGCGGCTGCTGAGGCTGGCTCCCGCGCTCACCTGAACCCGCGGTCACTCCTTCCGCTCCTGGCGGAGTCTGGTGACATTCGCAGTCACTGACATTCCCGGCGCTATCACTTCGACCCGGCGCGGTATATCCTCTAGGCGAGGATCGGGCACGCGCGCATGAGAGCTCTCACACCACTCCGCCGGCTATTCCCCTGGCTGGTTCGAAAACCGAGCACGTTCGCGCTCGTCGGCAAGAGCGGGACGGGCAAGAGCTTCAAGGCGCGCCAGGTGGCGCGCAGATTCCGCATCGACCTGATCATCGACGACGGCCTTCTCATACGCGGCCAGAAGATCATCGCCGGCAAATCAGCAAAAAAGGAGAAGGGCATCCTCAGCGCCATCAAGACCGCCGTGTTCGCCAATGCCGATCAGATCGATGAGGTCAGACGAGCGCTTGCCACGCAGACGTACGGACGGGTGCTCATCATCGGCACGTCGCGGAAAATGATCCAGCGCATCGCCTCCACCCTGGGCTTGCTGCCCCTTCATCGGGTAATCTCCATAGAAGAGGTGTCCACGCGTGAGGAGATCGCGCGCTCGCTCAAAATCCGGGCCGAACAGGGCAAGCACATCATCCCCGTGCCGGCCGTGGAGATCAAACGGAGCTACCCCCACATATTCTTCGAGTCGGTGAAAATACTCCTCAAGGCCAGGAAAGGGCTCCGAGGCAGCGCGGAGGAGATCATCGAGAAGACCGTGGTGCGCCCGGAATACGGCAGAGGCAGAAAGCCGCTGTCCCAGGGCCCTCCGGCCAAGTGAGAGGGCTCCGCGAGGGCCCAAAATACATTTGACAGCTCCGAACAGCCTGAATATGATCGAAATGAGGAGGCTGTATGCGGAAATTCCTCTTCCTCGCCTTCTTTCTTTGCGTCTCGATGCTCGCTTTTGCCCAGGACACGTCCCAGGCGCCGCGGTACTCCGCGGATTTAGCGTTCACGGCGGAAACCGAGCACTACCGCGTATTCGCCGAGACGAGCCAGACCCAGGCGGAAGACGTTGCCAGGAGGATGGAGGCCGCCCTCGCGCTGTACAACAGCATCTTCCACTTCGATCTTTCCCAGCTGGCCACGAAGTTCAGGGTGAAGGTGTTTCGCGATCTGGACAGCTTCAATGTCTATCTCGGCAAGGTCCTTTCGCAGACACGCACGGATTTTGTATTCGTCGCATGGTCGGACCCGGAGAGATCCGAGCTGCTCACCTTCCCCAAAGAGGACAAGGCATTCACCGCATCCCTCCTCCACCAGGGCTGCATCCAGTTCATCAAGGGTTTCATCGACAACCCTCCCGTCTGGCTGCGCGAAGGGGTGGCGACCTACCTCGACGGCTCTCTCTGGGACCCCGTGGCCGGCGCTTTCACCACGGGGCCGAACCTCGCGTGGCTGGACACCTTGAAGTCCATGATCCGCGGTGAGACTCCGAGCAAGCTCATCCCGTTCACCGACCTGCTCACCCTCACGCGCGAGCAGGCGCAGGCGCAGATGGATGTCTTCGCTCCGCAGTCGTGGGGCCTGGTGCAGTTTCTGCTGAACGCAACGGACCGTTCATACAGCCGGGTCCTGTGGGACAGCATTGTCGCGCTCGACCCGAAGGCGACGCTGGACGACAACTCGCAGCGGGCGCTCAAGAAAGGCTTCGCGTGGGTAAAGGACCCGCAGCTGCTGCAGGATTTTGAGGGCTACGTGCTGTCACTCAAGACGCCAATCGACCTGGTGAAAGACGGGATCGACCTGTACACCAAGGGGGACATGGCGAATGCCGAGCTCTCCTTCACGAAATCACTCGCGCTGGACCCCACCAGCGGCACCGCCGCCTACTACCTGGGACTCATAGAGTATTCGCGGAAGAATTATCCCCGGGCGGAGGACCAGTACATGAAGGCTTTCCAGCTGGGGGCCAACGCGGGAGTCATCAATTACGCCCTCGGGGTCAACTCGTTCGCGGCGGGAAAGAACGCCGATGCCACGAAGTATCTGACGCTCGCCAAGCAGGCGGACAAGGCAACTTACGGTGAGCGGGTCGACGCATTGTTGAAGCGGATGGAAAACGCGAAGTAGGCCCGGGATCCGCCGCGCTATGGTTTCTGAGACGGAGCAGGACCCTGCCCCGGACCGGGGCCAGGGCGCCTGCCCCGACCCCGCCTTCGCCTGCGGCGTCTCACCCCCGCCTTTTTCTGAATCCCCGCGCCCTGCGGGCCGCCCGGGTGCACGGCATGCGCCCGACTCACGGGCAGCGGCCTGGGCTTGTGCAGCGGCCGCACTTCCTTGAGCAGCGAATCAGCGGCAATGGCGAGATCCTTCTTCGACGGAAAGAGCGGCTCCGAGGCGCCGCGGATGAACTGCTGGATGAGGAGCGCCGGGGCGACATCCTCGAAGAGGTCCTTCCTTTCCAGCACAAGGTCCCGGAAAAGGAAAAGAAACATGTCGCTCCGGTCCAGGACCTTGCCCTCTTTTGCGCGGCGATCCAGCTCTTTCAGCCTCTGCCCGAGTGAGTGCTCGTCGAACTTCTTCCTGGATTGGCGGTGGGTGTCCGCGAGGCGTGGAAAAATGACCTCGAACAAGCGCAGCCGGTGCGAGAGCTCCAGGATCTCCCCCGAGAGGCCCGAGGAAAGGATCTTGTAAACCTCCTCAGTCACCCGCTCCCGCGAGCAGATGAGGATCGATTCGCGCATGCGTCTGATCAGACCCGCCATTGACAGCGGAACAGGGAACCCAAGGAGACTGGCGTATTTGACCGCACGGATCATGCGGACGGGATCTTCCGCGAAGGAGGTCTCCGCGGAAACAAGAGTGCGCAGCCGGCGACGCCGTATGTCCTGAAAACCGTTCACGTAATCGATGACCTGCTTGTCGATGGGACAATAGTACAGGGCGTTGATCGTGAAGTCCCGCCGCTCGGCGTCCTCCTCCATGGTGCCGAACAGGTTGTTCTGCTCCCTGCTGTCCGCATTCTCCGCCGTGCCGACGGCGCCCCGCGAACGAAAGGTACTGACCTCGATGTACTTCTCCCGCCCGCAATAGACATGGACGAGACGGAACCTTCTTCCGATTACTCGTGCCGACCTGAAGATCCTGCGTATCTGGTGGGGGTGGGCATCGGTGGCCACGTCGAAATCGTTGGGCACCCGGCCCACGATCAGGTCACGGACAGCGCCCCCGACGATGTAGACATGGAAGCCTTCCTTGCGCAGCCCGCGCACCACCCACATTGCGTCGGGGTCCACGAGACGCGGATCGATCCCGTGCTCCGCCATCGTATAGATGTGCGCCTTCTTCTCTATGGTGCCGTTTTCCGTTGCGCCGTATCTGAACAGCAATCTGTGATCCCAAGTGAAGGCAAGATTGCGCGCCGCGGTACCTTGCACAAATGTCACGGTGTACCGCGGATTAGGCCCCATCGTATCCCGCCTGCGATGAATGTCAATACGCGGGCCGGGTCGAGATCCGGGCATCCTTGACATCGCCATCAACCTGCGCATTAACTTGTCCATCACGCAAAAATCCGCGGGGTACGGCGTACTCGCCGAGCGGGTACGGCCTTCGGGCCGAGCGCGTACTCGCGCACTCCCGTACGGCGTACCCGCCGAACAGGTACTCCTGTACCGCGGTTTGAAGGAGACTGCATGCTGCCTATCGAGATCCGCCGCGTGCGCACGGCCGGGGAAAGGGCGGTGTTCGTGAAGATGGCCTGGCGGTTCTACCGCGAGGACAGCCATTGGGTCCCGCCCCTCATCGGCGACCAGATGAGGTTCATCGATCCCTCGAAGGGCGTCTTCTTCCAGCATGGCGAAGCCGAGCTCTTCCTCGCCTACAGGGGCGCGGAGCCTGTAGGGCGCATCTCCGCGCACGTCAACCGCCGCTACGATGAGTTCTTCGGGGACGGCAAGGGCTTCGTGGGCTTCTTCGAGTGTGAGAACGACCCCTCAACCGCAGCCGCGCTCTTCACCTGCGCCTGCAACTGGCTGCGGGCAAAAGGAAGACACGAGGCGGAAGGACCGATGAGCTTCGGCGTCTACGACGAGCTGGGAATCCTTATAGACGGCTTCGACACGGATCCCTACATCCTCACGTCCCACAATCCCCCCTATTACCAGCGGCTTTTCGAGGCATCCGGCTGGGAAAAGTCCATCGACTGGTACGCGTTTCGCGGAAAGGCGGCGACGTTCCAGAAGGAGCTCAATCCCCGCTATTTCAGCCTTACGCAGAGGGTGCTCAAGCGGGATGGGATCTCCGTGCGGGGGGTGGACATGCAGCACCACCTGGACCGTGAAGCAAAGATCGTCCAGGATATCTTTGCCATCGCGTGGAACAGGAACTGGGGACACGTTCCGCTCACCGACAGCGAGTTCCAGCGGCTGAAGGACGGGGTGAAACAAGCTGTCGTGGAGGAGCTTTCCTTCATCGTCGAGCTGGAAGGAAAGCCCATCGGCTTCGCGCTTTCCCTCTATGACGCCAACCAGGCGGTCAAGAAGATCAATGGCCGGCTGCTGCCGTTCGGATTCATCACCCTGCTCGCCACCTTGAAGAAGACACGCAGGATCAGGCTGGTGCTCATGGGAGTGCTGGAGGAGTACCGACGACAAGGCATTGAAATCGCGCTCTACACCCACGTGATCGAGGAGGGACTCCGCAGGGGCGTGGACGAAGTCGAGATGTCGATGATCGTGGAGAGCAATGAACCGATGATCAGCTCGCTGGTAAGGATGCCCGTGGAGCGCTACCGCACGTGGCGCATTTATCGAAAGGATCTCTCTGAATGAAGGAGCTCATCGAGCCAAGGGTTCCCAAGGGTTTCCGCGATTTCCTCCCCGACAAGGAGGCGCAGAGGCTGTCGATCATCCAGGGCCTGGCGCAAGCCTTCCGCCTGTTCGGCTACGCCCCCATCGATACACCGGTGCTCGAATTCGCCGAGGTCCTCCTGGGCAAGGGCGGAGGTGAAACGGACAAGGAGGTCTACCGTTTCACGGATCACGGCGGGCGCGAGCTGGCAATGCGGTTCGACCTTACCGTCCCCTTTGCCCGGTTTGTCGCGGCCCACCTTGCGGAGCTTTCCCTCCCGTTCCGTCGGTGGCATGCGGCGAAGGTCTGGAGAGGAGAAAACACGCAGCGCGGCCGCTACCGGGAGTTCATGCAGGTGGATTTCGACGTGGTCGGCACGGACGCGGCATCGGCGGACCTGGAGATTCTCCTCCTGATGCGGGAGAGCATGAGAAGGCTGGGAATCGAAAAGTTCGCCATCCACTACGCGCATCGGGGAGTATTCAATGCCTTCCTTGCGCGTCACGGCCTCGAAGCGCGCTCAGTGGACGTGCTGCGCGCAATCGACAAGAGGCGCAAGATCGGCGAGGACAAGGCCAGGGAGATGCTCGCTGAGATCGCCGGTGAGGAGAACGCGGTCCGTATCCTCGATTTCACCAGGGTCGAACCGACCCCCGCGCTGACGCTGGCCAAGCTGGACGCCGCGGTGGGTGAATCGCACGAAGGAATACGACGCCTCTCCTCCGTCGCGGACTGCCTGGATCAGCTTGGCGTCTCCGGTTTCTATGTCCTGGATCCTTCGATCACCCGCGGGCTCGACTACTACACGGGAATCGTGTTCGAGACTTTCCTCACCGACATTCCCGACATTGGCTCCGTGTGCTCAGGGGGAAGGTACAATGACCTTGCCACTCTTTACACAAAGCAGAGCGTGCCGGGGGTGGGCGCATCAATCGGGGTGGACCGGCTCATGACCGCAATGGAGGAATTGGGACTGCTGACCGGGCCGGGGACCGCCGCGTCGGTGCTCGTGTTGAACCTGGAGGAGCGTCTCCTTGGCAGCTATCACCGGTTTGCCGAGGCTCTTCGTTCCGCCGGCGTGGCCGCCGAAGTGTTTCCGGAGAAAAAGAAGCTTGCGGTCCAGTTCTCATATGCGGAAAAGAAAGGGATCCCGCTCGCTCTGGTGTGCGGGGAGGAAGAGGAAAAGGCCGGCGTGGTCAGCCTGAAGGACCTGCGATCCCGGCAGACCTGGGACCGGCTCACCCTGGCGCGCGCGACAGAAAAAGCTGCAGAGCTGCTTCGGTAATTCCCAGGGAATCCGCGGAAAGCGCCCCCGGCAGGTCATCCTGCGTGTGCCATTGGGGGTAGTCGATATCGATGAGAATACAGGACGCGGTCCCCCGGCGAACGAATGGATAATGATCGGAGATGATGTATTTGATGCGCTCCGGCTTGTCCCGGATGAACGGATCCCACCCCTGGGCGAACCCCCGCTTGAATATCTCCCTGGTCAGCTTCAGGCTGGCCGGGTGCTCGAGGGAGTACGCGTCGATGTCGAGCACCATGTCCCGTCCCCCCACCATATCCACTGCCACCATCTCCGCGGGCGCAAAGCCGGCCACCGGGTGCGTGGCGCACCACTCCGCTCCCAGGGAAAAGTCTTTCCCGTCGATATTCCCCAGGTCCTCCGCGTCGAAGAATGCAACAGCCACATCGCGCGCGAGCTCCGCGCGCGAAAGCCACGGCAGCATGTGCAGAAGAACGGCCGTGCCGGACCCGCCGTCGTTCGCCCCGAGGATCGGGCATTCGCGCCGCGCGGGGTCAGGGTCCCGGTCCGCACGGACCCGCGTATCATAGTGTGTGCCGACCAGAACCGGGGATCCACCGCCCGATGAATGCGCGCGAGCCCTGAACATACCCACGATGTTCGCACAGTGCAGAGCGCTTCCCTGAAACGTGACGGCGAACTCCTGCACCGTCACTTCGGCGTGGTGCTCCCGCAGGCGCTGCTCCAACCGCCGGGCGAGCTGATCGTGCGGCCCTGTTCCCGGTGCGCGCGGTCCCAGGGCGACCTGATCCTCCACAAGGCCCAGGATCTCCCGGCCCGCGGCGGCAATCGGAGAATCGCCGGCCCGGGAGAGGCCGTGCAGCCCCGTTCCCCGATCAGGAGATGTCGTGGACAATTTCGTTCTCGCGAACGCTCAAGGACACCTTGCGGGCGGCCGGCTCGGAGAATGCCTCGAATGCCGCATCCTCCAGGTAGCGCATGAAGCTCGCTTCCAGGGCGCGTGCACCGGTCTCCTTCCGCACGCTCTCCTCCACGATCCGGTCGAGGACGCTGTCGGAAACCACGAGCTCCTTGCCCTCCAGCAGAAACTCGTTGGTGTACTGCGGCAGGAGGGTCGAGCGGAGGATCAACGAGAGCTGCGCCCGTGTGAGAGCCTCGAACGGGACGATTCTGCGAAACCTTCCGATGAGCTCGGGGAGAAAGCCGTAGCTCATGAAATTGCGGGCAAGCATCACGTCCTCTTCCGTGTAGGAAACCGCGATCCTCTCCTGCTCGCCGGAGAGGGGCGCACGGCCGAAACCGATGTGCTCGGTTCCCGTCTGCTCGATCATGCCCTTCAGTCCGGAAAAGGCCCCGCAGGCGACGAAACCGACATCCTGCGTGGACATCATGGCTTTGGGAGCGTAGTCCGAGTGTGTGTATTCCAGGGGCACCGGTATCTCGATGGATTCGAGCATCTTCAGGAGCTCACGCTGCACGCCAAGCCCTGACACGTCCTTGGTCGTACCCGCCCCTGAGAAGACCGCGCTGTTCTGGCCCGAGGCCAGCTTGTCGAACTCGTCCAGGCAGACGATCCCGATTGCCGCGTAGGCGAGGCTCATATCAGCCGCATACAGGAGCCGGGTGAGGATGGAGTTGACATCCTGGCCGACATATCCGGTTTCGGAGAACCCCGTCATGTCGATGACGACCGTCGGCAGGCGCAGGATGTCACGGAAGAGGATCTCCACGAGATAGGTCTTGCCGCAGCCCGTCGGACCGACGAACAGCATGGTGGTCTTCGGGGGAAGGTTCTCCCTGCGAGCCCCCTCCAGCCATATCCTGCGCAGGCGGCTCACATGCCGGTAGGCGCCCAGGGCAATCGCGCGCACTGCTTTGCCCTGGCCCACATACCCGCACGCCGCGACATGGGTTTCTATCTCGCGGGGAAGCATGACGGGAATGGTGCGCACGAAGGATGCGACTTCCTGGTCGAAGCGCTCAGTGCGCGCTCCTTTCTTGCCCGGTGTGAGGATAGCCGTCCTCCTTCCCTCCGTACTATAGTGTACTGTCCCGGCGAACACGCGGACAAGTGAGGCAACAAGAGAATGGACCCCTACCAGCTGCCGGTCTACCAGCAGAGAGAGAAAATCCTGGCCGCCCTCGAAAGCCACCAGGTCATCGTCGTGGAGAGCCCCACGGGGTCCGGCAAGACGACCCAGATTCCCCTGATCCTGCACGAGGCCGGATACACGCGGCAAGGCATCCTGGGCGTCACCCAGCCGCGGAGAATCGCCGCGGTGTCCGTGTCGGAGTTCATTGCGCGCCAGATGGGGAAGACAATTCCCGACACCATCGGCTACACGATGCGATTCGAGGACCGGACCGACCTGCGGACGGTGATCAAGATCATGACGGACGGCATCCTGCTGCAGGAGCTGAAAGGGGACCGGCTCCTCTCACGATACGGCGTTCTCATGGTCGACGAGGCGCACGAACGCAGCCTCAACATCGATTTCATCCTTGGAATGCTCAAAAGCATCCTCGAGGCCCGGCCCGAGTTCCGCGTCATTGTGTCCTCCGCAACGATCAACGTGGAGGTCTTTTCGGAGTACTTCGACGGATGCCCCATCGTGGGTATCGATGCCCCCATGTTCCCCGTGGAGCTCCGCTACACTCCCCCCGAGATCGAGGGAGACAATGAAAGCCTGCAGCTCAGGATCCGCGATATCGTCGCCCAGATCATGCGGAAGAAGGAAGCAGGGGACATCCTGATTTTTCTCCCCGGTGAGCTGGCAATCAAGGATTGCGTGCAGATGCTGGCAGACCTGGACACGGGCAACGAGCTCACCCTTCTCCCTCTGTACGCGCGGCTGTCCCACGAGGACCAGGGACGCGTCTTCCTCGAGTTCCCGGGCAAGCGGAAGGTCATCGTGTCGACGAACATTGCGGAAACAAGCATCACCATCGACGGTGTGGTGCACGTCATCGATTCCGGCCTCGGCAAGGTGAACTTTTACAGTCCCCGCACTTTCACGGAGTCCCTGATCGAGGTCCCTGTCTCGAAAGCTTCCTGCAATCAGCGCCGCGGAAGGGCGGGCCGCACCGCCCCGGGGGTCTGCCATCGGCTCTACACGCACAAGGACTATGAAGCCCGGCCGATGTACACCATGGAAGAAATCCTCCGCACCGACCTTTCGGAAGTGGTGCTGCGCATGGCGGAGCTGGGTATCAGCGACTTCGAATCGTTCGATTTCCTCTCCCCGCCGGGGCAGGACGGCATTCGCGCGGCGGTCGAGACACTCCGCCTGCTGGATGCCCTGAACGAGGAGCGCGGGCTCACGGAAATCGGCACGATGATGTGCAAGTTCCCCATCCTTCCCAAGCACGCGCGCATGATCGTGGAGGCCATCCGCACATACCCCTCCGTGACGGCGGAAGTCATCATTGCCTCCACGTTCCTCTCCGTGAACTCCCCTTTCCTGCTGCCGGCGGGTGAGGAGCTGGAGGCGCGTCGCGCGCACCATACCTTCCGCGACCCTCTGGGGGATTTCGTCTCCTACCAGCGGATCTTCGAGGCGTTTCTCCGATCGGGAAACAAGAGCCGTTTCTGCGAAAGCTACTATCTCGACCTTCGCACGATGAACGAGATCGCCAACATCCGGGGCCAGCTCGAAGAGATTGTGAGCGCAATGGGCGTGCCGATCGCCTCCGGCGGTTCCTGGGACGATTTCCTGTGCGCGGTGGCGCGGGGCCTCATCCAGTTCGTCTGCGAGCGCACCGGCAAGGGGATCTACCGCAGCCTCACCGCGGACCGCATCCAGATCCACCCGGGCTCCCTCATGTTCCGCGAGAACCCGCCCTACATCGTCGCGGGGGAGGTCGTGCGCACCTCCCGGATGTACGCCCGCTCCGTCTCGCCGCTGAAGAAGCAGATGCTGACGCGGATTTCCCCCCTCCTGCACGGCGCCTTTGTCCGCGGCGTGGCCGCGCCGGCGGACAAGGAGAGAGCGCGCGATTTCACGAACCAGATCAAGATCGGGCCGCGCGCATTCCCGGTCCGCACGATCAAGGGCGGCAGGAAACTGGTGACCATGGAATGGGAGAACCTGCGCCCGGTGCTGCAGGAGATATCGCCTGCGAATCTTCCGACCTACAAGAACCTGAGGGGGACAATCGTCTGGTCGGGGCGGGAGATCTTTGCGGGCATGAAGCTGGGCACCGTTCTCACGCTCGCGCCGTTTCTCCACACCGAGGAGGGGGTGTGGGAGGAGTGGCCGGAGGGCAGGACCTTCTCCTTCGCCTCCGAAGGCAAGGAGCTCTGCTCCCACCTGCCGCGCCTGCTCTGCCTCTGCACGCTTCAGAGGAAGTCGAGGCGGCTCGGATTTCTCACTCTGTACACCGACTGGAAGGCCAGCTATTGGTTCAAGGCGGAGAAAAGCCTTCTTACGGCGCGCACCGAAACCCTGGCGAGCCTGGAGAATCTTGCCGACGAGCCGGGTGACATTCTTTCCCCTGAGGACAGGGAGACCGCCTCGAAGCTCTACCACCTCATTTCCGACATGCTGGAGCAGTAGGGACTTCGCGCCGACGTATCCGGCGGATTTCGCGCTGACGTACCTTTCACCGTACACGGTGCAGTTCGGCGGATTGCTTTTAGATTTCCGGGAACACCATCCCTTCCTTGAGCTCGATGAGTATCTCGTCCTTGCCCCGCGCGGAATACGTGAGAGCTTCGCGCTTGATGAGCTGGGCAAGAAGGGCCTGCACGTCTTTCTCGCTGATTCCCAGGTGCTCGACGGCCCACAGGGTGAACTCGGCCACATTGACCCTGCTCCCCTTGAATGTCGCAACCCCGCGCTCCCGGGCGTATTGCACCAGGCCGGACCAGAGCTGATTCTGCCTGTTGGTCGTCATGATATTCTGGATGATCGCATCCGCCCTTCGGATTCTCTCCGAAAGAACCTTGTTCATTTTACGCGCGAAATCGGGGTTGGTGCCGACCATCGATTCGTAAAGCTTTTCGTTGAGCACGAGAACCTTCGTGGGCTGCACGGCCACCGCGGTTGCCGAGCGAGACTGTTTTTCGATCACGGCCATCTCTCCGAACATGTCGCCGCTGTGGAGCGTGGTCAGGATCTTGCTGGAGGATGTGCCCGTGGCCTTGCGGATCTCCACCTGGCCCTGGATGATGATGAACATCTCGTTGCCTTCCTCGTCTTCCTTGAAGATCACCGCTCCCTGGCCGAAGAAGCGCACATGCCTGTCGAACGTGCTCTTGTCGATCTTCATGAATTGGCCCGCTCCTTTTTCCCTATGCCTGCCCGTCCGTCAGCACGGCGGCAAGATCCTCCTCGACCGCCTCGCGGATCCGCACATCGCCCGCGCCGCACGGGATGACGAGCTTGAGGGCGCCCCCGCGCCGCTTCTTATCGTGTCGAAGACCGGGAAGGAGCGCTTCAAGCCGTACCGGCGCCTGCAGCCTGAAGCCGTATGCGCGCAGCAGCGACTCGACCTGGTGCGCGAACCCGGGATCCGTGATCCCCATGCGCACGCCGGCAGCCAGCGCCCTTCCGATGCCCCACGCAACCGCCTCCCCATGGGTCCACCCGGTGAAGCCGGTGGCCGTTTCGAGGGCGTGTCCGAAGGTGTGCCCGAGGTTGAGGACCGCGCGGATGCCGGATTCTTTCGGGTCTTCTTCCACGATCCTGCCCTTGACAACCAGGCTGCGGCGGATCATCTCCTCCACGACCGTCGTCTCCCGCGCCATCACGGCGGCGCGTTCCGCCGAAAGGAGCGCGAAGAGCTCCCCATCTCCGATCAGCGCAGTTTTGATGACCTCCGCCAGTCCTGACAGATACTCGCGCTCCGGAAGGCTCTGCACCGCGGCCGCGGCAATGATTATGCGCGAGGCCGGATAGAACGTGCCAACGAGATTCTTGTATCCCAGAAAATCGATGCCCGTCTTGCCGCCAAGAGCGGCATCCACCATGGCAAGCAGAGTTGTGGGCACAAGGGTGAGGCCGCATCCCCGCATGTAAAGCGAGGCCGCAAAGGCGGTGATATCACACACCACGCCGCCCCCCACGCCCGCGATTTCCCCGTCCCGACCCATGCCGCGCGCGGTACACCCCTCGAGAACGGCCTGGACGCTCGCCCAGCTCTTCGACGATTCCCCCGCGGGGAGTGTCACGGGGTTCGCCGCCCCGGCGCCGAAGAGCCCGTACGTGTGCGAGTCAAATACCGTCACCGAGGACCCACCGAACGCGACGCGCGCGCTGAAAACAACCTCCGTGCGGACGCCGCCGATAGTGAAGGAAAGCGCGGGGCTCACGCTCTCTCCCCGCCGAGCGCGGTGAAATCCCTGATGAAATCCGGATAAGAGACCTGCGCGCACTCGAAACCCCGGATCCGCACCCCGTCCTTGATGCCGACCGCCGCGACCGCTGCCGCCATGGCGATGCGGTGGTCACCGTGGGGATCCACCTGGCCCGCGCGGAGCGCCTGGGGGCCTTCCACCGCAAAACCGTCTTCGAAAAGCTCCACTTTTCCTCCCAGGCTGGCCGCCATGCGCGCAATCATGGCCAGACGGTCGCTTTCCTTGAAACGGAGCTCCTCCGCGCCTCTGACCTCGGTCATGCCGCGCGCGAAAAGCCCGAGAACGGCGAGGAGGGGCACCTCGTCGATCAAATCAGGGATCTCCTGCGCCGTCACACGGGTCCCCCGCAGGGCTTCCGGTGCGACAGTGATCGTGCCCACGGGCTCCCCGAGCGATGTACGCTCCTCCTGCATTTCGACCGTTGCACCCATGCGCCGCGCGACCTCCAGGAATCCGCAGCGGGTGGGATTGATGCCGCAGTCCCGGACGCTGAGCGGGCGGCCCGAAATGAGAGCCCCCGCGATGAAAAATGCGGCGGAGGAGATGTCCCCCGGAACTTCGATGTCGAACCCGGGCAGCAGGTCCACCGGTTCGACGTACAGGCCGGCATCCATCTCCTCTACGCGCACCCCGAGCGCGCGCAGCATCCTCTCCGTGTGATCCCGTGAGCCGATGCGCCCACCGATCCTGCTGGGACCCGCCGCGCGAAGGGCGGCGAGCAGCAGACAGCTTTTCACCTGCGCGCTGGCAACGGGCAGGTTCCAGGAGAGGGGCTGCAGGGTGCCCTGGCCGGGCAGGAAGCAGAGGGGAGCGAACCTGCCGCCCTCCCTGCCCTCCACCCTCGCCCCCATGGCACGCAAAGGCTCCACCACGCGCGACATCGGCCTGCCCAGCAGCGAGTCGTCGCCGGTGAGCACGGCGAAAACCGGCTGCCCGGCGAGCAGGCCTGCGAGAACCCGGGTGGTCGTACCGGAGTTTTCCGCGTCCAGCACGCGCCGGGGCTCGTGAAAACCGCGGAGCCCGACCCCGCGCGCGTCCCACCTGCCGTCCGCCGCGTCGAAGGAGGCGCCCAGGGACTCAAGGCAGCGGCGTGTGGAAATGCAATCACCGGTGGCAAGAGGGTTCCCGATCCGGCTCGCCGTCGAAGCGATGGCCGCAAGCATCAGCGCCCTGTGCGTGATCGATTTATCGGGCGGCGGGATGTACAGCCCTCCCACACCGCGGGGAGCACGGAAGGTCGGGTCCATGGACCTGAGATTACGCAATGAGTTATAGTGATGTCAAATGATAGATCTCCACACGCACTCCACGGCGTCCGACGGCTCCTGCACGCCGGAGCGGCTCGTCGAGCTGGCACTGTCCATCGGGCTCAAAGCACTGGCGCTGACGGATCACGACACCCTTGCGGGAGTGGAACCGGCCCGCCGCGCGGCCGAGGGAACGGCGCTGCTCTTCATCGCGGGGGTGGAAATCGAGATCGAAAGCGCAACAGGCGAATTTCACTTGCTCGGCCTCGCACTAGGCGGGCAGCGCAACGGTCTGGAGGCGGCCCTGACCCGGGTACAAACCGGCCGGCGCGGGCGGAATGGACGGATGGTGGAGAAGTTCCAACGAGCGGGCATCCCGCTGACCATGGAGGAGCTGGCCAAAGTTGCAGGCGGCGATATCGTGAGCAGGGCACATTTTGCACGGCTTCTCGTGCAGAAGAAGGTCGTCAACTCGATCGACGCCGCGTTCAAGCAGTTCATCGGCAAAGGCATGGAGTTCTACGAGCCGCGCGAGTGTCTCGGGCTTCAGGAGGCAACCTCTCTCATCAGGGCTGCCGGCGGAGTGGCGGTGATCGCCCACCCGATTTCATTGGGCCTGCGCGGACCCGCTCTTCGCATGCACCTTGCCGCCTGCAGGGACCAGGGCGTGTCCGGCATAGAGGCCTGGCATCCCAACCAGCCGCTCAAGGAATGCAGACGGTATGACCGTCTGGGCCGCAGCCTGGGGATGATCGTCACCGGCGGGTCGGATTTCCATGGAGAACACATCCCCCAGCGAATGCTCGGCCGCACCGCGGGGGGCCGCGAGATTCCCGACGCCTTTCTCGAGGCGCTTCCATTGCATCACCCCGCAGCCTGAACTATACTCGCCTGCGATGGTCGCGACGCTCGGAAGGTGGGCCAACAGGAAGACCCGGGATTATGCGTACGCTCTCGGGTTCCTTTTTCAGGTCCTGAAGGAAACGGTCCTTTTCGTCCGCCGCAGGCAGGTGGCATTCAAGGTTCTGGTGCTGCAGATTCTCTTCACCGGCGTCGAGGCACTGAACATCGTGTCCCTCATCGCGCTGTCAATCGGCGCCGTGATCATCGTGGAGGGCGGGACCATCCTTCCGCGGTTCGGCCAGACAAGTCTTCTTTACTCGATCCTCATCGTCGTGATCACCCGGGAGCTGGGTCCGATCCTGACCGCGTTCATCATCGCCGCGCGGTCGGGAACCGCCATTGCGACCGAGCTCGGCAACATGGTGGTCTCGCACGAGATCGAAGCCTACATATCGGTGGGCATCGATCCCGTCTCGTACCTCGTGGTGCCCCGGGTCCTCGGGGTGACGATCTCCGTGATGGCGCTCACGATCTACTTCAATTTCTTCGGGCTCTTCGGCTCTTTCCTCGTATCCCAGCTCATCAAGCCGGTGCCGTTCGTCGAATACTTCCGCGCGCTGCTTGCAACGATCCAGCTGCGCGACATAGTGTCCACGGTGGTCAAGAGCTTCGTTTTCGGGGTCATCATCTCCGTGGTGGCCACCTTCCAGGGCTTCAAGGTGGGCACGTCCGTGACGGAGATACCCCGTGCCGCCATCAAGGCGGTCGGCCAGGGCTTCGTGTTGTGCTTTCTGGCCGACGCCCTGATCACGCTGATCTACTACGTATGAGGAAAACGCGGCATGGATGACGCGATCAGCCTGGTTGACGTGCGGCTCACCCTCGGCGGCTACGAGGCCCTCCGCGGGATAAACGTGGCATTCCCCCAAGGGACGAGCACCGTGATCATGGGGCCATCGGGGTGCGGGAAGAGCACGCTGCTGAAGGTCGCGGCCGGCCTCATCCCCCCTGACACGGGCAAAGTTCTCCTGCGGGGACAGGACATTTTCCTCCTTTCCGAGCGTGGAATCCGCGAGCTGCGCAAGTCCAACGGGTTCGTATTCCAGGACGGCGCGCTCTGGGAGAACAAGACCCTGTTTGAGAATCTTGCCCTCCCCCTCGAGGTTCATTTTCCGGGACTTTCGCGCACCGACATCGCGAAGCGCGTCGCGCGCGCCCTGGAGAGGGTCGGCCTGGAGGAATCGGCCGGGCAGCGTCCCGCCGCTCTTTCCGGCGGAGAAAGAAAGATCGCCTCCTTCCTGCGCGCCCTGGTGACTGAACCCTCCCTCGTATTCCTGGACGAGCCGACCCTCTCCATCGACTTCAGCATGACCGAGAAAATCAGTCACATGATCCATGACCTCAAGGCGCGCGGCACAACGATCATCGCCGTGACGCATGACCCTCAGCTCACCGCGACGCTCGCGGACAGGCTCGTCGTCATGGACGCGGGAAATGTCCTGGTGACGGGCGAGTTCGACGAGGTGAAAAGAACGCGGGACGTGCGCGCCCGCGCGATTCTCTCCCAGGTTCTCGGAGAGATCGCTTCCTACGATACCGACCTGCTCGAGCTGCTGGGCAGGGACCCGCAGGACGGCCAGAATTGACACAGCGATTCTCGTTTTGCACGATGATCGTTTGCCAGAGACCTTCTCCATGCAGGAGTCGACCCATTCTTCAATCGGGCAAAACGAGAAGCGCCTCATCCGATTCATTCACCAAATGGCCGAGAATTGACAGCGTGCACGTGGGAAGGATAGGATCGAGAAGCGAATGAAGTTCAAGATCCGATTCGCGGACCAGATCGTGGGCATCTTCGTGCTCGTCGCGATCGTCTGTGTCGCGGTGATCCTCATCTCCATCGGGGTCAATCAGCGGTGGTTCGCCAAGAACTATCACTTCACGAGCCGGTTCTCGTCCGGGGACGGTCTGTCCTCCGGCATGCCCATCATGCTCAAGGGCTTCGAGATCGGAAGGATCTCGCGCATATCGCTCAACGCGCAGAACGAGGTCGACGTGCGCTTCTACGTGCAGGATACGTACTACGACAGAGTGAAGCCCAACTCGGTCCTGGAGCTGACGTCCAGCTCCATCGGCCTGGGAGTGTCGCTCCGATTCCACCCCGGCAGCAACCAGTTCCCCCCGCAGCCCGAGGGCTCTTTCATACCCGCGCTGGACAGCGACGAAGGCCGACGGCTGGTCGAACAGAAGCTGGTGGAGATTCCCAAGGGAGAGGACGTGATAGGTTCGGTCATCGCCAAGCTCAATCCGCTGCTGGACGAAACGCGCCTGACCGTGGGAGAGATCAGGCGGGTGGCGACCTCCGTGGACGACGCGCTCGCGGGCAGGAGCGGCCCCCTGGGAACCATGGTCAACAACCTGTCCGCGACCCCCGGAAAAGTGAATCGCGCCGTGGACGACATGAGCTCGAAAATCAACACGCTGCTGGACAAGATCACCGTCATCTCGGACAACATTACGGACATTTCCGTGAAAACACGCGGGGTCATCGGCGACCTTTCGACGAATCTGGACGAAATCTCGCAGAACCTGAAGTCAATGACCGCCGACCTGAAGAATACCCAGGGGCTGGCCAAACGCCTCCTGGATCCCAAGGGATCGATCGACACTTTCCTCAACGACTCGAATGAGCTCTACAACCAGGTGGACACGGCGCTCAAGAGCGCGAACGGGATCATCGCGCAGCTTCGAAGCTTCGTGGATTTCATCAATCAGTCTCGACCGCAGGTCTCGAGCATCCTGGAAAAGGGCAACACGACGCTGGACTCGGCCACCGACGTTCTCCAGGCCGCGAAGAACAATCCCCTGCTCAAGGGGGGCGTGCCGCCCCGACCGCAGCAGACATCGCCGTTGAACAGCTACAGGGACGAAAACTTCTGATGAATGAGAAGCTTTTCCGGGCGGGAATCTGCCTGTGCGTCTCTCTGATTGTCTCCTGCTCTTCCGCGCCGCCGAAATCAGACACCGTCACGACCGTGAGAGACCAGGCCGCGCAGAACAGCAGCTACGCCGAGGCCTATTTCCGGCAAGGACGCTACGACCTTGCCCTGCAGTTTTTCACCCAGTCGCTGAGCGAGAACGCTTCCATCGACAATGGGGAAGGCATCGCCCAGTCCTACGTGGCTATTGGAAAAACCTACATGGCCATGGGTTCCCTGGACATGGCGGAAGACTTTCTCCTGAAAGGCCGGGAGCGCGCCCGGGCAGCCAGCCCCTCCCTTTTGTTCATGGCTTCCAGCAGTCTGGGCGAGCTGTACCTTGCAAAGGGAGATCCGCAGAAGGCGCTCGCTGTTTTCGATGAGGCGCTCGCAATGCCGGCGAGCTCACGGACACCCGCGCAGACGGCCCTGCTCTATCACAACCTGGGCACCGCCCAGAAGGCTCTCAGCAACTACGCCATGGCCCTCGAGTATTTCGACAAATCGCTGCAAATCAACACGGCCAACAAGCTCATCGAATCGGCCGCGGCGGACCACTACATGATCGCCTCCGTGTATTCCCTGCAGGCACGCTACGAAGAGGCGGTGAAGAGCGCGGAGACGGCGCTGTCCCTCGACAAGAAGATCGAAAGCTCGCCCGGTATCGCCCAGGATCTCTACGCCCTGGGCTTGATCGAAACGCGACGCAAGGACCTGGCCGCGGCGTATGACTATTTCCAGCGCGCGTACCTGGTGTTCGTCACCCTCGGGTCGAAACCCGGCATGAGAAAGGCCCTGACGGAGCTCATTGCGGCGACGGACGGCCTGGGCAGATCCACGGAAGCCGACGGGTATCGCAAATCCCTCGCAGACCTGGGCACCCCGTGAGAGGCGGCGTGAGGAAGAGACTCGAGAGCTGGCTCGAGGCCGCCCGGAAAATCGGATTCCTGATTCTCCTTCTGGCGGGCAGCGCCGCGTTCGGTTTCGCAATCGCCTGGCCGCTGTGGCTCTTCGCCACTTCCCAACGACAGGCGTATACGATCTTCGCTTTCTGCCTTGCCGCCGGGGGTCTGCTCGCCCTGGCAGTCAGGAGATTCATCAGGCGCCGCGGGACCCCCCGAGACCAGGGCAAGCCGCGGCGCACCATTCTTTCGGTGCTTTTGACAATCCTGCTCACAATCGTCGCTCTGGCAGGCGGATATCTCGCGGCCGTGCTGCTGTACAGGGGATTGTGGATCCTGGCCATCCCGACGCTCGTCGTGTGGGCGGGGCTGCTGTGGGCCCTCGGATTCGCGCGCCGCGCTTCGAACAGACGCAAGGAGCCGCGGATTCCTGCCGAAAATAGGAGTGAGTGAAACGCACGATCGGCCTCACCACCCTGTTCTTCTTTCTCCTCATTGCGCCCGCGGGCGCCACCGCGCATGAGTATCCCGAGATTCGCGCGCTGAGCCGGGACGACGCGCTGTTCGTGCAGCAGCAGTCGGCGCTCGAGGAGTTTCGCAAGCTTTCCCAGGTCAGGGGCGACGTGGTTTTCCCACCGGTGGACATCTTCGAGTACCCGAAACGGGCAGCGGATGATCTTTTCTCCCTCAACGCGCGGATAGGAATGCGCTATGACACTCTTGCGACCCTGAACGGGACGGCGGGAAAGGACGCCTTCAGCGCCAAATCCCGGATCCTCGTCCCCAGCCAGGAAGGATTGTTCCTCAACAACCCGCCGCGCGGCGACCTCGAGGACATGATGCTCTCCACGCGGATCGCCGATGGGAAAAGGCCCCAGACGCTCGTGGTCGTGAGGGACGGCCGGGCGGACGCCGTGTATTTCTTCCCGGGCGAAGCATTTACCCCCATGGAGCGATCGTATTTCCTGGGCATCCTCTTCCGGCTTCCCATCGACAAGCCGAGGATCACCTCCATGTACGGCTGGCGAAAGGACCCATTCACGGGAAGCCCGGAGTTTCACAGCGGCATTGATTTCGGGGCTTCCGAGGGCACCGACGTGCGCGCGGCACGTGACGGGACCGTGGATGAGCTCGGCGCGAACGAGGTGCTTGGCAATTTCCTGGTCATTACGCATCCCGGCGGCTATCAGACGGTCTATGGACACCTTTCCTCGATTTGTGTTACTATGAAACAGAAGGTAACCACTGGAGCGATCATCGGATCCGTGGGCCGGACGGGGCGCGCAACGGGTCCCCATTTGCACTTCGAAATGCGGACAAAGGCGGGGACGCGGGACCCCTACGGGTTGCTCGCCATGAAAAAGAACTAAAGTTGACGGGAACTTGATGACGATAAGAAAGGTGTTGGTGTCCTAGATGTAGTTCCCCTCCCAGTTTACTATGTCGAAAGGCACCACATCAGGCAGGCCGGCTCCTTCGGGAGTCGGCCTCTTTTTTTGTCCGCCGCGCCGTAGCCGGTGTGATTTCTCCGCCGCACCGTAGCCGGCGCAAGGCCCCGGTTGACATGCCCCCCCATGCTTCATATTCTTTTCATGTGCATCTGAACCCTGGAAAGAACACGGTCTTTGAGACCTTGTTGATAGTGTCATTTGCGGTGGCCATTCTCCTGGGAGTGTCGCTGGGCATCGCCCTGGCAGCCACCCGCAATATTTCCGCGAAAGAGCAGTTCGGCGAGCACCAGCCCGCCCTTCCCACGAAAATACTCGACATCAACGACAGGGAGATCACGCAGTTCTTCGGCGAGCAGAGCCGTGAGCCGATCACGATCGACCAGGTGCCGCAGCACCTCGTTGACGCCCTGCTCACCCGGGAGGACCGCAACTTCTACTCCCATCACGGGTTCAGCCTCCGCGGTCTGACCCGGGCGCTTTTCAATATCATGACCGGCAGATACGTTTCCGGCGCAAGCACCATCACCCAGCAGCTCGCCGGCAGGCTTTATGCGGACAGGACGGACATTTCAATCAAGCGCAAGCTGGTTGAGCTTTGGTGGGCCGTCCAGATGGAACGGCGGTACACCAAGCAGGAGATCCTGGAGATGTACCTCAATGAGATGCCCTTCGGTGCCGGGACCCAGGGCGTTCAAGCGGCCAGCAAGTTCTTTTTCAAGCATCCCGTCGAGGAGGACACGGTCGCGGAATCCGCCATGCTCGTCATCCAGCTTGCCAGCCCTTCGGTCAACTCCCCCATCAAGAACCCTCAGCGGGCGCGAAGGCTCCAGCGGGAAATCCTCGACCAGATGGTCAAGCTGGGCTATGTGGCAAAAAAGGAGGCGGACGACTCCTTCGACGAGTACTGGACAAAGTACGACTATACGCGGTCGAACAGCAGCGCGTTCCTCGACAGGGAAGACAAGGCGCCCTACTTCAGCGAGTACATCAGGGGTCAGCTGGAAGATCTTCTGGTCGGATCGTACAACTATCTCACCGATGGCCTGGTGGTGCACACCACGCTCAACCTCGACTATCAGAGGGAAGCGGACAAGAGAATGGCGGAAGACATCGACAAGGTGAACGCCCTCTATCTCTCCAGCTCCGGGGCAAAGATCGCGGCGTCCAACGCATCGTACCTGCCTCTCATCGACATGCTCGGACTTTCCTTCGACATCGATGACCTGATGTACCGCAACCGGAACGCCACCGGAAACGCCAAGCGGGACTACGCCAGGAAGATGGGGCCCGTGGTGGAGATGGTCGCGTCGCTGTTCTCCCTTCAAAAGGCGCAGGCAATAGTATCCTCGGGAATCGATTCGAGCCTGGCCGTGACGCGCAAGACCCAGGTGCAGGGCGCACTGGTCTCCATCGACCCCTCCAATGGCTATATCCTCGCCATGGTGGGAGGACGGCAATTCTCGAGCGCGGACCAGTTCAATCGCGCCACCCAGTCGGAGGTCGAGCCGGGATCTGCCTTCAAGCCCTTGTACTATTCGGCGGCCATCGACTCCCGCAAATTCACGCCGGCCACCATGATCATGGATGCTCCCGTGGTGTTCACCAACGCCGACGGAACCCTCTACGAGCCCCTCAACTACAAGGGGCAGTGGCACGGCAGGGTTCTGTTGCGTGACGCCCTTGCGGAATCGATGAATGTGCCCTCCCTCAGGGTCCTGGACGGCATCGGGTTCGACGCGGCAATCCAGAGGGCAAGCCGGATGCTGGGCGTCACGGACCCGGCGGAGATCGACCGCCGCTTCCCGCGATACTACCCCCTCGGCCTGGGCATCATCACCGTTTCCCCGCTCGAGATGGCGCGCGCATACTCCGTTTTCGCCACGGGAGGCCGCGAAGTCGTGCCCGTCTCCATCCGGTATATAGAGGACAGGAACGGAAAAATCATCCTGGAGCCGGCAAAGGAAATTCTGGCTAAGGAGAGCAGGAAGGGCGAATCGGCGCAGATCATGAGCAGGCAGACCGCCTACATCATGACGAGCATCCTGCAAAGCACGATCAAGGAAGGGACCCTCGGCGGCGTCGGCGGGATGCTCGATATCTGGAACGACAAAGGCCAGCCCTTCGCAGCGAAAACGGGGACCACGCAGAACTGGTCGGACGCCTGGACCGTCGGATTCTCCCCCTACGTCACGACGGCCGTCTGGTACGGATTCGACCAGGGAAACCGGTCCCTCGGCACGGCGCTCACTGGTGCCGCCATCGCCGGCCCTACCTGGGCCAGATTCATGAAAGCCATACACAAGGACCTGCCGGTCAAGAAGTTTTCCCGGCCCGAAACGGGTCTCGTGGACATGGTGGTCAGTGCGACCTCGGGGCTCCTGCCCACCGCGTACACCAAGAAAACCATCACCGAGGTCTTCCTCTCCGGCACGGAACCGAAGACCTTTGACGAGCTTGACGAGTACAATTCCACCCAGGCCACCTCAACGCTGGAAAATCTGAAAAACTCCCTGCTCACCAATCCCGATCTCCAGGGTGGAGGAAGCGTGGCAGGCCCGCCGCTGGACGGGGGAGGTCCGGGCTCAGAGCCGGGGAGCACTTCCGGCGGCAATCCCCTGCTCGACTAATGTCGCTGACAAGGCAGGGGTGATGCTGTTCTACACGAAGGAACATACCTGGGTGCTCACCGAAGGCAACCGCGCGAGGGTGGGCATCTCGGATTTCGCGCAGCGTGAGCTGGGCGATATCGCCTATGTCGAGCTTCCCGAGCCGGGCAAGCGCCTCGAGCGTGGGGAGGTGGCATGCACGGTGGATTCCCTGAAATCCTCGAGCGAGATTTACGCCCCGGTCTCGGGGACCGTGGCCCAGGTCAACGGAGTCCTGGCTTCCGAGGAAAGCTGCGCTCTCATCAACAAGGATCCCCTTGGCGAAGGCTGGCTGATCGTGCTCGAGATGGGCGACCCGGGCGAGCTTCAGAACCTCCTGACGGAAAAGGAATACGAAGCCTACATCCAGGAAGGATGACGCTTCACCGGCGCAGAAGCAGCCGAAGCGCGCCTTTCAGCCTTGCCCACAGCGTACGGGCCGCTGACTGCAATCCGGATTTCTGCGAGCTCACCGTGAAGTCCTCCGCCGCTTCCTCCAGCGTGAAAAGGGGTCCGTAGCGCCTGTTCAGCTCGCTCCAGTGCTTGCCAATGAACACGTACAGGTCCGCTTCCGTGGCCTGCGGGCAGGCCGCCAGGAGCTTCGCCTCGCGCAGGATCGAGATGATGGGGAAGTACACATGGTCGTACCAGGAGACCGCGGCCTTCTCGAAGGGGATCTCCTCCGTCTTCTTGAGATTGATGTACCACTTGTGCTCCCTGATATGGCAGAGCAGCTCGTCGTAGCGCCCCACCTCCGTGAACTCCAGGACGCAGCCCGGTCGGCGGATATCGAGCTGCGTCGTCTCGAAAAACCTGCGCTTCTCGAAGTCGATGACGGCGCGCTTGAGCTCCTCCAGCGTCATGTGGGAAGAGAGGGATATCTCCGATGAGAGAGAGATCACCTCGGCGTCTATGAACTCCGCCCCCTGCGACTTTGCTACGGAAACCCGGTGATTGCCGTCACGCACGAAGTACACGCCGCCGATCTCGAAAAGCTGTATCGGCGGCAGCGTGACATTCTGGTAGTGCGCCAGGTCCACCCTCATCCAGCGGCCCATCAGCTTGTCATGTCGGGGCAGGAACGCCCTGTCGAAATCCTTGTACCGCCCTTCGCTGCCTATGATCTTCGCGATTGAAACAGTCTGCATTCCCCGGTAGACCTCCGAGTCGGGCCGCAGCAGCGAGCGCACGTCCCCCAGGGAAAGCATTTCGTCTTTCTGCGCCTTGAGCAGGGAGAGTATCCTCCTGAAGGTCTGCTGCGTCCGCAGCTTGCTGAAGTCATTGCGCGCAAGGGTTTGGTACATTTGGTCGCTCATGTGGTGTTCCCCAGGTCGATCATGATATGATCATACGCGTTGATGATCGTCGTTCCTCCGTAGTGCGCCTCCCGGGCAGCGTTCCTGTCGTACAAGTGCACGTGTCCGTGCACGAGGTACCGTGGCTTGAATGTCCTCATGAACCAGAGAAAAACCCGGAACCCGGTGTGACAGGGGTCGGGAAGGTCGTTGATTCCGTACGGCGGCGAATGGGTGACCAGGATATCCAGAAACCTTCCATGCGCGATCCTGTGCCAGAAAAGACGGGGCATCAGCCGCAGCATGACGAAAAACATGGTGAAGTCGGTGTACTGGTTCCCTCCCCCATTGTACCAGATACTGCCTCCCAGCCCGGCCAGGATCAGCCCCTTCTTGCGTACGACTTTTCCCTCCAGGCATGTCGCCCCGCATGTCGAAACCACTCCTGTTTCGCGGGTCCCGTTCCTGTCGAATGGATCCGCAGACATTCCCTCCTCCGTCCGCCCTTCCAGGTGATGGTTTCCGTAAACGAAGTACAGCGGCTTGTTCAGGGTGCTGACAATGAAGTCATAGTAGTCGAGCGTGAGGTCTCCCGCGCTCAGGACCAGGTCGACATTTCCGTAGCGGGTCTTGAGGCCCGTGCTGTAGATCAGCGGGTCCACGTGGTCGGCTATGCAGAGGAGTCTCATTGCGTGCACACGAATATAGTGCAACGCGCACCCTGGTGCAACGCATCGAGAAGCCTTTGACAAAGATGCGAATCTCGTATATACATGCAGGAGATCAGCTTTGAGGAGTCAGCTTATGGATAGAATTGAGATTCAGGAGAAACTCATCGAAATCCTCTCAAAACACACCTCAATCGAGCGGGCGTCTTTGAGTCCGGACAAGCATCTCAAATTCGATCTCGGCCTGGATTCCCTGGACGTTGCGGAAATGGTCTACGAAATCGAAGCAACATTCGGCATTTCGATTGCGGATGACGCGGCCGAAAAAATCCAGAAGATCTCCGACACCGTCGACTTCATCCACGAGCGCATGCAGGCCGCGGCGCAAGACCACCTGACGCCCCAGGAGCATTAGCCCGGCGCGGCGCGCGCTTTCTCCCTGCTGAAAACGATCAAGCTCCTTCAAGCCATACCGACGATAGAAACGAGGGCACGCCGCGTATCTTCGCGCGCAGCGCGATACGCGCCCCGAGACGCGCGCCCTGCGACGCGGTATACTCTAAGGGGACACCAGATGATGAAGCGATTGATCCTGGCCGGCTTTCTTCTCCTCTCCTGCGCGGCAGTCTTCGGCGTCTCCGCTTTCTTCGACAAGGGCGAGGCGCTTTTCGTTCAGAACAAGCCCCAGGACGCCCAGCCGCTTCTCGAAAGCGCCTTGAACGAGGACCCTTCCAACGAAAAGATCTACCTCTACCTCGGGATCATCTACCAGCAGCTCGGAGACCCGCAGAAGGCGATCGACATCCTCAAAAGGGGCCTGAACGTCGCCACCGCCTACAAGGACCTTTTCTATTACAACATGGGAAATGACTTCTTCAGCCGCAAGGAGTTCGCATTCGCGGAGGAGATGTACAGCGATGCTCTTGCGGCCAACAAGAATCTGTCCAAAGGCTACCTCAACAGGGCCAACGCACGCCTCCAACTCCAGAACTTCAGCGGCGCCCTGGCCGACTACACCCTTTTCCTCCAGCTCCTTCCCCAGGATCCGCAAAGGCCGAGCATCGAGAAGCTGATCGCCCTCCTCCGTCAAGCCCAGGATGATCAGGAAAAAGCCCGGCAGGACGCCCTGGCCAAGCAGCAGGCGCTGATGAACGAAGTGTTGAACAGCCTGAACAATGCCGGGGAAGACACGAAAAACCTGTCAGTGGATTCCATCAAGGGCCGGACCGATCCGGTGGACGTCGATATCAAGGACTGAAACACATGCAGACACCCTCGCGCGACAAAGGCCGGTCCACCGGCCGCACACCCCCCGCGCGCACGCCGAAGCAGGACACGCCGTCAGGCCGAAGGCTCTCGACATCGATCGTTATCGGCATCATAGCGGCCGTCTGCCTGCTGGGGGTGGGCGGGATCGTCCTGGGCCTCAGCCTGGGGGCAGGCGGGATCATCCAGGGCATCCTGGGGAAAACCACGCCCGCGGGACCAAACGTGGCCGAGGGCCTGAAACTGGCGGACTATTACGCCGGCAAGGGCGAGTTCGAGGAAGCGCTCAGAGTCTTGAACGGCCTCAGTATCGAGGATCCGAAAGTGAAGGCTGCGCTGGACGACGTCCTGGCCCGTAAGAAGGCCGCGGAGGAAGCGGCAAAGCAGAGCGAGCTGGCCGCGCTGAAAGCGCAGCAGGACCAGCTCAAGGCAGGGCTCGCGCAGCTCACCGATACGCTGAAAAACCAGCAGCAGAAAATCGTCGTTCAGCAGCCGGCCACACCGCCGCCGGAAAACGCCTCCGCGAAGGCAAAAGAGCTGCAGAAAAAGGTCCAGGACCTGATGGAGAAAGGCGCCGCGGCATTCAATGCCGGCCGGTACAACGAGGCGCGAAAGACCTTTGAGCAGGCCGTTGCGCTGGCTCCCGACAACTCGGACGCTCTTGCTTTCGCGGGCCTTTCCTGGTGGAGGGAGAACCCGACGGATTCGGCAAGCGTGCAGAAGGCGGTCGATCTCTCCAAGAAGGCCATCGACAAGAACCCCGACAACTGGCTGCCGCACAAGACGCTGGCAGAGATCTACGACAGCCGCAAGCTTTCAGATGATGCCATGCGCGAATACAAGACCGCCGTGCGCCTCAACCCCAGCGACGCGGACGCCCTGTATGCGCTCGGCAAGCTGCAGTATCGGGCCAGGCTCTTTTCGGACGCCCAGAAATCATTCGAGGGATGCGTGGCGCTGCGTCCCGACTTCACCCGGGCGCATTTCAACCGCGGCATGAGTCTCGTGCAGCTGGGTGACAAGACACGGGCAATCGATGCTTTCAAATCGGCAATCGCGACGAAAAAGGATGACGCCGACTCCCAGTACATGGTCGGCTACCTCCTTCGCGACAAGGGCGACATTGCCGGCGCCCTGGAGGCATTCAAGCTTGCCGTGCAGTACGCGCCGGATAATGCCGGGTATATGCGCGAGCTGGGCGCCACTTACATGGCGCGCGGCGATTTTGCCGGGGCGGAGAGCACCTTCACCCGCGCGCTTGCCCAGGACCCTGACAACACCATTGCCAACTACAATATGGCATCCGTGAAAATCAAGCTGGGAAAGCCGCGGGAGGCCCTTGGGTACGCGCAAAAAACGGTGGACCGGGACGCCAACTCATCCTCCAGCAACTATATCCTCGGGCTGGCAAACGAGAAACTGGGCAACGTGGACGACGCTCTGAAATACTACGGCATCGCGGTCGAGAAGGACCCGAAGTTCGCGCCCGCGCTGATCAACCTCGGAGGCATGTATGACAGCCGCGGCATGGCCGACAAGGCGCTTCCCCTCCTCCTCACAGCGCAGGAAGTTCTGCCCGAGTCCTACGAGGTGCAGAACAATCTGGGCAACGCCTACCTGCACCAGCAGCAGTACCAGGACAGTATCACGCACCTCTCGAAGGCTTTGTCCATCCAGCCCGATTCGAAAGTCACGGAGTACAACCTCGCCCTCGCATATGCCGAAACCGGCCAGATCCCGGAGGCGAAAAAAGCGTTCCTCAACGTGCTGTCAAAGGACCCTTCCAACCTGGACGTGTACATCAAGCTTGCCCGGATATTCGTGAAAGAGGGCAACAACAAGGACGCGAAGGACCTTCTCACCCGGCTGCTCGCCAAGAATCCCAAGTCGGACATCAGGGACGAGGCGCAAAAGCTTCTGGATCAGCTCAAGTAGAACGATCAGCCGGGGAGACCGGCCCTGCCCCGCCGCACAGCTCAGACGCGCGGTGTCTCCCGCGCCGGCCTGTCGACCAGGCGGAGGAGCGTCTCTTCGGACAGCTCGTGCCATATGGGGCGCCCATGGGGACAGCGCGGCACGGGCAGCTTCAGTGCCTGCGCGCACAGCTCGTGAGCAGTGAGGGGATCCACACGATCCCCCTCCTTGATGGCAAGCCTGCAGGCCGCCGTGGCGCGGAAAGCGTATTTCCATTGCTCTCCGCCCGCGCCGCGCACAAGCTCCACAAGCCGCTCTTCGGCCAGCGCCTGAAAGTCCGCTGAAAGGGCAGTCAGCTCGAAAGCGCGCGCGCCCGCGCGCCTGACTGCGATTCCCATCTCTTCGAGCTCCCGCGTGGCACCGATGATGCGGGCTTCCTCCTCCTCCGACACGTCAAAGCACAAGGGGAAGAGCATTTCCTGAAGGGCGGGCGCGCGCGCGCCGAGGCGCTCGAAAATGATCCGCTCGTGCGCGGCGTGCTGGTCCAGGACCAGGAGCCGGCCGGGCAGCTCGAAGACCAGGAATACGCCGAAAACCTGGCCGAGGAACCTGATACCGTCTTCCTGCGGCGCCGGTCTCGCCGCGGCCTCCCGCGGCCCAGGCTGCGGGAGGCCCTGCACGACGCGGCTCGGCGGCATGGAGGGGTACAGGGAACGCACCGGCGCGGCGGGAGCGGCGGGGATTCCCGGCAGGGGGGCAAGCAGGACGCGCGCCGCTTCGACGACTGCCTTGTGCACCTCGGGGAGATTGCGGAACCTGACTTCTTTCTTGGCCGGGTGGATATTGAAATCGATGAGCCCGGGATCTATGTCCACGAACACGAACGCAACCGGATGCCAGCCGCCGGGCATGTGGCCCGCGTAACCGTATTCGGCCGCCTGCATCAGTGAGAACTCGGACACCCGCCTGCCGTTTACAAAACACTGCAGCAGCTTCCTGTCCCTTCGCCGCAGCTCCGGCCGGCCCGCGACGATCTTCACGCTGAAACGGTCCCCCTCCGCTCCCGCCTTGCCCAGCAGCCGGGAATCGAGGAGCTGTCCGTAGGCAAGCCCGATCCTGTCCATTGACTCCGCCACGGGCAGGGAAAGCTTCATTTCGTTGTCGAGGAAAAGCCGAAAAGCGATTCCCGGGTGGGCCACTGCCCTGTCGATGAAAACTGCCCTGCAGAGCCCGGATTCGGCTGAAACGCTGCGCAGGAACTTTTTCCGGGCGGGATAATTGTAGAAAAGCTCCGTCACGTCGACAACGGTCCCCTTCCTGCCCTGGCAGACCTCCATACCCACCTGTCTGCCGCCCCGGACCTCCAGGCGGTGCGCCGGTTCATTCTCGCCCGGACAGCTCACCACCTCGATGCGGCTGCACACCGCAATGCTGGAAAGCGCCTCCCCCCGGAAACCGAGGCTGGATACGCGTAGCAGGTCGTCCTCCGTTTCAATCTTCGAGGTCGCGTGCGGCTGCCAGCAGAGCGCAAGGTCGTCGGGAGGCATGCCCGCTCCGTCATCCACGACACGCACCCGGGAAAGCCCCCCCGCTTCCAGGTGAACGTCGATGGCGAGGCTGCCCGCGTCGATCGCATTGTCAAGGAGCTCCCTCACAATTGAAAACGGCCGGTCGATCACCTCGCCGGCCGCGATCTTTCGGGAAACCTCGTCCCGGAGGATCCGTATCCTCCGGGGCTGGGGGCGGGTGACGTGCATGCGCCGGTCTAGAGGTGGACCTGCATCTCGATCGAGAGCGAGGTGTCCATCTTGGGCAACAGGTCGGTTGAACTGGCATAGACCAGATTGCCGGACGAGTCCCGTTGTGCCGTGGTGGTGTACAACAGCGTCACGTCAAGAGTATCCGTCACCGGGTAATTGATCGACGTGCTGACGACCGTGTTTGCATCGAATAGAGTCACCCCGTGCTGGATCGACGGGACGAAGTTGGTCCGCTCGTACGAGATGGAGCCCCAGACGTTGACCACGGGGATGACGCCTTTCTTCAGGATGAACTTCGCAATGAAATCGTCGTTCGCGAAGGTGAAATTGCCCGCCGGGTTCCTGTCCCAGGGCCAGAAGTAGCTGAGCTTGAGGCTGAAAAGCCTGTCCAGCGAGATGCCGCCTTCACCGAAAATCCCCATATTCTGGGTATTGTACGCGGGGTTTGCCGGATCCTGCAGGTAGGCGAGCACATTATGCACGAACGTGTTCCGCTCGCGCTCATAGCCGGAGCTGTAGAACTGCGGAGTGAATGCACCGGTGGAGTCGCGGAACTCCACCCGCCAGGTGAGGTCACGAATGAGCAGGTTTCCGAACAAGCCCGTGGCAACCCCCCAGTTCTTGAACCGCATGCTGGCCGACTTGTCGTACACCGCATCAAATGCAAATCCCGGATTGATCACCGTGCCGCCCGTGAGCGCGGTGCTCGGAGAGGAACGGAAGTACGGCAGCATGAGCGCGCCGTCCGCAAAGGCCACGAGGCTGAAGGCATCACCTTCCACCAAGGGCAGGTCAAGGTCGACGCCTGGATTGATGAACAGGGGGCTTCCCGCGGGAACCGGCCCGACTGCGCCGGTAGACATATCGAAGAAGTCCCTGGCGGGATTGATGTCCACCAGGGTTGAGAATCCGAAGGCCAGCTTGAAGCTCGGAATCGGACGGATGTACAGCCTGCCGCCGAAGACCTCCGGATCCGCCGCGTCATTGACCATTGCCTCCAATCCGAACCCGCCGAAATCCAGGCCGAGATTCACGCCGATGCGGCGCACCGAGGGGAAGTCGGCGTCATTGGCGAAATCGCGCATGAGCAGGCCGTGCCCGATGGTGATGTCGTTGAGGCTTCCGACCTTGAGGAAGAAGGGATCTCTCTGCTGTCCCCACTCGATGTACTTGATCTTGAGAAGGAGGTCCACGGCAAAATCCTGGACCGCCGCGAGGGTACTGTGCTGATCCGTTCCGAAGCTCCACTCCCTGTTGCCCGCCGGCCTGTAGTAGTCGCTCGGATTGAACATGTCATCGTGGTAGATGAAGGGCAGGTAGAGCGCCGCCTTCAGATTGCCGGTCGAGAACGTCGGCACCAAAACCACCTTTGACCAGGTCTCCCCCCCGATAGTGACAGAGCCGATTTCAAGACCCAGGATGGCGCGCAGCCCCGTCATGGGGCTGTCCAGCCCGGAATTGGTCTTTGGCGCCGGAGGGGCGGCCGGGCCCGGTGCGGACTCCGTGGCAGGGGTCCTGAGCGTTTCCTGGTACGCCTTGTTGATCGCCATGGTCTCGTTCACGTCGAGCCTGGTGAACTTCATCTCGTTGACCAGGCCGCTCAGCACGTCCGGAGCCATCTGAGCCGCCGTGAAAGAAGCTCCCAGCGCATCTGCGAAAAGTCCCTGTGCGACGTCGATGGCCTCACCAGTGGCGTTCTGGATCCAGCCCGTCCCTTCCAGGGTGGAGAGCCGGGCGAATGCGCCCTCCTGGAACTCGACCACTATGTCGGAACCGCGTACACCGCACACCGCCGACTGGGTCTTGATCTGGTACTGGTCCTTGCCGGACGCCTTGCCGGCAACGGTACGGATTTTCCCAAAGGCCAGGCTGAACACATCCTGGCCACCGGTCTCGGAGCGCAGCTGCGTGAGCGTGAAATTGGTATTCTGGGCGATCTTGATGATCGTCCCTGTATGGTTCAATTTGAGCTCCGCCAGGTCTCCCTTGCCGGTCACGACTGTCCAGCCGAGCTGCATGTCGTCCCCGTCCTGCACGGAAACGGATGCGCCCTCCTTGTCCTTGACGTCGAATGTGCCGCTGTTGTCTTCATGGTACGCGAGGGTCACGGATATGGCCGGCGGCTTGGCCGTTGTCGGTGCAGACTGCGCAGAAAGCAGGCCCGGCAGCGCCAGGAGGGCCGCCAGTACCGCGATTGAAGCTCTGATCCTCATACTGTCCTCCGTTTCCTAGAAGAGCGCAATCGAGGTCTGCAGCCCGGAAGTGACGTGCCAGGGGTGGGGAGATTGCGTCGGGTCAAAAACAATCTTGTAGAGGAATGATATGATCGCGGGTCCTGTCCTGAAGTTGAATTGTGCCTGAATGGCTGCATCTTCCGCGCTGACCAGGTCGGAGAGCGTTGCAAGAGCTTTCTTGTCGTAGCTGAAATCGAATGAGATCCCCGGCACAACCCCCTCCTCGATAGAGAAGGTACCACGCAGGTGGGGGTATCTCAGCAGGGGATCGGTGAAGGCGCTTGGGGCGAACGGGCCATCGAGGGTAACTCTGAATACAATCGTGTCCCCGAGGAAAGACGTACCTGCGCTCACGAGCCACCCCAGCATGGCCGGAGAGAATCCACCCGTCTGCACGATCATGTATTGCTGGTCACGGAGGAGGTCGTACGTAGGACCGAAGTAGTCGGGAATGAAATCCGCGCCGAGCGCGCGCAACTGGAGACCGTAGGTGAAGATGCTGATGATCCTCCCGCTCACGCCTATCATACCGCCCGCGCTCTTGCTCTGGATGGATGCGACGTCGATGAATGCGAGAAGAGAGAACGCGTCCTTGACATTGACGAGGGGCACGCGAATGTCGCCTCCGTACACGGCAATCGTGGAGGGATTGCCGACGGAGAGCGTGCCGAAAAAGGGATTGGTATCCACCGCCGCGGTAAAACCGACCTCCAGGTTGTTCAGGACCGGCAGCTCCGTGCTGACAAGGGGCCGCACAAACACGCGCCCGCCCAGTACGTCCATTTGGGCCAGGTTTCCGATGACCGATTCGAATCCGAAGAAAGGCACGTTGAAGAGGTTTCCATCGAGATCCGCCTGCAGCCCGAGGTGGCGCTGGTCCGGCATGAACAGCATGTTGCTGTAGCTCCCCATGATGAAACCGTCGCCGAGGGTTGCATCATTGAAAGAGCCGAGCTCCAGAAACAAGGGGTCACCCTTCAGGCCGTAGCGGATGTACGCAATCTTGGGGAGATAAACCTCAAGGAAATTCTGGAAACTATTGACGACCCAGTCGGCTCTCCGAATATAGAGGGAGCCGTTGTTGGTATCATAGTTGATCGTCAGGTCCAGGCCGATCCCGAATTTCCCGAATGAAATATCGGGTGCGAGCCCAATCGACGAAAAGGTGCCGGGCTCCACCGGCCCGGTGAAATTCTGAATGCCGATGCCCAGGGCCATATGGAACCCGAAGCTGTCGGCAGGAGGCGTGCCCTGGGAGAATGCCGGTCCGACGGCGAGGCCGCAAAAGACCAGCATGACCGCACAACGTCTGAGGAGCGTAGGCATGGAGACCTCCTTGAGGCCTGGGAGCATAATATCTCCCGCTTCGCCAAGAAAGCTATCTCGGCGGGACTAGAACGTCAATTTCGCCTCCAACGCCGCGCGAAACGCGAGGCGCCAAGCGATTCCTACCCCGACATTTTCCGCGTCCATGCCGAGATTTATCGTTGCCTTTATCGACCCGTGCCCCTCATATACTATGGCGCTCGAATGTCCGAGCACGAGCGTAAAAGGGTGATATGCGCCCGTATTAATATAGCCTTCCGTGATATCGACGCTTTCCCTGTGGGCGAAATATCCTGTCTTGCCGATCTCATTCGAAAGAAGCGGAAGAATGACCCCACCCGAGGGCCGGGTGCTCCACTCCAGAAGCACCTGCGAGTCGTTGGACAGAGTATAGGTTTCGGCGCCCGCGGAGCCGGTCACGGTCGTCGATCGATCCATGCGCAGCGTATTCACCAGAGTGAGCGCGCTGTCCTTCTCACCCGTCAGGCTGGCAAAAGTCTCCGCGGAAAGCGTGGAAAGACGCGTCGGAAGGCCGGGGCCGCCATCCACTGACGCGCTCATGCTGAGGCTGTATTCGTCGGTGCGCACCATTGGCAGAAGCGGATAGACGCCCAGCGCGCCGAACAGGTTGACCGCCCTTGTCCCGATTTTCGGCCGAAAGTACATGGTGGTCTGGGAGAGGTCCGCGGTCTTCTTGAAATCCTGACCGACCGCGATCTCGGCGGTGGAAGGCACGAACAGGTCGATGATCCGCGCGCCGAAGCTGCGTTGGAACGACAGGACCACGGAGGGGCTGTAGATTCCCTGCGTGGCTCCGGCTGATTGCCAATCGGCGAGCAGCCTGGCCGAGTTGTTCGTGAGCAGCTCTGTAAACGGAACCGCGTTCAGCAGATACGCCTGGGATGAAAGAACATTGAAATACTCGTCCGCCTCCGAGGAGAAGCGCGGCCCCGGCAAAGGGGACGTCGTCAGGGAAAGATATCTCTTGTACGCGAGGCTCATGCTCATGTCCGACCCTCCCCCTTGCGGGAGGTTCAGTAAAAGCGCCATGGAAAGAGAAGTGTCGTTCTCCTGGCTGAGCCCGGTCAGTGTGCTGTCCGCACTTCTCGCAGCGTTCCCCTGGGCCTCGAGGCTGAATCCGAACGGAGAGGCAGGGATCCCCGCCTTGAAGCCCAACTGTTCGCTCCGCAGGACATCGGTTCCCCCGTCCCAGGGCATCACAAGCGATGCCTCCCTTGCCCAGCTTGCGCCGTACCACTGAGTGGGGAGCACATAGCCCTCAAGCGCCTGGGAAAGCGACAGGTTGGAAGAGACCGTCAGGGGTGAAAAGGGGTTGAGCGCCAGGCTTGCCTGCCAGGATTGGTTGAGCAGCCCGGTGCCGATGCCCCCTGTCTGGCTGGGGAGAGTGGCGCCAACGGCTGCATCCGGGTTGAGCAGCGACGTGGAGGCGCTTACATCCGGCTGGGCATTGGCGCTCGTGTCGAGCGTGAGAGTGAGGAACGAGCCCGGAGTGAGGACGAGCGTATTCTCCCGCGAAAATCCTCCCGCCCAATTGAGCGAAAAAGCATCGGTGACGGTCACGGGGGAAGCAACTGTCGGGATCATTACTTTGTGCGCCCCTGCCGCGCTGAAGGACCCCGCGGCCTCCCTCAGCTGCAGGTCGACGTTCGTGCGAACGAAGAAGATGTCCGCATCCGCCTGCGTGCGCGATGAGAGATCTTCAGAGGGCGAGGGGACGCCGTAAAGCGGCGCAAATCCCGCGGAGATGAGCGACACATCCTGGCGGATCGCCACATTGGATAAGATGGGAACATTGCCCGAGGCGAGCACGGTGCCGGGGAACTTGGCAGAGAGATTGCCGACAAACGCGACGCCGACATCACCTTGCGGGTCGGTGCAATAGATCTCGTCGATGTAAAGGAATCCGGCCGGAGGCGTCGCGGGTGAGCCTGACACCGATACTGTGAGCTGCGACAGGCTGCGATAGGACGAATCGAATTTCGCCGGGGTTCCAATTACGTTTCCGTCCATGCGGACGGTATTGTCATTCTTGGAGACTCTGATTTCATGCCAGACATTGTCGGCAACCGAAATGTTCCAGGAGACTCCGCGCGGCGGCGTACTATTGTCCAGAAGCGAAAACGTGTAGCTCGCGGCCGTCGGGCTGCGGAAGTAAGATACGATCGTATTGTATTGGATTCCGCCCGTGCCCTGCGGAACGAACCCTTGTACCGTGAACGGGGCAGTCAGCCCGGTCCAGGAAGTCTCCAGGACCTGGTTCGGTTCGCCCTGGGAATGGAACCGCTTATAGGTATCCGGATACTTGGTCGCCAGATCGCCACCGGAGGCCGCGCCAACCAGCGCAAGGCTCTCGGTTACCTCCTGCACATGAACATTGTTTCGATTGTCAAGGCCGGTGGTCTGCGGCCAGAATGGGGTCCCCTCTATCGTGATGGAATCGATAAGGATCTCTCCCGCGGCCGGAATCGAGCCTCCCGTCTCCTGGACAATTATGCGCACGTCGCGCGCTTGCATGAGTTTCTGCCGGTCGGAGTCGCTCAACGTGTAAGTGAAATTCGCCCAGGTGGAGTTCAGTGAACCCGAGGAAATGGAAATCGCCGGAGTCGCCGAAGTAAAGATCCGGGTTGGGTCCTCCAGGTCAAGGATAGTGTTCCCATTTCTGTCTTCGGAATCCAACCTGCCATTGCCGAGAAGCTGTGGACCGGCGCCGACTTTCAGCACAGTGCCGGGGTGAGCCTGATCGACGAAAGGAAAACCTGCATCGGATGAAGATACTTCAGCCTTGAGAACGCCGGAACTGTCGAGATCCTCGGAGATGCTCCCAATCTGGAGTGAAACGCTGACGTTGCTGCCAGAGGAAAGGTTCAATCCCCTCAGGCGAATCGTCACGGCCCGTGCGCCTGAGAGGTCGGCATCCGACCCTGGAGAGATCGGGAGCTGGGTTCCCACCCATTGTCCATTGGCATCAAATTTGTATTCCATCACAAGGTTGATCGGGTTGAGACTGCCATCGCTTCCCGTGACATTGTAAGGGCCCATCCGACTGCCGTTCGCATAGGGCGTTAATGCCGGCGTGGGGGCATCGATTGTCTGGAGCGTGGTGGAGCCTAGAGCACCGTAAATACGGTAATCTCGGTAGTAGAGAAAGCCTCTGTTGAACTGCGTCGTGGTTCCGCCTAGACCTTCACCGATTCCGGGCGCGCTTGCAGGAAACGCATTTTCCTCCGAGAGATCGACCGAGGTTGAGTTGCCTTCCATGCCGAACAACCTCAGGATGCCCGTGGTGTCGGGGTTGGTGTACGCGACACCCGCCTCCGCCGAGTACGACAGGTTCTCGCTCTTCCCGTCGATTCCTGCCGTTGCGATGATGGTCCCGGATTTGGAATAAGGAGTCTGGGAGAAGGTCCAGGGATTGGCGTTCCAGCGAATCCCGGTTGTAAACGAGAGGTTGACTGAATCGGAGAGCGGGATCTTGTCCCGCCAGGCGAACAAGATGTCCCCGCCCGCGTTCCCCTGCTCGGTGACACTGTACGAGACATCGATGCGGTCGGTGGGAAGAATATCCGTGAGTATCGTGAGCTTTCCCGAGACCGGCTCCACTTGAATTCGGGTTTCCGATGTCCCGTTCACCTGCACTTGAACGGATCCCGGCACGAGGTTTGCCTCGAGGGTCAGATCTGAAACCGGAGAGAGGAATTGATAGAAAATGTCGAAAGGCAGGCTGCCGGATAGAGAGTCTCTATTCGGACCGTACAGCAGGCCGTTGGGGTCGGTGCTCGAGTTCTCGAAGGGGAAGAAGTTCGCAAACCTGTTCGTTCCCGTGAAATTTCGGTCGACCAGCACCATGAATCGAGTGTCCGCAGGGATGCTCTGGAAAATGAGATTGCCGGGCAGAGATGCGCTCACCGTCTTCGCATTGAACCGGTAGGAGATCTTTGAAACGTCAGAAGGCGGCGAGGATGAGAAGGCATACGAGTTGTCCATTTCGAAGGGCGAATTGTCGCCCGGCTCCCAGAGGAGCAGACAATCAGCGTTGAGGACGGTCAGGTGGACCTGTCTGTGGATCATGTCGAGGCCAAGATACGTTGGATAGGAGGGACCTGCCGTCCAGCTAAACGGTATTGAAGGTTTTGACAGATCGCGTATTCCAAAGGTGACCGCGGGGAGTCCTGGTGTTCCAATCGCAGTATTCCCAACCGGGAAGTTGTTCTTCTTGTAGTACACCAGCACCCTGCCCTTGAAAACATTCCGCAGGGAAACGAGCCCGTTCGTGGAATCCGCAACCACCTCGTCATAGGTGGCCAGCCGGTATTTCCTGCCGTCGGCTGCGCTGAGGTATGTGCCTGTCGGGTCCTCGAGAAAAACCTGGATGCTCCCTGTATCGATCCCGACGTCGGGCAGAAAAAAGTATCTGCCGCGCACATAGGTGTCGAGGCCGATTTCCTTCTCGACCAGCTCATTCTTGCCGATGAATGTCTTTGTCTTTCGCTGCGCAGGGTCCCATCGCAGCATCACGTCGTTCGTCGCGCCTCCTGCGGTGAACTGGCTCATGGCGCCGAGGGAACCGAACGGCTGGCTGGGTATCTGCACGAGCTGACTCGAGGGAATCGCGACGCCCGTGTTTCCCACGACGACGGATTGAAGCGGCTCGTTGGGAGCGCCCTTGTAGCCGAGCTGTATGGTGTTGTTCGAAAAGTTTCCCAGCACCGATACGTTCAGGTAGAATCTCTTCAGCAGCTCGAGCGTGATCGTAATGTCAGGGGTTTGGCTGAAGATGAAGCCCTGATCAATCGCGGGGAACGAATCAAGTGCCTGGGCGGGGAGCCCGGGCGCGAGAAGAAGCCCCGCTCCAAATGAGACCCCTGCTGTCCAGGATCCGAGGAGGCTGAGGTCGACGTCGGCGGAACCCAGCTTCGTGGAAAAAATCGTCGTGGGCGCTTCCTTGGGTGGGACAAATACGTCCGCGGCAAAGAGCCGGCCCCCGCCGGAGGCCATGGCCAGGAGGCAAAAGATCAGGAGGGCATTGGCATGGTTTCGCGCCACGTCGCGGCCATTATTCACTGGAACCGCCGTTATGTAAACGATTGCCGGGGCCGAAAATATGAAAAGTGGAAGCACGCAGCGATTCTCTCGCCCGATTCGTTTCCCGCCTTCTCGAGATGCCTGCCCTCCGGCAGCTTGCCGCGCTGCAGAAGGAAGAGCAGGCGCTGCAGTTTCTGCGGATCAGCGGCCCCCAGCTCCAGCCGGTGTTCGCTTCCCTGGCCCTGAACCTGAGCGCAGACTGGCAGGAAGCCGCCGCGGCGGTTGCGCGTGCCGTCAGGACCGAGGTTGACAGGCTGCTGGGCGTCGAGATTGCCGCGATCATGAACTCCCGTCTTGCCCTCTCCTTCTTTCCCACCCTGGCAGGCGGCAGGCAGGCCCCTGCACGCGCGCGTGAGGAGCTCCTGGCGCTTTTCCCGCGGCTGGCCAGCCAGCCCGTCAGCAGGGCCGCGCTGGCAGGCTCGCTCGCCGCTGCCAGATCCGATCTCACAGACAAGTATATCTCGCGCGCCTGGGAGCGAAAGAAGTACATATATGTCGAGGTGTCACGCGTACAGCGCCTCGCCCTGCCCCCCTCCGAGCTCGCCGATCTCCTGCGGTTCGCGCTCATGATCCGCCCCGCAGCCTATCTCTATATGACTATCGGCGCCGCGTCGGAAAAGGACGCGGGATTCACGCCCCTCCAGGAGCACTATATACAGAAGATCACCCCTTCCCTTTCCGCGCTGCTCCCGTCTTTTCCCTCCTCCCTTCTCATGCCAGGCCTGCGCAGCACCCTCACCTACCCCGGCGCGGGGAACGTGGAAGCGGTTGCCCGTCTTGCCGCCATCCTCGCCCTGCGCGGCCGAACGCTTGCTCCCGGCCTGGTGGTAGACAGGGGGGCGGACGGTCCTGACATGAGCTGGTTCAATGTGAACCGAAAAAACGCCCGATGGCACGGCCTTGACCCGGGCATGCTGGACGAGCTCTACACTATTGCCGCTGAAAACAGCTGGTAGGAGCCTTGGATGAGAAAGATCGGAGAATTCCTCGAGACCGTCGTCGTCGTCGCCATCCTCCTCGTTCTCGTGCACACGTTCCTGGACGACTACTCGATCATGGCGGGATGGGAGGTGGATGCCCGAAAATGGATCATCTGGGCCGGATTGGGATTCGACATTTTCTTTACGATCGAGTTCTTCACGCGCATGTACATTGCCCTGACCAATCGTGAGGGCGTCAACTATTTTTTCCTCCAGCGCGGCTGGATCGATTTCCTGGCCTCCATTCCGCTCCTGCTGTTCAACTCGCTGCCCAATACGCTCGCTCTGCTGGCGGGCACGGGCCTCCTGACCGGTCTTGGAAGCTTCCTCAATGTGCTGAAAGTGATCAAAGCAGTGCGCATCGCCCGGATCCTGAGGCTCATGAGGATCGTCAAGCTCTTCCGGAGGATCAGGTATGTCCGCTCCCCAATGGCCCAGAGACATATCGCCCTCATCACGACCATCAGCGTCACGATCCTCGTTTTCTGGTCCGTCGGCGCCTCCACCATGGAAGCCCTCGGCGTTCTTCCCGGTCTGGAGACTTCGTTTGTCAGCGGCCAGACCGCCCGGGCGCGCATGATCACCGAGCCGGGTTCGAGCCTCACGACTCTCGCCGCGCGGGCAGCCGCGGTGACGGCAATCGATCCCACTGTCCTGCTCGTGCGGCAGCAGGGCGGCAGCACCGTCTGGTCGCGTTACGACGGCGCGTACTACCGCGCTCACTTCCTTCCCGGCGACTATTCATACTATGCTGCCCACGGGGTGGAAGTGTTCCTCGATGAGCGTCCGATTGCCGGCGCCGCGGCGCGGGAATCTATCGTATTCTTCATTGCCGTGGTGCTTGCCGTGCTCGGGATATTGTTCCTGTATGCGCCCCGGTTCGCACTCGGGATATCGGATCCCATCCACATCATGCAGCGCGGCATGTCGGAAAGCGGCTACAACCTGGAGGTGAAGATTCCTCCGCGCCGGGCCGACGAGGACGTGTTCGCGCTTGCCCGGCTGTATAACGGCGTCTTCCTGCCGCTCAAAGACCGGGAGGGCGCGAGCAAGCCGGCGGAGGGTTCAGCGCTGAATATCGAAGAAATCAAGAACCTTGTCGACAAAGGATAAGATCTCACCCGATGATCGTCTCCATGATCCAGTTCCGCATCGAGCTTCCGCCCCTCCAATCCATCAAGGACAAGCGGAGGATCGTATCTTCGTTGAAGGAGAAGCTCTCGAACAAGTTCCCCCTCTCCGTGGCCGAGGTGGACTTGCAGGATTCGATGCGCTACGCACAGATCGGCGCGGCTCTTGTCACCAACTCAAAAACCTTCGGCGAATCGCTGATGCACAAGGTCCTCAGATTCGTCGAAAACAACTGCGAAGGCGTTCTCCAAGAGGCGGAGATTTTTTCGGAAACCTTTTAGAGGCCGGACCGTCAGGCTTCGAGCCCTTCCTTGCCCATTTCCAGGAGATCCATGAGAGCGGCGACGCACTCGCGGAAATCCCGAAGGCTGTCCCGCAACGAGTAATAGTTCAAACCCGAGTAATAGATCTTCGTAAAGACCGAAAAGCTTATCTCCGTCGCGGTCTGCTGGAGGCTCACGTAGCAGCCGAACTCGTAGCAGGTTTTCAGCATTTCCTCCAGCTTCCCCTTCATGAGCTGTGAATAGGAGGGAGGAAAGGTCAAGGCGTAGGCCAGCTCAAGGAATCTGCTTCCCCTTTCGATGAGAACGCCGGCCTGGAACGCGTCGTCGTCCTCAAAAGTGGCAGAGTACGCGTTGTGCGAGCGCTCGTCCTCTGTCACGCGGAAGCTGAGCTCGGAAAAGAGCACCGTCACCCGGCGTATCCTTTCCTCCATGAGCTGCGATTTCATTCATTCTCCTCTGCTGGAGCGGACCGGCACGCCGCCATCTTACCTGCCCTCCGCGAGGCGCCGCGCGAGCTCGGGTGGAAGCCCTGCCTGAAGGACTTTCCTCTGTGTCTCCTGCACGCCATACGCGACCCGAAGGTTCCTGTAAACCAGCCTATTGGTATCTAATATACCAAAAGATGCCAGTGCTATACCATCCCTCGGCTGTCCCACTGACCCGGGATTGATCAGGTAGGTTGCTCCCGGCTCGAGGCTGGTTTCTTCCTGCCGTCGGAGCACTTCGGGCCTCTTTCGCTTCTCTCGCCGGACTACCACCTGGGGATAGTGGGTATGGCCGTGCAGGCAGAACCGGGTCTCCGGGTGGCTTTCCTCCAGGAACCTGTAGCTCTCCATGATGCTGCCCATGTCCATCAGGTAGGAATCCTCGTCATAGGGCGTGCCATGGCAGAGGAGGACCCCTTCCTCCATTTCCAAGGGCCCGGGGGGAAGCTTTTTTACCTCCTCCAGAGTCTGCGCGCGGGCGCTCCGGCGAGTCCAGAGAACAGCCTCTCTCGCGGTATGGTTGAACCAATCCAGATTGAGCAAACCGGCCACTGCCTTATCGTGATTTCCGCGCACAACGGCCTTTACCCGCGGGAGGACGGCCTCGACGCACGCGTCAGGGTCCGCATTGTATCCCACCAGGTCACCCAGGCAGTACAGGACGTCCACAGGCAGCTTTTCGATTGTCCCGAGGACTACGGCAAGGGCCTCATGGTTGGAATGAATGTCGCTGACGATTGCACAAACCATGGCGCGCCGTTGCCGTCAATGTACGTTACAGCCAGGCCTCCGGCAAGCGCGTGTCCGCATTATCCTCTTCCGCCGCGTCGGCCGCCCCGCTCTCATCTTTACAATCAGGCGGCGCCGTCCTCGCGGAGGACGGCAGGGGAAGGTACTCGGAGTTGACCCTCCATGCCGCCCCGTACACGTTGGAGACCGCGTGCCTGTCCACGTGGGAGGCCTGGCGGAGTATCTCTTTCATCAGCAGGCGGCGGTTTTTGTCCGCACGGGGGCACCGGTTGGGGGCTGAGGGAAGGTCCAACCGTGCCGCCAGCCGGGACACCTCGGACTCCCGGATCTCGCACAGGGGCCTGATGATCGACAGCTTGCCCCCGAAGAAATGCTGCACCGGCATCATTGTCGACAGCTCACCGTGGAAGAACATGTTCATGAGCGTCGTACGGGCGATATCGTCCATATGGTGGCCCAGGGCGATTTTTCGCGCGTCGATGCGTGTCGCCTCGTCGAAGAGGATCCGCTTGCGATTGCGCGCGCACGTGTAGCAGCTGAACTTCTTCCCGAACGTGGGGGGGGCAATCTGTGCCTGTATCCGGCGGAGCGGGATTCCAATGCCGTCGAAGAATCCATCGATCGCGGCCTTTTCTTCGTCCGTCATGGGATACTCACGCCATTCGACCTGGACCGCGAACAGCTCATAGTCTATCGGCACCCACTTCCGGCGTTCCTGAAGGGCAAGGCTCAGGGCCAGGGAATCCTTGCCTCCCGACACGCCGATGAGGATGCGGTCCCCGGGCCCGATCATTTCGAACCTGTTGATTCCGCGGCCTGCATGGCGTGAAAAGCGCTCGAGGAGAAGCGCGTCGGCGCGCGGGCGATCCTTCATGGCGCAAAGCGGCGCGCGAGGTCGATCTTTGCGAGGGTCTCCAGCAGGTCCTCCTCCCTTCGCGCGCTCACCGATATCATGCGAAGCGAGCGAGGAAAGTCCTCGTGCCCCATCCGGTTGAATACGTACGAGGTGTCCCCGGCATCCGTCTCTTCCGACTCGGCGCTGCCCGGATCGATGACCGGGATGCTCAGGTCAAAGGAAATGCGCTCGGGTATGTCGACGATGATGCAGTCGGGCTTCACTGTCTTCCCCAGCGTTTTGCCTGCCTCTTCGGCTATCTCCTGCTCGAGCGCGAGCCGCGCGGTGATGTCCTCCAGGCGGCGGTGCGCGGAGTTCCCCTCCTTGAAGGGGAGCCTCAGCACCTGCTTGTGAAGCACTCGGTTCCGCGTGTCCTCGATGAGCTGGGAGCCGGGGATGCGGCGAGTCGAGAATCGCGCGAAGAACTCCTCGTCATCCAGGCCGTAGAGGTCCTGCTTCCTGATGGCGCCCTCCGCCAGGGCCATGCCGATTGCTTTCTTGATCATGGCAGTCGCGATTCGCACTGTTTTATGCCAGTAGACGGTCTTATACATCAGGTACTTTGAGAACAGGATATTCTCCAGCGCCGTGATCCCCTTGGGGCTTATCGCCACACCGTTTTCCACGTGCGGGTAGACCTCCTCCAGGATGAAATCCACGTCCTGGATTCCGTAGGGCACTCCGCAGAAAAAAGCATCCCTGTTGAGGTAGTCGAGCTTGTCCGGGTCCAGCACGCCCGAGAGAAGCTTCCAGTAGAACGCGACGTTCTCTCCGCCGCGGTAGGATGTCCTGTGGTCGATGATGGAAGCCACCGCTTCCGGCTCGATTCGAAGATGCGCGCGGATGGCCGTGGAGAAGTCGGACAGGATCTGTCGCGCGGCAAGGGCTTCGTGCGCTTCCACCTCGAGATCCTTGAGGGAATGGGCAAAGGGATAATGGCCGATATCGTGCAGGAGCGCCGCGCAGAGAAACGACTTCACCCCTTCAAGAGTGATGTCGACGACCCGATTCTTCCTTACAAGCGTCGTGATCATGCGACGGGCTATGTGGAAGACGCCCAGGCTGTGCGATCTGCGCGTATGAGTGGCCCCGGGGTAGACCAGGCAGGCAGGCCCGAGCTGGCGGATCCGATCGAGCTTCTGAAACTGCTCCAGGCCAAGGATGCGCAGCAGTGGCCGGGACACGTAAATATGCTTCCAGACCGGGTCACGGATGGGCTCGGTATAGTCGTTTTCCAGGTGGTCGAGGATGCGCTCTTTTTCGCCCATTGAGATTCTCCCTACAGTAAAAGGGTGACGCGGCAGTGTAAAGAGGCGGCGGGCCGGACCCCTGGCGCCGGGGTCGACATGGGGAACCCCCGGCAGTTTGACGATTTCCCTTGAGAATGATACAAGGAGCTATGAGAACGCGGCTGCTTCTGCCGGCAATCCTGCTCGTTTCCCTCACGATTCTTGCATGCCACAGGAGCACGCGGCAGGTCACGGGTCCTTCCCCCGCGCAGCAGCCCAGTCAACCGGCCCCGCAGCCGCAAGCGCCCGCCCCGATGGCCCGGCCGCCCGGCCTCAATCAGGCGCCGAAGGGTAAGCCTGAGCGCCCCTCCCCGCCGCCCGCTCCGGCTCGATCGATAACCCTGGCCCCGGACCAGCAGGCGGAACCCCTGCTCGGCCGCACCCGGCCGCTCACCAACGTGGCCACGCTCATGGCGCTCGGTCGACAATCGCGCGCGCTGCCGGAAGATTTCAAGATCGGACCGCTGGGCGATGACCGCATGGAGAACCAGGACGAAAACGGCGCGGTTTCCACCGCAGAGGCCTTTCTTGCGGGTCTTGTGGCCGGCAAACCCGACCGCGCGCTCCTTGCCGCCGAATCGGAAGAGACCGTGCTCGACACCCTGACGTACGGACTGCAGCAGGGCCACACTCCGAGCTCCTTCCGCCTCGGCACGCCCAAGGTACAGGACAATGGAGAAATCGCGGCTACCGTGCGGCTCTTCGGTGCGGACGGGAGCGCCGAAGGGGAGATCTACATGGCACGCGCGGGCAAAAAATGGCTCGTTGCGGACCTGCAGCTCAGTCTGGCGCAACTGGCCGTCAAACACGAGAAATCCAAGGAGAAGTACTTCCCTTCTGCGTATCGCTGGCTCCTGGAGGAGTGAGACCGATGGGAACGGAAGTCGGACGGATCGAAAAGGAGTTCGTGTTCAAATCCCTCGTGGATGAGAACACCCCCTGCGACATTCACGGAAGCAGAAAAGAGCTCAGGTGCCTGTTCGCGGGAATTAGCGATGCGGGATTGGTCATGTCTCCGCTCGAAGGAAAGCTGGAGGGGTTCGAGCCGGGGGAAGAAATCCGCGTGTTCTTCTATCTGAAGAACAATTACCACACCTTCGCTTCCCGCGTACGGGAGGTCAGCGGGGAGAAAATGGTCGTGGACCAGCCGCCCGGCGTGTACAAGAACCTGCAGCGCAAGTTCGAGCGGGTCAGGCTCGCGGGCGGCATGGACGTCTCCTTCAGCCTCCACGGCACAAAGGTGGAATTGAATTTTCCCAAGTCCGACCGTTTCAGCCCCGTGGAGCCGCCCGAGGAATCAACTGCCTTCGACCCCAAGCGCATCGAAGAGGTCGTCCAGACATTCCGCACCCGGATGGAATCCCTGGCCTCCGACAGCAAGATCGTGATGATGCGGGACAGAATGCCGCGCGCCTGGGAGGAAAAGATAATCGTGCGTCTCGGCAAATGCCTCTGGATTCCCTCCACCACGGAGGATTTCCCCAGCCGCGACCCCTTCCCCGACGAGAGGGTCATCACGAAATCCGATCTGATAAAACTGGAGGAGGAAGCAGGCGCGCAGGCTCATGTCATTACCAGCAAGCTCGGGAATATCCTCTATGAGAAATCCAAGAAGGACATCGTGTCGGAGCTGTGGTGCCCGGTGCTTTACAATGAATACGTTGTGGGCTACGTGCACGTCTGGAACGCGGGAGCGCGAAAGGAACGCCTTTCCCGCGAGATTTTCGAGTACGTGCAGGAGTTCGCCCGGACACTCTGCTACGCACTCGTCACGAACGGGTACTTCAAGGTGGAGCGCAGCACCGAGCGCCGCTATGAGGCCCCGATCATCGACATGAGCGCTTCCGGGCTCCTTTTTGCCCACACCTCTCCGGACCTCATCCGCGATCTCCTGGTGCATACCGACCTGGAGCTGACCGTGAAGCTCGAAAAAAGAACAATGCTGATCGGATCGCGGATCATGCGGAAATTCAAGGACGCGGAGAACGCATACTTCGGCGTCCTTTTCCTGCGTATCGACCAGGAAGATTTCAAGGTGCTTTTCCGGTTCCTCTACGGCAAGCCGTTCGACCCGAGCCAGGAGGGAGTCTGGGAAGGGGGCGCGCCGCCTCCCCCGCTCGACATGGGTTGAGCTGCCCGCGGCAGCCGGAGGGTGAATGTGGTCCCTTCCCCCGGCCGGCTTTTCACGCTGATCGACCCGCGATTCTTCTCGGCAAACTCACCGCAGACGATGAGACCAAGCCCATTGCCGTGTTCATTGGCCGTTCCCTTGCATGTGAAATGCACGTCGATTCTGAAAAGCTTTTCCAGGTCTTCAGGGCTCATCCCCACACCCGTGTCGGCGACGGACAGCTCCACGCACTCCCCGACGGTCCCGGCCGAGATGCCGATGCATCCGCCGCGGCTCGTGAACTTGACCGCATTTGAAAGAAGATTGCGCAGGATCGTGAACACCATGTTCTCATCCGCGAACGCGATCATCTCATCCTGGACATCACACAGGATCCGGATTTCCTTCTGCTGCGCCTGCGCAAAGAAGAGCGCCACGCTCTCCCGGCAGAGCGCGGCGAGGCTGAGAGGCCGAGGCTCGCATTCAATCCGCCCGGTCTGCGCCCGCGCCCATTGCAGGAGACTCTCCAGCAGCTCGGACCCCTGCCGGGTGCCGTCGTAAATCAACCTGCAGAACTCGCGGACCTTCTGCGGTTCCATGGCATCGAACTTCTTCGCCAGCAGCTCGGAGAGCGTCAGCAGACCACCGATGGGATTTCTGAGGTCATGGGCGATGATGGAAAAGAACTTGTCCTTTGACGCATTGGCCTTCCTCAGCTCCCTCTCCGTCCTTGCCAGCGCCTCGTTCGCCTGCTCGAGCGCCTCGATGACCGCAATGCGCTTGCGCACCTCTGTGGAGAAAAGCGCCTGGTAGGCGAAAACGCATGCGGCGATCTTGAGATAGTGCCCGATCAGATTCTGTGTTCCATAGGCACTGGAGTACAGCGTGAACACCATCTCGCTGAGGATGGTGGCGGCAAAGGACAGCACGAGGAGCGTGCGCACCTGTGGGCTGAGCGCTTCACGCTCCCCTGTCACGAGCGCAATCGCCACGGCAAGGAATGCGCAGAGAACGTATTCACTCGCTATCTTGAAGGGCGTGACCCCCTGGCCTTCGACCAGACACAGCGGGAACACATTCCACACGAATATCGACAGCAGCAGGACCGCGGTCATGGCCGCAAAAAAAGCGAAGAGCGCTGCCGAGGGGACCGTGCGCCGCAGCCGCAGCAGAAGGGCAAATGCGACGGTCGCCGTCACCTGCACTGCTCTCCCTGCCACCCACAGCTTCGTGGCATAGTCCTGCCCGTCCGGCAGCACCCCCATTCCCCGGTAGGAGAGAGTGTGAAACAGATCGATGAAGGCGACAAAAAGGAACCCGATTCCGAGGATGACGAACGGCCGCGCCCCGGGATAGCTGCGCGAGTTCCAGGAGATCATGAACACGCTGGCCGCTATCACAATGCTGAACACTTCCGTGACACTGTGAAAAAGCAGGTAGCTGTGGGTGCTTGCGTACCAGAGGGCGAATCCTACGGCGGCGGCGAGGATCCCCGCATAGAGTACCTTCATCAATGAGCGAGGCACCGCGGTGATCGAACCTGCCCGCATGCCGCATAGTATCTGAGCGCACATCGATCTGTAAAGAGTCGCGGTCCGCGCGGGTAAAGGGCGGCCTAGACGAAGCGCTGTCTGATTTCCGAGCTGACGTAGTCCAGCACCGCCACGGTGACCGCGATGAACCAGACGGCGATACCGGCAGCCCGGTAATCGAGCAGGCGGATATATTGGATCAGGATGAAACCGACCCCTCCCCCCCCGACAAGACCGATCACCGTGGACATCCGCACGTTGATGTCCCAGCGATAGATAGAAAAGCTCACGAAGGGGGCGATCATCTGGGGCACCACGGCGAACATGATCGTCTGAAACCGTGTGGCCCCGGTGGCCTGGATGGCCTCGATGGGGCCCGAGTCGATGCTCTCGATCGCTTCGGAGTACAGCTTGCCCAGCGAGGCGACCGAATGCACGGTCAGGGCGATGATACCGGCAAAGGGCCCCAGCCCGACCCAGACAACGGCGATGAGGGCCCAGATCAGCGGCTCAATCGAACGGATGATGTTCAGCACGGAACGCGTGAGGTAGTAGATTGCCAGGGTGAGCTTCGAACCGGACATGATATTGCGCGCGGCAAGAAAACTCACTGGAATCGAGAGAATAATGCCGAAAAATGTCGCCATCATTCCCATGAAGATCGTTTCCACCATTCGCTCGAGGGTGAGCAGAAGCGCCTCGCTTGCCCGCAGCTTCCCCATTGCGGAGACCTGCCGCGCTTCCACCCAGTGGGTCTCCGATCCGGTTTCTTTCCGCGGGGACGTCCTGTACGGCATCGAGATTTCCAGCGTGAAAGATCCGTGAGAATCTGTCTTGACGCTCAGGTAGGTGCCGGCCTGGCGGATCTGGAATTCGTTCCGAAGAGGGTCCCTCCACCAGATCTGGGTTTCCGATCCGGGCAGAAATCCGCGTCCGGTCAGCCGGATGCGGCTGCCGGGAATGACCTGGTTGTTCGCGTCCATGCTGGATAGCTCCCCGTAATTCGGCTCCGCAACCAGGAACGGCTTGCCGGGCTCTTCAGGGGCGATTGCCGGCGGGGTCGCACCGCGCGGCACCTGGATCTCGGCCGCGGCAGTGAGGAGGACAGGATCCCGGGTCACCGCCGCCTGCCACGGCCAGATCACCTTGCCAAAAGGCTTGGTGGCTTCGGGGAATTTCTGGACCATTTTCGGAATGTCGATCTCGCTGAGCTGCCATCCCAGGACGAAAAAAGCCACCAGCACAAGCGCAAAGATCCCGAAGCCGCCGGAGCGTTTGTGTGCCCCCGCCTTTCCGGCGTCGAAGGCGTTCAGAACCCAGATGACGAGGATCGAGAGCAGCACCAGCGCAACAAAGCCCGGCCGTCGGCTCATCGCCTTGGCCACCATGCCCCACGCGCCTGGTTCGAGCGGAGCAAGGAGCTTCACCCGCCAGATCAGCATGCCGATCAAGGAAACCATCGACGCGAAAATAAGGAGTCCCCTGCGTACGCGCAGCGTGAGGATCTGCCCCGCTCCCGGGACAAGAATTGAAGCAGCCACTGCCGCTGCCCGGGGGACACGGGAAGGTCGATCTTCGCTACTATCTGACGCCATGGCTTCTCATCTTCGCGCCGGGCGGCCGGCGTTCACGCGCACCGCCTCATCCCCGTAGATCTCCTTGAACTGCAGGTCGGACATGGTGCGGATGTCCTCCCCGGTGCCCCGGTAGACCAGCAGCCCTCCCCGCAGGCCGATCACATTCGTCGCGTAGCGCTGCACCAGGTCGAGGTAGTGCAGGCTGCAGAGTACGGTGATGCCGTCTTCCTGATTCAACTGCTCGAGATAGCCCAGAATGGAATGCGCCAGGACCGGGTCCAGGCTCGCGACGGGCTCGTCCGCCAGAAGCATGCGCGGCTGCTGCACCAGCGCGCGTGCGATTCCGACGCGCTGCTGCTGGCCTCCGGAAAGCTCCCGCGCCTGCTTGCGCGCCTGGTCGGTGATGCCGACCCGCTGAAGGGCTTTCCATGCAAGCTCCCGGTCACGGGCGGGGAAGCGGTAGAACAGGCTGGAGCCCGGGTGCACGTACCCCAGCCTGCCCGTCAACACGTTCGTGAGAACACTCGAGCGCTTCACGAGATTGAACTGCTGGAAGACCATCCCTATCTGCCGGCGGATCCCGCGCAGATCCTCCGCGGAGGCGGCCGTGATATCCATGCCGTCCCACAGGATCTGCCCTTCAGTGGGATCGATGAGGCGATTGATGCACCGCAGGAGGGTGGATTTTCCCGATCCGCTCAGCCCGATGATGACGAGGAAGTCACCCGGATTCACCGTGAAGCTCACGTCATGCAGCGCCACGGTGCCGTCCCCGTACACCTTTGTCAGGTTCCTGACTTCAAGCATTCATTCCCCCGCGCGCGCAAGGGGGGACGTCGCCGTCCCCCCTCCAACTCCGCGGAACTGCACGGTGTACCCCGGTCACAAATGCCATGGTGTACCATGGCCGCAAATGCCATGGTGTACCATGGCCGCGGTATTCCGTGACATTCGTGCAAGGTACCGCGAAATTGCACGGTGTACCGTGCAAGGGCTATTGCTTCGGCTTGGGAAGCAGCTCTGCCGCCTTGACGCCCGCCGCCTGCAGGAACTGTCTGAACGGATCGTAGAAAGTGTCATCATGCCGCTCGAGAGCGGTCCACTGATACGCGGTGTTGATTGCTTTCTTCCCTTCGTCCGTCGTGGCGATGGCGAGGAGCGCATCCACGATCTTGTCCTGCAGCTCCTTGGCAACCGAGGGATGAAACTGGACCCCGTCGTTGGGAATGTTGGCGGACTTCTGCAAGACGATGACTTTCTCCATGACATCCGGATGATCCTTCTGGATCAGGGTCCTCGCGTCAACGAAGCACGCTCCGGAGTCCACGTCCCCGCTGTAGACGGCGGATACCACCCCGGGGTGGCTTCCGGCGTCCACGACCTTGATATCCCGCTCGGGATCTATCCCCGCCGCCTTCAGGGTGACCATCGGGATGATCCATCCGCTGGTGGACAGGGCATCGACCCGGGCGAAAGACTTCCCCTTCAGGTCTGCGAGAGTCTTGATGCCGGAATCGGCCCGCGTGATGATCTGCCCGTTGTAGAAGGCACTGCCATTCCGCACCGAAATCAAGGCGGCCTTGGACACGCCCATGTCAGCGGCCATCACGTACGCAAATGTCGCCAGCGAGGTCATCTGCGCGGTCGGCGGATTGCTCCGCAGCGCCTCGATGACGCCCGCGTACTCGGTGGCCACGAGGGTTTTGAAGAATAGTCCGGTCTTGGCATGCAGAAGGTCGGCCACGCTCTGGGCGCCCGCGGACACCTTGGATGTCTCACCCGAGGGCACGAACGCCCATACGATCGGGCGTTCTTCCGAGCCGAGCGCAGCTTCCGCCTTGCCGCCGGCAAAAACGGCAGACCCGCACACTATCAAGGAGAGCGCCGTCACAACGATTTTCCTGAACATGTATCTCCCCCTTTCCTGTCGACTTTCGAGAGTTACAGTAGTTCAGCCTGTCTCTGCCGTCAACCGGCTTAAAACTGGAGGGTCAGATTGATGACGGTCAGGTCGCGCGCGGGGATCTCGCTTACACGCGAATCCAGGTGCACGTTGCAGCGGGAGCACTCGGCATGCAGGAATGAGAGGTAGTACAGCCCCAGCTCCGTGTCGATGTCCTCCGGCGGCATGCGCCGATAGAACTCGACGAGGCTTTTCTCCTTGATGTCAAGACCCGCCTTGTTTTCGATCTGTTCTTTGACTTTCTGGTATTCGCGGGCGCGGTTGAAAATGACGATCCGCAGCCTGTTCTCCGTGCCGAACGAGGGTACCTTGCTGCTCACCTGGTAGGTCAGATATAGGTAAGCCTGCTGTTCCCGCATGGAGCGCACAATGGCCTCGCGGAGCTTCGGGTTGCGCAGGATCCCCTGCTTCGAGCGCAGATCCGGAAAGAGCTTCCCCGCAATTTCCATTGCGTGGACGGCCTCAGCATAGGTGAGCAGCTCCGTTACCATGAGGGAGAGGTACTCGGCGATCTTCGATTTTTCCAGGTAGCCGCGCAGCAGCCCGACGACCTTCGCCACAAGGACGACGTACTCCGGCTCGCCGCGGGACTTCGCCAGCACGCACCACATGATGTTGCGCATGCTGATCACGTACCTGTCGCTGAGGAACCCGAGGATTTCCCGCTCTTCCGCGCTCAGACGGGGATCGGCCTGCATCTCCTTCAACAGCCCGCTCTGGATGTCCTCCGACACCATGGGCAGGTCCGGGGCGCAGCTGTTGAAAAGACTCTCAAGCTGGCTTCGGTTGAACACGGAGTTCTCATCGATGATCCTGGTCGGATGGCCGCGATTCCAGCGCTTGATCAGGGGGGAATCGAGAAAGAGCTTGTACGTCTCCCGCTCGAATGAACGATAGAGGATGCGGTACACGATCAGCTTGTTCAGGTCGATGATTTCCCGGCGCTTGTCCGCGAACTCCGTGCGCGCGATCTCCACGGTGGAAATATAGTCGATGTTCATCATCTTCTGGAGCGAAGCGGCGGAGAACTCATCCAGCGAGATGCCGTACTCCAGGCGGTTGTCCGCCATGCGCAGGCGCTTGATCTGCTTGTTGTTGCGGATGAACCACTCGACCCCCTCGGAGGTCAGCGTGATCTTGACGGGAAGCTTGATGATAGGTTTCTTTTCGTTCCTGGCCATCGGCGTCTGCTGCGGCCCCGCGGCCGCTTACCCTTCCTTGAGAGCAATCCCGTGACGGCGCTTGGGAAAGCTCTTGGCCACCGCAATGCAATTGCGGCCCGCGTTGAGCACCACTCCGCCGTCCCAGTATTCCAGCGCGGCGAACAGCGCATTGCCGCTGTCGTGCTCGTCGCTGTCCGGCGTGATGAATGAGACGAATTCGGCCATGCGCTCGAAATCCTGCGTCAGGAAACACGCGGTCCGCTGGCGGTTGAACTCGTTCCATTCCTCCATGCGTTTGAATCCCTGCCCCTCGTCCTGCACGATCAGGCGCGCGCTGTCGTCGCTGAAGCGGAACCACACGTTGACGCTCTTGCTCGCATCGCTCTTGTTGCCGTGCTTGACAGCGTTCTTGATGAGCTCGCTGATCTGCTGCTCCAGGAGGTTTATTTCCTTGAACTCCGGGGGGGCCTTCTGCACGATCAGAAGCGTATAATACCTGATCTGTCGAAAGTCGCTCGCAAATGTTTTATGGAACATTCCGGTCTTGTTGAAGAGGGGGCTCTTTCCGTCCAGTCGAATCTGCTTCACCTGGTCCATGCGTGTCTCCTGATGTCAGCGCGCCGTCATGTCGCGGATGCGGGTTACCGCCTCGTTCACATCCGCGGAAATGGGCAGGTAGCCGTTGAGCTTGGTCAGCTCGATCACCCGTTTGACGGACCCCTTCACGTTCGCGATGACGAACGGCATGCCGCGTTTCTTGAGCTCGGCGTGGACCGAAAGCAGCGCGCCGATGCCGCTGGAGTCCAGATACTCCACGTTCTCGAGGTTGATCACGTACTCCTTGATCTGGCGCCCGATCATTTTCATGACGATATCCTTCACCTTGAAGGCGTTGTAGAGGTCCATTTCGCCGTTGATGTCGATCACGTAAATCGTTCCGGCGCGTCTGAGCTTTATTTCCATCTCTCCACTCACTGTCGCTGCGGTCTCCTATAAGGCTTTCAAGAGCAGCAGCGTCTGGTCATCCTGCTGCCGTGCCGTTCCGACGAAACGCACCAGGTCACCGCGGATCGCCTCCACCAGCTCCGCGGCGGGAAGCGCCGCGTGCTTTTCCACCATTCGCTTCAGCCCGCCGAGCCCGTATTGCTGTCCGGCAGGATTCATTGCCTCCAGGATGCCGTCCGTGCACAGGATTATTACGTCGCCCGGCTCCACCGAAAAACGCTTCTGCTCGTAGCGCGCGTCCTTTTCGATCCCGATGGGCAGTCCTTCCGTGTCCAGCTTGAAGGTGGTCCCGGCTCTGAGACGGTGGACCAGCAGCGGCAGGTGCGCGGCGTTGGAGTACAGTATTTCCCGCTTTTTCTGGTCATAGAGGTAGAAGGCGATTGTCGCGTAGTGGTCGAGCTCGATCCTGCCGGTGATGCCGCGGTTTATCCAATTCAGCGTGGTTGCCGCGTCGCGCTGCGTGGAAACGATGAGGTGGAGAATCGAGCGGATCATCACCATCACCATTGCGGCAGGAATGCCCTTCCCCGCCACGTCGCAAATGGCAACTCCGATAGTATCGTCGTCGAGGCGGAACACGTCGTAGTAGTCGCCGCTGACGCCTTTGGCCGGCATGTTGTAGACGGCAATTTCGGCGGTTTCCAGATCCGGCAGCCGGTCCGGCAGCAGCTTGCGCTGGATCTGTGCCGCTATGTCCAGCTCGCGCTCGAACTCCCGCTTCTCCAGAACCTCGGTATAAGTGTAGAGGTTGTCGATGGTGATGGAGGCATACTCGGCAAGCGTGGTCAGATGCTGGAAGTCCCGCTCATCGAAGAACTGGTTTTCCGCCCGCTTGAGCACCGAGAGGACTCCCAGAGCGCGATTTCGCACCACAAGCGGTATGGCAGCAAGAGAGCTGACGAACAAAATGTCGTCATCCGTATTGTGACGCATCCTCTCGTCCTCACGGGTATCGTGTATCAGATTCGGTTTGCCGCTCCGCACGGTTTCCCCCAGCACCGTCTCTCCGATCGGTATCGGTGTTTCCGCGAAATACCGTTTCAGGCTCGCGGGGGTCACCCGCGCGAGCTCCGGCACGGAACCGAGAGGCGGATAGATCCCGTAGGTTGCCCTCACGCGCAGAATGTCCTCATACTCATCCACCATGAGGATGGCCCCTGCGTCCGCCCCGATGTTCTTCACTGCGGCGGTGATGATCATCTCAAGGACACGGGACAGATCGATTTTGGCCGTGATTGCGTTGCCCAGGTTCTCCATGAATCCATATGTCGCATCGAGATTGGACGAGTAGAATTGTATCGATTGCGCCCCCTCGGCGTGCAGAAGGGCATTGTAGTTCAGCAGCAGCCATCCGGGTATGAGGTAGGAGGCGGGGAGCAGCACGCTTTGAACCAGTGGATGGTCATAGCCGTACAGCAATGTCACGATGGAGACGATGAAGAGAGCGGCAGAGACGACTGCCCTGCTGCGCAGGACGATATCAGCCTTCTCCGTATATATTGCCGAAACGAGCCCGGTCAACACCGCGAAATAGGCGACGTTGAACAGGAGCCAGATGCCGAGGAAAAACTCACTCTGGCTGAAAAAAGGAATGAAGATGTTGACCGCTCCCGCCGCGCACACAAGCCCATTGAGCGCCAGATAGACGAAATCAAATCGCGTGCGACCCGTGTACGTGCGCAGCCAGAACACGTAAAGGGTGATGATGGCCAGGTCGGCCAGCGGAAAGTAGGAAATGACGGAGGTGAAGACGTACAGAACGTCCCTTCCCAGCATGACCGCAAGGATGACGGCAACGAAGCGCAGACCGGGCACGTACCGGATGCGGCGGACAGCCGCGAACATCACGATGCAGAAAAGCGCGGGGACGAGCTTCGGCAGCAAGAGGCCGATGTTCATTTGTTTTTCTTTTCCCTCTGCTCGAGCTCCTTGACGACGGTGGCGAGGTTGGAGAGCATGCGGTTGAACGCCACCGCCAGAACGCCGACCTCATCCCGTCGTCGGATGGGGATCTCCTCCATCTCCAGCAGACCTTTGCTCGCCTTATCGACAAGCACGGTCAGATCCTGGATGGGACGGCTGACCTGGTTTCCAAGCCACACGCCGATGCCGATGGAGAAGAGCACGAATATGGCCATCACCAGGAGCACGAGCTTCCCGCTCTCCCGTACAGGCCTCACGATTTCGCTGCGCGGCACGATGATGCCGAGGCTTGCGTTGACCGTGGGGATGGGGGCAAATGCGACATAATTCTGCTGCAGGTTGTCCCCCGCGAAGGTCCTGATGCCCGCCTTGCCTGCCACCATGTCGGTCACGATGCTTCGGAAACCCGCATTCGGAGCTTCCATGAGATTGTCGGTCTTATATGTCTTGTCCCACTGAGTGTTTGCCTGATCCATGTTGCGCCGGACGAGGACGTGGCCGTCCCTGTTGAGCATGAACGGCTCATTCTCGTAGCCGATCTGGATGCTGAGGATGTCATTTTGCAGGGTCTGCAGGAGCACGTCCAGGCCGGCCACACCGAACAGGCGACCGCCGGCATCGCGGACGGGAGTCGCAGAGGTCACGGTGAGCTTCTTCGTGTTTGCATCCACGTACAAATCGGTCCAGATGGGGACCGATCCCTGGCTGGCCTGCACATACCACGGCCGCCGGCGGGGATCGAACGCCTTGATGGCTTCAATGACATCGACCACCTTCTGCTGGTCGAACACCGTCAGGGCTGTTTCCGATGCGTAGTAGCCCAGGGTCAGATAGGGGTTCTTCGCCACCACGGGCTCGAGCACTTGCCCGATTCTCTGCATGCGGAGGATCTCCTCACGCATGTCACGCCTCTGCTCGTTGGTCCCGTAGCCATTCCCGGTCCACGGCATGAGCAGACGGTATCCGACATCTTCGCGGGGCGCCGGTGCCGAATACGTCATCACAGCGTATGCCGCGACGGCTTCGACCTCCTGCTGGATGCGGCGGAAGATGTTGTCGTAGCCCAGCGTCTTTTCGGCCACGATCCTGCTGAGGTTCTGCTCGGCCTGGGAAGCCAGAGCGTTCTGGTTCTGCCAGAGCGCGATGAGGCCCACCAGAAGAAGTGAAACCAGGGGCAGCAGCACGAGGGCAACGATGATCCGTGACTTGATCGAGATTCCCCGAGTGGCCATCACTTCCTCCCTAACCATTCGCTATAATTTCTCTATTCTATACGCCATCTCGTGTTCGGGGTCAAGCGAATTGCGCCGGGGCGAATTGGACGGGCGCGGCGCAGGGTCGTCCCTGGGAGCGCCGCGGGCGCATTGACTTGGACCCTTCCGCCCGGGGTATGATGTGCGCCAGTTGAACAGTACCGGGAGCGAATGGAAGAGGCGCATGACGGACGGATCAGTCGGACAGAAAGAAGTCGAAGCCGGCGCTCCCCCCGGGGTGGCGCAGCCGATTCCGGCGAATCCGGATCAAACGTCTTTGCGGCGCGTTATTAACAAGTCGATCGCCATTACCTCCGGAAAAGGCGGAGTGGGCAAGACAATCACCGCCTGCAACCTGGCCATTTATTACGCCAGAAAGGGACTGAACGTCGGCCTGGTTGACATCGATCCCCTGTCCGATGTCGCATCCCTCCTCGACCTTCAGGCGCCCGAGCAGGCTCTGACAGGCGAGCCCGGCCGCCGAACGAGCCCCGCAGATGACCTGCAGGCGTTCATCCTTCCGGTTTTTCGCGGCCTGGCCATCCTGTTTCCCTACCAGAAGCTCGGCGCTGCCGAAGTCAGCGGCGTGATGGCAAAGATCTACGGCCCGTACCTTGCGGAGATCGACAGCCGGTTCAATGTGCTGCTCTTCGACATGCCGGCAGGCATGAACTACGCGGACAACCTCGCGTACCTTCCCTACATGAAACGGGTGATCCTGGTGACCAATCCGGAGCCCACCGCGCACGCTTCCGCCGGCGCGTATGCGAAAGAGGTGCAGAGGCTGTTCCCCGGCACGCCGGTCCGATTCTGGCACAACCGCTATTCCGTGCGGACGCAGCAGGGCTTCAATCCGCGCGATGTGGCGGGAAACTACAATCGTTTTGTTTCGGAATCGGAAAGGCTGACCCAGGCGGAAATCGCCTTCCTGCACGACTTCGCCTTCGTGCCGGAGGACCCCGCGCTGGACCTGCTTCATGGCGAGCCCAATCCCGTCGTGCACGTCTTAAAGTGCATGCAGGACAGCCTCGACTACGCGCACGGCAGGCTTCTCTTCCAGGCAACCAGGAGGCTGGGCATCCCGCCGCGCATACAGGAAATCGTGACATCGTACATCCATCGCAACACGCAGATCGACGAAACGGATGAGTACCTGGCGCGACTGGGCGAGTATCTGAACGCCGTGCTTCTGAGCGTGCACCCCGAAGACTCCCCGCCGCCTCCCCAGACGTTTACGCCTGAAGAGAGCAGCGCGCTGGAAGGCTTCCTGCGCCGTGTCAAGGCAAGCGCGATGCGGCGGGAGATCCTGCGCGTGCAGGATTTGCTTGCCGAGCAGATTCGGAGAATGGAGGAAGCGCGCGGGGCGTTCGGGGGCCGTCCGCAGCCGGGCCATGACAAGCTGCTGGACCGCGAGATCGCGAGGTTCCTGATGGCCCTCGGCAAGGCCGCGCGCCACAGCGCCATGATACGCAACCAGGGTGTTCTGCTTCTCTTTTATTTCTCCCTGCACAAGCTTTTTCAGTCCAAGACCCTGGTCGGTGTGCTGAAGCAGCTCATCCCGCGCAAGATCAACTCCCGAGGCCGCAAGGTACGGGACCGGTTCCGCCAGATCCAGATCCTCGTGGAGCGGGATCCGGCCTACCGCGCGCAGTACCTGAAGACAATGCGCACGCTGCACCTCATCGTCGGCCGGCAGATATACGCGGTGGCAAAGACTTTCGAGCTCGATATCCTCACGCTGAAAGACGGCGACTCGCGGCTGGATTCGCGCGCCTACCTCAAGCTCCTGGCAGCTTTCCTGCACGAGACCCTTTACAGCGGTTTGAGTGTGATCGTGGGTTTCGACTACCGTTCAGCAGCGCTTGCCTTCCAGGACGGCGCGGAGAGACTTCTTGCCTCAATCGGAGAGGCCGAGTAGACGGCACCGCGCATCGATCCGGGCGGCAAGGAGAAAGTCATTCTGGTGGAGCCCGTCGCCGTCATTGTCGTTGCCTCCTCACTGAGGTATGCGCTACTATGGTCGTATGGCCGTCTCAAAGAAACCCGTCACTCGGAAGAGCTCACCGCCGGGCTTGAAAAAAAGGGAGACGCCAGGGCCGCGCGGAGGGGCGCTCAGCCCTTCCACGAACGCGTTTCTCGGGATGGACGTCCCTTCATTGAAGGAATCAATGGTCCACAATCTCGAGTTCGCCCTGGCCAAGGACGAGTACAGCGCAACGGCGCGCGACCTCTTCAATTCCCTGGCCCTTACCGTCCGAGACAGGCTCATCGAGCGCTGGATCGAGACCCAGCAGAGCTACTACAAGCGCAAGTCCAAGCGCGTGTACTACCTGTCCCTGGAGTTTCTCATTGGACGCACACTGGGCAACGCCGTCATCAACCTGGGGCTGGAACAGAACGTGGAGCGCGCGATGAAGGAGCTCGGCTATGAGCTCGAAGACCTTGAGCAGCGCGAGCACGACGCGGGTCTGGGCAACGGCGGTCTTGGTCGTCTTGCCGCCTGCTTTCTGGATTCGATGGCCACGCTCGCGCTGCCGGCATATGGGTATGGTATCCGCTACGAGTACGGAATCTTCTTTCAGAGGATTCGCGAAGGAGCACAGGTGGAGACTCCCGACAACTGGCTGCGTCACGGAAATCCGTGGGAAGTGGAGCGGCCCGAGCACCTCTACCCCGTCCATTTCTATGGCAGGATTGTTCAAACCGAAGACGCGAACGGGCGGCTTGCATTCGACTGGACGGACACGCAGACCGTCATGGCGATGGCCTACGATACTCCGGTTCCCGGCTACCGCAACAACACAGTGAACAACATGCGCCTTTGGGCGGCAAAGAGCTCCCGTGAATTCGACCTGGATTATTTCAATCATGGCGACTACGAGCGCGCGGTGTCGGACAAGGATCGCTCCGAGACGATTTCCAAGGTCCTTTACCCCAACGACAATGTTTTCGAAGGCCGCGAGCTTCGCCTCAAGCAGGAGTATTTCTTCGTTGCCGCCACGCTGCATGACATCATGCGCCGGTACAAAAAGGGCGGCTCCCCCGGCTTTGCCGATTTTCACGACCAGGTGGCGGTTCAGCTCAATGACACGCACCCCGCCGTGGCGATCCTCGAGCTGATGCGCCTCCTCGTGGACAAGGAGGGCATGGACTGGGACGCGGCCTGGGAGACCACGGTGAAGACTTTCGGCTACACCAACCACACGATCCTGCCGGAAGCCCTCGAGCAGTGGCCGGTGAGCCTGTTCGGCCGGGTTCTGCCGCGGCACCTGCAGATCGCTTTCGAGATCAACGGCCGGTTCCTCGCGCGGGTTTCACGTCGATGGCCGGGCGACACGGAGCGTCTCCGTCGCATGTCGCTGTTCGAGGAGGACGGGGAAAAGAAGCTGCGCATGTCGCATCTGGCGATCGTGGGCAGCCACTCGGTGAACGGCGTTTCAAGGCTGCATACCGAAATCCTCAAAGGGGAGCTGTTCCGCGACTTCTTCGCGCTGTGGCCCGAACGCTTCAACAACAAGACCAACGGCATCACTCCGCGGCGCTGGCTGAAGCTCTGCAATCCGCGCCTTTCGGAGCTGATCACGGACCGCATCGGCGATGGCTGGGTCACTGACCTCGACCAGCTCCGCCGACTCGTACCCCTGGCGGAGAACGCGGATTTCCGACGCGCGTGGCATGCGGTGAAGCAGGACAACAAGAAAGCGCTGGCAAGAACGATACACAATCTCACCGGTGTCACGGTCGACACGGAAGCGCTCTTCGACTGTCAAGTGAAGCGCATCCACGAGTACAAACGCCAGCTCTTGAACGTGCTGCACGTCCTGTACCTGTACCTCGGCCTCAAGACAGGCGCAGAGAAGCGGGTGGTCCCCCGCGCCGCTATTTTCGCGGGAAAGGCCGCTCCCGGCTACGCAATCGCCAAGCTCATCATCAGGCTGATTCATGCGGTGGCGGAAAAAGTCAACACGGACGCCGGCGTTGCGGATTTATTGAGAGTTGTGTTCGTGCCCAATTACGGGGTGAGCCTTGCCGAGAAAATCATTCCCGCCGCCGATCTTTCCGAGCAGATTTCCCTGGCGGGCACCGAAGCTGCCGGCACGGGAAACATGAAGTTCTCCCTGAACGGCGCCCTGACTATCGGCACGCTGGATGGAGCGAATGTCGAAATTCGCGAAGAAGTCGGCCCGGAAAACTTTTTCCTGTTCGGGCTCTCCGCCTCACAGGTAGCGGAGAAAAAGAGAAATGGGTACGACCCCGGGGAAATCTACCGATCCAACCCCCGTCTCAGGGAAGTGCTCGACCTGATCGCCGGTAGCGAGTTGTGCCCGGGCCAGCCGGGCGTATTCTCCCCCCTGGTGCATTCCCTTCTGGACCAGGGAGACCCGTTCATGCTTCTCGCCGACTTCAGTGCGTACGTGGAGTGCCAGGAGCGCGTCGACGCCTCCTACGGCGACCAGGAGGCGTGGACGCGGATGTCGATACTCAACGTGGCGCGCATGGGCAGGTTTTCAAGCGACCGCACAATTCGTGAGTATGCCCGTGAGATCTGGGACGCCAAACCGGCGCCCGTCAGGATTGCGGCGCCGAAACCGTAGGGGTGGCGGCCTTTTGCCGGGCAAGCAGAAGGATCTCGGGCCGGTATTCGAAGTGCATCGTATCGAAAAAGAGCCATTTCCCGCCCCAGACGAAACCCTGGCGCTCGAACGCCTGGATGACGGGCTGGGGAATCATCCACCGCTTTGCGTAAGGGATCGTCCACCAGTCCGGGGTCCCTGTCATTGCCCACATCCAGTACGCGTTCTTTCCCTTGTAGCTCTTCGGGATGAGATCGACGGCAAGGCCGTAACTGTGCAGGCTGCGCGAGCGGGTGCGTTCCACGAATCGGTAGTTATACCCGTTCATTTCCCGGATCCCTTTGAGGAATGCGTCAACGCCGGGATCGGCGAGGCGAAGCGCCCCGAGCTCCTTCCCCACGAGATTGAGCGGTTCCTTTATCCGTTCATGCACCGTCACGGTGAAGCCCGCTACTTCGATTGAGACAAGCCGCGCCTCGGTTTCGGTCCTGCCGGGGGCACGAAGAAGGGCCGCAAGAAACGCCTCATTTCTTCTTGGAGGGTTTTTCTGATTATCGCGCACCCTCTGACGGAGACGGGAGGCGGTCTGCTCATCCAGCTCAGGCAGCGGCGGCATGTCCAGCGGATAGCGATAGAAGGGCAAGGCGTCGAACTCCTGCCAGCGCGCCCGCTCTTCCTCCGGCATCAGCCTTCCGTGCGCCCAGGCGAACCAGTCATCGCCTATGCGCAGCGCGGCGAGCAGGGTCGTTCTGAGCACGCGCAAAACTTATCGCGGCGCCTGAATGGAGTCAATCGCACGGGACGCCCCCTGCGGGGCAAAAAGTGCGTGGAGTATTGAGCGACGGTGTTTTCATGGGTATTGTTGTGCTTATGAGGATTCGACGCGGCCATGGATCTCGCGCGGTGACGCATGGAAGTTGATGTCGTGGTGATTGGCGGAGGGGCCACTGGGTCAGGTGTCGCCTGGGACCTGGCTCTTCGAGGGCTCCGCGTCATGCTGGTGGAAAAAGGCGACCTGTCCAGCGGCACCAGCGGCCGCTACCACGGGCTTCTCCATTCCGGCGCGCGCTACGCGACATCGGATACAGAAACAGCGCGGGACTGCATGACCGAGAACGTGATAGTCAGGAGAATACTCGCCGGCTCCGTTGACGACACGGGAGGCATGTTTGTCCTTTTGCCGGGCGACGATCCCTCGTTCGTTGAAAGGTGGATTGCGGGATGCCGAGCTGCCGGCATTTCCATCCGCGAGCTGACCCGGGCCCAGGCGAGGGAGAAAGAGCCGAGCCTCAATCCGGAGCTGCTCTGCGCGTTCGAGGTCCCTGACGCCGTCTGTCATTCCATGACGCTGTGCGCGTCGCTCACCCGGGCTGCCCGCTCGAAAGGCGCCAAGATCCTGCCCTTCCATCGGATTGAAGGAATACTTCGGCACAACGGCAGAGTGGAGGGTGTCCGCATAAGCGATCTGCAGAAGGGGGCCGCATGGGAAGTGCGGACCCGCTTCCTGGTCAATGCCGCGGGGCCCTGGGCCGGTGAGGTCGCCGCGCTGGCAGACATCCCGCTTTCCCTCGACCTCACCCGAGGCGCTCTGGTGGCATACAAGGGCAGACTCGTCAACAGCGCGGTGCAGCGTCTGCGCCCGCCCGACGATGCTGACGCCATGGTGCCGCGCGGACAGGTCAGCATCGCGGGCACGACCGAGGTGGTGACGGAGGACCCCGGCGACCGTCGAGTCGAGACGTGGGAACCGAGTCTCATCAGAGAGCGCCTCTCCGAGCTGCTGCCCGTGCTTGGCGGCGCCAGGGCAGTGCATTCGTGGTCGGCTGTCCGTCCCCTCTACGATCCCAAGGCCCGCGCCGATGGCACCGACACGCGCCTGCGCAGCCGCGGCTTCACCATCCTGGACCATGCCCGCACGGACAGCGTTGAAGGCATCGTCAGCGTCGTGGGCGGCAAGCTTGCGATTTTCCGTCTCATGGCGGAAAAAACCGCCGACCTGGTGTGTGAGCGGCTTGGAATCGACGTCCCCTGCCGGACCGCGGACACGCCGATCGACTGAAAGGTCCGTTCTACCAGCCGCTTTCCTTGCGCAATCTCTCGATGTGGCTCAGGTGATGCCTCGTGTGCCAGTGCAGCGTCTGCAGGGTATAATCCACGGATATCTCTCCCCGCTCAGGATGCACCATCGTACGGGCAAAATCAGCCGGCGTGAGGGTACGCAGGACCGCCGCCATCCTCGCGTGCACTGATTCAAGGAGGTTCACGGAGACCTCGGGGGGCATTGTTTGCGCGTCCGTCAGCGCGCTCCAGGCGTCCTGGTCGAACGGCTTGATGACGGGGTTCTGCTCCGTCAACGCCATCTTGAATCTGCTGTACCAGTTGAGGGAAGAGTCGGCCACGTGGTGCGTGAGCTGCCGGATCGTCCATCCCCCTTTGCGATAAGGGGTGTCCAGATTCGCGTCTGAGAGGCCGCGGACAAGAGAACGGAGGCTGGCCGCGAATCCGGCAAGCTCGTTGATCATTGCAATCCGCTTCTCGGGCGTGACGTTCTTGTCGAATGTGAACTCTCCCACGGGATACTTTGGATCTATCATGGTGAACACAAAGATAGCGCGGGGAGACTTTCCTCGGCAACCCGGATGCAGGCCTTGCCCTGCTCACGCCTCGAGACAGCCGCAGTCGCGTTCTCCCATGAGAAGGGCTCCCCAGGACATGAGTCTTCTCCCGACGGCGGCCTTCAGGCTGCCCCTGGGCTTCGGTGGTCGTGCCTCGGAGAGGCGTCTACGGATTTCCGCCTCCCTGCGAACCGTTTCCTGGCGTTCGTCGATCATTCTCTCTATGAGCCAGAAGTTATGGTTCATCTCGATCCCCCTGTCCTCTTGACGTCTCTCAAACCGGTCATTACATTATTGGTGGTTAGAATATAGTCTGATCTGAATAACCTGTCAAGTTGATTTTGGAGGTTAGCAAGGAAAATGGATTTCAACAGCCGCAACGCAGACGCGATTGAAAAACTGAGCCTCGTGGGAGGCCACACGTGTCTCGACTTCACGAATACGGTGAACTTGCGCGAAAGCCGTCGGTTCCGAGACCGTCTTGAAAGCTATGGAGATCTTCTGAATTGGGCCGTCCACGCGGGCATCCTCGCCGCTGGACAGGCACGAGACTTGCACAGCAAGGCGGACCGGGACCCCGACGAAGCTGCAGCAATTCTCCAGAGGGCAATCGAGCTTCGGGAGGTCCTCTTTCACATCTTCTCTGCGATAGCGGGGGGGAAGGGGCCTCGCGACGAGGACTTGGAGCTTTTCAATCGGCACTTCACCGTGGCGATGTCGCACGCGTGCATGATTCGGGAGAACGGGCGCTACGTGGTCGGTTTTGACTGCGGCCAGGCTCTGGACGCCATGCTTCCGCCCATAGCTTGGTCGGCTGCCGAATTGCTCAGGGATCCGGCCTCAGCCAGGATCAAGGAGTGCGCCGGAGAAACCTGCGGCTGGCTGTTCCTGGACACGAGCAAGAATCACAGCCGCCGGTGGTGCGAAATGAAAGATTGCGGAAACAGAGCCAAGGCGCAGCGGCATTACCAGAAGCTGAGGCACCAAAGCAAAGCAGGAATCAGGTCCTCTACCCGTCCCCGCGGGGCTTGATCCGATTGTCGTCGTTGTTGTCTGACCCGCCGGACTTCGTGGCCGCCGAAATCGTATTCTCCACATCGCCTATCTGTTTCTGCGCGCTCGCTGCTTTCTGCAAGGCGAGATCGGCGTTGCCGGCGGCAAGGTCCTTTTCGGCGCTTGCAAGAGAAGCCCGGGCTGAAGCGAGTTGTTTTGAAGCGGCATTGAAATCGAGCCGGACTCCCGCAGCTTTCTGAGCCGCAGCAAGGTCGTCTTCTGCCTGGGGAAGGGATTTTGTCTTGAGAGTGCCAATAAGGGAAGTGGCCTTGCCCTGATTCGGGTCGACTTTCTGGTTCCGGTCACTTTGCGGGCCCTGGTTGGCCGGCTGATTCTGGCTGCCCTGCTGGCCCCTGTTTATCTGCTGGCCCCGATTGGCCGGTTGATTGCGGTCGCCCGGTTGACCTTGGTCCTGCTGCTGGCCCCGGCCAGCCGGCTGATTCTGGTCGTCCTGCGGAATCCGCTCGAGCTGCTGATTCCGGCCAGCAGGCTGATTCCGGTCGAACTGCTGGCCCCGGCCAGCCGGCTGATTCTGGTCGTCCTCCGGAATCCGCTCGAGCTGCTGATTCCGGCCGCCCTGCTGATTCCGGTCGAGCTGCTGACCCCGGTCACCCTGGGAAGGCGCGACAGGCATGTTTCTTGGAGGGGGCGCGATCATTGTCCCGCCGGGCGCGGGTACAGCCCTCTGCGGGGGCGCGATCATAGTCCCCCCTGGCGCAGGTACAGCCCTCTGCGGGGGTGCAGTCACTGTCCCCCCTGGCGCGGGCACAATCCTCTGAGGCGGCGCGATCATGGTGCCGCCCGGCGCGGGCGAGGTCCTTTGAGCTGGCGCCGCCTGTTGCCCTCCCCTGGGATTCACCACCGTCACCGGGGGCTGATTGCCGGGGCGGTTTCTCTGGAGAGCCTCGAGCTCTTCCCGACTGAGAGGCCTTCCCGGATTCGCCATGAAGGCCTGCCGGCGCGCGGCGAATGGGACCTGTGGTGCCGGGGGAGCGAGGCGCGAGTACACCCTCCGGGACGCAACACTATCAGGGGGGCGGACGATGCCTGATTGCGGCGTGAAAGGCTGCGCGATGACGCTCTCCCGCTGGGGAACCACGGTAGCGGTCATTCCCATGACGGGGGCCCTGCGCATTTCAGCAAAAGGAACGGCAAGGGCGGCCCCTGCTGCGGGCCGCGATTGCACGAAATCATTGCGATGCACCACGGTGACTGCCTGGGGGACGTTTCTGTTGACGTATGTGGCACGGGTCACGTCATACCGCTGTATGTTCTGAATGTTCGTGACATGGGTGACATTGATCCGCTGGACGTATGTCGTGCTCACCGCGTAGGGAGGGACGTACACCTCGTGCGGGCCGAGAGGGAACCATCCGATACCGTCGCCCGCCGCGGGGCTCCAGTTGTTCCCCCCTACAAAAACGACCAGCGCGGGGGCGTACACCGGGCGCGCCACCATGGTTCCGGGAACCCAGACCCAGCCTCTGCTGGCAAAGGCCCAGCGTCCGTAATGGAATGGAGCGAAGCCCCAGGGCGCGTCATCGATCCAGGTCCATCCCCAGGGCTCAACCCACGCCCATCGTCCGAAACGGTACGGCGCCCATCCTGGAGGCACTCCTGCGGGCGCCCAGACCTGCCCGTAGCCCGCCAGGACCAGCCAGGTTCCATGATCGTCGAGATCCTCCATACCTATCATGTCCCGCGAGACGTAACGGGCCGAAGCGACCCGGTCTTCCCGCTGGTCACGGCTTGCGCACCAGCTGTCCCATTCATCCGGGGCTGAGACATCCTGGAGGTAATAGGCAATCGAGCCCATACCCGAGACCGTGGCGGATTGCCCTTCGGAAACGTTGAACGCGTCCTCGCCGGCCGTCACCTGCGTTTCCCCATGCCGAACTACGACAACGGTATCACCTGTATCCTGGACATCGACTCTATAACTGCCGGCGGCAAGAAGAGAGACGCTCGAGTTCGGGGTGTCAATTTCGAAAGCGTCGCCGGGCTCGAGGTTGCGCAGCCTGACATTCAAGGAGCCCTGGGAGAGTCTCACCTGCACCGTCTGGTCATCCAGATTCAGAAAGGAAAACTCCGTGCCGGAATCCAGCCTGATTGCCGCGCCTCCGACATGGACCTCGGCGCGCCCTCCCGCATCCGTCCACAAGTAGTCTCCTGCAGTCAGGGGGTAGTTCAAAGTTGCGGGTGCCCACTCATCGAGACCCCCGGGCCGGAAGGAAACCGGCCCGCTGATCAGGTTGACTCTGCCCACCCGAATCGGGGGATCCGCCCAGACCGCGGCGTGAGCCGATAGCGCACCCAGAAAAATGACAACGATGAGGCGACGTGTGAAAGTGACTGTCATACTCTTGCTCCCGCTACGAGGCGGCCTTCTTTCAGTGGCAACAGCGGCCGAGTCGTGATTTTTCTATGCGTGCGTGTACCCATACACAATGTAACACCGATGGGGACTTCCGGCCATGCGTCAATCAGGCGACCGTCTGCGTGAACAAACTGAGACGTGTATGGGTGCTTTTCGGGCTGGGCGGGTTTGAACCGCCGGCCTTTCGGTCCCGAACCGAACGCGCTACCAACTGCGCTACAGCCCGCTGAATGCTTCTGAAGCGCACAGGGTACTGTGCGCCGCGTGAGGGCGCGCTCGTGCATCGCCCAGGGAAAAAGAGCGGGAGCGACGGGACTTGAACCCGCGGCCTCCGGCTTGACAGGCCAGCGCGATAACCAGCTTCGCCACGCCCCCGTAACGGTGAATGTAGCAGTGAGGGCGGGCGGTGTCAAGCGCCGGTGCGCGTCGGGTCGTTGACATGCCGATCCGGGCCGTGGTATTTTCCATTGGTCGAAATCCATCACCCCACAGGAATAAGCAATGGCATCACGAGAGTTGAGAAGAGCGAGACAGAAAAAGGGAGAGACCGTCTCCGATACGATAGAGAAGAGGCATGAATCCCATCCTTTCCTCTATGGCTTCAGCGTCGTCGTCCTGGTCGTCATCATCGTCACCTTCGTCCTGGCCGGCCCGGGGGGACCGATGTCCCGGGGGATCGCCGGAGGGAGCAATATCGTCTTCGGCTCATACATGGGAAAAGACATTACGTATTATCCGGGGAGCTATTTCGCGCAGGAGAGGGACAGGATCGCGAATCAGTACAGGAACAACTCGGCCAACCAGAACACGGTGGCCATGGCCCAGGCAGTCTGGTATCAGGCGTTTATCAATACTGCGGAGCACATCGCCATTCTCACGCAGGCAGAACAGGGCGGCATCCAGGTTTCCGAAGACGCCGTCGATAAGGCGCTCCTCAACTATCCCGCCTACCTCGACGACAACGGCAAGTTCAGCGAAAGCCGGTACGCGGCAACCTCTGCCTCGGAGAAGGCCGACACGCGCAGGCTGATGCGCGAGGGCTTGGAGACCAACATCTTCGCCACGGACATACAGACCGGCGTCAAGACCGGCTCCAAGGAGGCCGAGTTCATCAAGGGAATGGCCAAACCGGAAAGAAGCTTTGCCTTCGTGTCATGGCAATTTGCCGGTTTCCCCGTGGAAGAGGTACGCAAGTACGGCGAGGCCAACAAGTCCCGGTTCGTCAAGATCAAGGCAAGCAGGATTCTCGTCAAATCAGGCGAGTCCCAGGCCAATGAGATCCGCAAGAAGATTCTCGACAAGACCAGCACCTTCGAGGAGCTTGCCAAGACATACTCCAAGGACGAGTACGCAGACAAGGGCGGCGACATGGGCTGGCGCTACGCCTATGACGTACAGGCCGATTTCGAGGCCAAGGACACCGCGCAAAAGGTCTTCGCGCTCAAGGCAGGCGAGCTGAGCGACGTTCTGAAAAGCACCTTCGGCTGGATCATCTACCGCTGTGATTCCGAAGCGCTTGACGCGGATTTCACCAACGCCACGGTCCTCGACGACGTGAAGAACTACATCACCAAGTACGAGAAGGGCAAGATCGAGGACTACTTCAACGAGAAGGCCGGCCAGCTCTCCCGACGCGCCGCGGAAGTCGGCTTCGACAGGGCGGCCAGGGACATGGGTCTCAAGATCGTTCCCACGGAGTTCTTCCCTGTGAATCTCTCCAATGTGTTCTCCTTCGCGCCGGTGAAGGCCAACCCTGACTCCGACACCCCGACAAGCGCTTCCTACAACGAGGACTTCTTCGTGCGCGCCTTCTCGCTCGGCAAGGATCAGGTATCTCCCCCGGTGCTGCTGGACAACCAGGTCCTGGTGCTGAAGCTCACGGCCGAGCGGCAGCTTCCCGACACGACCGTGAATCTCCTGGACAGCTGGATCTCGTATGTCGCCAGCCAGTCGGTCCAGACCGATCTCTCGCAGGTCTTGATGACCCCGGACAAGCTCACGGACAACTTCTCTGAAACATTCGACCGGTACGTGATGCCCACGAACGCGAAACAGTAGGTCACGGATGCCGGGAGAGGAACCTCTCCTCATCGAGACGGGAAAAGGCCGGACCCTTCTCTGGAAGGGGCTCTCTTTCTACCCCTCAGGGAATCCACTTGAATACGCGCGCCGAAAGGCGCGCGTTTTTTCTCCGCCGCCCGGAAGCCTGGTTTTCGTTCCTTCCGTCGGGCTCGGCCACGGCCTTGCGGAGCTCCTGCAACGCCTCCCGGAGGGGTGCGCGGTCCTGTGCCTTGAGGCGTTTCAGGAAGTGATGGCGATCGCGCTTGCGCAGGAGCTGCCGGGCGATCCCCGTCTCTCGATCGTGCGCACGGCCGACCCCGCGGGGGCTGCGGCAGCCCTGGACAGCCTGGGGATCCACCGATTCCGCAGGGTCGTGGAGCTGCCGCTCAGCGCAGGGTACCGGCTCGCGCCCGAGTTGTATGCGCAATGCAGACGACGCCTGGAGGAGGAGATCCGGCGCTACTGGCAGAACAGGCTCACCCTCATTGCGCTCGGGAGCCTGCAGGTGAGCAACCTCCTTCTTAATCTTTCTCTGCTCCCCGGCGCGCATGACCTCTCCTCGCTGTCGACATCGCTGCCCGTGGTTGTGGCGGGCGCGGGGCCTTCCCTGGAGGAATGCATCCCCTCGTTGACCCGATTACGGAGGAGCTTTGTCCTGGCAGCGGTGGACACCGCATTTCCTGCCCTGGCTGCACACGGCATTTTCCCGGACGTCGTGGTCGCGCTGGAAGCCCAGGTGGCGAACATGCAGGATTTCATCCCTTTCCGGAGCAACCGCACCATTCTTGCCTGCGACCTGTCATCGCACCCCTCGGTCAATAGACTGTTCAATGACAGGCTCTATTATTTCTCTTCGCGCTTCGCGCCGCTTCGTCTCTTCGACCGGCTCGCGCGGGCACACCTTCACCCCACGCTGTTTCCCGCTCTCGGTTCAGTCGGGGTCGCGGCGGTGCACGCGGGGCTGCAGATCGGGCGCGGAGACGTTTTCCTGACAGGACTTGATCTTTCTTTCCCGGGCTCTCGCACGCACGTGCGGGGTGCCCCCTCTCACCTGGCCATGCTCAATGGGTCGACCCGGCTCATGCCCATTGGTCAGGATGCTTTTCAAGCCCTGGCCGCCAGGTCGCTGCTTCATGCTCCTGACAAGCGTGGAGGCACGATAACGACCGATAGAGTGCTGAAATCCTACAGAGACAATATAGAAAGCGTGGTGAAAGACTCAGAGACTAGGGTAATGGACTTCGGCCCGCAGGGGCTCGATCTGGGGGTACGGAGAATCAGCATGGGCGAATGGGAAGAGAGGATTGCATGCGGAAGCTCGCCGGCTGCGCTTCTGGAGATCGATTCCCGCAAAGTGTTTCCGCGTGACCGGATTCACGAGTTCATGCAGAATGAGAGGGACCTCCTGGCACGCGCGATTGAAGCATTGCGGAAGTCCACGGCCGAGGGCGGGGCGTCGGAGGAATGCCGTACCCTGCTGCGAGAGATAGACTACGTGTGGGTGCAATTCCCTGACCCGCCCGGCCTCGAAAGCCCCGACCGAAGCTTTCTCTCGAGGGCCAGGGTGGCGGCGGGGCATTACGCGCGGCGGCTGGACAGGATCGCTTCAATCCTCTGAGGTCTTGAGCACCGCGAGGAACGCGGATTGCGGCAGCTCGACCTCGCCTACCATCTTCATGCGCTTCTTGCCTTCCTTCTGTTTCTCCAACAGCTTTCTCTTGCGCGTAATGTCCCCTCCGTAGCATTTGGCGGTCACGTCCTTGCGGAAGGCATTCACCGTCTCGCGCGCAATGATCTGGCTGCCGATGGCCCCCTGGATGGCGATTTTGAACTGCTGACGGGGGATTTCTTCCTTGAGCCGTTCACACACGCGCCGCGCGGTGGCATATGCGTTGTCACGGAAGACGAGCTGTGAGAGAGCGTCCACCATCTTTCCGTTGATCAGGATATCGAGCTTGGCAAGGTGCGTATCGCGGAACCCGATGAGCTGATAGTCGAATGAAGCATAGCCGCGGCTGACGGATTTCAAACGATCGTAAAAGTCAAAGACAACCTCTCCCAGCGGCATCTCGAAGACCAGCTCCACCCGCTTTTCGTCCAGATAATTCATGCTCTTCTGCGTGCCGCGCTTTTCCAGGCACAAGGCGATGATGTTGCCCAGGTACGAGGACGGGGTGATCATGGAGGCGGATATGTAGGGCTCCTCCGCCGATTGGATCTGGGACGGGTCCGGGAAGTTCGACGGATTGTCCACGAAGATCACCTTGCCGCCCTGGAGCGTCACACGGTACTGCACGGAAGGCGCGGTGAATACGATTGACATCTCGAACTCGCGCTCCAGGCGTTCCTGCACGATCTCCAGGTGAAGCAGACCGAGGAACCCGCATCTGAAGCCGTAGCCGAGAGCGACGGACGAGTCCTTCTCGTAGATCAGGGAGGCGTCGTTGAGCTTCAACTTCGCCATGGCCTCGACAAGTTCCTCGTAGTCGTTCGCGTCGACCGGGTAAATCGAGGAAAACACCACGGGCTTCACTTCCCGGAAACCGGCAAGCGGCTGCGCGCATGGTCGTTCATTGTCCGTCACCGTGTCTCCTACCCTCGTATCGGCGACGGTCTTGATGCCCGCAATGAGGTACCCGACCTCTCCGGGGCCCAGCGCTGCCACGGGCACGAGGGCAAGGCGGAATATGCCGGTTTCCTCCACCTTGTACGTGGAGCTGTTCCACCAGAATCGTATGTTCTGCCCGGCCTGGAGCCTGCCTTCGTACACGCGCACGTGCACGATGACGCCGCGGTAGACATCGTAATGCGAGTCGAAAATGAGCGCCTTGAGCGGGTCTTCCGCGTTTCCTTTCGGCGGGGGCACTCTCTGCACAATGGCCTCGCAAAGATCGTCCACTCCCGTCCCCAGCTTTCCCGACACGAGCAGCGCGCCGTCCGGATTGAGTCCCAGGTCGTGATTGATCTGCTTCTTCACTCCTTCGATGTCGGCGCTGGGCAGGTCGATCTTGTTGATCACGGGGATGATCTCGAGATTGTGCTCGATGGCCATGTACATGTTTGCGAGGGTCTGGGCCTCGACACCCTGGCTGGCATCGATCAGCAGCACGGCTCCCTCGCAGGCGGAGATGGATCTCGAAACCTCATAGGAGAAGTCGACGTGCCCCGGGGTGTCCACGAGGTTCAGCATGTATTCATTCCCGTCTTTCGACTTGTAGGGAATCGCAACCGCCTGGCTCTTGATGGTGATACCGCGCTCGCGCTCGATGTCCATGTTGTCGAGGATCTGGTCGTGAAAATCCCGATCGGATACCAGGCGCGCGCGCTGGATGAAGCGGTCCGCCAGCGTGGACTTGCCATGGTCGATATGAGCGATGATACAGAAGTTTCTTAGTCTCAGAGTTTCCAATACGGTCGCTCCCGGCGACAACTGCCGGCGAAGTATATCCAATGCGCGATCTTTCATCAATTGACCGTAGCCCTTCCGCGGTATTCCTCGGAGTTGGAGGGCTACCGCGCCAAATGACGCGCAAGCGCGTCGGGCGCGGTAAGAAGGCCGACGAGCACATGGACGTGCGAAAGGAGGCCCTGGGCAGAAACCGTTCAGCTTGACAATCGATCGAGCCGGTCGTAGCCTTTCCGCCGTGAGCAGCGCGGGCAAGCCCAGAATCCTTGTGGTGGACGACCAGGAGGCGCTGCGGTCCCTCTTGTCGCACCTCCTGGACAGGGAAGGGTTCGACCCTGTCCAGGCGGGAGACGGTGAGAGAGCCGTTGAGCTCTTCAAATCGCACTCCCCCCTCGTGGTCGTTTCCGACATCATGATGCCGAAGATGGACGGCCTCACCCTTCTGAATGAGATCAAGAAGATAGACAGAAACGCCACGGTCATACTCATGACCGGCCAGGGCAACGAGGAAATGCTTCTGAAGGCGCTGCGCGGCGGCGCAACAAATTTCTTCAAGAAGCCCTTCAACGTACGGGAGCTCATCGAGGAGATCCGGAAAGTAGTGAACTTCCGGCTCGAGGCGGCGCGATCCACCCTCTTTTCCCCGTTCCTCCTCGAAGAGACGAAGAAATTCGTCATCCCCAGATCCGATTCACCGTATTTCCCTGTCATCAACCAGATCACTTTGCAGCTCCCCCGCCTGATGCCTGAGGAGGAGATCCTGAATATCAAGGTCGGCATCGAGGAAATGATCGCCAACGCGCTGGAACACGGCAATCTCGGGATCAGCTTCGAGGAAAAAAACGAGGCAATCGATGAAGGGCGGCTCGCGGAGCTGGTTGAGGAACGCGGCAGGTTGAGCGATGCCGCGGGTCGGAAGGTGACCGTCACGTCGCGGCTGGCCTCCGACCTTTTCGAGATCACCATTCGTGACGAGGGTGAGGGGTTCGACTGGCGAAAGCTCCCCGCCGTGGCCCCGGAAAACCTTCTGGCCTTCAATGGCAGGGGAATCTTTCTCACCAAGATCTATTTCGACGAAGTGTCGTACAACGAGACGGGCAATGAAGTCACCCTGCGAAAAAGAAAGCGTTAGGGCTACAGCCGGCCTTTCGGGCGTCCATGTCTACAGAAAGTTCTCCGTTTCGAGGTAGGACGCGATCTGGATGGCGCTTTCGATGAATCCGGCTCTCTTCTTCTTGATCACGACCTGCAGCAGCGCATAGCCCTTGTCGGTGTCCACCCGCCAATCCTGGATGCTCAACGGATCGTCCACTGAGATTCCCGACTCATCGGCCACGGAGCCTTTGGTCACACGCCTCACTACGTAATTGTCCCGCCAGAAGAAGCTCCCCGTCTTTTCAATCTGCATGCCGAAAAGCGGGTACAGGACCTTGTCCCGCTCGTCACGCTTGAGAGCAACCTCAATGGGATCGTCGGGACGCTGCGTCAGACAGACGAGTGCCTGGATTTTGGACTCCCCTCGACGAATGGTCACGTGCACGAGAGAAGGCGGAGTATGCCGAAGGACCGCCTCCTGCGCGTCCTGCAGCTTCGTATAGGAAACGCCGTCGACCGCCTCGAGGAAATCGCCCGTTCGAAGCCCTGCCAAAGCGGCCGGTTCGTTCGGCACTGTATAGACAACTTCGAGGCCCTTGTCTGTTTCCGCCACCGCCATCCCCAGCCAGGAATGAATTGCCTGGCCTCCCCGATACAGCGCGGGAAGAGCTTTTTCAACCCAAGTGTACGGGATGGCGAAATTCAGCCCTGCAAATTGCTGGAGTCCCGCGAAACAGATTCCGATCAGATCCCCCTTTTCGTCGAGCAGCGGCCCGCCGCTGTTCCCCGGGTTCAGGGGTACATCGACCTGCATGCTGTCTCCCACCTGGAGGAGCCGACGGCCCATGGCGGAGATGATGCCTGCGGTAATGGTCTTTTCCAGCCCCGCGGGAGACCCGATGGCGAAGATCCTGTCCCCTGGGGCGACTGCCTGATCGAACGAGCCGCTGAAGGTGTATTCGGGGGTCACTTCCGCTTTGATCAGAGCCAGGTCGAAGATCTTGTCGTAGCCAACGACTTTCGCGGGGATCCGTTCTCCCGCGGGGCTCTCCGAGAGTCGGATGTACAGGCGGGAGTAGCCCTCGTACTTCGGATCTACTTCGCTTTCAATGACGTGGTGATTTGTCAGGATGTATCCGCGCTTGTCGATGAAGAAGCCGCTCCCAATGACCCGATCAGGGTACCCCACCCCGTTCTCTACCCTGATGCCTCTATTCACGAGAATGGTGACGGTGCCGCTGATCATTTTCGGAAAGGAAGGCGCGGTGGCGGCGATCCCGGCGGCTGATGACGGCAAAGCGAGGCCTCGAGTCTTCATGGTGGCGGCAAGAGACCGGATAGCGGCGCGATTGTCCAGCGCCTCCGCAGCGGTCACCGCGGCATCGAAGTCAGCTTCGACAGGCTCGCCTGCGGACAGAATGCGGATCCGCGTCAACAGCGCAAGGACCTGGTCTCCGGAAGAATCCTGGGAAGCGGCCAGCTTTTCCAGGAGCGATTTTCTGGTCAGGTTCCCTGCAACCTCGGCCTTGCCGAGGGCCTGGGCCGAGTCAAGCAGGCGCAATGCATCGTCGTAGCTCTTGCCCTCCACCGCCTTCTTCAGCGCGGCGGAGAGCGATTCAACGGCCTTCGCCTCCAGGGAGTCCAGGTCTGAAGCGGCGACATCCGCCCGCTCGCGACGCAAGGTATCTATTTCTCCAATGCTTTGAAGGTATGACCCTGCCGCGAAAAGGTCCTGGACCTCTTTCAGCCTGGCCGCGGGCAAGGAAGCAGGCGGGGGCGACTGTGGCTCGGTGGCACAGGAAACGATCAGGATAACGCACAGGGCGGCAAGTGCCAGGGAGCGTTTCATCTGGTCGCCTCGGCATATCTGACGCCCTGACGGTAGTCGGCTGCAGCAAACTCTCGCACGAACGTGCCTCCCTGCCCAAAGTTGTCGTCATCCCCTCTGTACCGCGGTGGTGCATTGTCCTTCTCATTTGATCCGGAAACGATCGTCTCCCTCACGAGCTTTCCGGCTCGCCATGTTTCCTTGATCGAGTAAACCCCATCCCCTGTGGGGGACCGCTCGCCGCGCGTGGGCATTCCGTTCAGGAACCATACCCTGTGATCGAGTCGGCCGTCTCCGTCCGAGTCCTCCTCCACGTACACCTTCTGCCCTCGGGCGAGCTCACTCCTGCGAATGAGGGTGACACCGTCCTGAGAGTACTCCTCGCGCCGATATGCGGCTTTCAGAAGCTGCTCAAGCGTCGGCGTCCGGAATCTGGCGGCGATGCGCGGAGCAAGACCCGGAGCGACGACCGCAGCGGGCTGAAGAAAGGCACACTGCAGGGTGTACGGCACGATGAAGAGCGTACTACCCGCACGCACCGTACTCGGTGCGATTTGCGCCGCACGCACCGTACCCGGTGCGATTTGCATCGGCTTCTCTGACGCCGATTCGATAAAAGGGTATTGGCTGAAGCTCAAAGTGACCTTGACGTTCGACACTGTAGAATAGGTGAAGGAGACCGGCTCACCATTCGTAAAACGGGCGGAGTATTGGGCAACGCCGTCCTGGGCGGGCTCATGCACCCAATCAGTCACGCTGCCTTTATCGAATGTCCACCGGTCCTCCCAGTATCCATCCTCGTCGGCGTCGAGGTCGCGGGTGCCCGTGTATTGAACCAGGGCGCTTTGCAGGGAGCGGGAAAGGTCCTTGCTGCCACGCACCATCGCCCCCACACGCTCGACCAGGTTCTGGTGAGCAAGCCCTCCAAGGGTCAGGAAGAGATCGAGGTACTTCTGACGATCCTTGGGCGATGCTTCCAGCGCAAGCACGGGACCGAGCGGATCATTGCCGCCCTTGCCCAGATAGAGGTCGACAGCCGCGACCCGCGCTTTTGCGGCACGTTCGAGCCGCGCCGCAGCGAGCAGCAAGGGCGGGCTGTCGGGATGCACTTTCAGACCGACGGCTATGACGTTGCGGGCCGCCGCACTCCTTCCCTGACGCTCGAAAAGCGCCGCAGAGAGGAGCCGAAAATCGTCCACAAGGGGAAAACGCACCGCGGCATCGGAGAGCACATTCTGTTCCCGGGCAGCGTCCCCGGACTTCGCGAATGTCTGGGCCAGCAGGAGTGTATTGCGAGGATCTTCCGGATGAGCGGAGACGAGACGCTCCAGCAGGGGCCGTGCCTCCAACGGTCTTCCCGCGTGCAGAAGGGCCTCGCCGAGAGTCTGTTCAGCGGCAACAGGATCCGTCGATTTCCACGTCCCCTGCCTTAAAGCTGCACGGAGATCGGCGATGGCAGGAAGGGTCGAGCTGCGATCCGCAAGCTCCAGCCGGGCGCGGAAGTAGAGGGCCTCTGAATAGTCAGGAGCGAGCTCGAGAGCCGAGTCAACCAGGGGGCGGGCCTGCGTGAACGATCCGGAGCCGAGGGCCAGCGCGGCCTGCGCCAGGAAGGCGTCAGCCTGGTTCCGGGCGGCCTCTTCCCTTCCGATCATCTGGGCGAAAAGAGGCACCGCACCCGCAGAGAGGAATGCGAGGGCCGCAAGAATAATGAAGAAAATCGAAAGCCTTTTCACTCTTTCCTGAATATCGGCATGGAACGACCGTGAGTTACCGCGGTTCTATCCCCGAAGTCGCCGCGGAAGCGGCAATGCCGGCCGGCTCGAACTCCCCCCGCTTGCGAGGCGGGAGATCGAGGAGCGTCCGAATCTCGTCATCGTCGAGATTCTCCTTGGAAAGCAGGGTCACGGCAAGGAGCTTCAGCTTGTCTTTCTGCTCCACGAGAATCCGCTCCGCATCCGCCAGGCAGGCTTCGACGATCTTCTTGATTTCGTTGTCGATGGCGCGTGCCGTCTCCTCTGAATAATCCTTATGCCGTGCAATCTCCTTGCCCAGGAAGATCGGCTCGTCCTTCTGTCCGTACGCGATGGGCCCCAGCACCTCGCTCATACCCCATTCGCAGACCATCCTGCGCGCCAGGTCCGTCGCCTGCTCCAGGTCGTTCTGGGCGCCTGTGGTCGTCTCGTTCAGCATGAGCTTTTCCGCAGCGTAGCCCCCCATGGCGATCGTGATCCTGTCCAGAAGCCACCCTTTGTTCCGTGAGTATGCGTCGTCCTCCGGCAGAGAGAAGGCGACACCGAGTGCACGGCCGTGGGGAATGATTGTGATCTTGTGCAGGGGATCAGCGTTTTTCAGAAAGTAGTGCAGCAGGCCGTGTCCCGCCTCGTGGTACGCGACCATCTGCTTTTCTTTGGGGGGGATGATCTTGCTCTTGCGCGCCACGCCCATGAGGGTCTTGTCCCGTGCCTCCTCAAAGTCGTCCATGTCCACGCGGTCCTTGCTCTTCCGGCCTGCAAAAAGTGCCGCCTCGTTCACGAGGTTCGCGAGATCCGCTCCGGAGGAACCGGGTGTTGCACGGGCCAGGCGCGCCAAGTCCACGTTTTCCGCAAGAGGAAGTTTTTTCGAATGGAGGCGAAGTATCAACTCGCGCTCCCTGATGTCCGGCATGTCCACAACCACCTGCCGGTCAAAGCGTCCCGGGCGCAGAAGCGCCGGATCAAGGACGTCGGGTCGGTTTGTCGCCGCCAGGATGATTACACCGTCCTTGGTATCGAACCCGTCCATCTCCACGAGCATCTGGTTGAGGGTCTGCTCCCGCTCATCATGGCCGCCTCCGTACCCCGCGCCGCGGGTACGGCCCACCGCATCCAGCTCATCAATGAAAAGGATGCACGGCGCGTGGCGTCTGCCCTGCTCGAACAGGTCCCGCACCCTGCTGGCTCCCACACCCACGAACATCTCCACGAAGTCCGAGCCGGACATATGGAAGAAGGCCACGTTCGCCTCGCCGGCAATGGCCTTTGCCAGAAGGGTCTTGCCGGTCCCGGGCATGCCGACGAGAAGGACCCCTTTGGGGATTTTGGCGCCGAGCCGGGAAAACTTCTGCGGGCTTTTCAGGAACTCCACGACTTCCTGCAGCTCGTACTTGGCCTCATCCTGGCCTGCCACGTCGACGAACGAAATGCGTTTGTTGGAATCCAGGTATCGCTTTGCCCTGCTCTTGCCGAAGGAAAAGGCCTTGTTCCCATTGCCCTGCACCTGCCGGAACATGAACCAGATGAAGAAGAAGCCGATGACCCAGGGGAGGAACTGGATGAGCACCGCAAGCGGGGAAACCGCCCGGGCGCCGCCTGAGACCTTCACCCCCTTGTCCTTCAGGGTTTTCATGAGATCGGGGTCAGGATAGGGAATGGTGGTCTTGAAGAAGCTCAGGTCGCCGGACTTTGCCTTGAACGTCCCCTGGATCTCGTACTGGTCTATGATTTTGACGCTGTCTATCTGGCCTTCGGACATGTAGCTCTGAAAGGCGGAATAGGAAAGCTCCGACGTGCCTGTCCGATCACTGTAGACAAAGAAGAACACGAAAAAAGAGACCAGGATAAGCAGGGATATGAGTGCTATCCGGTTGTTGAAATTGAATCGCGGGATCCGAGGATCGGGTCCCTTGTTGTCGCCGTTATCGTTGTTGTTGCTCACGTCCCTCTTCCATATGAATGACTGTTCGTACCTCGATGCGGTCCGCGTCCTCGGAGTCTCCCGCGAGAGCGCCCGCCCGTGCCTGGGAGCGATATCCCAGCGCGCCGCCCAGGACCGCCAGCACGCCTTTTCGATCCGCCAGAAGTGGCACTCTGCCCCTGTCCGGTCCAGGAACTTTCCACTCGGCCAGCAATTCTTTCACTGAAGCAACGCCGCCTTCGAGAAGGATCTTGTCTCCCTTCCTTTTTGACCTGAGAACGATGGGAGGATCCACCTCCCTGAGGAGGATGGGCAATCCTCCACCGCTCATGCCCGCCCCGTGCGCGCGGCGGGCAAATTGCACGCGTATCCCTGTCCCCCGAATAGAGATGTCCTCGACCCCGGAGACAAGCATAAAGTAGCCCTTTTTGCCCTGGCTGGCAATACAGGGACCCCAGAAAAGCCTGCCGCGGCGGACGGACAACCCTGCTCCGTGACCCTTCAGAATCCAACCGCCGGCAGGAAGTCCCTTTTGTTCCAGGGCGGGAGCAAGGAAACGCCAGGGAAGCCGGCGGGGAGAGGCGCGCCCCCTGAAGCGATCATAAAGGAGCAGCAGGGACGCGGCGCGCGCGGCAACAGGAGCGGCAAAGAAGGATTCGGCCGCAATCGAAAAGCCCGTACCCTCACTCTGCCAGGGCAGCTGTGAAGCCTGTGTCCTTGCGAGATCGCTCGCATGCCCCAGCTTCTTCGAGAGACTCAGCAAACCGGTTACATAGCCCGGGAACTCTTTCCTCAAGACGGGCACCAGGACATGGCGTATCCGGTTCCTCAGGAAACCAGTATCCCGGTTCGTGGGATCATCGCGCCAATCCTGGCCAAGAGATGCCAGGTATTCCACCACCTGCTCCCGGGTGCAGCGCAGGAGGGGCCTGATATAAGGGCCTCTTCTCAGGGGAATACCCCGAAGTCCATCAGGATCGGAGCCCTGGAGCACTCTCATCAGGAGCGTTTCAACCAGGTCATCCTGCGTGTGGCCCATGGCGATATCCCGTGCATGCGCGGTTGCCGCCGCTTCCCTGAGCAGTCGGTGGCGCATTTCACGCGCCATTTCCTCGAGGCTGCGGCCCGCGGCCCTGGCTCGGGCGGCGCATTCCCCCCATGGTATCCGCGCCACTTGAAGCGTGATGGCATGTGCCGCGCAAAGCCCGGCAACGAAAGCGACGTCGGCCTCATTTTCACGCTCTGTCCTGATGCCGTGGTCAACGATACAGGCAGCAAGGTTCAATCGGCGTTCTACCCGCAGGGCGGCAAGCGCGCGCAGGAGAGCGGTGGAATCCGGGCCGCCTGAGACGGCAATAAGCAGTGTGCTGCCCGGCATGACGGACGTCCGGGTGAGCGCGGCTCCTACTGAATCCTCCAGCGCGCTCATGAGGGAGGCTCTTTCCTGTTCACTTCGTTCATGACGCGCGCCGGACCCTCCGTGAGAAGCAGGAGCGCAGCCTGCGCCGCCTTCTCCACGGCAGAAGCAATGAGCTCCTCTTCGTGGCGGCGCGGCGAGCCGAGGACATGGGCGATGACCTTCTCCTTTTGGCGGGGCCTTCCGATCCCGATCGAAAGACGCATGAAGTCCTCCGTGCCGAGGGACTGGATAATGGACTGCAGGCCTTTTTGACCTCCCGAGGAGCCTTTCAGCTTGAGCCTGATCGTCCCTGGGGAAAGATCGAGCGAATCGCATACCACGAGCATCTCCGAGAGGGCGCCGCGTGTCTCCCGCAGAGCCTCCCGCACCGCCCTGCCCGAGTTGTTCATGAAGCTGAGCGGTTTCACGAGGTGCAGGCTCCGCCCTTCGTGCGTTCCTTTTCCTGAGGAATATGAGCGGAAGATTTTCTTCTTGAATGAGACGCCCAGGCGGCGCGCCAGGGCGTCCACAACCATGTAGCCCACATTGTGCCGGGTGCCGGAGTAGCGCTCCCCCGGATTGCCGAGACCGACCACAACGAGGGCCAGGTATTATTCCTCTTTTTCCTCGGTCTCTTCCGCCTTCTCGGCGCCTTCGGCAGCTTCCTCGCCTTCCGCGGGAACCTCTCCCTCCACGGCTGCGGGGGCGACTTCCTCCTCCGCCTTGCGGTGGGCGACGAGACAGACCACCTGATCGGGCGTCTGCAGAGAGCGCACGCCCTCAGGCAGCGTGAGGTCCCTCACGTGCATGGCGCGGTCGAGCCCGAGCTCATTGACGTCCAGCGTGATTTCTTCCGGCAGGTCCTTCGGCAGACACTCCACGTCGAGGGTGTGCAGCAGGCTTTCCAGGATGCCGCCCTCTTTCACGCCGATGGGGTTGCCGATCAGACGAATGGGAACGCGCGTGCGAAGCGACTTGCCCTTTTCGAACTCGTAGAAGTCCACGTGCAGTATCTGGCCGGTCAGGTTGTCCCTCTGGTAGTCCTTCACCAGCACTTCATGCACCGCGCCGCCCAGATGCAGCTCGACGATGGCATTCTCCGTGATTCTTTTGAACGCGTTGCGAAACTCACGCGCGTCCACGGTGATGGAGGTGGGAACCGTGTGTCCGTATATGACGGCGGGGATCTTGCCGGTGCCCCGCAGCCGTCCCGCCACGCTCTTGCCTCCGCCCTGTCGCGACTCGACATTCAGTCTCTTTGCTTCCATACCAAGAAACTCCTTCGTGTAAAAAATCCATGGTACCTGGGACGGCAGGATTCGAACCTGCGAATGCCGGATCCAAATTCCGGTGGCTTACCGCTTGCCGACGTCCCAATGCGAACGCCACGGGATACCACAGTCACTGTACGAGCGGTCGCGGCGAGCGAAAAGAGCTCCTCCCCGTTAGAGCGGTACTCCGCACCCAGTGACATTAGTGACCGTGCTCGCCTTCAGGCGAATCGCCCTCCCCCGGGTCGGCCTCCTGCGAGGACTCGTCGTCGTCCTGCCCCGAAATATGCAATTCTCCCGCCCCTTTGTCAAACTCCTCCAGGATGCGGGCCTGTATCTTCCTGCGGAACTCAGAGTTGATCGGGTGGGCGATATCCTTGAACTCTCCGTCCCTCGTCTTTCTACTGGGCATCGCCACAAATCTTCCGAACTGGCCCAGGATAATCTTCAGGTTGTGAACGACAAAGCAGTTGTCGAAGGTTATGGTGACATAGGCCTTCAGCTTGTTATCAGATTCGACCCTCTTGATGCGAATGTCCGTAATTTCCATGGGTGGCCTCCGCCTGGCGAATCCGCATCTATTCATAGTAGCAGACGGCAGGAATTGTCGCAAGAGGCCGCCGACGATGCGGAAATCATCGTTAAACGGCCAGCGCCGGATTTGACAGCCCTTCCGGGCTCTCCTATACTCGGGAGGTGGAGCAGCAGATCCTCGAAGTGTTCATCGAGGCGATCCGGCAGGTCTTCGGGGACACGGGAATCATCATCGACAAGGTAGGTGCGGAAGAGGAGCCCGTCGCCGAGGACCACGTCATCACGAGCGTGGGAATCACGGGCGATCTGAAAGGCATCTTCATGCTGCGCACCGACACACCCAGCGCCTCATTCATCCTTCGGGCGATGACGAACGGAATCCGCATTGCGGTCGCGAATGACAGGTTCAGCGAGATCCACATGGCCGCGCTCGGCGAGCTCACCAACCAGATTACCGGGCGGGCAATCACCCTGCTCTTTGACAGGCAGGTGCGCTGCGACATCACGCCGCCCGCGGTCATTGCCGCCCGTCAACTGCAAACCCTCGTTCCCGACCTGGCCGTCTCGTTCAGCCGCACTGTCCGAGGCCCCTTTGGGAGGCTCACCGTCTTCCTCGGAGTGCAGGAATCACAATCCACGGAACACTCGAAAAAACTAGTTGACAATTCGTAAAATCTGGACGTAGATTCAGCTAGGTTCCATACTTCACGGGCTGAAGCGGAGTGTACCATGATGGAATTCAACGAAAACACAGGCAGGCAGATCTATCCCGCGCTCGGCTATTCCCTTGCAAAAGGCAAGGGGAAAGGCGAGGACGAGAGCGTGGGAGCGGGTGACGATCAGGAGAACCTCGACGACGACTTCGACGATTACGAAGACGATCTCGAGGAAGATTACGACGAAGAAGAGATCAGCGAAGAGGAAGAAGAGTTCGACGAGGACCTCGACGAGGAGTTCGAAGAGGACTAGGAAGAAGAAGAGGAAGAAGAGGAAGAGGACCTCGACGAAGAGGAAGAAGACGAAGAAGAGGAGGAGGCAGAGGAAGACTACCTCGACGAGGATGAATATGACATCGACGAGGATCTCGACTACGAGGATTTCGATCAGTAAGTGACCCGCTCCGCCTTGAACCACAGCCGTTCAAGGTCGTAAAAAGCCCGCTGTTCCTTCTCCATCAGGTGTATAACAAAGTCCCCGCAATCCAGTAACAGCCACCCTTTCTCCTCCCTCCCTTTGTGCCGGTTCAAGGGGAGAACGTCCCGTTCATGGAAGAACGCCGTGAGCTCGCGGAGCAGACCGCTGAGGTGCGCCGCGCTGCGGGCGGTCGAAATGATGAAGAAGTCGGCGATCGTGGAAACGCTGCTGATGTCCAGCACCACCGTGTCCTCGCCCTTGTGATCGTCGATGAGACGGGCGGCGGCCAATGCCGCGTCCCTTCTACTTGACGTATCTGCCATCGAAATCCTTGCCGAGTATCACCGTCACGTCCACCGCCTGGTCCATCTGCGGATCGGGTTTTGAAAAGATTCTCGTGCAATGCAGAATCTCCGCCACCTTGCGGGCGTTGTCCAGGTTCCCCTTCCTGTCCAGCACCACCGTGTTCAGATACTGGTCGTTGTCGGCATTGTTGGGCGCCATTACCTCCAGGTCGTAGCTTTGAAAGAGGTCTCGCGCCCGGTTGGCCAGCCCGGGGGTTTTCGTCCCGTTGAGCACCTCCACGGTGATGGAAAGGGAGTCGGGGGGGATGAACTCGTTCGACGCGTTGGCCGCGATGGTCTGTTTCACGGCCTGCTTGAACAGCTCCCCTTCCTGGTGCGGAAAGAGGAGGTCGCGGCCGTCGACCGAGCGCGTGGTACCCAGAACGCGCTGCAGCACCATCCGCTCGGAATCGAAGCGTCCCATTTCGGTGACGAATGCGCCCAGCGCGCGCGGGGGAAGATTGGTGCGCAGCAGTAAGCGCAGCACTCGGAAGGGTGCCCGCTGCATGAGAAAGACGTTGTTCTCTCCGAGCCCTTTCAGCAGTGCCTGGAGGAACTTCTGCCTCCGGCCGATCCTGTCCGTGTCCGACTCCAGGGGATCCTGATAGCTGATGAAATCCAGCGCCTTGTCCCCGTCCAGCGTCACGCTCCCCGAGGGAAGGAGAATGCGCTTTCCCTCCTGCGTGAAATCGACTGGGTTGGGATTGAAAACGTCGACTCCCCCTACGAGGTCGACCACCTTCCCTACGTCTTCCTTGCTGATGTCGATGACCGTTTGCAGAGGGACACCCATCAGGCTCTCGATCTTCCGCGCGAGCGGGGCGGGATTGGTCCGGCGGTAGAGCACGTCCAGCCCGTCCACCTTGTTGATGTCGGCGATCACGCCGCCGAGATTCGTCGGCACGTAGAAGAGGGATCCCTTGCGTGTGTCGGGGTTATAGAAAAAGACCTCGAAGAAGAGGGGTTTCTCGCCGTCGGATATGACGAAGAGCGTGGCGAGGGGAAGTTTTTTCTTGAGAGCTTCGGTAATCTGATCCACCCGCAGCTGGACATAGGCGTAGACGCCGGTGGCCGCGATGATCACGACGATCAAGACGAGAAGAATGATGCTTCTGTCCGCTTTGCGGCTTCGCCTGTCAAGCATGGGCCGTGAGCTCCGCGTGCAGGGCTTGCGCATCGGGGGCGATCTCCCGTGCCTCGACGCGCACGTAGTGGATCTTACGCTCGAGAACCGCGAGTGTCATCTCGTCAAGGCTGAGGCCGAGGGACCGCCGGCGAAACTCGGGGGAGACGAAGTCACGGGTGGGCTCCAGGAAATCCGCGACAAAAACGATCCTGGATATGGGGCCCATGGCGCCGCGTCCCGTCACGTGGTCGCGGATGGCCTGAAGGGTCTCCAGGTCATTGTACCCGGTGTGCTTGCTGAGAATCGCCGCCGCGGCGCGGCCGTGCAGGAGCAGCGGATTTGCCCGCTCCCATTCGCTCAAGGGCAAGCCGTCCGTTTCCGCCAGAAGGAGGATCTCGGCCAGGTCGAGCTCTCGGGCAAGGTCATGGGCCATCCCCGCGATATAGCCTTTCTCCTCATCCGCGTGAAACCGATCGCACAGCTCGCTTGCCAGACGCGCCACCTCGCGGGAATGGTTGAGCCGCGGCTTCGAGAGACTCGCCTCCACGAGGGCGGAAGCCCTCGATCGCCAGACGTTTCTATCATCCATATAGCTTCTTATCCCTGATATAGGCGAGCACCTGGTCGGGAAGGAGGTACTTCACGGTCCTGCCCTCGCCCAGCCTCCGCCTTATCTCCGACGAGGAGATGGGGAGAACAGTGTTCGTAACGATCCTGTGCGGATGCGCGAGTTGCACGGGCCCCGCCAGTGTTCTCCTGGCCACCACGAGGTCGACTATCTCCACGAGCCTTTCCACGTTTTTCCAGGTCGGAAAGCCCGCCACAAGATCGTCCCCGATGACAAATCCTGGTTTTCCCACTATGCCGTACCGGGGGATGAGGTCGGCGACGGTGTCAATCGAATACGAGGGCCCGCCCCGTTCAATGTCTCCCGCGTCGACGATGAACTTGTCGTGGTCCCGGACCGCAAGCCGCAGCATGGCAAGACGATGCTCCGGCGCCAGGATGGGCGCCCGGTCCTTGTGCACGGGCTGGTTGGCCGGGACGAAAATGACTGCATCGTATCCCAGCGCGGTCCGCACTTCTTCAGCGACGAAGAGATGGCCATAGTGCACGGGATTGAATGTGCCTCCCAGGACGACGGCCTTCATCCCCCGTCTCCTCCTGCCCTGTCTCCTCCCGCAATGACCCCGGCCGCGCCCACGAGACTGAGGATTGCCTTCTTCAGCTCGTTGACCCCCTCGCGGGAGAAGGAGGAAATCGCGAGGATGTGGTCCTCTGGAAACGCGGCCTGCAGATCCGCCAGACCCTGTGCGGCCTGGGGCAGGTCGAGCTTGGTTCCCACGAGGAGACGCGGCCGTGCCGAAAGGACCGCCGCATAGGAAGCGAGCTCCTCTTGAAGCACGCGCACCGTTGCCGGGCACTGCTCCCCCGAGAGATCCACGAGATACAGCAGCGCGGCGCAGCGCTCAATGTGCCGAAGGAAACGGAGGCCGAGCCCCTTGCCGTACGAGGCGCCTTCCACGATGCCGGGGATGTCGGCAAGGATCACGTCCCGCTCCGGCAGCCGCATCAGCCCGAGATTCGGTGTTTTCGTGGTGAAGGGATAGTCGGCGATCAGGGGCCGGGCATTCGTGAGGATGGAGAGCAGGGTGGATTTCCCCGCGTTCGGATGCCCCACGAGGCCGATGTCGGCGATGAGATGAAGCTCGGCCTTCAGCTCGCGCGTGTTTCCTTCTCCACCTTTCTGCGCGTAGCGGGGCGCCTGGTTCACAGACGTGGCGTAGTGGGAGTTTCCCTTTCCTCCGCGGCCGCCGCGCAGGAAGACGAACTGCTCGGTCACTCCCGTCAGATCAGCGAGAGAATCTCCTGTCTGGGGATCGCAGAGCACCGTGCCGGGAGGCACGGGGATAAGCGCGTCCTTGCCGTCCTTCCCGTGCATCTTCTGCCCGGCGCCGCGGCCGCCGTCCGCCGCCTTGAAGATCCGCCTCAGCTTGAGATGGGAGAGGGTTTTCAAGTTCGATTTTACGATGAAGACTACGTCACCGCCCTTGCCGCCGTCTCCTCCGTCGGGACCGCCGCGCGGCACGTATTTCTCCCTTCGAAAGGATACGGCCCCGTCGCCCCCCTTGCCGGACGAGACGACGATCGTTGTCTCATCCACGAAGCCGTTCACGAGGTCTCAGTTCTGGGTAGGCTGGATGGCGACGAAATTCCTCCCCTTCTTGTTATGGAAGACAACATTTCCGTCCACGAGCGCGAACAGGGTGTCGTCGCGGCCCCGCCCCACGAGATCGCCCGGGTGGAACTTGGTCCCCCGCTGGCGGACTATGATAGTTCCCGCTCTCACCGCCTGGCCCGCGTACCTCTTGATCCCCAGCCTTTTCGACTGCGAATCACGGCCATTCTTCGCGGCGCCGCCTTTCTTGCGTCCCACTTCATCCCTCCGTCATTTCCACCCGAAGGACGATCTCTTTCGGGAATTCGTCCTGCAGATCATTTACGCCTCTCAAAAGAAAATCAGTCACTCCCCGAAGCCATCCTGAACCGGCGTCCGCTCCAGGTGACACGACCAATCTCATCTCACCCGGACTCCCCGCCCCGCCCTCCACCGCCAATCCTCGCTGCGCGCAGACCCGACCCGCGGTCCGAAGAAGCATGGAAACGGCCGCGCACGCGATATTGCTTCCCGCGGCCTTTGCGCCTGCGTGTCCCTCCGCCTCGAAGCGGCGCAGGAGACCGTCAGGCGACACGGCAAGGAAGATGCGCACGACGGGAATATCAGCCGACGCCGTTGATGCCCTCTACCTTGATGAGAGAGTACTGCTGGCGATGACCGTAGCGCCGCCGGTAGTTCTTCTTCTTCTTGTACTTGCCGAACACGAGCTTGCGCGCTTTCCCGTGGTCCTCGACCACCGCCCGCACGGTCACGCCGGAGAGGTACGGGTTGCCGATCTTTGCAGTTACGCCGTCGGATACCATGAGGACCGAGGGGAATTCCACCTGGGCGCCCTTCTCCTGCGAAAGGTGATCCACCTTCAGGACGCTTCCCTGCTCGACCTTGTACTGTTTGCCCAGAATATCAACCAGAACGTACATGCCTGCTCACCCCTGTCGTAAGGCTGTTCGGGCGCTCCCCGTCCGGCGCTCTGCCTTGAGCGCACGAGTGACGTGCCTCTGAATTCTGCCCGTACAGTACATAGGATGGGAGAGGAAGGTCAAGTGCCTCAGCGCGGGTCCCTGCGGCCTCGTACGCGGGCAGAAGGGTCTATGGGCTCGCTTTCGTCCATACGGGAGTGCGCGGGTACGCGCTCGGCCCGAAGGCCGTACCCGTTCGGCGCGAACGCCGTCCATGGAGAAGCTCGCCCTCGGCATACGAGAGTACCCGTTCGGCGAATACGCCGTCCGAAGGGCGGCAGGCGCGCAACTCCGCCAGGAGCGGAAGGCGCGCCGGGAGCCCATGCCTAGGTGTCCTGGTTCTCTTCGTCGTCGGAGGTCATGAGGAATTTGAGCTCCTCGGTGGAAACCATGTGCTCCACCTCCGGCGCGCCCTTTCCCGCAAGAATCGATCTGATTTCTTCGATATCCCTCAGGTGCGAATCCCGAATTGCGCGCAGCTCCCCGCTCTTCTCCGGGATATGCGCGGCGAAGGGGGCGCGCTTCTCCACCAGAGCGTCCAGGGCCCCTGCAAATGCCCGCTTGAGCTTCTGAAGCTCTTTGAGATGCTCCTGGCGCTTGACGAAGAGCGAGCTCTCCTTGAGGCTCTGGTACAAACGGCCGATCGTGGCGTCGATCCACGCAATGTCCCCCAGGAGTCTCTCTCTGAAAAGCTCAGGGTCGACTTCGAGCTTCAAGGTGTCCTGGAGGCACCGGACCTGAAGCGCAAGCGTGAAGATATCGTCCTCGTAGTTGATTCTGCGGGTCATTGTACACTCCCATGATCGGTGCAATTCGAGGGTCACTTGACAGGGAGCCTCCCGGCCGCTATCGTGGCTTTTGCCTCTTTACTCGCGCCATCGGCGCGAGTCGTACGTCCATAGGGAGGAACGACAGAATGAAGACCTACGAAGCGGTAGTGATCTTCGCAAGCGAAGAAGCCCAGCACCAGGCGGGGCGGGAGTTCCTGAGGAAGGAATTCGACAGCTCGGGGATCACGATCAAAAAGGAAGAGGACATGGGAGACCGGCTCCTCGCGTACCCCGTACGCAAGAATGACCGGGGCCGATATGTCCTTTATGTCATTGAGAGCGCCCCTGAGCCCCTTCGGGCGCTGAACAAGTCCCTCAAGCTCAGGCCCGAGATACTCAAGTACCTGTTCGTCCGCCAGGACAACTAAGCTTCCTCCGGGAGGGCGGTATGGCAGACATCAATCACGTCGTGCTCGTGGGCAGACTGACGCGGAACGCGGAGCTCAAGTACACGAACAATGGGTCCGCTGTCAGCAAGTTCAGCATCGCGATCAACCAGAGAAGGAAGAAGGATGACCAGTGGGTCGACGAGGCCCACTTCTTCGACATCGTCCTCTGGGGAAAGACCGCGGAATCTCTGAACCAGTACCTGGTCAAGGGCAAGCAGGTGGGCATCGAGGGCCAGCTCCGGCAGAACCGCTGGGAGCAGGAAGGCCAGGCCAGGAGCAAGGTGGAGATTTTTGCCACCAACGTGATGCTCCTCGGCGGCGGAAGCGGCGGAGGCTCGCGCCAGGGCGGCGGCGGACAGGGAGCTGAAACCAAGACCACCGCGGGCGGCGGGGACTTTCCCGAGGGCGGGGCCCCCGCGCCAGACAATTTTGAAGACGACATCCCATTCTAGGAAAGAGAGAGAGGATAACGAGCATGTCAGATAACCCCAATACACCCGATTCCACGCCCCGACCCCCCGAAGGGGCCCCGGCAGGTTCGGACCGTCCGCACGGCGATCGGCCCCAGGGGGATCGGCCCCAGGGTGACAGGCCGGGCGGGTTTCGACGGGAAGGCGGGTTCAGGCGGGAGGGCGGCTTCGGCGGCGCTGATCGCGGAGATCGCGGCGACCGCGGGGGCTACCAGGGCAGAGGAGGCCGGCACAAGACTTTCTTCAAGAGAAAGGTGTGCAAGTTCTGTATAAAGAAAGCGACAATCGACTGGAAGGACGGGAACGCGTTGAAGCGCTTTACTTCCGAGCGGGGCAAAATAATGCCGCGCCGGATCACGGGAACCTGCGCAAAGCACCAGCGTGAGCTCGCGACGGCCATCAAGCGTGCGCGCACCCTCGCGCTCCTCCCCTACGTCGCAAGATAGAGCGCGCAAAGCAGGGTCGTGAGAATTCACGGCTCACTGTGAGCGCGACGGTGGGCAGATGCACCAGAGATCCACGGGCGGGCTTTGGCTGGAGGTCGTTCTCTTCACCCTCTCTTCCCTGTTCTTGTACCTTACGGGGATGGTCCCGCTGTTCCTGATCCCCCTGCAGGTGGTGGCATCCCGCAGGGGCATGCAGGGCCTGGTCGCCGCCTCCGGAGTCTTCCTGGTCGTCTTCCTGGGAATCCGCCTCTTCCCGCTCGTGAGGTCAGAGGGAGCCTCCGGGCTGAACATCCTGGTTGTGATCGAGATCGCTTTCGTGCTGGTGCTTCTCATCGGGATGGTGATCGTGAACTTTCCCCTTCGAAAGCGGCCGCGGACTCTGGTGATGCTGCTGTCGGCAACCGCGGTGGCGGGGATTGCGGCAATTCCCTCTACCCTGCTGCTGTCCGGCTATGCCCCGTTCCAGCAGTCTATGACGAACCTGTTCGTCGATGCGTCGAAAATGTTTTCAGGGGTTATTGCGTCGGCGGACGTGACGGCGGGTTCGCTGTTCGCCTCCCTCCTGGTGCCGGCAAAGCTGCAGGAGCTCGCGCTGGCGTATCTCCTGCGCAGCTTCCTGGCGGACGTCGTGGTGCTGCTGTCGTTCTCATGGTGGGCCGGACAGGCCTCGGCGGCGCGTACCTCGGCAATCTTCGGCGTACGCTCGACGTTCCGTTTCTCTGCGTTTCGCCTGGAGGGGTGGTACCTGTGGCCGCTCATATTCTCGGGGGCCCTCATCCTTTTGGACCTGGCCTTCGGGATCTCGTTCTGGGCATACGCCGCGTGGAATGTGGGGCTCGTGCTCCTCTTCCTGTATGGGCTGCAGGGCATGGCGATCCTTCGCTTCCTTTTCGAGAAGCATGGGATTCCCCGCATGCTCTGGCTGCTTCTGATCGCGGGGCTGGTGTTTCTGGCCGCGTCACCGCGCGCCGGCCTGTTCGTCATTCTGGCGGTCCCCTTTTTCGGGATATCTGAAAACTGGATTCGGTACCGTGTTCCCCGGAGCGCGGCGCCGACTGAAGAAAGCTGAATCGAAAGGAGCCATTGCACATGAAGGTGATCCTGAATCAGGACCTGATCGGCCTTGGTGAAGAGGGCGACATCAAGGATGTGGCGGACGGCTACGCCCGCAACTTTCTCCTCCCCAAAAAACTCGCGGTCCCCCACACCAAGGAGTTCCTCGCGGCGCTTGGTCACAAGAGGGCCGCAATAGAGAAGCGGAAGGAAGGCAAGCGCTTCGAGGCAGCCAGCCTCAAGGAACGCCTGGAGGCGGAGGAAATCCACTTCAGCGTGCCCGCCGGAGAAAACGGCAAGCTCTTCGGCTCCATCAACAACACCAACGTGGGTGTGGAGCTGGAAAAAAGAGGCTACCAGATCGAGAAAAAGCGCATCGAGGTTCCCGAGCACACGATCAGAAGCACGGGGACGTTCAAAGTGCGCATTCGCCTCTATGATAAGGAAGAAGCTCTCATCAAGCTCGTCGTGGAAGGCGCCGCGCAGCCGGGCTCCTCGGGTCCGGCAAAACCACGGCAGCAGAGGGCGAAGCCCGTGAAGGATGCTCCCGCGCCGGCATCTGTGCCCGCGGCGGCCCAAAAAGAGACGAAGCCGGTCGAGCAGGAAACTCCGGCCTCTCCCGACGCGACATAGGAAGCATATCGGCAGGGGAAGGGGAGTGCGGTGAGCAGCGCCATGTCACCCGGCCTGAGGGATGCGGTTCCCTCCCACAACGACGAGGCGGAGGTAGCAACCCTCGGCGCCGTTCTCATCGACACCGAGGCGCTGCCGGCCATCATTCATCTCGTCCGCCCGGAAGACTTCTACAAAGGGGCGCATCAGAGGATCTATGAAGCGATCATCGAGCTCTCCAATAGAGGGCTCTCGATCGATCTGATCACTCTCACGGAAGAGTTGCGCGCCCGGGGCACCCTGGAGCTCTGCGGCGGCTCTGCCTACATCTCACGGCTTACCTCAGCGGTTCCTACGAGCGCGAACGTGGAGTTCTATGCGCGCATTGTGCAGGCCGCGAGCATCCGGCGCACCCTTGCCCGGGTTTCCCAGGAGATAATCGCCCAGGCGCACGATGAGGGATCCCAGATAAGCGTCATTCTGGAGGAGGCGGAAAAGAGGATATTCGAGATTTCTGACCGGCATCAGACGGGCACCTACCTTACCGCCAAGGAGGTCGTCAAACAGACCTTCGACGCGATAGAAAAGCATTATCATTCAAAAACCGAGTACACGGGGATCCCGTCCGGATTCAGCGACCTCGACAAGCTCACAATGGGGTTTCAGAACTCCGAGTTCATCGTTATAGGAGCCCGGCCTTCAGTGGGCAAAACGGCCTTCGCCCTCACCATTGCGGCCCACATGGCTATAAAGCAGAAGATTCCCGTCGGCTTTTTTTCTCTCGAAATGTCGAGCATGGCCATCATGCAGCGCCTGCTTTCCATGGAAGCCCGTCTCGATTCCCAGAGAATGCGCACCGGCATGCTCAGCCCGGCGGATTTCAACAGGATCACTGATGCATGCTCACGCTTCTATGAAGCGCCCCTGTTCATCAGCGACTCCCCCGACCTGAAGCTCCTCGATTTGCGCGCCCAGGCCCGGCGGATGAAAAGCAACCAGGGCGTGAAGGTGGTCTTTGTCGACTACATCACCCTCATCGGCTCTGAAAACCGGGATCTGCCCCGACACGAGCAGATCGCGGAGGTCTCGCGCTCACTCAAGGGTCTGGCCCGGGAGCTCAATATCCCCGTCATTGCTCTCTCCCAGGTGCGCAGAGAGACAGAGGGAAAGAGACCGACCCTCGCCGACCTGCGTGAATCAGGCTCCATCGAGCAGGACGCGGACGTGGTGATATTCATCCATACCGAGGATATGAAATCCTCCGTGCGAGAGATCTCGGTGGCAAAACAGAGAAACGGCCCTATCGATGATCTCCAACTTACCTTCCTCCGGCAATACACGAAATTCGAGGCCCTCGAGCGCGGGCAGCAGTACCAGTGATCCGACTCCTTGCTGGACAGCAGACATGCGTCATAAGTATGATACTTTGGGGGTTCTGAAATGGGACTCAAAGACCTCTACGATTTCGACAGCCTCGTAAACGAAGCGGAGCGCACCGTGTTGAGCGAGCTGGAGGCGCAGATGGCGGTCGCAGTCGACATCTGCAGGTGTCAGGATTGCGTTCTCGACATGGCCGCGTACGCGCTGAACAACGTGAAGCCGACCTACCGTGTATCGCTGATGGGCAGCGTCTATGCCCGTGCGGTGAATGACCTGGGGTATGCCGCGGAGATTAGCCGCGCGGTTGCCGATGCAATCAAGAAAATAAAGGCCAACCCGTCCCACGACTAATGACGCGGGACTCCCGCCTCACTGCGCTGTTCGCAGCCTGTAATCCTCGGTCGCCTGGACCGGGAAGTCATTCTGAAACACCTTCACGTGCGCATCACCTCCGAGGGAGGCGGCATACCTGCCGTCCTTGAGGAGCGCGCACCATTCTCCATCAGCGAACAGGGAGATTTCCACCAGGCGCGCACCTGTTGCGCCATCGAGAACGCTCACGGTCGAATCCCTGTTGAGCGTGTAAAGAATCCCTGCCCGCGCGATGAGTCTGCGCGGGGCAGTGTTCTGCAAGGCTATTTGCCTCATTTGTGTCCCATCCCACGCCGAGATGCTGTCATGACCGAGAGTGGCATAGAGCACGTGCGTCGAAGGGTCGAGGGCCAGGCTCACATCCAGATCCTCCTCCGACACTCTGCCCAGCAGCGTCTCCTGCTCGAAGCCCGGACCGCTGTGTCGGACGAGATTGGTGGCGCCCGAGGCATCGATGCCCACCGAGTAGAGGATCGGCTTGCCGCCGCTGCCGGATTCATCAAGAAGAAGCGAATACGTGAACGCGTTCCTGTCCTTGATGGCGACCGTCTCCCGAGTGCGGGTGTTCACCCTGAGAAGCGATCCCCCAGGGGCGGCAGCGGAGTTTCTTCCCGCGATCAACTCGGTCGGCGAGCCTGCAACCGCCGCAAAAACGCCTGGTATGCGCTGATCAAAACGCGAAACGCCGGTGGAGGGTTCGGTCAGCCGGACAGTGCCGTCGCTTTCAACGCCGAGAAACGAATCTGCGGTGACGCGGAGAGCGGTCAACGGAGCAAGAAAACCCGTTGGCAGGCCCTGAAAGCTCCCCTGGCTTTCCGCCTTGTCCACGCCTGGGATATCCAGCATGGCAAGCGCCGGGGGCTGCCTGTCGGCGCGCCAGGCGAGCAGCTGCTGCGTCGGCAGGAGGGCCAGGCCCGCGGGCGCGTGGAAAGGGTTTTGAGCCAGAAGGGATCGGATGTAGGTAGGAGAATGCGCGCCGTCAATGAGGTCGGTGCGGAGCAGGCGAATCCAGTCCGGCGATCCGACCGCAAGAAGTCCGGGCGCGGCATCTATGGCATCAAGCCGGGTAAGCGCGTTGGGCGCGAACTGGCTGTCCTCTCCCCCCGGGGAAATGGAGTGCAGGCCGCCCGCTGAGTCCGCGATGAAGAGCGTGTCGGCGCCATAACAGAGGAGAGAGGGCATGACAGGGAGCGGCGGGAGGCCGGGGAGCGGAACAAGCGTGTCACCCGCGAAGCTCCAGCGGTCGAGCCTGCCATCCGCACCCGAGACGCACGCAATCTCGTCGGCGTTCGGGGAAATGTCAAAGGAAATCGCACCCGTGAGGCCCGTGCGGCTGCGGACGGCCCCCGTGACCGTGTCCACGAGGACCAGCTCGCTGCCGGTCGACCCGATAATATAGCGCCGATCGCGTGAAATACGGATTCGTGACAGATAAGGCACCGAGGGGAGGTCCAGAGTCTGCCGTCCCGTCTCGATGTCCCAATAGTCGATCCGGCCCGAAAGCTGGTACGTCATGATGGTTTTTTCCGACCGCGACATTTCCGCGAATCCCACCATGCCGAATCCTTCAGGGTGAAAGGGCACCGCTGAGCCGTCCTCCGCGCGCAGTATTTTGAGACTTTGCCAGGAAGATTCGGCGTATTCGATGAAGCTCCCCATGGCCGAAAATCGAAGAAAAAGGGGCTCCTCCTTGAGGGGGACACGGTAGAGCTGACGCTCCTCTTCCCAGTCCCATACAGAGACGTAATACGAACCCGTGCCGTCGGTGACGACAACGGCCACCTGCGGCAGCGACGGGCTGACGGCGATCAGCTCCGCGCCCAGCTGCGTCACCTGGAGCTTTCGCTCGAGGGAGCCGGCCGCTGCGTCCCATATCCGCACTGTCCCGTCATCTCCCGCGCTGAAAAACAGGCCACGCCTGTCGTCGTACTCGAGACCCCGCACCGCTCCCGTGTGCCCGGTATTCACGATGCTGCGCACGTCGCCTTCGGCAGCTCCAGCGGCAAACCCTCGGCACGCCGTGCCCAGCGCGCCGCAGAGCCCCAGGAGCAGGACGAAGCGGAGTTTCATCCCAACCCTCCGGCGGCCTTTCGCAGAGATACCCAGGGCGGCTCGCAGAAGTCGCGAAAAGGCTCTTCCCGGACACGGCTTTCCACGTCCGAGGCGATCTTCTGATAGAACTGCTCCGCGAGCCTGGCCACCCCGACCTCCCCCGCCTTGATGCCGAGTATATGGAAAAGGTGCTTGTCCCCCTCCACGCCCCGGTAGGCAAGCGTGACATCCTTGTCATGCTCCTGGTCGCCGCCCGCGGCAGCTCCCGTCAAGAGGTAGTACTTCATGATCTCGATTACCCTGTCATCAAGCCCGCGCGTGCAGATAAGCACCTTCTCCGCGAGCTCGGGGAAGCCGACCACGATCCGGCCGGGCTTGCCGACATCGTACTCGAGTCTGCCCCGAACGAAAGCGGCGCGGTCAGCCTCGGGGATCAGAAAGATCTCCCCGACTTTCATGACGCCGGTGAGGCGAAAGGGGAACTCGGGAGTCAGGCGCTTGCCGCATGAAGGGCAGCTCACCGCCATGAAATCACCGCTCTGAATGAGCTCCTGCACCCCGGGATCCGCCGCGAGGTCCGCAGACTCCGGTATCTGCGCGTCGAATGAGTTTTCGCAGAAGCAGGCAATGTGCCGTGAATGGTATGTCATGGCTAGCGCCCCATGAAGAAGAGTACGTCACTGAAGGTGACCATCAGGCTGAGAATGATGAGAATCGAGAACCCGATGAGCTGGAGCCGCCAGATCAGGCGCGATCGTACCGCCTTGCCCCGCACGATCTCCACGATGAACAGCACGATCTGTCCGCCGTCCATGGCGGGTATGGGGAGGAGGTTCATGAGAAAGAGCACCACGCTGAGGAAGGCAAGAAAGCGAAAGAAGGACACTACCCCGGCCCCGAATCCGAGCTGGAATCCACTGGTGGCCGCTGACCCGATATAGTAGGTGATCCGCAGAGGGCCCGCGACTGCGTTCCTCAGCTTGATTCCCTGGAAAAGGAGCCCGATTCCCTTGACCGTGAGGGTCACCGTGGTCCACGTCTCTTGTACGCTCTTGCCCAGCGCTCCGCCAAGACCCAGGCGCGGAGAGCGAAAGACAAGGGACGCAAATCCCAGCCCGAGCCGGGGGACGCCCTTCTCGTCGTACATGAGAATAAGGGGAACAGTTGTCTGCTGCCCCGCGCGCTCGTAGGTGAGATTCACCTTCTCCGGTTTCGACGCGAGCTCCTGGTAGAAGTCCATGCTGTTGCGGATCGGCCGCGCATTGGCGAGCAGAAGCTTGTCCCCTTTGTGCAGACCTGCAATGGCCGCCGCGCCTCCCGGCTCGACCGTGTCCAGGACCGGGTCAACCCAGGCGTATACCCCGATCCTTCCCGCTCCGGTGTTCTTGTCCAGCTCCGGTGTGATCGGCAGAACGAGAGTTTGCGCGGTCCCCTCAGAGGCCCGTTGGATCGTAAAGAGGAATTTGCGGCCGGGGGCAACGGCGACGGTCTCGAGGATATCCTGAAATTTCTCCACGGGCGCGCCGTCGATCGCCATGACGCGGTCTCCCGTTTTCAGCCCGGCGACAGCGGCAGGCGGACGCTGAGCGAGCGCGTCCAGGGTATAGTCGGTAGCGAGCACCACCCTGTTATCAGGGGAATGCACGGCAAAGCCGACCCACCAGAGGATCGCAAAGATGAGCAGGGCGAAGACGAGGTTGAACAAGGGTCCAAAGGCTGCGATCACGATCCTCCGCCACGGTGCTGCCGCGAGGAAGGAGCCTTTCTCCAACGCAGGTTCGACCTCAGGCACCGCTTCGACGGCGGGGGTCGTGTCGGCGCGTCCGCCGGCGATTCCCGGCACGAGCTCCCCTTTCATCTTGCAGTACCCGCCGACAGGGAACCAGGAAATCTGGTATGAAGTCCCGCCGCGCGTGAATCCCGCCAACCGGGGTCCCCAGCCGAGGGAAAACACCTCCACGCCCACCCCGTTCATCTTTGCCGCGACAAAATGTCCCAGCTCGTGGATGAACACCATGAGGCCGAGGCCGACAATTCCAAGGAATATCGTAAGAATCATTCAGAATCCCTTCATTCAAGGTAACACGGCGGGCACCTGCGCCCTACCGGCCGACCAGGGCTACCCGCCCACCAGGGTGAAAAAATAGTAGAAAAGGGGCGCGGTAAGGATCATCGAATCGACTGAATCCAGTATGCCGCCGCGCGCGGGGATGACGATCCCTGAATCCTTCACCCCCGCCGACCTCTTCAAACCGCTCTCCAGCAGGTCTCCAAGAATCACGGTCACTCCGGTCGATAGACCAAGTACGATATCCAGAGGGAGACCGAAACGCGGAAAGCCCGGCGTCACCAGGAAAAACAGACCGACTACGACCAGAGAGCCGAAGAAGCCGCCTGCGAACCCTACCACGCTCTTCTGTGGGCTTACAGGAAGATTGAGCCGGGTGGACGCCCCCCAAAGGCTGCCCGCGAAGTACGCGGCCATGTCGTTTCCAAACACAAGGCAGAGAAAAAAAACTATGGAAAGTGAGGGTTCCGGCAGGCTGGACAACCGCACGACCCACGAGAGAAAGAATCCGGGATAGAAGAACGTGAAAAATGAGGAAGAGGCGTACGCGAGAACTTGCGTCAGGTCCTTGTCTTTGCGGAAAAGGACGGCGCGAACGAGGATGACGCCCAGGGCTGCCGGGATCCAGAGGCCCAGCCATCCAACAGGGAGCACACCCGCCACTTCCAGATATACCCCTGCGGGCAGGCTCGCGCCCAGGATTGGAGCAAGGGTGTGGGACGTCGGAATTCTTCGAGCGCGAAACAAGGCCGCCATTTCCAGCCCACCCAGCAGGCTGACGCCCACCACCACAATGTTGACCGCCAGGTGGTGCACATGAGGCAGAAGGAGGATGACGACGCCGAGAACCGGGAATGCAATGCCGACCAGAAGCATGCGGGATCGGAAGCTTTTCCAGTTCACAACGCAACTCCGAATGTGCGCGATCTTCGCTTGTATTCCGCCAGGGCTTCCTTGAGATCCTCTCCGGTCCAGTCAGGCCACGGCTTGGGGCTGAAGTACAGCTCCGCATAGGCCGACTCCCAGAGCAGGAAATTGGAGAGCCGCCGCTCATTCGCGCTCCTTATGATGAGGTCGGGGTCCGGCAGCTCTGGATGATCCAGGTACGCGCGAAAGGACTCCTCGGTGAGAGGCTGCCGCGACCCTCCGGCAAGAATCTTGTTGAAGGCGCGGATGATTTCGTTCCTCCCTCCGTAATTGATGGAAAGGTTCACCGTGAGACCGGTGAATTGCGCGGTATCCCTCATCACCTCCCGGATCTCCAGGGCGATGTCCGGCGGCAGACGTTCCATGTCCCCGCTATGAACGATCCGTATGCCGTTCTGCCGGTAGAAATCATACTCCTTCCGCAAGTAAGAGCGCACGAGAAACATGAGGTAGGACACCTCCTCCTCGGCGCGGCTCCAGTTCTCAGTGGAGAAAATGTAGAGGCTGAGATAGGCAAGCCCCGCATCGACAGCCGCCGCCACCACGCGCTTGGCGGCCTTGGCGCCCTCCAGGTGACCCTCGGTGCGCGGCTTCCCACGCGCCTTGGCCCACCTGCCGTTGCCGTCCATGATAATGCCCACGTGCGTGGGAAGCTCGGGGTGATCGTGCGGCGCTCTGCCTCGAGCAGGCGGCGCGGTCTTTTGGGGCCGAGAATCCGCGGAATACCGCGATGCACCAAAATCCGCGGAGTACCGCTGTGCGGGATCCGGCGAGGCGCTCACACTTCCAGGATTTCCTTTTCCTTCGCCTCGAGGAGCTTGTTTATCTCCTCGATGTGCTTGTCGGTGAGTTTCTGGATCTCGTCGGTCGCCTTCTTGGCCTCGTCCTCGCTCATCTCGGAGTCGGACTTGGCCTTCTTGATTTCCTCGTTCGCCTCACGACGCACGTTGCGCACCGACACGCGTGACTGCTCCGCGGTGGTCTTCGTGAGCTTGACCAGCTCTTTGCGCCGGTCCTCCGTGAGGGGCGGGATGTTGATCCGGATGACCTTGCCGTCGTTGTTCGGGTTGACTGAAAGCTCCGATTTCTGGATGGCCTTTTCGATCTCCGCCAGCACAGATCTGTCCCAGGGCTGGATGATGACCAGCCGCGCTTCGGGGATCGAGATGGTGGCCACCTGGTTCAAAGGGACCTTGTTTCCGTAGTACTCGACCCGAATCTTCTCGAACAGGGACTGCGACGCCCGGCTCCCGCGCAGTGTCTTGAACTCATCGAGCAGGGACTGGATGCTTTTCTTCATCCGTTCCTCCGCCTGGCTCCTGATCTTGTCCCGCGTCATACGAGAACCTCCTTCAGGATTGGTTCGGGCTGCCGTTTCAAGCGCGCTCCCGCGCGCTTCCCGCTGAGGAGCTTATTCGGCCCCCAGTTTCATGTATGTATAGTCGACGATGTCGATCTTCGCGCCGGCCTCTTTCGACAAGTCCTCCAGAACCTTGGACATCTTGCGCTTGTCGTCCTTCACGAATGGCTGCTCGAGCAGGCAGATCTCCGAGAGCATCTTGTTCACCTTGCCCTTGATTATTCCCTGCAGAACGTTTGGCGGCTTGCCAAGGTTCTCCGCCTGCTTGGCGAAAATCTCTTCCTGCTCCTTGAGGAACGCCGGGCTCACTTTGTCCCGGGAGAGGAACAAGGGGGCGAACGCCGCGGCATGCAGGGCGCAGTCGAACAGTATCTCCTTGACCCGCGGGGAGTCCTTCACCTTGGGGTCTCCCAGCGAGAAGCGGAGCATGACGCCGATCCGGTTGTCGTGGATATATTCCACCAGGACCTCGTTGGCCGCGACGGGCATGGTCACAATGCGGCGAAGCTGCATGTTCTCCTTGATTTTCCCGATGGTCTCCTTGACCATGACCTGCAGCTCCTCCGTGGGAGCGGTGAGTTTCTGCGCCACCACCTTGTTCAGGATGGCTTCACCGAGCTCGAGGAACATGCCGTTGCGTGCCACAAAGTCCGTCTCACAGGTAAGCTCGAGCAGGATGCCCTTGTCGGGAAGGAGCCGCGAAAAGATCTTGCCGCTGTTGGTGACCCGGTCGCTCTTCTTCACTGCGGCAGCCAGGCCCTGCTCCTTGAGCAGGCGTTCCGCCTTGTCGAAATCCCCCTCTGACTTGAGGAGGGCGTTCTTGCAGTCCATCATTCCCGCTCCGGTTTTTTCCCGGAGCCTCTTCACCTCTGTGGCTTTTATCTCCATGCCTCTTCCCTCTTATTCCTTGTAGAGCTTTTCTTCGTCGATCTCGGGCTCTTCGGGGGAAGGGGTCTCTTCCTTCTTCACAGCCTCGTCCGGATTGTAGTTGGAGTAGTCCTTGTCGGTGAAGCCGGTGGCGGCCTCCTCCGTTGCGGCGGTGCCCAGCGCGGCTGCCACGGCGACCTTTTCCACCTCTTCCTGGTCGTACTTGGACTGCGCGGCGAACTCGCCCTTGTCGATTGCCTCGGCGAACTCCTCTTCTCCCTTCTCCTCCTGGAGCGTCTCCACGACTTCCAGGCCCACTTCGTTCTCCGCTTCGATCACCGCATTTGCGATAATTTGTGCGAAGAGGTTGATGGCGCGGATGGCGTCATCGTTTCCGGGGATGGGGAAGGTGATGCCTTCCGGGTTGCAGTTTGTATCCACAACCGCGACAATGGGAACATTGACCTTGCGGGCCTCGGTGACGGCGATGGACTCCTTGCGGGTGTCGATGATGAAGACGATCCCGGGCAGCTCCTTCATTTCCTTGATGCCGCCGAGGTTCTTCTCCAGCTTTGTCCGCTCCTTCATCAACCGGGCGATTTCCTTCTTCGTCAGGTTCTCGAAGGTGCCGTCAATCTCCATCTTCTCCAGCTTCTTCAGCCGCAGAAGCGACTTCTTGATGGTGGAAAAATTGGTCAGCATGCCGCCCAGCCAGCGGTTGTTCACGTGGAACATGCCGCAGCGCTTGGCCTCACGCTCCACGGTCTGCTGGGCCTGCTTCTTTGTTCCGACAAAAAGCACGGACTTGCCCGCCAGGACGGTCTTCCTGACCGCCTCATAGGCATCCTTGATGGCCACGATCGTTTTCTGAAGATCGATGATGTGGATCCCGTTGCGCTCCGCGAAGATGTACTTTTTCATCCGCGGATCCCACCTCTTGGTCTGGTGTCCGAAATGGACCCCTGACTCGAGCAGGTTTTTCATGGTCACGACAGCCAAAATAGTCCTCCTTCCCCATTACCCCACGGCTTATACACCCGCCCAAAACGGGAGGGTGAGATTGAAACAGAAAGGGTCAAAACTGGTATTCGTTCCTGACCAAGATGCCATAAAAAGCCTCTAGTGGCAAGCCTACGACGTTGCTGTAGGAGCCGCGGATCCACTCGACGAAGAATGCTCCGCGCTCCTGGATCCGGTACCCCCCCGCGGCGCCTGTCCATTCTCCGGAGTCGAGGTAGAAATGGAGCTCCCACTCGGCCATCTGCCGGAACTTCACCTCCGTGCAGACGACTTCCTCCTCGATCGGTTTTCCCCGTTCCACCAGGAGTGCGATGCCGGAATAGACATTGTGCACCCTGCCGGAAAGCAGGCGCAGCATGCTTTCCGCCTCCGCGGGCCCTGCCGGTTTTCCCAGAACCTTGCCGTCCACCTCCACCACCGTATCCAGACCGAGGACCCAACGAGGTGACTCCGTCTTGAAAAGGGTGAGGATTGCCTCGACCTTGGCGCGGGCGAGGCTCGCTACCAGCTCCGGGACCGAGTCGAATGTTGAATGGTCTTCCACGATGCCCGGGGGGATGACCTTGGTCGGCAGCTTGACCTTTGCGAGAAGCTCCCGCCTGCGCGGCGACCCTGAGGCAAGGATTATCGTTTCCATGTCCTGCTCACATTTCCCCCATCACTTCGAGTATAAATTTTTTCACGTCCTTATTGTCAGCCGGAATCGCCGGCAGTTCGTTCGCAAGCGCAGCAGAGCGTGGGCTCCAGAGGCCCAGCATGGCCTGGATCCAGGGCGTGGGAGAAAGCGGGGAAAGATGATGTCCGCCGCGGCGTCCGCTGTCCAGCACCGACCTGCCTCGCCCCGGAGGATTGCCAGTGAAATACCCGTCTCCGAGCGGGAAGAGGAAGGCGACGTAAGGGTCATCGCTGCTTCCTTCCTGCATGCCGATGTCGATGCCGAACTCATGGTGAGCGCGTTCCAGCGCACGACGAAGCGGGGCCAGGATCGCCGCGCGATCCGCGTTGCGTCCGGCAACGACCTGCCCGCAATCCGACGGGTGATAGAAGGCCGCAGACCGTGTCAGGTCGTACGCATCCCCGGATCGCTTCACAATTCCTTCAGCGGCGAGCAGCTCGTTGAGGTGGAGGAGCTTTCGACTCGAAGCCGCTCCGTGATCCGATGAAACCACAACCAGCGTGTCCTGACCTGCTGCGTGCATGACGCGCTCGAGGAGCTGGTCCACGAGCGCCACGGAGGCGCAGTAGAGCTCAGAGACGCGGCCATCCGGCCATTCGGTCTCCAGCAGGTCGAAATATGCGTGATTAAGCTCATCGATGAGCGGGAAGTAGCCTACGACGAGTCGGGAGCGCTCATTCGTAATTGCCGCGCTCATGAGCTCGGCTTTCTGAGCCATGCAAAGCGCGCTGGGCATCATCTCAGCGGCAACCGGCAGCAAGGCGTCGGCTGGGCGACGTTCGTTCCACCTGCGGACCATACGAAACACATTCGTATCGAGGAATCCATCCGCTGCGACAGTTCCCGGTATCGAGCCTCTGCATACCGCCTTGATAAGCGGGTGGATGATGAGGACTGATCGGTCCAGCAGGTGAACGAACGCTCTCAATCCCTGCGTGAGCTGAACTACCTTCCCCTCCCCTTCGGCCAGCCGGCCTCGCACACGACTCCCCTTGAGGATCACAACTCCATCAGCGGAAGGCGCAAGCGTAAGCGCAATTCCGCGGTAATGGATTCCGCGGCCTCGCCGATCGAGTCGGAACACAGCAGGCTTCTGCCAGAGCCTGTAGCCGTCATAGCCGAACTGGAGATGAGATCCGCGGAGCGACCAGACCGGATCGTTCCTGTACGCGACATTCATCAGCGCATACCCCTGGCCGCGCTTTTCAAGCACGTCCCAGAGGGTGCTCACGTGCCGAGGCTTTGCATGGAACCCGCTCACCGAGGCTTCACGCCTTTTCGGATCGGGCATGTAGTATCCCCACACACCGCTCTGCGCGGGCTCTTCACCGGTGAACAGCGTCAACAAGGCCGGCGGTGTCTGGCAGACAGGGGACGCAGGCCGGGCAGGCCCGAGATGTCCCTGGCCCTGAATCCGGGACAGCGCGGGGAATCTTCCGGTCGAAATGCAGCGCCGCGCGAGCTCATACCCCATGCCGTCGAGCACGACCCAGAACACGCGCTGAAACGCTTTGGTTGACAAATGAATACCTTCCGAGTATCGTTGAATCCACGAGTGCGGGACGAGGATCGCACGTTCCGTGTTTTTGGGCAATTAGCTCAGTTGGATAGAGCGATGGCCTCCGGAGCCATAGGCCGCGCGTTCGAATCGCGCATTGCCCATCACTTAATTCGTTACTTCATAAGAAAATTGTCCCAAGGCCGTCGGGCATAGTTGACCGAGGGTGTATAGTCTAAGAAACTATGCTCTTCGTCAGCCCGTCTTGTTTGTGTCGGACATCTTAAGAGCTAAGGGTGTGTGACAAATTAAACTTGACAGATTTGCTTCTTCTGCTCTACAATGCATGAGTGGAAGAGCGTGAGAGGATATTGCGAACAAAGATGAAGGAAGTCCTCCCATTCTTGAATGAG
>Ga0187850_10000049_pt1 | contig 146550 bp, 124 predicted proteins | sample June2016WEW_4_15_FD_132436 | JGI IMG/M metagenome (GOLD analysis project Ga0187850, IMG submission 132436) | Peatland microbial communities from SPRUCE experiment site at the Marcell Experimental Forest, Minnesota, USA - June2016WEW_4_150 | ecosystem: Environmental > Terrestrial > Soil >...
CGCGCACAGGGTGGCTCTTTTCAGCATGCACAGAAGATAGTGCTTCGCGTCAGAAAATTCTATAGGGGACGAGCTCTCGCACCAGCAGCTTCACCTTTGCGCTGGTGGAATACGCACCCGAACGCACGAGTGTGATCGGGTCATCCCACAGGACGACTTCTCCGTCGATCTGCCGGGGCTTGTTGATGTAGCGGCTGTCGAGGCTGCGCCGGATGGCGTCCCGGACGGCGTCCTTCAGTGATGCCATCCTGGCCGACGCTCCCTCACTGACCTTCGCCTGCCCACGGCCGCTGGAGAGGGCGACGGTGTTGCTCTCCCATGCAAGGCGTCTCTGTGATTCGTCGTCATTCAGCGCGTATGACATCCGTGCCCACAGCTTCGCTTCCACGATCTCCGTCTCCCGGACCTCCAGCCGCGCGCTGCCCCAGGGGATCTCCGCGACAGGTGTGAGGACGAAGCTCTCCTTGACCTGCCGCGACAGGTCCCCGGGGATATAGGTGAAGGTCCACCCGTAGATCATGGCGGAAAAAAGCACCCGGCCCTGTTCGAGCAGCTCCTGCTCCGCGGCCTTCATTGGCTTCTGGGGCTGGTCCGGCTCCAGGCGCCCGAGCGGCTGGAGCTCGATCCATTGACGGATGAAAAGCCGGTCAGCGGACTGGGCGCGGGCGGCTGTACCGACGAGAAGGAGGAAAAGGAGTGATGCAAGAAGTATGCGCATCCCGCTTCTATGAGTATCGGGAGCTATCTCCTGTGAAAAAAGAGGGCGATGGGATTCATGCCGTAACGTACGACCAGGAACAGCCAGCCGAAAGCAAGCCCGGCAAGGTGGGTCAGGTGGGCGACTCCGGACTGAAGGTTCGTGAATTGTAAGACAATTTCGATGCCCGCGTACGCCAGCACTGCAATCGGCGCGCGGATCGGGAGGATGCCGAAGATGAAGATTCGCGCATCGGGAAAGAACGCGGCGAAGGCGAGGAGGAGGGCGAAGATCGCGCCGGAAGCGCCCACGACCGGAATCATTCCCTGACCAGTGGCGCTGTTGATGAAGACGGTCGCGATCCCGGCGCCGATGCCGCACACGAAGTAGTACAGAAGGAAATCCGTGCTCCCCATCCTCTGCTCGAGCTGGATCCCGAAGAGAAAAAGGGCGAGCATATTGAAGAAAATGTGGCCCCATCCTCCGTGCACGAACATGTACGTGACGACCTGCCACCATCCGCCTTCCTGGAGCACGTACGCGGGGAACAGCCACAGGTAATGCAGCAATCCCCGCCGGTCTATGAACCCGAGGAGGAAGACGAGCACGTTCACCACGATGAGGATGATCGTCGCGTTGAAGTAACGGTAACGCACCTGGCGGCGCAGAAAGCTTGCCATGGCATCAAGTTACGCCGCGTCAGGTGGGGCGTCAAGGCTTGCCTCCTCCTCTTCCCTCTGCTACCTTCAGCGCACGATGAAGGGGAAGGCTGACTACTACTGGCGGAAATCCAAGGAGGAAGGATACCCCGCCCGGTCCGTGTTCAAGCTGCAGGAAATCCAGCAGAAATACGGGCCGCTCCGGCCGGGGAACCGGGTCCTGGACCTTGGAGCGTCACCGGGGAGCTGGAGCCTGTTCATCCTCGACCTGCTGGCGGGCGCGGGACGCGTCATCGGCGTGGACCTGAACCCGCCGGACGGCAAGCTGCTCTCGCGGAAGAACTTCCGTTTCTTTCACGGAGATTTCACAACGGAGGGGCTCGTCACGCAGATCGCGGAGGAGGGGCCCTTCGACGTGGTCGTTTCCGACGCCGCCCCGTCCACCACAGGAAACAGGACGCTGGACACGGCGCGCTCCACGGAGATCGCCCGAAACGTCCTTGCCATCTGCGAGAAGTGCCTGGCGCCGGGCGGGAACTGCGTGCTCAAGATTTTTCAGGGCGGGGAGGAGAAGGAGATTCTGGATCGCATGCGCGCGCGCTTTGACGCCGCGCGCGCCTTCAAGCCCAAGGCAAGCCGGTCGGATTCCATGGAAACCTATTTCCTCGGCCTCGGGTTCACAGGACAACCCGGGCCCGGCTGAACTTCGCGAGCTTTTGCTCGTCCACCTCGAAGCCCATGCCGCTGCCTCGCACGATCTCCGCCCTCCCGCCGGGGCCGAACCCGAAGCTCCGCGTCGTGACGTTCCCTGCCAGGAGCACATCGTCGTACCCCCCTTCCAGGTAGACGGCACGGGGAAGAAGGGCTGCGGCCATCCGGCCCAGGGCGGACAGGATCCCCGTCTCCCCCACCATGCAGCCAAGCTGATAGGTGAGGCCGCTCGCCTCAGTTTCACGGGCAAGGGACAGGACCCGGTGCAGGCCACCATTCTTGGAGAGCCGCAGATTGAGCATCCGGCAGAGCCCGGACGCGGCGATCGAGCGCACATCGGCGGCATCAAGGATTCCCTCATCCGCCATGAGCGCAAACCCCCGTTCCCTCATGCGCGCGGATGCCGCGGTGTTTTGCCCCGAGGAGACGGGAAACGGCTGCTCGATGATGCGCACGCCATGACGACCGCAGATGTCCATCTGTGCATCGACATCCTCCGCGGCCCAGGCGCCATTGGCATCCACGCGCAGATCGCACGCATTGCCCAGCTTTTCCCTGCAGAGCGCGAGGATCGCCTCCGTGTATGCCTTGTCCCCGCCCACCTTCACCTTGACGTTTTCGAGACGCATGCCTGCGCATATGTCGAGGTATGTGCGCGCATGAGCGAAGGGGAGGATGGGAAGGACGCCGCCATAGACCAGGGTAGTTCTCAGCGGCGTCATGCCGAGGAACCTGTACGCGTCCACACCGGCTTCGGAAACGGCGAGCCCGAGCAGCGCCGTTTCCACCGTGCAGAGCAGGGGGAGCGAACGTGAGTCGCATTCCAGGCTGTTCAGGCAGGCCACTGCATCCTGCCAGGAAAGCTCTCTTTCACGCAAAGGCGCAAGAAGGGACGTGGTGATCCTCACCGCCTCGCGCTGGAAGTCCTCCCCGCTCCCCAGCGAACCCGATACGTATTCCCTGACCACCCCTTCCCCGTAACCGGTCCGCCCTCCACCCGACAGCCTCAGAACAAGCGAATCCGAGAAGGTTCTGGCCGCGCGCGCGCCATGAGTAATGCTCAATCGGAATGGTATTTCCAGGAAATGCAGCTCCGCGGCTTCCACTCTCATGACCGGCGCTCCTTGCTTGTCGGCCATGCTAACCGCCCCGATACCCAAAAACAAGTCAGCCCTTCCTTCTCCAGGCCATCTACGCCCGACAAGTATATGACTACGATACAATCATCTCAATATAATCGATTGCTTGCGTTCGCTATCATTTCCCACTTTCTATGTTACAATCACATGAGGGGCCCGCTACCCCACACGGTAAACCTGAAGGAAATCACGTGCCGCAGGAAGGCAATAATGTAAGCTGCCTGAACAGTCGGGCAATCATCGAATACATCAGGAGAAAAAGCCCTGAGCGGCTTCAGGATCTGTTCACCGGCCTGCCGGCGCCGTGGTCAGGCATGACCGGGCTCGATGCGTATCTGTCCGACGAGAACAACTGGATTCCCAGCGGGCTCATCGTGACGCTGTTCGAACGGGCGCGCGTAATCACCGGCGACCCCGACGTGGCGTTCGACATCGGCTACGAGTCCATTCTGAACAGGGAGTTCAGCTACTGGCAGAAGATATTCCTCAAGATCTTCGGTTCGCCACGCAGCGTCCTGCGGCGAATGAACCAGCTCCACACAAAGCTCAACAGCACGAAAATCGTCGAGCTCACCTACGAAGCCCCGGGCTGCGCCGTGATCCGCTGGCACTGGCGGGAGGGAGTTGTCTCCTCGAAGGACATCTGCTCGTACAACAAGGGCATCCATTGCGCGATTCCGACCTTCTGGGGCCAGCCCCCCGCACGCGTGGAAGAAAGCTCGTGCAGGTTCGAGGGACAAGCCTACTGCGAGGTCACTTTCACCTGGAGCGTCTCCTGGTGGGGATTCGGGAGCCTCCTGTCCAGGCTTCTCACGCGCAAGTCCACGCTCTACAACGCGCTGCAGGAGATCGATCGGGACAAGACCCTGCTCAAGCAGAAATTCGACGAGCTTGCGCAGGTGAATCTCGAGCTCAGCCAGAAAGTGACGATGCTCAAGGCCATCAACAACGCCACGCGCGCCATCGTCTCCGTGGCGGACACGCAGAAGATTCTGGCGCAGACCATGACCCCGATCGTGGAAGTGTTCGGCTTCGATCGCGCCCTGATCATGCTGGTGGACGAGAAAGGGGAGAACCTCGAGTACCGATACGGAGTAGGCGAGTCCCCGACGGCCATGGAGAAGCTGAACTCCTACCGCATCCCGCTCAGCCGGGACCAGAACCTCATGATCCGTGTGCTGAAGAGGAAACGACCCGTTCTGATCCGGGACGTGAAATCCTCGGGCTTGAATCCCACCAACAGGATACTCGCCGATTTCCGGCCCAGCTCCTTCATCATCTGTCCCTTGATCGCCGAGAACGAAACGATCGGCATCCTGGGGGCCGACAGGAGGGGAGACGGGAACAAGCTGACCCCGAGCGATGCCGAGCTTCTCTCGATCTTCGCCAACAATATTGCCGTGGCTTTCATGCGGGCAAGGCTGGACGAGGAGGTAAAATCGAGCTACGTGAGCTCCGTGCGCGCCCTGGTAAAAGCAATCGAGGAAAAGGACATGTACACGCGGGGCCACTCGGTGCGCGTGGCGTGGATGGTGGTCGAGATTGCAAAAGCTCTCGGATTGCCGGAATCGGAAATCGAGTACCTGAGCTTTGGCAGCATCCTGCACGACGTGGGCAAGATCGGAATCCCGGAATCCATCGTGAAGAGTCCCAAGCTGCTCAGTGAAGCCGAGTTCAGGATCATCAAGAAGCATCCGCTGAAGGGCGTGGAGATCCTGCAACCCATCGCGTTCATCAAGAACCACATGCACCTCATCCGCAACCACCATGAGCGATGGGACGGCAAGGGCTACCCGGACGGGCTGGCCGGGAATGAGATCCCGCTCGGGGCGCAGATCGTGGCCGTCGCAGATGCGTACGACGCCATGACCTCCTCCCGACCCTACAGAAAGAGGATACCCCCGAAGGAAGCTGCGCGCGAAATTCAGAACAATACAGGGACTCAATTCTCCAGCCAGGTATCAGAAGCGTTCCTGAAGGTCTTCGAAGAGATTGTCCTTTCCCAGAATCTGGCCAATCTCCCAAAAAAGCTAAATTAATAAAATATAGCTTGCATCTCCATTCCATGTGTGATCGAATTCCGGTCAGACAATGCGCAAGCTCGCGCAGTTGGATTCAGGAGGTCGGTATGAAGCTCAAGGTATCCGTGTTCTTTCAGTCTCCGATCAACGTGTTTCTGTTCAGGCACATGAGCCCGAGAATCGCGCAGCGATACCTTCATGCCATCGGATTTCTCTATTATCTGGTGAACCGGCGCGAGAAGAGGGTGATCGAGCGAAACGTGCGCGAGGTTCTTGCGTGCGAGGACGAATGCCATATGCGCAAGCTCGTGCGGGATACATTCAAAGGCATCTTCACGCACTACTTCGAGAAGATGTTCTCGGCCTATCGGGAGTATGGGAGCGTGAGGAGATACATAGAGGAGCACTTCAAAGTCCAGGGCGCCGAGCTCATCCGGGAAGCGCTGGCAAAGGGAAAGGGCTGCATCCTTGTGACGGCTCACTTCGGCGCGGTGGAGTTCATCCCCTGGCTTCTGCACCTGCTGGGCTTCCGCTCGAGCGTCATCATCGAGTGCGCCACCGCGCGGCTGGCAAGGTGCCTCCAGGAAAAAGTCTCCACCCATGACTCCGAGCTCATCTCTTCGATCTCCAGCGGCTCCATCTTTCTCCGCGCGCTCGAGTCTCTTCAGTCGAACCGCGTCCTGATGACCCAGTGCGACGAGGTGGACGCCTGGCGGAAACGGAAGAGTCATACCATCCAGCTCTTCGGCCGCGACCTCTACTTCGACAACACCATCGATGTGCTCTCCCACCGCTCGGGCGCACCGGTTGTGGCCGCGTTTCTCAAGAGGTCGGAGGGGCACCGGTACACTCTGATCCTGGAGGATGTATCGGTGCAGCGAAAACCGGAAAGCAACGCGCGGGACTGCATGGAGCTGTGGCAGAAGTACGTATCGCGCTACCCCGCGCAATGGTACCAGTGGAAGAAATGGAGCGCGATGAAGACTGCGTAGCGCGGCCGAAGGCCGCGCGAAAGGGGCCCCAGGGCGGCAGCCGTTTCGTAGAAACGGCGGGAGCCCTGGGGAGCAGGGACGAGCCGTAGGATGCGCACCGTAGACCTGCGGCCGCCTTACGGTGTATTTTCGCCTCACCCGGAGCCTTCAGATGAAGTTCCACACGCAGTACCTCACATTCACCACCCGCAAAGAGCGGGAGTACATCAACATTACCGACAAGGTCGAGGAAGCCGTGCGGGCGAGCGGCTGCCGCGAAGGAATGGTCCTCGTGTCGGCGATGCACATCACCGCGGGAGTATACGTGAATGACGCCGAGCAGGGCCTGATACAGGACATCGACGAATGGCTGGAGACCCTCGCGCCGCGCGGGCCTGACTACCGCCACCATCGCACGGGAGAGAGCAACGGCGACAGTCATTTGAAAAACCTCCTCATCGGCCACGAGGTGATTCTTCCCCTCACGGCGGGAAGGCTCGACCTCGGTCCCTGGCAGCAGGTGTACTACGCGGAGTTCGACGGCAGACGCCCCAAGCGGGTGATCATCAAGGTCATGGGAGAGTAGGGAAAGGTGAAAGTACTCAAGTTCGGCGGAAGCTCGCTGGCGAACGGAGAACGCATCAAGAGCGTCACGGACATCATCGCGCGGGCGGCGCGGGAAGCCCGTGTCGCCGTGGTTCTCTCCGCCATGAAAGGCGTCACCGACCTCCTCATCACGGCGGCACGCAAGGCGGAGGAAGGGTCGGACGACTTCAAGCTTGCCCTCGAGACGGTGCGCGCGCGGCACTTCGACGCGGTACGCTTCCTGTTCGGGGCCGCGGACCAGGCGACCGCTCTCACTCCGCTGGCAATCATGTGCAACGAGCTGGAGGAAATCCTGCACGGAGTCGAGCTGATCAAGGAATGCTCGGCCCGGACCATGGACCTCGTCATGAGCTTCGGGGAAAGACTCTCCTGCCGTCTGGCCGCCGACTACATGAATACGCGCGGCATGAACGCGGAGCTGATGGACGCGCGGGAGATCGTCGTCACCGACGACCGGTTCGGCGCGGCAGCGGTGAGCTTTGACGCAAGCTACGCGCTCATCCTGGAGCGTGTGGCAGCGGCAAAGGGGATCCCGGTGATCCCGGGGTTCATCGGGGCCACGCCGAAAGGTGTCACCACCACGCTGGGCAGGAACGGTTCGGATTACACGGCCTCGATCGTCGGGGCGGGTGTTCGGGCGGAGGTCATTGAGATCTGGACGGATGTCGATGGAGTCCTTTCGGCCGATCCCCGCATTGTGCCCGAGGCATTCGTCATCCCGGAGATCAGCTACGAGGAGGCCATGGAGCTGTCCTATTTCGGGGCAAAGGTCATCCACCCGTTCACCATGGTGCCTGCCGTCGAGAAGAACATCCCTCTCCTCATCAAGAACAGCCTCAACCCCGGCGCGCCGGGAACACGGATCGCCGCGGGGAGCGTCATACGGCGGGATCGGGAACGGCCCATCACGGGCATCGCCTCCATCGAGGGAATCTCGCTGGTCAATATCGAGGGAGGCGGCATGATGGGCATCCCCGGCTTCGCGGCCAGGGTGTTTTCGGTCCTCGCCCGGGAGGGGATCAATATCATCATGATTTCCCAGGCTTCCTCCGAGCACACCATCTGTCTGGTGTTCCGCACGGAGGAAGGGGAGCGTGCGCTCGTCTCGCTCACCCACGAGCTCGCGCCCGAGCTGGGGAGCAGGCGCATCGAACGATTCGAGCTTCTCCGCGACCTCCTGGTCGTGTCGGTGATCGGGGAAAACATGCACGGAACGCCCGGGATGGCCGGACGCCTCTTCAGCGCCCTGGGTCAGGCGGGGATCAATGTGCTCGTGATCGCGCAGGGATCCTCGGAACGAAACATCTCCTGCGTGATCGAAGAAAAAAACCACGCGCTCGCGCTGCGCACCATCCACTCGGCCTTCCTGGACGGACGGGCCCCGCGCACCCGACAGGCCTCATGAGCGCGCTCCCCGACGCAAACGTAGGCACTTCCCCCTCTGCGCGCGTCTCCGTATTCGCCCCGGCCACCGTGGCGAACGTTGCCTCAGGCTTCGACGTGCTGGGGTTCGCGCTGGAGAATCCAGGGGATGCGGTCACCCTCGCGCGCGTGCCGGGCCGCGCGGTATCCGTTGTCTCCATCAAGGGAGACGGCGGCAAGCTCCCCCGGGATCCGCTGAAGAACACGGCCGCCGTGGCCGTGAGCGCCTTCCTGGCAAAGATCGGGTTCCCCTTCGGCGTGGAGATCTCCCTTGAGAAAAGGATGCCGCTGAGCTCGGGGCTCGGCAGCTCCGCGGCAAGCGCGGTTGCCGCGGTGTTCGCTGCGAATCTCCTCGCCGGCAGCCCGCTCTCCGCGCGTGCGCTCCTGCCCTTTACCATGGAAGCTGAAAAAGCGGCATGCGGATCGGCACACGCGGACAACGTGGCGCCGTCGCTCCTGGGCGGCTTCGTGCTCATAAGAAGCTATGAACCGCTGGACATCGTGCAGCTGCCGGTGCCCGCCGGGCTCTCCTGCGCGGTGGCCCACCCGCACGCGGAGCTCCGCACCGAGGATGCGCGGCGCATTCTGAAGAAGGAGATCCGGTTGTCCGACGCCATCCGGCAGTGGGGAAATCTCGCGGCCCTGGTGGCGGCGCTTTACAGCGGCGACCTTGGTCTCCTCGGCCGATCGCTTCAGGACGTGGTGGCCGAGCCCGCACGTTCCATGCTCATACCCGGGTTCGCCTCCGTAAAGGCGGCGGCGCTGTCAGCGGGAGCGCTGGGCTGCTCCATATCAGGGTCCGGCCCCTCGGTCTTTGCCCTGTGCACAACCACCGAGGTATCTTCGCGGGCAGGGGAAGCCATGGTCGGAGCATTCAAGAAGGCAGGCCTGGCCTGCGACCTCTACATCTCCGCGGTGAACACGAAGGGACCCGTGGTGATTGACCCGCAGGGTCCCCGGGAAGAATCGGCGTCATGAGGTTTTCCAGCAGGGGGCACCCGGAGATGAGCGTGAGCTTCCGCGACGCGCTGTTCGCCGGCCTCGCTCCCGACGGCGGTTTGTATCACCCGACGGAATCCCCGGACCTCGCTTCCCTCTTTGCCCGCTTCGATGACTCCACCCCCTTTCAGGCACTTGCGGCGGCCGTGTGCGCCGCTCTTGTGACGCCGGAGCTCGACGGAGAGCGCGCGCGGAGGATCACCGACCGCGCATTCACGTTCGCTCCGGCGCTGCGGCGCCTCGACGCTCACCTCCTCCTCCTGGAGCTGTTTCATGGCCCCACGTGCGCCTTTAAAGACTTCGGCGCCCAGTTCCAGGCCGCCATCATGGAAGACTTCCTCGGCGAGGACAACCAGCGCATCCAGATCCTCGTTGCCACCTCCGGCGACACGGGAAGCGCGGTGGCGCACGCCTTTTACGGCCGGGCCCGCATCGACGTGGTGATCCTGTACCCGTCCGGCAGGGTAAGCGAGCTGCAGGAAAAGCAGCTGACGACCCTGGGGGGGAACGTGCACGCCCTGGAAGTGAAGGGAAGCTTCGACGACTGCCAGCGCCTGGTCAAGGAAGCCTTCAGGGACAAGACCCTTGGGGCGAGGCTCCACCTCACCTCGGCCAACTCCATCAACATCGGCCGGCTCCTTCCCCAGTGCATCTACTACGTGTTCGCCGCTACTCGCCGGGCGCAGATCGGCGGGGAGTCACCGACGATATGCGTTCCCAGCGGAAACTTCGGCAACCTGACCGCGGGCGTCTATGCGTGGCGGTGGGGCCTGCCCATACGAGGTTTTATCGCGGCCACCAACGTGAATGACGTCGTCCCCCTCTATCTGGCAAGCGGCAGATTCAGCCCACGCCCGTCGGCGCAAACCTTGTCCAATGCGATGGACGTGGGAAATCCGAGCAACTTCGAGAGGCTGGAGGCGCTTTTCCGAGGTGACTGGAAAGATATGGCCAATGTGATCGAGGGGCGTGCGGTGAGCGACGCGCGGACGGCGGAAACCATGCGCAGGATCTACACGGAGCACGGCCTTTTCGTCGATCCTCATACGGCGGTGGGATGCGCCGCTGCATGGGACCACCTGGCGGACCACCTGGACGAGCAGGTAATAGTCCTGTCAACCGCACACCCTGGCAAGTTCAGCGACATCGTTCTGCAGGCCACGGGAGCGACACCCCCTCTGCCGGAAAGGCTCGCTCGTTGCCTTTCTCTTCCCAAGCAGTCGCATCCTGTGGGAAAGTCTCTCCCCGAGCTCTCGGAGTTCCTTCTGAATTCCTTCGGGTGATTTGCCGGGCCTCAGCGCCTGGCCCTGGCCCTCTGTCTGCGCAGCTTTTCCACTATGAAGGGATTGCCTCTGTCGCGCTGCCACGCTTTGTAGATGCGGCACGCTTCGTAATAGCCTTCCTCGCCCGCGTATGAGGAGGAAGCGTCCGCCCTGTAGAGCTCGAGGAGCAGCGGAAAAATCGGCGAGGCAAGGATCTTGTCGGTCCGGAACGAGGGAAGCGTTTTCAGCGCCGGGGGCATCATGTGATAGCGCACGAGGAATTCGACCGACTCGATCAGTGAATCGGGAAAGCCCAGCCGCCGCAGGAAGCGCACGGCGATCCTTGCCCCGATCTCGGCGTGTCCGTCAAAACGCTTTTCCCCCGCGCCCTCCGCGTCGGGTTTCCCGCAGTCGTGCAGGAGAAGGGCGAGCGACAAGGTCAGGTCGGGATGCTTCCTGTATTCCAGGGTAGCGAGGGTATGCTCCCAGACGTTTCCTTCGGGATGAAAGTCCTTTCCATGACGGACGGTGGACATGGCGGCAAGCTCCGGCCACGCTTCCGCAACGAATCCCGCCGAGTCCAGGAGCGCAAGCCCCTTTTCCGAGCGCCGCGAGCCGAGGAGCCCCATGAGGAGGTCCCTCTGGTAGGCAGGGGGCGGCAGCTCGTCGCCCCGGTCCCATCCCAGGGATGGCCCGTCCGCGCAGTAGTGATAGCGGGAGACCAGCCGTGCGGCCTCGCACAGCGGCAGCCAGCGGGGAGAGGAGTCCGAATGGCCGGAGAGGGTGGGCGCGCGCAGGTCAGGGTAAACGTCGAGCGTGTCGATAAAAGCGTTGCGTCCAGGATCGTACAGCAGCCTCAGGACAGTGAATGGCGCGGTGGGGGGGTCGGACAGGGAATCCACGCAGCGGAATACGAGCCGGTTGCCTCCGTTCTGGACAGCGGCATCCTCCAGGGGAAGGCCGGGGAATTGCAGGTCATCGAACGCCTTGGCAAGGGAAACGATTGAGGAGTCGGTGGCGAGGTACAGGGGTCCTGACTCCCGCACCCGGAAGTACCTGTCCAGCGAAGAATAACCGCAAAGAAGGTAGGGGATGTTCTCTTCCTTCAGCCTTTCAAGCGCGTTTGTCATTTCAATCCCCTCTCACCGGGAGCCGGAAACATATGGTACTCACAACAGGGGATTTCGTCCACTCGACAACTCCGGTTTTTTGAACTACAATGGGAAGTAGATCAGGCAAGGAGACAGAGAATGACAGCGATTGTGTGTGATATCTGCAAGAAGGCCGTTCCCGCTGCCCGCAGGGATCAAAATTACTTCTCGATCCTCGACAAGGATGTCTGCGAGTCCTGCCATGACGAGCTTCGGGACGCCACCAAGGCGCAGATGCGCGCCCGGCCTCCGTACCATTTCAAGGACTACCAGGATAATCTGGCGCGCAACCTCCACAGCATGGTAGGGCGCCGGTAGGCCGGTCGGCCCCCCCCTGAACCCGCCGGGAGCCCCATCCCTTAGGCCGACCGCGGCTTTATTTCCTTGAATCCCGTGTAGGCGGCGAGTGCGTCAGGTATGTGCACGCCGCCATCCTCTCTCTGGAAGTTTTCCAGCAGCGCAATGAGTGTCCTCGAAACCGCCAGGGCGGTGCCGTTGAGGGTGTGCACGAAGGGGTTCCTGCCTCCCCCCTCCTTGTACCGAATTCCCAGGCGCCGCGCCTGGTAGTCCGTACAGTTCGAGGCGCTCGTGATCTCACCCCACTCACCCTTCTCTCCCCTGCCCGGCATCCACGCCTCTATGTCATACTTTCTGTAGGCCGCGCCCCCGAGGTCACCCGTGCAGGTGTCCACGATCCGGTAGGGTATCTCCAGCCCCTGGAAGATTTTCTCCTCGATTCCGATGAGCCGGTCCAGCATGGCTTCGGATTCCTCGGGGTGGCAATAGACGAACATTTCCACCTTCGTGAACTGGTGCACGCGGTAGAGTCCCTTGGAGAACTGGCCGGCAGCCCCTGCCTCGCGGCGGAAACAGTGTGAGAGGCCCGCGTAGCTGAGGGGGAGCTGCTCAACGGGCAGCACCCTGCCCGCGTGATAGCCGCCCAGGGTGATCTCAGCGGTGGCGATCAGGCACAGGTCCGTCCCCTCCACTGCGTAGATGTTGCTCTCGGGCCCCCGGGGATTGAACCCGTGCCCTGCCACGATCTCCTCGCGGGCCACATCAGGCGTGATCATCGGTGTGAAACCCTCCCGCATCAGCGCATCCAGCGCATAGCGCACGAGGGCGAGCTCCAGGATCACCGCATCATTCTTCAGATAGTAGAACTTCTGCCCCGCCACGCGCGCGCCGGTCTCGAAGTCGATGAGATCCAGGGACTGGCCGAGCTGCACGTGATCACGGGCCGCGAACGAAAAGGACGGCACACTGCCCCACGTGCGAAGCTGCCGGTTGCCCGTCTCCCCGACGGCAATGGGCGCATCCGGGTGGGCCATGTTGGGGATCTTGAGCGCCTCTTCAATGAGCTTCTTCTCCGTTTCCTCGTGACGCCCTTCCACTTCCGCGATGCTCTCCTTCAGCCTCTTCCCTTCCTCGATGAGGGGCGTACGCTCAGCCGGAGAAAGCTTGCCCTTCATGCGCTCCGCATTTGAGTTTCGGGAGGCGCGGAGCATTTCGAGCTCCTTCAGAAGCTGGTTTCTCTTGTCATAAAGCTCCACCACCAGGTCCGGGTCGGCGGACACGTGACGATTTCGAATGTTGTCCTTCACCGCACCCACATTGTCACGTATGAACTTCAAGTCGAGCATGCGCTACACCTCCATCTCGGCGGCTTTTCGCGCTGCAGCCTCCACGGCCTCCATCACCGCGGCGGTGAACCCGCCGCGCTCAAGTGCCCTGACCCCCTGGATGGTGGTGCCGGCGGGTGATATCACGCGGCTTCCGAGCTCGAGGGGATGCGCGCCGTCCTTCAGCAGGCTCGCCGCGCCTTCCAGCGCCGCAACGGCAACGGACAGCGCGGTCCGGTAGTCGAAGCCGGCCGCAACCCCGCCGAGGGCCATCGCGTGGACGAACGCGAACACGTAGGCGAGTCCCGACCCGGATACCCCGGTCATCGCGGACATGAGCTTCTCTTGAATCTCGAGGGACGCGCCGAGGGCCGCTGCGATGGCCAGGCAGTCTTCACGCATCTCGGGCCGCGCCGCCGGGTGGAACGACACTCCGACCAGCGACGCGCCTTTGACCGCGGCCAGGCTCGGCATGAACCGCGCCACCTGGTCCGTTGCAAGGGCATCCGCCACTGCCTGGATCTTCCTGCCTGCGAGGATGGAGATCACTCTCCTGCCGCGCGATGTCTCCTTCACCTCCGCCGCCAGCGCGGAGAAGTCCTGCGGCTTCACGCAGAGAATTGTGATGTCGCTGCCCTGCAGCACCTCGGCGGCGGTGTGCGCAACCGTGAGTTTCTGTATGCGCGCCGCGGCCTCGATCCTCTCTCTGCTCACGTCCTGAACAAGGAGCTCGACACGGGGCAGCTTCCGAGACAGGCCCAGCGCGAAAGCTTCTCCCATGGTCCCAAAGCCGACTATCCCGATCCGTTTCATGGAGGGCAGTGTAGCAGTCGGCCACCACGCTGTAAAGAAAGGCGGGGCGTGCCGATGCTGTAGCGAGGGAGAAAAATGAAGATCGGCGTGCTTTCAGATAGTCACGACAACCTGCCCAATATCCGCAGGGCGGTGGAAGTCTTTTCGAAAAACGGCGTGGAGGCGCTCATTCATGGCGGGGATTTCTGTTCCCCATTCACCATTGCCGAGTTCAAGCCGCTTTTCGACAAGGGCGTCAAGATGCACGCCGTGTTCGGAAACAACGACGGAGACAGAGTGCTTCTCGTGCGCAGGGGAGGCGACTCCTGCACGTTCAGCGACGGCACCTGCATCGTGACGCTGGACGGCAGGAAAATCGTGGTCATGCACTATCCCGAGCTCGGAGAAGATCTCTTCCGGCTGGGATCCTACGACCTGGTGATTTACGGCCATAACCACCAGGTCAGGGTGGAGGGAGGGGAAAAGAAACTGCTCAATCCGGGAACCTGCTCGGGCTACCTGGCGAAATCCGCCACAGTGGCTCTCGTGGAGACCCGGACGATGGACGTGGAGATCCTGGGGCTGTGAAAAAAGCCCTTGACGAACGGGGACCCCGGCCTTATAAAGAAGGAAAAGGGTTCAAGTTGGATTTCCAGGCTGTCGATAAGGGTATGTGAAAGGAAGGTCCTATGACCGTTGAGAGAATAGGCCCGCTCGATCCAGCATCGAACGTCAACAAGACCGAGAAGCCCGCGAAGCTGAAAGCGAAGAGCGATGTCGATTCCATCAACGTCTCCGAGGAGGCACGCTCCAAGGCGGAAGTATTCAAGGCCCTCGAGGCGGCAAAAGCCGCCCCCGACGTCCGCATGGACAGGGTGGAGGAGGTCAGGCGGAAGCTCCAGGATCCTTCTTATCCGTCGCAGGAAGTCATCGAGAAAGCGGCCGACGGAATACTCAAGTCCTTCGGCATATAGACCTGCGCTTAGCGGTCGCTTCTGGCGACATTTCATTTTGGGGTCAGGCGGAGGTATCCTTCGGGATTCTCCGCTTTTTTTTACAGCCGCACGGGGGAGAGTGAGTCATGCCGGACATCCTTTTCCACATTCCGACCCGGGTTGTCTTCGGCCTGGATACCATCAACAGGATCGGGCAACTGGTCACGGACTTCGGGGAGAGGGCCTTTCTCGTTACCGAGGCGATCCTCTACGAAGGCAAGGTGATCAACAAGGTCCAGGAGATCCTCGACAAAAAGGGCGTGCCCTATATCGTGTTCGACGAGGTCGTGCCCAATGCGACCAGCAGGACCGTTGATGACGGCGTGACGCTGGCCCGGGGATCCCACGCGGATGTCGTGATCGGACTGGGCGGCGTGCGCACTCTTTCGATCGCCAAGTCAATCGCCATGACTGCTCCGTCCGAGAACGACATGGACGATTTCCTCTCCGGCGTCCAGCCCCAGAGCCTGCCGCTCGCGTACATCGAAGTGCCCACCACGTGCCGGAACCCCTTCATGTTCAGCGACGAGTACCTTGTCGTGGACGGGCGGGACCGAACCGGCAAGATCGGCCGCACGCAGAAGGGGATCACAAAGGCGGCCCTCATCGACCCCAAGGTGAGCCTGACTCTGCCGGCCAAGTATACGGCGACCACGATCATGGACACCCTGCTCGGCTGCATCGAAGGTTTCCTTTCCGCAAAAGCCAATTTCCTTTCGGATACCTACCTTCAGCGGGCCATCGAAGTCATGGGAGGGGTGATCAAGGAAGGCATTCAAAACGTGGACGACATCCGCATGCGGATGAACGCCAGCACCGCGGGATTGCTGATGGGTCTTGGGCTTTCCACGAGCAGGCTCGGTATCGGGTCCGCCCTTGCATTCGCCATCAATGCGCGCTTCATGTCGCCCAAGTCGTGGGTGTCCACCATTTTCCTGCCCTATGTCATGGAGTTCGCGCTGAACGTGCGCGGGGACCGTATTGCCCAGGTGGCGCGGCTGCTCGGGGAGGACGTGAGCGACGCTTCCTCCGTGGAAGCGCCGGTGCGTGCCATCGACGCGGTGCGCAGGGTCATCTCCTCCCTGGGCCTGCCCACGCGGCTGCGCGAGTTCGACCTTTCCCTGGACGACATGATCGAGGTGGCAGGGGCCGCGCGCAGCTTCGACATGATGAACTACCTGCCCCGCGTGGTTTCCACGGAAGACATTTACGAGCTGATCAAGTCCGCGTTCTGATCCCGATGTTTTCCCTTTCAAAGCTCCGCGAGCTTTCTCCCCGGACCCGGCTTCGAAAGATCCTCCGCATGCTCCAGGCAATCGAGGTCGACCATGCCGCGGCCGCAGACCCTGCATACATCGACGGCCTCCTTTCGCTTCTGTGCGCGCAGGCCCCCGCCGAAGTCGGCGCTCTTGCAGGCGCGCTTCGGACCCAGGCGGCACATGCCGCTGACCCGGATGCTCTTCTGCGCGGCCTCAACTCCCTTCGCCATGCCCTGCTGCGCGCGCTGAACGCGGAGCCGGCAGAATGGGACCTGGTGAGCCGGGAAAGCGGGCTGCTGGACAGAACCGGGGTGCGCGTGCTCCCCTTTTCCGTCTACCTGGAAGAGGTGCGGTCTCCCTTCAACGTCGGGTCGATATTCCGCACGGCCGAGGCGTTCGGCGCGGAGCGTATCCTTCTCTCCCCGCGCACGCCGCCGCCGACCCACCCGAGAGCGGCGAAGAGCGCGAGGGGAGCGGCCGGCGCCCTGCCTTGGGAGGTGGCCGAGCTGGATTCCTTACACGGGAAGAAGAATGTCTTTGCCCTTGAGCTGGGGGGAACCCCACTGGAGCAGTTCCGCTTTCCGTCCAGCGGAATTGTCCTGGTGGGCTCTGAGGAGCTGGGCTTGAGCCCCGAAGCTCTGGCGATTGCCGATGCGGGCGCGGGCAGAGTGACCATCCCGCTTGCCGGCGCCAAACGGTCCCTGAACGTTTCCGTGGCCTTTGGAATCCTCATGCAGGCGTGGCGCAGCGCGGTCGCTCCTGGCGACATTTAGCGCGGTCGCTCCTGGCGATATTTAGCGCGGTCGCTCCTGGCGACATTTCGATATCACGCGGAGCGCGTTGATTCGGTATTCCCAAACCGCACGCCGCGCCAGGGTTGAAAAGAGAAGAACCATCTCTCCTTGTACTGCCAGACCCTCACGCGGCGTCCCTCCGTCATGCGGGCCAGGATGGGTGCCATAGTGTCCAAGAGCGAGGGATGCGCGGTTGCCCCTGATCCAAGGAGAATGGACCGGGAAAGGAGCGCCGCCAACTCGCGATCAGGCATGTGCGCCTCCACGGTCTCCCCGGAATCTGTTCTGACGACAACGACGACCTTCAGCCGCTCCGCCTGGAGCTCCGGGCGGACACTGAGCACGACTCCTTTGGTTCCCTTCTTCATTGCGGCCTCCCCACCTACTAGAAGGGCTGAAGGAGCCGGCTGATTGCGTCCGCGGATTCTATCGCGCCGCGGTACTCCGCGGATTCTATCGCGCCGCGGTACTCCGCGGATTCTATCGCGCCGCGGTACTCCGCGGATTCTATCGCGCCGCGGTACTCCGCGGATTCTATCGCTTCAGTGCTCTCTCGATCTCGGGCCTGTTGAACCCGATGATGATTTTCCCGTGCACGTCTATCACGGGGACGCCCATCTGGCCGGATTTTCGCACCATCTCCTCTGCCTTGCGCTGGTCGGAGGCAACGTTGTATTCCGTGAATGGAACATGCGCGGCGCGGAAGAACTCCTTGGCGACCTTGCAGTATCCGCAGCTTGGTGTTGTGTAGATTGTCACGGCCATTGCATTCTCCATTTGTAACAGTGATATCAGTTACATATTGAAAATAATATATAGGTGATCTGTTGTCAAGGGGCGCCAGGTGCCTCGCCTCGGCTGACGGCGATCTGACGGAGGGGACCCGCCACAGTGGGGGTCTTCGACGAATTGAGAAGCATCGCGTCTAATTTCGGTGTTTCCCCCAAGTGGTGAGTGATGCCGTTGGAGAAATCGAGATGCAGCGAGCCCTGGCCCTTGGCGCCCCCGTGTAGGCGCGGGCCTACTGGAACTTCGAGCGCTGGTCCTCGAAGAGCTTCGCGAGCTTCTCCTGTATCTTGTTCAGCTGGTCTTCGGTCTCGATGCCGAAGTCCCTCAGCACGGGAACCTGCAGGTGCTCGAACCCGATCCGCTCCCGCTCGATGTCGAGGATGGCGTTGGCCAGGTACACGCAATACACGATGTCGCGATACGCCGCAGGTGCCTGGGTGGGCTCGTGATGGTAGCGAATAGCGGTGATCAGCTGCTCGGGAAAGTTCCACTTCTTCGCAATGAGGGCGCCCACCTCCGCGTGGTTGAGACCGACGGAGAAGTTCTCCAGCATCTGCGCGGGAATCCCCTTCTCCTTGCACACGCGCGTGATTCTCTCCAGCAGGTCGGGATGCAGAGAGGCAATGACGATTTGTCCGAGATCGTGGAGAATGCCGCCGACGTACACGTCGTCGAGCAGCTCCTTCTTCCGCTTGAAGCTCCGGGCGATATAGTAGGCATAGAATGCGCAGCGGTAGGAGTGCTGCCAGAGGTTGCGCATCTCGCTGTACTTCTCCCCGAGGACCTTCTGCGTGCCGTAGGAATACAGCAGGTTGCGCACGCCCTTGGTGCCCACCAGCTTGACCGCCTCCACGATATTGTCGACGCGCTTGGGCAGCATGAACTGGGCCGAGTTGACCAGCTTCAGAAGGTCGGCAGTCATCGAGGGATCCACGCTGATCTCGCGCGCGATGTCCGTGATCTCCGCGTTGGGATCCGCCGTGAGCCTCTGCAGGTTGATGATGTTGTCCGGGAACTGCGGGAGGGTCTCGATTTCCCTGACGAGTGTGTGTGTGAGCGTCTCGAGCTGTTCCATGTGCACTTCGGAGAACGGTATGGTGAGGGTGGCCACTGTTTCACCGTCCTCGCTATCGATGGAGAAGCATTCCTCCGTGAGCCCTATCTTTTTCATCATCAGCACGAGGATGACGATGCCGAGACCCGCGCCCTCCGAGCTGTCAAGCACGGTGGAGAAGGCCTCTTCCAGCGAAGCGAACGCCCGCGAACGCGCCAGCCGGTCGAAGACCCTGATCTGTTCCTTTTTCGTTATCTCCACGTTGTTGCGCACGCCGATGCTGAGGGAAGTGCCCTTGGTTTGAAATATCACCTTGATATACATCCCCAGCTCTTTTTGCTTCTGGAGGTAAAACGCGATATTGTCGAACGTCTCCTGTTTGAAGTTCTTCATCCCGGACTCGTAATCCCGGTCATTATGGAGATCAAGTCCCTTTTCCATGAAATACACCCGCTTGGTGTTCGCCTTCTTGGCGTTTACCGCGAGCTCACGGAGGCAGTATGAAAGCGGTTCCTTGAGCTTCTCCTGGCCAAGCTCCGCGAGAAAGCTTTCGAGGACCTTGTCCAGATAGATCTCGGTCTCATGAGGAAGCGTATAAGTCTTGAATGTCAAGGGGATGGCGTTGTGGGCTGCTCTTTTTATCTGGGCAATATCAATTTCCGTGGACATGTAGCCCCCGTGTCGGTTTTCGTTGTCGCAGAAATGGTAGTGGATCGCCAGTAGGCTGTCAAGGACGCCTGTCGTGCATACGGGATTACCCGTTCGGCGCTAACGCCGTCCCTGCACTCGGCGTCCCTCGAGGCTCCCGGCGCTTGCTCCGCAATCGCCTGCCGCCCTACGCGTCCCTGTCTAGGGGAGCGGGATTGTCGAAACGGGTGAAGGGCATATACTCTTGAGGAAGGACACAGATCGCTATGAAAAAAACAAAGGTCGCGCCCGGCATCTTCTGGGTTGAAATACCGGAGGCGGACCTCCGCATCGTATGCGGATGCCCCGCTGACACGGTCAAACACCTCGCCAAGCATGGCATGATCGTCTCCACGACCCGGGGCGGGTTCACATTCGAGACAGGACCGAATGCCATCCTCCTCTCCGACACTCCCATTCAGAAGGGAAGCTTCGCAAACCTTTCGGAGTTCCCCCTCCTGCAGATGTTCTACAAGCAGGGAATGCTGATCCCCGGCCACCCGAGCAATACCGGACGCAGGCCGCTTCTCATCGGGCTGGGCGACCAGGTGCGCGCGCAGGCGGACTACTTCTTCCGCGGCAACTATGGCCTTAGCTCCGAGGAGGAAATAATGGCGTGCGGGGTCCCTGCCGCGGCCGCGAGGGAGATGTTCCGAGTGAAAAAGTGGTTCGCATTCGGCGCCATCCGGGCCACCGCCGAGCTCGTGGAAACCCGGGCCCTGGACGCCGAAGCGGTGGAGCTCGCCCCCGGGGTTGTTCTGCACCGCAAGGGATTCAATCGCTATGCGTTCCTCTCGGGAGGCCAATCGATCCAGGTGGATCTCACACTCGGCCCCGGGGAGCAGTTCGAGCCGTCCTACAAGCTCCCGGCCCGCGGGGTCAGGCGGGAGCACTTCTCCGTCACGCACGTGGGTGAAGGGGACGGGTGGGACCCCGCGAGACCCTGCATGGGGAGCATTGTGAGCCACAATGGACTCCTCTATCTCGTGGATGCGGGCCCTCACATCACCTTCTCGCTGGACGCGCTGGGCATCGGCGCCGGAGACATCGAAGGCATTTTCCACTCCCACGCGCACGACGACCATTTCGCCGGCCTGACATCGCTGGTGCGCTCCGAACGGAGGATGAAATACTTCGCGGCGCCGTACGTGCGCGCCACCGCCCAGAAGAAGCTCGCAGCTCTCATGCGGTTCGACGAGGAGCGTTTCTCGCGCTTCTTCGAGGTGCATGACCTCGTTCCCGGCGAATGGAACTCCGTCGAAGGGATGGAGGTGAGGCCGTTGTATTCCCCGCATCCGGTGGAGACCACGGTGTTCTTTTTCCGTGCCCGCGCGGGGGCGGAGGCACGCACATACGGTCACCTGGCGGACATCCCTTCCTTCGATGTACTGGGAAAGCTGGCCGAGGGGCGCGATGGAACGGGCGCGCTCACTGAGACCGGCCGTGCAGCCTTTGCGCGGGAGGCGCTCGCGACGGTCAACCTGAAGAAAATCGACGTGGGCGGCGGGCTCATCCACGGCAATGCCCTCGATTTCGCCTCTGACGCATCAGACAAGGTCCTGCTCAGCCATGGCATCGCGTCGATACCCGACTCGCTGAAGGGAGTCGCCATGACGGCATCGTTCGGCGATACGGACGTGCTTCTCCCCGGGGGAGCAGACGACTACCTCCTCGGCATCGCGCGCACCTCCCTGGCCGCCTGCATTCCCGGGTTGACGGCCGCGGAGATCGAGCCCATGGCGCGCGGCCCCATCGTGGAGATCGCGCCCGGCGCGCCGGTGGGCGGGCCGCGTGTCGGGAAGGCTGAGGTGCATCTCATCCTCAGCGGCACGGTGGAGGAGACGGACGCTTCTTCCGGCGAGAGCCGGCGGCTCTCCACCGGAGCGCTCGTGGGCGTCCTGCCCGCGCGGCCGGAGCAGCTCGCCGCGACGACCTGCCGCGCCCTGAGCGCGGTGACCGTGCTGGGCATCCCGGCCGGGACGTACCGCGAGGTTGTCGGGCGCGCGGGAGTGGCCGAGGCGCTCAGGCGTTCGGCTGCAATACGCGGCTTCCTGTCCCTCTGCCCCCTGTTCAAGGGGATCCGCTCGGAGACGGTGTTGAATGGAATTGCGGCCGTCATGCAGGAGCGGCGCCTGGGCCCGGATCGCGGTTCTGAACCGGCGGAAAGCCCTGAGTTGTGCGTTCTTGCAGACGGGGAGATAGATCTCATGGTGGGCGCACGGCTGGTGGAGTCGATCGGCCCCGGGGGATTCTGGGGAGAGGAGCGCATTGTCAGCACCTCCCCCGTCATCTGCGAACCGCGCGCGGCAGGCAAATGCTCCTATTTCGCCATCCCCGCCGATGTTCTCTCCTCGATCCCCATGGTGCAGTGGGAGCTGCAGGAGACCTTCGAGCGACGCCTCAGAAGCTTCCGGTCGGAGTTCCGGTTCGAATGGTCCGACGCTTTCCGCGTGGGGGTGAAGGAGCTGGACGACCAGCACCGCCTGCTCTTCAGTCTCGTCAACGACTTGTCCCAGATCATCGGAAAGACGGGAAAGATCGGGGGCCACGACGAGCAGAAGAAGGAACTGCTTGCGTTTGCGCGGGTGCATTTCCAAAGCGAGGAAGCCCTCATGGAGGCCCACGACTACCCTCGTCGGGACGTACAGCGTAAAGAGCACGGCGACCTTCTTGCCCGGCTGGAGCGGTTTGCAGGGGAGGGAGAGCGGCGCGCGCGGCCACGCGCGCAGACGTCCGTGGACTACCTGAAAGACTGGCTCATCCGGCACGTCCTCCTTGAGGACCTCAAGTACCGCGATTTTTTCGAACAGAAGGGACTTCGCTGAGGGATTCGAGCACGCCTGCCATGAGGGCGTTGATCCGGTCAAATCTCTCCGTGGAAGCGAGTATCTCCTCCTCCGTCTGGATGAAGCGCCCCGGAACGAGATCGCTTCCGCAGGCGGCGATCATTGCGCGCGCAGCCATCGGAGTGGTTTCAAGGTGAAACTGGAATCCGACAACCCTCTCGCCGATGGCGAACGCCTGGTTCCGGCATGCTTCGCTCCCGGCAAACCCGAGCGCGCCCGGGGGAAGGTCGAACGTCTCCCCGTGCCAGTGGAAGACATCGGCGCGAGCCGGAAGCGCGAGACCGCCCGGCCTGGTCCGCTCGATGGGAAACCACCCGATTTCCGGCTGGGCATTGGGATACACCCTCGCTCCCAGGGCGCTCGCAATCAGCTGGGCGCCGAGACAGATTCCCAGCACGACCTTTTCCCCCGCTACCGCTTCCGCGATGAATCTTTTCTCCACGCTGAGCCACGGGCGGGTCTCCTCGTCGTTGGCGCTCATCGGGCCGCCCAGAACGACGAGCCAGTCGATATCAGTCACCCCGGGGAGCCGGGAATCCTCGAAGAACCTGGTCGACGTGACGCGGGCAGACCTGGATTCCAGCCAGCCCGCGATGCTGCCAAGGCTTTCGAAGGGCACATGTTGAAAATAGTGAACCCTCATTGCCCGCATTCCCCCGTATCGCAAAAAGTCCGGATTGCCTTCAGGAAATCCCCGCCGTATACGGCGAGCTTGCGATCCCCCACGCCCGGGCAGCGCAGGAGCCCGGCAGGGTCCGTCGGCTGGTCTTTCGCCATCGCGCGAAGCGTCTTGTCGCTGAAGACGATGTAGGGCGGGACGTCTCGGCTTTCCGCGATCCGCCTGCGCACCTGCTTGAGACAGAGAAAGAGCTCTTCCGGGGACGCGGCCGGCGGCGCGGGCATGAGCGGCGTCTCTACGGCCGGCTCCCTGACAGTTCCCGCCGAGGCAAAGAAGCTTTCCTTCCCCCGCAGCAGAAGACGGCCACGGTCCGACAGGTGGAAGCCGGCCAGGCGGCCTTCGCCGCGGAGCAGGAAATCCCCTGCTTCCAGCTCCTGGATGAGCGAGAGCCACCAGCCTTTGTCCCTGTCCCTGCCGACACCGAACGTCGGCAGGGAGTGATGGCCCCTTTCCATGATCCTGTCCGTTGCATTGCCGATGAGTATGTCGGCCAGGTGGTGGGCGCCGAAGCGTTCGCCGGTGCGCGCCGCGGCTGACAGCACCTTCATCGCCGCCGTCGTCATGTCCGCTCTCGCGCTCTGCCCGGTGCACACGTCGCAGCGGCCGCAGTTGCCGGGGTAATTCTCGCCGAAGTGCGCAAGAAGCTGGATGCGCCGACAGACCTGTCCGCCGACGTAGCGAAGGATCTCCCGCAGGCGCGTCTCGGCGCGGGCGCGTTCCTCGGGCGCTTCGATCTGCCCGATCTGCCAGCGGATCGACGCGATATCGGCCCGACCGTAGAAGAGCACGGTATCCGCCTCCTCGCCGTCGCGCGCCGCGCGGCCTGTTTCCTGGTAGTACCCCTCCACGCTGCGCGGAAGGTCGCCGTGCACCACCCATCGCACGTTTGATTTGTCGATGCCCATCCCGAAAGCGATCGTCGCCACCACGACGGTGGCCTCGTCCTTGACGAACGCCTCCTGCCGCAGGCGCCTGTCTTCGTCGTCGAGACCGGCGTGATACGCGACCGCCCGAACGCCGTGTCCGGAAAGGTACAGCGCCGTCTTCTCGACGGCCTTTCTCGTGCCGCGATAGACGATGCCGGGCTCGCCCTCGTGCTTCCGGATGAACTCCCGCACCTGGCTTTCTCCGGTCCCCTGTTTCGCGGCAACCCTGTAGAAGATTTCGGGACGGTCGAAGCTTGCCCGGACCACGAAGGGGTTTCTGAGCCCCAGAAGCCGCACCACGTCCTCCTGAACCTGGCGGGTGGCCGTGGCGGTGAAGGCGGCGATGGGAACCGCGGGAAACTCGGAGCGCAGTAGGCCGAGCGCGCGGTAGTCGGGGCGGAACTCGTGGCCCCATTCCGATATGCAATGCGCCTCGTCCACGGCGATCCCCGCGAGACCGAACCTCCTGAGCGACCCCCTGAAGTCCGGAATCGAAAGGCGCTCCGGTGAGACGTAGAGCAGCCTGATGCGACCCGCGGCCAGCTCCCGCCATGCCGACCGCGCCTCGTCCGCTGACAGGCTGCTGTTGAGGACTGCCGCCGGGATCCCATTCTCCCGGGCCGCGTCCACCTGGTCCTTCATGAGCGCGATGAGGGGGCTCACCACGATGGTGAGCCCTGCGCGCATGAGGGCGGGGAGTTGGTAGCACAGCGACTTGCCGCCGCCGGTCGGCAGGGCGGCGAAAACGTCTTTCCCTTCCAGAGTGGCGCGGATGATGGTCTCCTGGTTGGCGCGAAACGAGGAGAAGCCGAAGTAGTGCTTCAATGCCTGCGTGAGCTCGGATGCGGCCACTGTCCCCCTACTTCCCGGCACGCTCGGCAAGCTCCTGCCAGCGGGCCATCTTTCCGTCCAACAGGGCCAGCACCTCGCGGTAGCGGCTGTGACGCCGGCCCACCGCGGCGGCGTCCTGCACCGGCCTCTGAAACTCGGATTCAAGCTCACGCTGCTCCCTTTCGAGGGACGTGATCTCCTCCAGGAGTGCCTGGTATTCCTGCCGCTCCTTGTATGAAAGCCCGGATTTCTCCTGCCGGAGCGGCCTTTGCCCGGCGCGAGCTTGCGCATTTCTCTCGCCGCGGGGGGCCGCGCGGTCGGCGAGGGCCCGCTCCTCAGCGCGAGCTTGCGCATTTCTCTCAGCGCGAGCTTGCGCATTTCTCTCAGCGCGAGCTTGCGCATTCTCCTCCGCGCGCGCCTCCCGGTACTCCTCGTAGTTTCCCGTGAATCCGCGGATGCCGCCATTTCCGTCGAATAGGAACAGATAGTCGGTAAGCCTGTCCAGCATTGCCCTGTCGTGCGAGACGACCATCATGCAGCCGGAAAAATCGAGGAGATAGTTCTCCAGAAGCCTTATCGCATCGAGATCCAGGTCGTTCGTCGGCTCGTCAAGAAGGAGGAAGTTCGGGGCTGTAGCGAGCAGGCGTACGAAGTACAATCTGCGGAACTCTCCGCCTGACAGCCTTTCCAGGGGAAGAGCCTGCATCTCGCGGGGGAAAAGAAACCGCTCCAGGAATTGTTCGGCCGAGACCGTCGCGCCCTGCTCAACCGGCACGCGCTCGCCGAGCTCCTTGACGTATTCCAGGACCGAGAGCTTTCCGTTGCTGAAGCCCCCCCTCTGATTGAAGCTGGCGAACACGGTGGCTTCGCCCTTGATCACCGTCCCTTTATCCGGAATGACCGCCTGGGACACCAGGTTGAGAAAAGCCGTCTTGCCCGAGCCGTTGGGACCGATGATGCCGATGCGCTCGCCTCGTCTGAAGCTGTAGGTGAAAGGCCTGATGACCTCCTTCCCCCCGTAGCTTTTCGCGATGCCCTGCAGCTCGAGGACCTTTTTGCCCAATCGCCGGTGAGTGGAGGAGAACTGCCGAAGGGCATTCTCCTTCTGCATGCCCGCATCCAGAAGGTCCTGAATCCTTTCCTTGCGTCCCTTGTCCTTGCCGGTCCGTGCGCGCGGCCCCCGCTTCAGCCATTCCAGCTCGCCCCGCAGGATCGTTGTCCTTCGTTGTTCGGCGCGCTCGAGCGCCTCGGCCCGCTCCGCTTTGCGCTCCAGGTATTCCGAGTAGTTTCCGGGGTACTTGTAGATGCGGCGCGCGTCGATTTCCAGGATGGCCGTGCACACCGCATCCAGGAAGTAGCGATCGTGCGTGACCAGCAGGAAGCCGCAATCGGCGTTTTTCAAGAGGCTTTCCAGCCACTCTATCGTATCGAGGTCCAGGTGGTTGGTCGGCTCGTCGAGCGTCAGGAAGCCGGCGCCGAACGCGAAACAACGGGCAAGGGAGACCTTGCGTACCATGCCGCCGGAAAGCGTTCCCATTGCAGCGGCGCCGTCTGCAAGGCCGAGCTCCCGACAAAAGGACCGGAAGCGGGAGAGGATCGGGGAATCGTCCTCAACGCGCCCTCCGAGAAACTCATCGATCGTCATTTCCGAAGCGAACCGGGGCGTCTGCTCGAGTGCGCTGAGCGTGAGGTCCCTGTTCCTCGAAACGCTGCCCGTGTCCGGTTCGATCTCGCCGTTCAGGATCCGCAGAAAAGTCGATTTGCCCGAGCCGTTCCTGCCGATGAAGCCGATTTTCTCTCCGGCATCGATTCCCACGGTCACCTGCTCGAAAAGGGGGGCGTCACCGAGGGTTTTGCTCACCCCGGCGAGTGAGATGATGTTCATCGGCAACGACTATGCCGTTCCAAGGCTCTTCAGGAAAATGCGCGATTTCCGCTGCAGGTTGTAGGAAAGTCGCTTCTTTTCCGGCAGGACCGACGGGTCGGATTCCACGAAGCCGAGCTTTTCAAACCAATCCGCGGTCTGGGTGGTCAGGACGAAGACGGAGGAAATGCCTTTGCGGCGGGCACGTTCGCAGAGGAACTCCACCAGCTTGGGTCCCACGCGCAGATGGAGATAGTGGTCGTCCACGGCGATGCCGGCGATCTCTCCCGTGCGCCCGGGAAACTCGTGCAACGCGGCGCAGGCATGAACGGAATCGTCCACCTCGAACACGATGAAGTCCTGCCACGTGTCCTCGAGCTGAGCCTCGGTGCGGGGCAGAAGGATGCCGCGCTCTACGAATGGGCGCATGATACGCAGCACGTCGGAGATGTCATTGAGGGTCATGGGCCGTATCCCGCCATAGCGGTTGGAGTAGACCATCGTACCGGAGCCAAGGTTGGAGAACGTCTCCTTGAGGATCACCCCTTCATTGCGCCCATCCAGGATGTGCACGCGCTCCACACCCGCATCGCACGCGCGGCGGGCACGGTGCAGGAGCTCGAGGTCGCTCTCCCGTCCCGGATTGGCGGCAAAGAACTGGTCCAGGTCCGCCAGGCTGAAATTGGCCAGCCTCCCCCCGGGAGCCACCGACACCGTCTCAGGGACCTTGAAGGAGCCGGCCGCGTAGCCTTCACGAGACGTGATGAAGAACAGCTTCTCGGCTCCCAGCGTCGTGGCCACCACCACGGCCAGCTCGTTCGAGGATATATTGTAGGGCTTTCCCGTCGAGCTCCAGCCAATGCAGGGGAAGATGGGAATGACGCCGTCATCCATGACTTTGCGCACCGTATCGACGCGCACGCTCTCCGCCACACCGGCGCTCTGGTAATCCACGCCGTCGATGACGCCGATGCCCCGTGCCCTGACCCAGTTTCCGATCACCGCCGTGATGCCGTTGGCGGAGAGCATCGTCATGACCCGGTTGGACACGTCGAATGCGGCCATCTTGATGAAGGGAATGGCTTCCTCGCTCGTGACCCGGATCCCCTTGATGAGCTCGTAGGGCACGGCGTAGGTGGCAAGGACCTCGTCGATCCGTTCCTTGGCGCTGGGCGCAATGGCAATGCGGATTCCCGCCTCGTGCAGCATGGCGAGGTCCTTCACCAGCACGGAGAACAGGGAATCATTGACCACGGTATAGTCGATCTTGACCACGAAGGTCGTGCCGCGGAACTGCTTCAGGTAACTGAAGACCTCGCGGATGGTGTCCACGTGCTCGCGCAGACGTTCGTTCTCCATGCCCCGAGGGTAACCGGCCGTGTCGGCGGCGTCAACGGTTGCGGCGCACGGGCAAAAACCATTGCCCGGGCGCCCACCTGCTTCATGCGCGCGAGGCGGCGCGCCTCCTGCTGATTGTCTCGATCAGGGCCACGGTCAGCGCGAACACCGCCGTGGAGACCGCCACGGCCCCAGGCGCGATGTCCCCCGACTTCGTCACGAGCCACGGCCAATGCGGATCGATATTGATGAAACAAATGATAGTCAGATTGTAGATACAGTGGGCGGTCATGGAGGCAAAGAGCGTCCCGCACCTTTCGAAAAGATAGCCGAGGTAGAAGCCGATGAACGCCAGCGCGACGATCGCGAGAGGACTCATGTGAAAGAGGGCGAAAAGAACGCCCTGGATGAGAATCGTGATCGGCGCGGACAATCGGCGTCGAAGCGTGCCCTGCAGCCAACCGCGAAAGAGGACCTCTTCACAGACGGCAGGAGTGATTGCAACGGCCCCTGTGACGAGCACGAGCTGGCCGGGGGATCTGATTGCCAGGAGCGACGCTCCCCCGCTGCGGAGCTCGCGCAGAATGGGGAACAGGACGTACGACCAGCTGTCCAGGAGCTCGGCCAGGGGCACGACCGTCGCCGCTCCCACCGCGGCAAGAACGAGGTCGAGGGCTGCCGGCCGGGTGTAGGCGAGGTAGCGCCCGGGCCGGCTGCTGTGCCACCGCTGGACGAGCATGAGTGTGAGACCGAAGAACACGGCGAACTCCGCGACTGCCGTGACAAGGAGAATGGGGATCTGAAACCTGTCGTAGTAGCCTTTGACGATTTCGATGAAGCTGTCCGACCTGATCCAGGAGTGATCGCGGGAAGTGGCCACGGCAACGGTGACGGACAGGCTCAGGCTCCCGAGCGCGGAATACAGGGCGCCGCACAACAGGACGCCGGCAAAGCCGGCGCCCAGAGGATTGCGGCCCGGCCGTTCCCAGGACCCATCGAGAACGATTCCCTCCCGATGGCTCACTGCGTCTCCCGCAGAGTGCCGGAGGCGTCCTGCGCAGGTACGGGGGACCCGGATTCCGGCTCGTGGCGCTTCTTGAGCTCCAGGAACAACAGGGTCATGAATACAGGAGTCACGAAGCTTCCGAGCAGGCTGCTCACGTACTGAAAGAGTCCCATCCTCCTCCCCATTCCCGCCAGCAGGCTCAAGAGGAGCGTGTTGCCTCCCTCCGTGCCGGATGTTCCCCTGAGGAGCGCCTCCACGAACTGGACGTATCTGCGCAGCCCGGAAAATAGCACGATCGGCGTTGCAATCAGTGAAGAGGCAAAGCTTACCATGAGGCCGAAAAGAAGCGTGTACCCGAACACGCGCCACCAATTGCCGCGAACAACCGACGCGCTGCGATCGAAGCTTTCCTCGACCTTCGCGCCGTCGATCACCAGTGACTCGAGCGTGACGGCAAACCGAACCGAGAGCCAGACTGTCAGGGCCAGCCCCGCGCAGCCGAGCAGGCCTCCAAGGAGTATGGCGAGGAGCGTCGCATGGAGGGCGACGGCAACCGCGGCCGCCGCCCCCGCGGCCATTGCCGCCGCCCCGAATGTGATCGAAAGAATGGTGAGCTGGAGAAGCCTCTGGCCGATGAGCCTGCCGTACTTCTTCCCGATGACATGGGTGATAAGCATCGCGCGGGCAGGGTTTTCTCCCCGTGCGGCGCGGCCCGCGTGCTCGGTCACGCAGGCCCGTACCAGGAGCTGCACCAGCCCCTGCGCAAGGACGCCGATCACGAGCCAGAGATAGGCCATGCCAAGGGTGGTAAGCAGGAGCGTCGGGTTGTCTCCCGCCATGCCGCCGACTTTGCCGAGCACTTCAAAGAGATGGCCGTAGGCCCACCCTATCAAGTAGGATGGGGGGACGAAGAGCACCCCTCCGAGAATGAGCGTGGTCACCCACGTGCGGGACATGATGTGGAATGTGCGGTCCAGCAGCTCGGCGAACATTGTGCAGACTATATCAGAGAAGGGAGATTGGAGCGAGCATCACGCCCTCAAAGGGCCGGAGCTCGATCGTGCCCGGGGCGAGGCCGGGCCCCCGTTCACGGGTGGAGAGGATCACCCGGCGGTAGATCGATCCCTCGAAACGCGCCGTCCTCCGTTTCTCGGTCAGATTGGCAAGGACCGCGATTCGCGCTTCGCCTGCCGTGCGCTCGAATCCGATCAGGCCGTCATCTCCCCGATGAAGCGCGCGCCAGCTTCCGACGGAGAGGCAGGGGTTCTCCCTGCGTATCCTGATCAGGGTCTTGTAAAAATGAAGAAGGGAGGACGGGTCCTGTTCCTCGCGCGCGGCGTTGCACGTGGCGTGGGACGACGGGATGGGCAGCCAGGGCTCGCCCGTGGTGAAGCCGGCATTCTTCCCGGGCGTCCACTGCATCGGAGTCCGGGCAGGGTCACGACCCTTGTTCAGGGGCCAGTAGCGCAGCCCGACCGGGTCGCGCAGCTCCCTGCGTGCCACCCGGCCGTCTTCCATCCCGATCTCCTCCCCATAGTAAATGAACGGCGTACCTCGGAGCGTCAGCAGGAGCAGGGCGACGATCCGGGCCTTTTCAGCTCTGTTCTCTCTTCCATAGCGGCTGAAGCTCCGTGGCACGTCGTGGTTGGAGAAAACGATCGTCGGCCACCCGCGCGCGGGCATGCAGGCGTACCATGCCTCTATCTGCCGGAACATGCGCGCGGGGTCCCACGGGAGATTCAGAAGAGTGAAGTCGAAGGTCATGTGGAGCTCGTCCGTGCCGTCTCCGAGGTAGCTCGCCGCAATTCGCGCGTTCCCCGGCGCCTTGACCAGAACCTCCCCGACCGTCGTTCTTTCGGGATAGGAATCCATGAGGGCGCGCAGCTCCCGCAGGATCCCATGCAGCTCGGGCCGGTCGCAGTCGTAGACGTGCTTCTGCATGTCGTAGGGCCTCGGGTACCTGCCGATCCCGAAGGGATTGCTGCGAAACTGCGCGTCTTTGACGTAGAGGTTGACCACGTCCAGACGGAACCCGTCCACGCCCCGATCCAGCCAGAAGCGGATCTCGTCGAATACCGCGTTCCGCACCTCCGGGTTTCTCCAGTTGAGGTCCGGCTGCTCCTTGAGAAACGAGTGCAGGTAGAACTGGCCGGTCCCCGGGTCCCACTGCCAGGCCCTCCCGGCGAACACGCTCCTCCAGTTGTTCGGCGGCCGCCCCCGCTTTCCGTCGCGCCAGATGTACCAGTCCCGCCGGGCGCTGGACCGGGACGAGCGGGACTCCACGAACCACGGGTGCAGGCTGGACGTGTGGTTGACCACGAGATCCATCAGGACCCGAATGCCGTTTTCGTGCGCCTGTTGGAGAAACCGGTCGAAATCGGCCATGCCTCCGAAAATGGGATCGACGCCGCGATAGTCGCTGATGTCGTAGCCGAAGTCATGCATGGGGGAAGGGTAAATAGGGGACAGCCAGACCGCATCGACGCCAAGCCCCGCAAGATAGGCGAGGGTGCGGGTAATCCCCGGGAGGTCGCCGACACCGTCTCCATTCGAATCGGCGAAGCTTCGAGGATAGATCTGATAGAAGACCCCGGACTTCCACCATTCAATGGACATGGCGACACGATTATACAACAATGATAAGGTGATGCCAGAGATGGCTCGGAACCCTGCACACGTCCTGGAGAAGAAACGCAACCATCTGGTCACGACGCTGTCTTCCGCGCTGTGCGACGCGGCATTCGACAACAGGTACGCGCTGCATCCCCGGCGCCTCGAGCAGCTCGGGCGCGAGATGGTGGATGATTTCCTCGGATTTCTCTCTTCCCAGGATATACGGGGCGCTTTCGCTGCCGGCCAGAGGCTGGCGCGGGAAGGTCTGGGGGAAAGGCCGCTTCTCATGCTCACGTCCTGCATAAGGAGCGTCTCCCGTGAGGCGATCGGCCCAGACTCCGCCGCGCCCGCCTTTCTGGACCTCGTCGAGTCTTTCACGTCCGCCGTCGTGGAGGGCTTCATCCGGGTCCGGGAGGAGCAGATTCTTTCAGACCAGGAGCAGCTCCGCCGTGCGCTTTCCAACGCGCTGCAGAGCCAGGGGCTCGAGCTGCGGATCAAGAATCACGCCATCAACACCGCCCTCGACGGCATCATGCTCGCCGACCTGGAGGGCAGGGTCACCTATGCGAACTCCTCCTTCCTCTCCCTGTGGGGCTTCGACTCGCCTGAAGAAGTAGTGGGCGCTCGCATCAGTGATTTCTGGAACGGAGAGGAGGCGCGGAGCATTCTCGAGATCCTTACCCGCACCGGGGGATGGAGGGGCGAGCTGGCCGTGCGCCGCAGGGACCGCCGCAGCCTCAATGTGGAGCTCTCCGCGTCACTGATCAAGGACGAGTATGGCCGGGCCACCGGCATCATGACCTCCTTCATGGACGTCACGGAAAGGAAGCGGCTGCAGACGCAGGTTCTCCAGGCCCAGAAGATGGACGCGCTCGGGCTCCTTGCCGGGGGGATCGCGCATGACTTCAACAATCTTCTTACGGCAATCAGCGCGAACCTCCAGCTCCTTCTTCTCGATGCCCCGAAAGAAACTGCAATGTACCACGACCTTATGCAGATCATGTCCACCGTGGAGAGGGGCACGGCCCTGACACGGCAGCTCCGATACTTCACCCGCCAGGCCACCGGCACGCGCCAGATCATTTCACTCAACGACACGGTCAAGGAGACCTGGGAGATTTTCAAGCATACATTCCCTCCTGCAATCGCCATCCAGCTCTCCCTGGCTCCTTCTCCGTGGACCATCGAGGCGGATCCCAACCAGATGAGCCAGGTGCTGGTGAACCTCTGCATGAACGCCCGCGACGCCATGAAGGATGCGCCCGGCGGGCCGGCCGGCAGCACGATCATGATCGAGACGGCGAACATCGAGCTACGGGGCGAGGACGTGGGACGCTATGTCGGGGCCCGCCCCGGCCGCTACGTACGACTGACCGTGCGCGACACGGGGGTCGGGATGTCACCCGAGCTGCTCGAGCGACTGTTCATCCCCTTCGTCACCACCAAAGGCGCCAGCAGCGGCACAGGGCTCGGCCTGGCGGTGGTCTACGGGATCGTGGCCAGCCACCAGGGATTCATCGACGTGCAGAGCGAGCCGGGCAAGGGATCCACCTTCGAGATTTTCCTCCCGATGTCCGAGCGCCAGGGGGAGACGCAGGCTGAAACAGCGCCCGCCGCAGCTCTCGTGCACGGTCAGGGAACGATTCTCGTGGTGGATGACGAGCCCCAGGTGCGCGAAGTGATCTCCCGGGTGCTTGCGAGCTGCGGGTACACGGTGATCGCCGCGGCGGACGGGCGGGAGGCCCTCGCCAGGTTCGGCGACGGCAGTGGAATCGACCTCGTTGTCCTCGACATGGTGATGCCGGGCATGGGGGGAAGGGAGTGCCTGGCCCAGCTGCGCAAAGCAAATGCCGCGGTGCGCGTCGTCATTGCCACCGGCTATACCAGCGACGGCTCGGCGCAGGAGCTCCTTGGCGAGGGGGCCCTGGCAATCGTGGAAAAGCCCCTGGATATCGCGGCCTTCGCGGGCATCGTTCAGACAATCCTTGGAAAGGAGGCGTAAGCCTGCCATGAGCTTGAAGAGAATCATCGTCACCGGAGGAAGCGGAAAAGCGGGAAGAGCCATGGTGCGCGATCTGGTCGAAAGGAAATACGATGTTCTCAACCTCGACCTCACGCCGCCCGCGGAAAGGCTTTGTCCTTTTCTCAAGGTCGATCTCACGAAGCTCGGGGAGGTCTTCGAGGCGCTTCAGGGCTTCGACGGGATCATCCACATGGCGGCCATCCCCGCCCCGGGTCTCTTCACGGAAGAGGTGACCTTCCGGACGAACATGGAGAGCACGTTCAACGTGTTTGAAGCCGCCACGTCCCTGGGACTGAAAAGAATCGTGTGGGCATCGAGTGAAACCACCCTCGGACTTCCCTTCGAGAAGGAGCAGCCGTCTTACGCTCCCATCGACGAGAGTCATCCGCTTTACCCTCAATCGAGCTACGCATTGTCCAAGGTGCTCAGCGAAGAGATGGCGCGGCAATTCAATCGCAGGACCGGAATACCCATTGTGGGATTGCGGTTCTCCAATATCATGGAGCCCCATGACTACGCCGCGTTCCCGTCCTACTGGAAGGATTCCGCCCTGCGAAAATGGAATCTCTGGGGGTACGTGGATGCGCGCGACGTCGCGCAGGGTTGCCGACTTGCCCTGGAACGCCCGCTGGACGGAGCGCCGGTCTTCATCCTCGCCGCGGCCGACACAGTCATGGACAGGCCCAGCCGGCAGCTGATGGCGGAGCAGTACCGTCAGGTGCCGATGCGCAATGGGATCGGGGAGTTCGAAACGCTTCTCTCCATCGGCAGGGCCCGGGCGAGCCTCGGCTATGCGCCGCGTTTCTCCTGGCGCACGGAGCTCAAGTAGATTTCACGACCATGTAACTACGCCGCGGTCTTGACTTCCACGCAGGACAGGACGAAACTGATCATACTTGTCGCATCCCTGGAGGCGGGGAATGAAAAAGAAACCGACCCTTCGGCGGACGTCTGTGAAACAACGAACGCATGCATCCGAGACTAAGGCATCCTCCGAACGAATTGAGGCGGAGGATACGTATCGGTCGTTGGTGGACAATTCCCCGCTGGGAATCGCGATTCTCCTGGACGGCAAAGTCGTGTTCTGCAACCGCTCACTGTGTACGCTCAGCGGCTATTCCAGGGAAGAGCTCCTTGCGATGACAGCGGAGCAGGCGGCGGCCGTCATTCACCCGGAAGACCGTTCCCGGGTGCTCTCGGTGATGCAAAACCGTCTCGATGGCAAGGATCTCCCCCCCTGGCAACTTCTGCGCTCAATGAAAAAAACTGGAGAGGTGCAGTGGGTCGAGACCCTTTCTCGGCGTACGGAATTCAAGGGCAGACCTGCCCTCGAAATCAGCTACATCGATGTGACGGAACGGATCATCGCCGAGGAAGCATTCCGTTCACTCGTGGAAAATTCGATTCAAGGTTTCGCGATCATCCAGAAGGGAAGGATCGTTTTCTGCAACGAGGCCCTCTTGCGAATGAGCGGATTCACACGGGAAGAGACCTATCGACTATCTCCTGAGCAGGTCGCCGCCACCGTGCATCAGGAGGATCGCAAGCGGGTGATGATCGCCCTGAACGATATCCTTTCAGGGAGGGACTCGCCCCCCGGCCAGGAAATCCGGATATTCAACAGGCAACGCCTGGAAAGGTGGGTGGAGGTACTGGCGGCGCGCACGACGTACAAAGGCAGCCGCGCCGTTCAAATTTCATACATTGATGTCACCGAGCGCCACGAGGCGGAGGCTGCGCTTCGCCAGAGCGAATCCCGGTTCCGCGAGCTCATTGAAAATGCGCCGATCGCCATCGGCATCTCGCGGCAGGGCGAGGCCGTCTACCGCAACAGAGCCCATGTGCGGTTGTTCGGATTCGAGGATGCCAGCGAGCTCGTCGGCAAATCCTTTTCAGATCAGGTCGCCCCGCGCTTCCGCAAGGAAGCCACGGAACGCGCGCTTCGGCGCAAACAGAGTCTGCCGACAGAAACGAAATTCGAGAGCGTGGGATTGCGGAAAGACGGCACTGAGTTCCCATTCCGGTCGGCTGTCACGGTCTTTGATTTCGCGGATGGTCCGGCCAGCGTCGCGTTCATCACCGACATCACCGCGCAGAAGGACTTCGAGCAGAAGCTCGGCGATTCCCATCTCAAGCTTCGCAACCTCGCTATACACCTGCTCTCCGCGAGGGAATCGGAGCGCAAAAGCGTGGCAAGAGAAATACACGACGAGCTGGGACAGTTGCTCACGGCGCTCAAAATGGATTTGCACTGGATCGAGAAACGGCTCAGATCCGCCGACGCCGGAATTCTGGAAAAGATCCGCGCGACTTCCGGGCTCGCTGATCAGGCCATCGACATCGTGCATCGCATCGCATCGGACCTCCGCCCGGTGATGCTGGACGATCTGGGCCTCCCCGCGGCAATCGAGTGGCTGGGAGGAGAATTCTCGCGGCGCACCGGCATCGCGTGCGATACAAACGTCATGATTCATGAATCCCGCATAGAGGGGAATAGTGCCACCGCCTTGTTTCGTATCGTGCAGGAAAGCTTGAGCAATGTCGGCCTGCATTCACGCGCCTCGCACGTCTCCATCCTCCTGCGGGAAGCCGACGGTCGATTCGAAATCATCTTAGGAGACGACGGAATCGGGATCACCCCGGAGCAGGCTTCAGCCCCGACCTCCTTCGGCCTGATAGGAATACGCGAGCGCGTCGAAGGACTCGGCGGGGAGCTGACAGTCCAGGGACTCAAAGGAAAGGGAACGACCATCCACGTGACCATCCCCATTGCGGCCGAAAGCGGGCCGGCATGATTCGACTCCTTATTGCGGACGACCATGCGATCGTACGCCAGGGCTTGAAACAAATCGTCTCCGAGTCCCCGGACATGATTGTGGCGGGAGAGGCCTCGAACGGCGAGGAGGTCCTTGCGCTTGCGCGCACCGTCAGTTACGACGTCGCGATCATCGATATCACCATGCCCGGCAGGGGCGGGCTTGATATTCTGAAGGACCTCAAGACGGCGCGGCCTTCAGCAAAGATCGTCATCCTCAGCATGCACCCGGAAGAGCAATATGCCATCCGCTGCCTGCGTGACGGCGCCTCCGCCTACATCACCAAGGCAAATGCGACGGAGGAGCTTGTGCATGCCATCAACGCCGTCGCCTCGGGCAAACGCTATATCACGCCTGCGGTCGCGGAAAAGCTCGCGAGCTACATCGAACAGGACACGGGACACCTCCCCCACGAGAGCCTCTCCGATCGCGAGCTCCAGGTCTTTCTGCTCCTTGCCTCCGGTAAAACAGTGACCGACACATCGCGGGAGCTGTCCTTGAGCGTCAAGACCGTGAGCACATACCGCACACGTGTACTTGAAAAAATGCACATGGACTCCAATGCCCTGCTCATACGGTATGCAATCCAGCACAAGCTCATCGATTGATGTAGGACTCCCTCCTACACGGCGATTCTCGAAAAACTGAAACAAGTTCAGGCAGAACTCCAATAGCGCGCCATCCTCCCTGGCGTTAATCTGATTCCATCATGATGTGCATAAGAAAAACGTTGTCCCTCATCGGCGTCTTCTGCCTGGCCCTGTATCTCTCGGCCTGTTCGCACCCCGCGCCTTTTGCGGCAATAAGAACAGGAGTCTCCAACTCCGTCGACGTCCTTCCCTTTTTTGTGATGAAGGAGAAGGGCTTCGACCGGGCGCTCGGCCTTCGATTCTCAGAAAAGCCTTATGGGGGAGGAGCGGCAATCCTGGACGCCATGGTCAATAACGAGGTCGATCTGGCACCCAACATGGGGAGCGTGCCCCTGATCAGTTTTGCGGCCACGGGGCGCATCCCTTCAGTTGTCACGGTGGTCGCCAGCTTGAGCGTGTGCGATCTGAATCACCCGGGCACGGGGCTTGTTGTCTCAAAATCGATCTCCAGCTTCAAGCAGCTCGCGGGGCAGTACATCGCAAGCAACAGCAGGAACAGCGTTGTCGCAATGCTCATCGCGGGAAGGCTGAAACGTGAAAAGGTCTTCCCCTACACGATCCTGGAAATCCCCTTCCCCAACCAGGGGCTCGCCGTTGCGGGTGGAAACGTTGCCGCGGCGCCTCTGATAGAACCATACCTTACTCAATCCCTCATGCGGGGGGACGGCCATCTCCTTGCGTGGTTGACCGGTGAGCCGCCATTTGAGCGAATGGCATATACGGTGATTGCTTTTCGAACAGCTTTTCTGAAAGAGAATCCGGGAGCGGTCAAGGCGTACCTCCGCGCACATCTTCGAAGCGTCAGTTGGATCGGAAAACATGACAGGGAGGCGCGCGGCATTCTTGGCAAGACACTCAGCATAAACGACGACGTTGCGCAGAAAATGAATCTGGTTGACTGGCCAAAGGACGGGAGGAACGATCCGAAGCTTCTGCTTGCCCTGGAATCGGAAATGAAGGATCTCGGGCTGATCGACACTATTATTGCCCCGGAAAAACTGTATGACGAAACGCTCCTCAACGCAGTCCTGGGAAACGCACGGTGAGGAACTGACGCCATGCGCAAGCCGGGCATGACGCTCCGCGTCCCGTTGTTGATCGCGGCGGGATTCATGGTTTTCGCGGTGACGGTAACCTCGGTTCTGTTCATTATTGGCCGCGCCACCATCTCGAAAATCGAGATGGACCACCTTAACGCAAAGGCCGACATCTACGTCTCCGCTATTGGCTTCTATCTGAACAACGCGAGGAGCGAGCTTGAAGTGGCGGCGCAGCTGATCGCGCCGGTGGCCGAAGATTCCCTTGAAACTCGCCGGATCCTGGCCATCGCGGTGACCCACTCCACGGCGTTTGAATATATCGAAATGGTCAATCTGAATGGAACGGCGATTGTGATCGAGCCGGGAAATCTCGAAGGTAACTCGATTCGCAGAAATCGCAGTTTCAGGAAATGGTTTCAAGATGCCCTCCGGTCAAAGACTCCAACGGTAAGCGACCTGTTCATTTCCCTTGTCAGCAGCCACCCGACTGTCAATATCACCGTCCCGATCGTGGGCGCGGACGGCCGGATGGATGGGATTCTGGCCGGGTCACTCAAGCTCGAGGCGCTCTCTCACGCCGGTTCAGGAGCGACCGAGGCAGTTTCGACCGGTGATTCCGGCTATTTGACGGACAGCCGCGGACTCGTCCTTGCCCACCAGAGCAAGCCCCAGTACGTGGAAGATCAGACTGACTTCAGCTCCGAGCCGACGGTCCGGGAGGCGCTTGCCGGGAACACGGGCACCCTGAGTTTTTTCGACCCCGTGGAAAAGGAACTGATGCTCGGCGCCTACCGTCCCATCCACCTCACGGAGAGCTCCAATGGCCGCGCATGGGCCGTCGGATTCGTTATTCCTCAGCGTGTCGCATATAGGCCAATCGCCGCATTCAGTCGTGCGGTCGGGGTGACGGCCGGCGCATTTGCGCTCGTGCTCGCGTATGTCGGTTTCGTGCTGATCCGTCGCTTTCTCAAACCTCTCGATCAGCTCATTCTGGCCGTGCAAAGAGCGGGCTCAGGGGACTTCTCCTTCAGGATCACGCACGAAAGAAATGATGAGTTCACCATCCTCACGCGTTCCTACAACGAGATGGCTACCCAGCTCGGGGAAAAAGATTTGAAGCTCAGGGAGCATGAAGAGCAGCTGCGCGGCGTGAACAGGAAGCTGGAAAAGTCGAACAGCGAGCTGGAGGCTTTCAGTTACTCGGTATCTCATGACCTTCGAGCCCCCCTGCGCGCAATCGACGGGTTCAGCCACGCCCTGATTGAAGACTTTGGCCCGCTGCTCGACACGCAGGGCCAGGACTATCTCGGGAGAATTCGCCACGCCGTGCAGAAAATGGGAAATATCATAGAAGATATGCTCAAGCTCTCGCGAGTGAATAAGGCGGAATTGTTCCCCGAGCTGATCGATCTCAGCTCGATGGTACAGCGCCATGCAGAAGAGCTCGCCGCGCGGGATCCCGGAAGGGAGACGGAGTTTGTGATCGAGCCCGCCGTCAGGGTGACGGCGGACCGGCGACTGATGGAAATCCTCCTCGGAAACCTCCTCGAGAATGCCTGGAAATTCACGAAGATCCGGCACAAGGCGCGGATCGAGTTCGGACAACAGGCAGACAGTGGGGCCCCGGCCTTCTTTGTCCGCGACAACGGCGTGGGGTTCGACATGAAGTACGCGGAGAAGTTGTTTCAGGTTTTCCAGCGTCTGCACGCCACCGCAGAATACGAGGGGACAGGAATTGGTCTCGCGATCGTGAAGAGAATTGCGAACCGGCATGGAGGACGCGCCTGGACAGAGGCAGCGGCGGGGGAAGGCGCGGTGTTCTTCTTTTCACTTTCAGGAGAGGAAGTATCATGACATGAGCGGTCACTATGTATTGCTTGTAGAGGACAACCCTGATGACGCCGCGCTCACGGTGCGCGCATTCAAGAAGAGCAGTATCATCAACGAGCTCGTCATCGCAAAGGACGGAGAAGAAGCCCTCGCAATCCTCTTTTCCGGCAGGGCGCTCCCGGAGCTGATTCTCCTTGATCTGAAACTGCCCAAGGTGGACGGGCTGGAAGTTCTCCGTAGGCTCCGCAGAGAAGAGAAGACACGATTGCTCCCGGTGGTGATTCTCACCAGCTCGCGGGAGGAACGAGACCTCATGGAGGGATATGCCCTCGGGGCGAACAGCTACATACAGAAACCGGTTGACTTCGAGCAGTTCATCGAGGCATGCCACCAGCTCAGCCTTTACTGGCTCGTTCTCAACGTCCCCCCTCCTCTGAAGAGATCGTAATGAGCGAGAACATCCGGCTCCTGCTGGTCGAGGACTCCGAGAATGACGCGCTGTTGCTGATTCGCGCCCTGGAGAAATACGGGTATACAACCCCCTACCGCCGCGTCGACACGCAAAGTGCTCTCGGCGAAGCGCTCGAAAAGGAGACCTGGGACGTCGTCCTCATCGACTACTCACTTTCAGGCTTCAGCGGTCTGGAGGCCTTGCACGCGATACTCTCCAGCCCGCAGCGGCCGGGACTGGTGATCGTATCAGGGACGATTTCCGAGGACATGGCGGTCGCAACGCTCAAGGCGGGGGCGCACGACTATGTCCTGAAGGACAACCTCAAGCGCCTCGGCCCCGCGGTAGATCACGCTCTTCGCGAAGCGCGACAGGATTTGCACCGGCAGCGGGCGGACGAGGAGCTTCGCCGCAGCGAGGACAAGTACCGCCGGCTCCATGAGAGCATGAGAGACTCATTCGTCAATGTCGATATGAGCGGCAGGATCCTTGAATCGAACAAAGCCTTTCAAGACATGCTTGGGTATGGCGCGGAAGAATTGATCATGCTCGCCAACGCGAGCCTCATTCCCGAAAGATGGCATGCGGGGGAAGCCGAAGTATTCCAGAGCCAGGTGCTCCAGAGGGAGTTTTCCGACATTTACGAGATCGAATACCGGAGAAAAGATGGGACGATCATTCCCGTGGAGCTGAGGCGGGTCCTTCTCAAGGACGATGAAGGCAATCCGGCCGGTGTATGGTCAACGATTCGGGAGATCAGCGGACGCAAGGACATGGAGAATCGACTTGAAGGAGAGAAAGCCCTCCTTCTGACATTGATCAACAACCTGCCGGATCTGATTTATCAGAAAGATCTCGAAAGCCGGTTTGTCATGGGAAACCGGGGACTTGCAGATTTCATGGGAGTGGCAGACCCCGCAAACCTTGTGGGCAAGACTGACCATGACTTTTGCGCAGGGGAGCTCGCGGATATTCTCAGAGCCGATGAGCAGATCGTCATGCAGACAGGCAGCGGACAAATCAACAAGGAGGAGCAGATCAAGTCGATTTCCAGCCCGCTGCGATGGTTGCTCACGACAAAGGTGCCTGTCTTCGACGAACGGGGAATCGTCAAAGGAATCGTCGGCATTGGGAGAGACATCACCGAACGCAAAGAAAAGGAGAGAGAGTGGCGAGAGCTCAGCGCGGCAATCGAGCATGCCCCGGATTCGATCCTCGTCACTGATACGAACGGCGCTATTACCTATGTGAACCCCGCCTTCGAAGGGATCACCGGGTACTCCCGCAGCGAGGTCCTCGGAAAGACCCCACGGATTCTCAAGAGTGGTGCTCAGGATGCCGTGCTCTATAGAGGCATGTGGGAGGCAATCGCATCCGGCAAAGTCTGGCGGGGGCAGCTGCTCAACATTCGAAAAGATGGATCTCGCTATCATGAGCACAAAACCATCGCTCCCATTACGGACGAAGCCGGCATCATCACTGGCTTTGTCGGGATCGGGAGGGATGTGTCGCAGGAGATTGCGCTGGAAGCACAGCTGAGGAGAGCCCAGCGCCTGGAGAGCCTCGGCACTCTGGCCAGCGGTATCGCACATGACTTGAACAACATTCTGACCCCCATTCTCATGGGCGTCGAAGGGCTCTCCCTCCAACACTCCGATGCGTACAGCAGGAAAATCCTGGATATCATCGCGACGACCGCGCAGCGGGGAGCGGACATCGTACGGCAGGTGCTGAGTTTTGCGCGCGGGGCGGAAGGGGAACAAGTCGAGGTCCAGATAAAACATGTATTTCGCGAGATCGAGGGGATCATGCGGGAGATCTTCCCTCGATCAATCGAAATACGGACCAATTTTGCAAAGGATCTCTGGACTGTCACGGGAGATGCGACACAGATGCACCAGGTACTCATGAACGTCTGCCTGAACGCTCGAGACGCGATGCCGGGCGGCGGGAAACTTGTACTCACAGCCGAAAATGTCCGAATGGACGAGACCTATGCGAGAGTCCACCTGGATGCGAAACCGATCTCATACGTGCTGCTGAAGGTGGAAGACACCGGCTCAGGCATGTCCCCTGAAGTCCAGGAGAAGGTGTTTGATCCATTCTTCACCACCAAGGAAGTGGACAAAGGAACGGGGCTGGGTCTTGCCACCTCGCGCTCGATCGTCAAAGCGCACGGAGGATTCATCAGCGTTTATAGCGAAGTGGGCAAGGGGAGCTCTTTCAAGATCTATCTTCCGGCCCGGGTGCAGAAGGCGCCCGACTTGGAAGAGGGGCCGCAACGGGCAAAACCGATGGGTGAGGGCGAGCTGATTCTCGTGGTAGACGACGAGTCGGCTGTGCGTGATATCACGAGACAAATCCTCGAGACCTATGGGTACCGCGTCATAACGGCAGGGAACGGGGGGGAGGCGCTTGCGCTGTACGCTGAGAGGAACGGTGAAATCCGGGTGATAATCACCGATATGATGATGCCCTATATGGACGGTGCCGCGATGATCCGTGCGATCAAAAAGATCGACCCGAAGGCAAGAATCATTGCATCAAGCGGGCTGGCGGCGAATGAGCAAGCGAGCGGGGCGCAGGGATTGGGCGTGGATGTGTTCATGGCAAAGCCCTACAAATCCGATGCCTTGCTGGAGGCATTGCGGGAAGTAATCGGCGCCGTTCCATGAGGGTTTTCCTGGTCGATGATGAGAACGAGGTACGGCCTCGACTCGCCCGCATGCTTTCCGAGATCCCCGGCCTGCTCGTCTCCGCCGTCGCGTCGCGCGCGGGCGACGTGCTCCCGCAGATTATCCTATTCCAGACCGACGCCGCAATTGTTGATATGCGCTTGCAAAAGGGCGGAGCGCTCGACTTGATCCGGAGCATCAAGGCCCTGCCGCGGCCGCCCGTGGTGATCGCGCTGTCGACCTCGCATTCCATTGCCTATCGCTCCTCCTGCCAAAAGGCCGGTGCGGACTTCTTCTTCGATAAGGTGCACGAGCAGGATCGACTGATCGAAGTCCTGACTCAGCTCGTAGAAGAGCTGCGCCGCAAAAGACAAAACTCCCACAGAACAAAAAAATGAAGAGGAGAAATCGCGCTTTGCTGGTATAATATATCTGATGCACATATGAGAGGTGGAAAACCTCTCGGGTGAAGAACTGAATGAGAAGCGCTACCGGAGGTTAAGCCAGCATTCCTCTGGAATAGATTGGAGGCAGGCATGAACAATCCTGCCAGTGGCAGGTCGAAATCTCGGACGCACATCCTTCTCAGATATTTCGTCACCTATGCCGCAGCGACGGCCTTGGTGGCAGTGGCTTTCATGATCCGTCAGGCTCTCTCGCTCGCTGTGGGTCCTGGCCTGCCGCCGTACATCACCTTCTATCCAGCGGTCATGCTCGTTGCGCTGATGGCAGGGGCGGGGCCCGGGCTTCTGGTGACAACGATCGCAGCATTCACTGCTCTGTATTGGATACTGCCTGTGCAGAGCCACTTTGCGCTCGCGCGGGCGGCCGACACTCTGGGACTTGCGATTTTTCTGGGCATGGGCGTGTTCATGAGCGTTTTTGCCGAGCTCTATCGCCGCAAGCGGCAGGGGGTGGCAGCAAATCACCAAGAGCTCTCCCTGCGTGAAAGTGAGACTCGATTCTCCGCCGTGTTTCACAGCAATCCGATAGGAATGAGCATCACGCGCCTCGCCGATGGGCAATACCTTGATGTCAACCAGTCGTTTCTCAGTCTGTTTGGTTATGCGCGGGAAGAAATCCTCCACCACACATCGTTCGAGCTGCAGACATGGGCGACGCCCGAGGACCGGGAACAACTGATCAGGACCCTGCACGAAAAAGGCAGTACGCGAAGCATAGAAACAAGACACCGACGGAAGTCCGGAGAAATCTTGACAGCGCTCGTCTCCGCAGAAGAGATCGAAGTATCAGGCCAGAAATGCATCCTGACGCTTCTACAAGATATCACCGAGAGGAAACGGGCGGAAACGATGTTGCAGGAAAGCGAGGAGCGATTTCGCGGCACGTTGGACAATATGCTGGAGGGCGCCCAGATTGTCGGTTACGACTGGAAGTATCTCTACATCAATAGCACTGCGGCACGACATGGCATGCGCACAAGAGAGGAACTGCTGGGCCGCACGATGATGGAGGCATTTCCCGGCATTGAGGAAACGGAAATGTTCCGCATCCTGCGCCGTTGCATGAAGGAGCGAACTTCTCAAAGCCTGGAGAATGAGTTTCGTTACCCGAACGGCTCTTCGGCGTGGTTTGATCTCAGTTTTCAACCTGTGCCGGAAGGTGTCTTCATACTTTCCTACGATATCAGCGAGCGCAAGCGCTCCGAGAGGGCACTGCAGGACCACCAACGGCTCCTGCAGGCGGTCATCGACCTCGTGCCGCCGTTCATTTTTGCCAAAGACCGCAGCAGCCGTCATCTCTTTGTGAACCGGGCCTGCGCGGAAGCCAACGGCATGAAGCCCGACCAGATGATCGGCCTCTCTGACCTGGATTTGGTAGCTACTCGAGCCCAGGCGGAGAGCTTTATGCGTGACGACCGAAAGGTCATCGAAAGCGGCGAGCCGATCACTGGGGTTGAAGAGCGCCTGACCGACGTGAGGGGGAGAACTCGCGTTCTCCAGACGACAAAAATTCCATTCACTCTCCCAGGAACCTCTGAACCGGCACTGCTGGGCGTAGCAGTGGACATCACTGAGCTCAAGCAGGCAGAGGAGGAAGTGCGAAAACTAAATGCGGAGCTGGAGCAACGAGTCGAAAGACGGACCGCGGAGCTCGAAGCAGCCAACAAGGAGCTGGAGGCCTTCTCCTACTCGGTTTCCCACGACCTGCGCGCCCCGCTCCGGCACATCAATGGCTTTCTCGAGCTGCTTCAAAAAAGCGCGGGGGGAGCGCTCCGGCAGGACGCGCAAAGGTATCTGGATATTATCAAGGACTCCGCCAAGCAGATGGGTGTCCTCATAGACGATCTTCTCGCGTTCTCACGGATCGCACGGGCCGAGCTGAACGTCGGGCCCGTCCCCCTGGACGCAGTGGTGGCCGAAGTGATCTCGGATCTCGCGCACGAGGCCTCTGGGAGGGACGTGAAGTGGATTGTGGACGATCTGCCCCAGGTCGAGGGTGACAGGAACCTGCTGAAGCTCGCAATCATGAATCTCCTGGACAATGCGCTCAAGTACACCCGGCCGAGGGAGCAGGCCGTTATCGAAGTCCGATGCGAGAAGCAGGATAATGCCATGGTGATACAGGTACGGGACAACGGAGTGGGCTTCGATCCCCGCGGTGCCGAGAAGCTCTTCGGCGTGTTCCAGCGGCTGCACAGCGTATCCGAGTTCGAGGGTACGGGAATCGGGTTGGCCAACGTGAGACGGATCGTGAGCCGCCACGGTGGCGGGACATGGGCGGAGAGCGAGCCCGGCAAGGGAAGCACATTCTCCTTCTCATTGCCGGAGAAAGGGATGGCAGCCACATGAGCGGTTTGAAGGGAAATCCGATATTATATATCGAGGTGAAGTATCGTGCAGGGTAGGGGCATGGACAAAGGCGTTCGAGCGATTCCGCAGAAGAGGCCAGGGTGAATATCCCAGCGGATGGGAGCGGTGTTCCTCAATTCATTGCGGCGCAGCCACGTGCGGACCATTGGACCGGCCGGAGCATGCTTCGATACTTGAATACAATCGGCTTCTGCTTTTCCATTCTTCTGCTGCTCGTCATCGGGGCCGCCGTCTATCGCAACACGCAAGGGTTGATAAAAAGCGCTCGACGGGTTGCACATACTCAGGAGGTCCTCACCCAGCTCGTGAATGTACTTTCCGCGGTTTATGACCTCGAAGCGGGATCGCGCGGATACGCGCTGACGGGAGATATAAGTTATCTGGATCCTTTATTCACGTCGATGGGATCCGTCATGCAAGATGAGCAAAGGCTGCGTGACTTGACCTCGGACAACGCTTCGCAGCAAGAACGTCTGAACGTTCTGGAATCCCTCGTTGCCCAGAGAATAGCGGCTGCGCGAAAAACCGTGAGCTCCCGCAATGAAGGGGGCCTGACAGCGGCGGCCGAGGTGGTCGCTACAGGAGAGGGCAAGAGCCTTACGGAAACCATCAGCACAACGATTCGCGCTATGACCCAGGAAGAACAGCGCCTGCTCGCACAACGCCGGGTAGAGGAGGAGGCGAGCACCGCCGCCACCCTGAGGTGGATGGGCATTGGATTGATCCTCGTTATGTGCGTGCTCGTGGGGGTCTACCTGCTTCTTCGAAGGGAGATCTCGCATCGAAGGCGCAATGAGCTCGCGTTGGAACGCAGCGAGGAGGAGAATCGTCTCCTGGTCCAGAACCTGAGCGCAGGCGTCATGGTTCACGGTCCCGACACGCGGGTACTGCTCTGCAACCAGCAGGCGCTCGAAATGTTGGGTCTCTCCGCCGACCAGGTGCTGGGCAAAACGACCGGGGAGCTTGGCTGCACCTTCGTGCATGAGGACGGCACACCACTCGCGGAAGAGGAGTATCCCGTGACCCGCGTGCTGGCCACCCGCGAGCCGTTTCAATGTCAGATTATTGGGGCCGAGCGTGCCGGCATCCGGGGTCGGGTATGGATGCTGGTGAGCGCGTTTGCGGATCTCGTGGCCCATCGACGGCACATGCAGGTCGTGGTGACTCTCGTCGACATCACCGCGTACCTGGAGGCCCGCAAGGATCGGGACCGGATCTTCACGCAGTCCATCGACATGTTGGTCGTTTCGTCCTTTGACGGCTTTTTCAAGGAATTCAGCCCCTCGGTAAAGCAGACCCTCGGATGGACTCCGGAGGAGATGCTTGAAAAGCCGTTTCTCGATTACGTCCATCCCGACGACAGGGAGTCCACGTTACAAGCGGTCAGCGATCAAAGCACGGGTCAAACGGTCCACGGATTCGACAATCGCTATCTGTGCAAAGACGGGACGTACAAATGGATTTCCTGGAACTCCTTTCCGAGCGTGGACGAACAACTGATGTTCGCCATCGCGCGGGATGTCACTGACAAGAAAAAAGCCGAAACGGAAATCAAGGAGCTCAATGCCAGCCTGGAAAGACGCGCCCGGGAGCTCGAAGCAGCCAACAAGGAGCTGGAGGCTTTCTCCTACTCGGTTTCCCACGACCTGCGCGCCCCGCTCCGGCACATCAACGGCTTCCTCGAGTTGCTTCAAAAGAGCGCGGGGGGAGCGCTCCGAGAGGACGCGCAAAGGTTCCTGGGAATAATCAAGGACTCCGCCAAGCAGATGGGTGTCCTCATAGACGATCTGCTCGCGTTCTCCCGGATCGGGCGGGCCCCGCTGAACGCTGGGCCCGTCCCCCTGGGCGCGGTGGTTGCCGAGGTGATCTCGGACCTTGCTCACGAGGCCTCCGGGCGGGACGTGAAGTGGATCGTGAAGGACCTGCCCCAGGTGCAGGGGGACAGGAACCTCTTGAAGCTCGCTATCGCGAATCTCCTGGACAACGCGCTCAAGTACACTAGGCCGAGGGAAACCGCCGTTATCGAAGTGAGAAGCGAGAAACGAGATGAGACAGTGGTGATCCAGGTACGAGACAATGGGGTGGGTTTCGATCCCCGGGGCGCCGAGAAGCTGTTTGGCGTGTTCCAGAGGCTGCACAGCACATCCGAGTTCGAGGGTACGGGGATAGGACTGGCCAACGTGAGACGGATCGTGAGCCGCCACGGTGGCGAGACATGGGCGGAGAGCGAGCCCGGCACGGGAAGCACTTTCTTCTTCTCACTGCCGGAGAAAGGGATGGCAACCACATGAGCGGTTTGATGCGGATTCTGTACGCCGAGGACAACCCGAAAGACGTGGAGCTGACTCTGACGGCGTTCCAGGAATGCAACCTGGCCAACGAGGTGGACGTGGTGAATGACGGGCAGGCCGTGCTGGATTACCTGACCTTCCAGGGCGCTTATCGCATGCGCGCCAGGGAGTATCCCGCCCTGGTGCTTCTGGACATCAAGATGCCAAGGGTGGACGGGATCGAGGTGCTGAGACGGATCAAGGGTGATGAGAAGCTGAAGCTGATCCCCGTGGTGATGCTCACCTCCTCCCGGGAAGAAAAAGATCTCGCGGAGAGCTACAAGTTGGGTGTGAACGCCTACGTGGTGAAGCCCATCGATTTCAGGGATTTTCTCCGAGCGGTGAAAGAGCTTGGTGTCTTCTGGGCCGTCATCAATGAAAAACCACCGGTCGCCGCGTTCGGCGAAGGTTAGGCCTGTGCAGGACAGGATCCGTATCCTCCACCTGGAAGACAATCTCCGGGACGCGGAATTGATCGAAAGTGCGCTCGAAAACCAGGGCGTCAATGCGAGCTGGACCCGGGTTGAAACGCCCGAAGCTCTTGCCAAGGCCCTTCAGGAAGATCCCTTCGATCTCATCATTTCCGACTTCACCTTTCCGACCTTCAATGGTCTCAACGCCCTCGAGGTGGCCAAAAACTCCCGCCCGGATGTCCCCTTCATTTTCGTCTCCGGCACGATCGGGGAGGAGAGGGCGGTGGAGGCGATGAGGAAAGGCGCCACCGACTACGTGCTCAAGGACAAGATCTTCCGGCTCGGCGTTGTCGTGCGGAGGGCTTTGGCGGAAACATCGCTTCGCGTGCAGCGCAGGCTCGCGGAAGAGGAGCTTCATCGAGTCTCCGGGCAGCTCACGAGGCTGCTCGTCGCGAGCCCGGCGGTTATCTACTCGGGGGCGGCGGATGCCAGTTTCGGTGCGACCATCATCAGCACGAACGTCCACGATCAACTCGGGTATGAGCCGCACGAAATCGTGGAGGAATCGGGCTTCTGGCTGGATCACATCCATGATGAGGACAGGGAGCGCGTTCTTGAAGAGCATTCCCGACTCTTGGATAATCGGGAGCACGTATTCGTCTATCGTTTTCGTCACTACGACGGCACCTGGCGGTGGATCGAAGATCATCGGAAACTTGCCGGCGGTGAGGGAGGCGGTCCCCCGGAAATAATCGGTTTCCTCGTCGATATCACGGAGAGGAAGCTCGCGGAAGACAGGCGGAGGGAATCGGAGCATCTTTTCAGGATCCTCCTGGAGTCAACGCCCGACATGGTGCTCCTTGTGGACCGGGGCCTGCGCTACCTGTACGCCAACCCGGAGGCCGCGCGGATATTGAACACGTCCGTGGGGGAGATCGTCGGGAAAAGCGTCTCGGAGGTGTTGCCGGCCGATACGGTGGATCGAGCGGTGGCCGATCTTCGCCGCGTCTTCGAAACCGGCGAGCCATATTTCAGGAGTCCCTCCGAAGAAATATCGATCGGGGACATCTCCGTCGAAACGCGGATGGTTCCTATTAAGAACAAGGAAGGACAGGTCACCTCGGTGCTCGGGATCTCCCGTGACGTCACCGAAAGAAAGAATGCCGAACGCATTCTGCGGGAGTCAGAGGAGAAGTTCCGCACCTTCGCGGAAGGGTCGCCGAACATCATGTTCATCAGCAGGGAAGGCAGGGTCCTGTACGTGAACGATCGCTCCCTCGATATCCTGGGGTATTCGAAGGATGAGTTGCTCGAAGCCGCATTCCCGTGGCAATCGATCATCGCCCCAGAGTGCATGGAGAGGATGAGCCTGCACATTTCGCGCACCGTCGGTGGGGCGCAATTTCCCCCCGCCGAGTATGAAGGTCTGCGGAAGGACGGCAGCCACGCGCAGTTTGTATTCAACGCCACGCTGATATCCTATGAAGGCGCGCCGGCGCTCCTCGGAGTGATCACCGACATCTCCGAGCTCAAGAGGGTCGAAAGCGAGAACGCAAAGATCCAGGATCGTCTCCGGCAGGCGGAAAAAATGGAGGCCATCGGAAGCCTCGCGGGGGGGGTCGCGCACGACTTCAACAACATCCTCATGGTCATCCTGAGCTACAGCGACTTTCTCCTGGACAAACTGCCGGTGGGTGGTCCCCTGCGGCGCGAGGTGGAACAGATCAAGAAGGCGGGAAACAGGGCGACCGAGCTCACCAGCCACCTGCTCGCTTTCAGCAGGAAACAGGCGGTGGTCCCCATAGAGATCGACCCCAACGAAGCGGTGAGAAACCTTCACAAGATGATCGGCCGCCTTATCGGAGACAACATCCGGCTGACGCTGGACCTGCAACCTGACATCGGCTCCATCCTGTGCGATCCCTCGCAGTTCGACCAGATCCTCATCAACCTTGTCGTGAACTCGCGCGACGCGATGCCGGACGGCGGCGAGGTCACGGTGGAGACCTGCGGTGTCGAGCTTGACACGGGGGATCTGGTGGGAGATCCCGATGCCGCACCCGGCCATTACGTCCGGGTCTCCGTCACCGACACGGGCTCAGGCATTCCCGTTGAGATCATGGATAAGATCTTCGATCCTTTCTTCACCACCAAGCCCCCGGGAAAAGGCACGGGCCTGGGTTTATCCATGGTCTACGGAGCAATAAAACAGAACAAGGGACATCTCGATGTCGGGGGCACGCCGGGGGGCGGCACGACCTTCCACCTCTACTTCAACCGTATCGCGCCAGGGGCGACGCGTTCCTCCGCAGGCAAGGCGGACACGGAGCTTGACTTGAACGGCATCACGGTCCTCCTGGTGGAGGACGACGAGAGCGTCCGTGAGGCAACAAGGATTATGCTGGAAGCTTCAGGGTGCGCTGTCATCGAGGCGTCCGATGGGGTGGACGCGGTTCGCCTCTTCAAGGACAAAGCCCCGTTGATCGATATCGTCCTCTCAGATGTCGTCATGCCCAATATGGGCGGCGTCGAGCTCGGCAAAAAGCTGCGCGAGATAAAACCCGACATCAGGATCATATTCTGCACGGGGTATATCGACCACGTAAATGAGCTGGAGAAGGAGCTGGGGGAGACCCCGCCGATCATCTCCAAGCCATATGAGCGAGCCGAGCTCGTGCGCAAGATTCGATTGATCCTGGGGGACAGGAATGGAAACTGATCGCAAAGCGACGATCCTCATCGCCGACGACGACAGCGAGACCCGGCACATCCTCGAGCACCTGCTCCAGCAGCGGGGATACTCCACGCGCGCGGTTGACAGCGGTGAGGCGGCCCTGCGTTCCGTGTCGGAAGAGCCGCCTGACCTCATTCTCCTGGACGGCAATATGCCCGGCATGGATGGATTCGAGGTTGTAAAAAGGTTGAAATCCGAAGAGAGGACCAGGACGATCCCCACGATCATGGTCACCGGCATGAGCGACAGGGAGTCCCGGCTGCGCGCCCTGGAGAACGGGGCTGAGGACTTCCTGGTGAAGCCGGTGGACCGCAACGAGCTGTGGTCGCGAGTCCGCAACCACCTTCGCCTGAAGGAATACAGCGACCTATTGAAAAATCACAATGCTCTCCTTGAGTCTCAGGTTCGCGAGCGAACCGCGCAGCTTCGGGAAAGCTACCGTGAAACCATCCTCTTGTTGACGAGCGCGGCCGAGCACCGGGACAACGATACGGGCGATCACGTACGCCGCATCAGCCACCTCACGTCCGAGCTCGCGCGTTTCATGGGCCTGGGAGCGGAGTACGTCGAGCGTATATTCTATGCCAGCCCCATGCACGACATCGGGAAAATCGGCGTGCCGGACTACGTGCTGCTGAAGCCCGGTCCCCTTGATGCGGCGGAATGGGAAGTGATGAAAACTCATTCCGTCCTTGGAAAGCGGATCCTCGAATCGGGAAACAACGAGTACCTGAGAATGGGCGCGGAAATCGCGCTCACGCATCACGAGCGGTGGGATGGATCCGGGTATCCGTCAGGCACAAGCGGAGATTCAGTTCCTCTGTGCGGCTACATCATGGGCATCTGCGATCAATACGACGCCCTGCGGAGCAAGCGCCCCTATAAGCCTGCCCTCAGTCACGACAGGGTCGTGGAGATCATCACTCAAGGGGACGGACGCACTGATCCGGGGCACTTCCATCCAGCCGTGCTCTCCGCGTTCAAGGGTCACGCTTCAAAGTTCGGGGAAATATACTCCACGGTCGCCTGATGCCATGCAAGGACGGAGAGTGATCACGGGAGAGGAGCCATGAAAGATAAGGCCGCGAAGCAAGAGCGCCCGTCGCGGGAGCTTGCCCGAGCACTGAAGCGTATCCGGGAGCTGGAAGAAGCCCGCCAATCCCTTGAGCGCGAGCGGAGCGTACTTCGCACATTGATCGACAACCTGCAGGACTGCGTCTACGCAAAAGATCTCCAGGGCAGATTCGTCGCTGCCAACCTTGCCGCGGCGCGCCAGCTCGGTTTTGCGACTTCCGAAGAACTCGTCGGAAAGTCCGATTTCGACCTGTTCCCTCCTGAGCGTGCGGAACGCTGCCATGCGGCCGAGCAGGACATGCTGCGGACGGGTGAAGAGTTGCACGATCATGAAGGCCCCACCGTGGATGAAAATAAGGACCCGCAGGAGCGGTGGGTATCGACGACCAAGACGCTGCTTCGAAACGCCCACGGCGATATCATCGGATTTGTCGGAGTCGGCCGGGACATCACTGAGAGAAAACGGGCCGAGCGGAAACTCGAGCAGGAGAGGGCTCTCTTCTCGACAGTGATCGACAATTTGCCCGACCACATCTATCTCAAGGACCGCGAGAGCAGGTTTGTTCTTGCAAACAAGCCTCTCGCATTGTGGATGGGTGCTGCGGCGCCGGAAGAGCTGGTGGGCAAGACGGACCATGACCTATTCCCCCAGGAGCTGGCAGACAAGTTTCGAGGCGACGAGTTGCAAATCATCGAGTCGGGGCAAAGCAAGATCAACCTGGAAGAAACCACGCAATCCGCTTCCGGATCGATTCACTCGGTTCTCACGACAAAAATACCTATCATCGATCATGAAGGAATGGTCACCGGCATCGTGGGGATCGGGCGGGACATCACGGAGCGCAGGCAGACCGAGGAGAAAAATATCCGGCTGGCGACGCTCGTCGAATCCTCTCTGGACGCAATCGTGGGGTTGGACATGAACAGAATCGTCACCAGCTGGAACAAGGGGGCGGAGAATGTCTTCGGCTACACCGCGAAGGAAACCATCGGGAAACTCTCCTCCCTGTTTATGCCGCCCGAGCTCGACGATGAGGCCCGTGAGCTCAGGGGGAAGATTATGCGGGGAGAGCATATCGAGGGCTTCGAAACTCAGCGAAGACGAAAAGACGGCACGCTGATACATGTCTCCCTCGCCCTTTCGCCGATCCGAAATACGGACGGCGAGGTGGTGGGGACCGCTTCGATCGCTCGTGACATCACCGGTCAAAAAGCGATCCAGGCGCAGATTATGCGCGCCCAACGCCTGGAAAGCCTCGGCACGCTGGCGGGCGGGATCGCCCACCAATTCAACAACATCAATACCGTGGTGAAGGGGTACCTCGACGTCCTCCTTCAGTCGGGAGATCTTCCGGACAAGGCACGATTGTACGCGCGGGAAGCCTTGAAGGGCGTGCAGCGTGCGGTGGATATCACTGACCGTTTGCAGGGACTCTCGGGGACGGCGCAATCCGGGGAAGGGGCCTTCCGCCTCGATGACATCGTCCGTTCCCTGCTCCCGCTCTTCGAAAAGCGCATCGAGGCGCAGGGCGTTACGGTGATCCTCGACCTCCTCGAGACCCCTCCGCTCCGAATCAATCGGGCCCAGCTCGATTTCATCTTTGCAAGCCTGCTGACGAATTCTCTCGATGCGCTTCTCGACCGACCTCTTCGCGTCCTCACCCTCCGGTCGGGAAGCGTCCCCGGGTATGCCCTGCTCGAGCTAGAGGATACCGGTTGCGGCATCCCATCGGAGAATCTGTCCCGTCTCTTCACGCCGTTCTTTACAACCAAGGGTGAATGGGCCCCCATGCACACAAGCCAGTCCCAGATAAAAGGGGTCGGCCTGAGTCTTGCGGTCAGCCAGAGCACCGTTTCCCAATACGGGGGCAGGATCGAGGTTGAAAGCGAGGCGGGCACCGGGTCCACCTTCCGCCTCCTGCTGCCGTCACCCTAGCACCTCGCGGACCTTTTCGGCCAGGGCGTTCATCGAAAAAGGTTTCGACACGAAGCTCACCCCCCTCTCGAGAATGCCCTGATGCGCGATGACGTCGGCCGTGTAGCCGGACATGAAAAGAATTTTCAGCCCGGGCTTCATCTCAGCGATAAGGTAGGCGAGAGCCGCCATTACCCGGACTCCGCGATAATCCTTCCCATAGAAGACGCCTTGTTTACCCATCACGGCGGCGACCGCCGGCGTGTCTTTCCGGCTCAAAGGGATGCGCAGCGAGAGCGCCGTATGTGCCTGGTGAAGAAGATCGTTCAAATAAAGCACGTCGCCCCCGTCGCGTCTGACGAGCAGGGTTTCACCGCTCCTGCTGGGCAAGGGCCATGACTGGAGCAGAGGATAGAGAAAGTCCTTGGCGTCGCACCTCAGGATAACGGCGCCGACGTACTCGGCGGATTTGGCGCCGAGGGCTCTGGAGTCATTCCCGTTTCCGGCCCTCAACAGGGCAATTGCATCGAGATGAGGAACCCCCTCGCCGGTACCGGCTTACAGATCACTGAGCAGGGGGCGCCGTTCGCGCAGGGAGTCACCAACGGCCTGAGATACTTCCTTGCCGAGGTTGCCAGTCTGGCCATTCAGGCTGAGCAGCATTCGGCCGCTGGGGTCGACAAGAATGATGTCGCTGTAGCGATAGTGCGCGCGCAGGGATCGGAACAAAGCGAGAACCTGCTCGGTTCCGTCGCCCCGGTTGCCCGAAATCCATCGTGCGAGCGCCTCGGAAGAGTAGGGATTCTCCATCAGCACCGCGGCATCGCCCAGCCGTTCGTTCCGCCACTGGACGATCTGGTCCACCTTCAATCGCGCGATGGCATCGAGGTTTTCTTCGGCTGCGGCCTGCACGCGATCCCTCTGAACCACATAGAGCCAGGCGCCTCCGGCGAAAAGTGCAAGAATGACAAGGGATATGGCGGGGATCAGCCACGAGGAAACCGTTTTGTTGTTATTCTTTGACCTGCTCATAGGTCCTTGTTGAAGATAATCACGCCGACGTGCTTGTTACATTTAATTCATTAATCTTTGCTCTTCCCGCATATCAAATGTCAATAATGAAATTTCAATGTTCGCGATGCCAGAGCGGCGCGCATGTGCCTCCCTTGTAGCCGGCTTGCCAGATGGTCTTGCCATTTCCCGAATTCCCACCCACACTCGCCCCATGGAACTGATGGAAGCAATATCCCGCAGGCGCAGCATCCGCAGGTTCAAAAGTACGCCGGTGCCGCGGGAGCTCGTCGAGAAGGTCCTTGCCGCTGCCGTACTGGCGCCCTCGGCAAAAAATCGCCAGCCGTGGCGGTTCGTCGTGCTGCAGGGAGCGGCGAACGAAAAGCTCGCCCGGCTCATGAGGGAAGGCGCCGACCTTATGGAATCAAGGGGCGAAGAAACAGGCACTTGCAGAAACTCGGCACGGATCATCGCCCAGGCGCCCCTCACCATCGTGATCTTCAATCCCGCATACATGCATGACGACATCATCTCCTCGCATCCGACCTACAACGCTCCTGATATTCAATCCATCGGCGGGATGGTCCAGACAATGCTCCTGGCAGCGCACGACCTGGGTCTGGGCAGCCTGTGGATCTGTGATCTGCTCTACGCATACCCGGCCATCCGCAATTGGCTTGGTCGGCGCGAGGAGCTCGTGACCGCGGTCAGCATCGGGTATGCGGATGAATCCCCCGCCGCGCGGCCTCGGACGCCGTGGCAGGAGCTGACGGTATGGCGGGAGGAGGAATAGCGGGGATGGCCCACGAAGGCCGATTCTGATATGCTCAGTTCATGGAATGGCGTGCAAGTCACATACTGGTGAGGGACAAGCGTCTGGCCGACGAGCTGTTGAGAAAAATCAAGCGGGGGGCGAGTTTCGAAGCAATGGCCCGGGAGCATTCCACCTGCCCGTCGAAATCCCGGGGCGGAGACCTGGGGTGGTTCGGGCCCGGCAAGATGGTGCCGGCATTCGAAGAGGCTTGCAAGAGGCTCTCATCGGGATCCCTCAGCGACACAGTCTCCACATCGTTCGGCTACCATATCATCAAGCTTACCGGCCGCAAGGAATGAAGGAAGGGAGCGGGAAATGACATTCGCGGAAAAAATGCAGGGCATCATCAACAAGGGCGTGGCGGCAACGAAGGACCTGGCCAGCAAAGCCGGCGAGAAGGCGAAAGACCTCGGCGCCATGGGCATGGTGAAGCTGGAAATCATGCAGCTCGAGTCTCACGCGGAAAAGGTCATCGCCCGGCTCGGCAACGAAGTCTACAGGGCCCTTGTGGAAAAGAACGGCAACTCGGTGAGCCGGGATACTCCGCTGATCAGCGACATGCTCAAGGAAATCGAGGGTCTCCGCGCGCGGATCGAGCTGAAGGAAAAGGAATATCATTCGATCGGCGGCAAGGAAGATTTATAGGAGCGCCTCGCGGATTCTTCATCCGTCCGGCGCCCCGCTGCCTGAACCGCCGCACCTCCGCGGTGTCAGTCCCTATTTTGCCTGCCAACCGATCACCTCAGGGCCGGCGGGGACGGGACTCCCTCCCCTTGGCTCCTGCGTTACTTTCACTTCCTCGGGAAGCTCCATGAACGCCTTTCCTTCGGCCACGAGCAGCCCCTCCCCCGCCGAATCCGGGGCGAACGTGCCCATGGAGGTCCACGTACCACGGTGAAGGACCCAGGCCTGGTACGTCCTTCCTGCCGGCGCCGGGGCGAAGTTGTGCAGCGCAATGATGCCCAGCGGGGTCCCGGGCCTGCCGCGGTATGAGCCGTGCGTGGCGGCCGGTATGCCGGGAACAGCCGGTATGTGCAGAGTGGTGATGTCGCTTGCCGTGGCCATGGAGAGCGCGCGCTCATGACGCTGCGCGATGATGCGCTGCTGGTTGAACCGCACTCCGACGCCGATGAGCAGGGCGAGGGCGACAGCGGCCACGCCAAGGGGCGCAAGGATGTAGCGCAGCTTCTGCACCCCTGCCCTGATCCGTGTCTTCACGGTGCCCAGGGGAAGATTCAGCGCAACGGCCACCTGGTCGTGGGTGAGCTCATCGAAAAACGCGAGGCTCAAAGCCTGGCGTTGCGCGGGCGGCAGCCGTTGCACCGCCGCGCGGACCGCTTCCTGCCTGTACGCCTGCCAGGCCGCTTCCACGGGCTCCGCGGTCGTATCGGGAAGCTCGTCCACCACGTCCGGGTCAACGTCGGGGTCCAGCTGCGGCCTGCGGCTGCGGGCGCGAAGCTCATTGAGGATCCGAAAATGGGCGATCTGGAGAAGCCAGGGCCGCAGCGCGCCCCTTCGGGGATCGTATGTGTCCGCCTTGCGCCAGAGTCCGAGGAAGACATCCTGCACGATATCCTCCGCGGACCCGGGATCGAGACTCTGGGAGGCAATGTGGAAAACAAGGGGCGCGTAGCGCGCAAAGAGCGGCTGGAGGGCCCCCGGCCTTTTTCGGGCGAGCTCCTGCATGAGCTCTTCGTCGCTCGGGCCTCCCTCAGCGGATGGGAGCGGATGTGTTTTCACGGCCTGCATTCCTCTCACGTAAAGTTACTACACCGGCAAAGCCCTGTTGGATTCAGCCCAGACGAACAACGCTGTCGACTATTGCCAGCTCGCGTTCACGGTGGGTGATGACAACGAGCGTCTTCCCCGGCAGCTTCCCGGCAAGCGTGTCGAGGAGCATGCCGGCCGTCCGATCATCGAGCCCTTCCGTGGGCTCATCGAGAATATAGACGGGCGCGTCCCGAAGCAGGGCCCGCGCAACGGCGATACGCTGCATCTCTCCGGTCGAGACCTCCCGGCCGGTCTCACCGACGATCGTATCCAGGCCGTCCGGCAGAGAGGCAACAAACTCCGACAATTGCGCGGCCCGCAGCGACGACAAGAGCGCCTCGTCCCGCGCCGCCGGATCGAGAGAGGGCGGAAGCGCGATCAGCAGATTCTCGCGAATGCTTGCGTGAAAGAGGTACGGAGCCTGGGGTACCACGGCGAAGAGCCTCCGGACATCTTCAGGAGCCATCGCGCGCAGGTCATACCCGTCGGAACCCGTCCCGCCCTGTCCGTCGGCGGCGTTGAACACGCGGATGCTTCCGGCTTCAAAATCCCAGAAGCGCAGAAGGACATTGACGAGCGAGCTCTTTCCCGCTCCTGTCGGCCCGATGATGCCCAGCCGGGCGCCGGCGGGAATGTCGAAGGAGAGTCCATCGATTGCCCAGGGCTGCTCAGGAGAGTATCGAAAGCGAAGATCCCGGATCGACAGGGATACCGGGCCGGGAGTCTTCCTTCCCGGGGGAAAGAAGGCCCGGGCAGCGTCCGCCGGTTCCGCGGGCTCCTTGACCGCGGGGACCGCGTCGATGATCTGAAAAAGCCGGCGCGCCGCGGCGGTCATTTCCCCCGCCCTCTGCATCACGCCGGGCAGGGGCATGATGCTCTCGAAGCCGGCAAGGACGAGCACGGTCAGCATGGCCATGTCGGCGCGCGGCAGCCCGCCGCCGGCCACAACGGGCGCGAGCACAAAGGCGGCGGCCCACACGGCGAGGGCGCTCGCCGCGACAATGCCCGCGTCGCCGAGCCCCTGCAGCGAGGCGAGCGTGCGCTGCCGTTCGTCCATCTCCCGGCCTGCCGCCTCGATATGGGCGGCATGCGCGCCCGCTGCGCCGAGCGCGACGAGCTCCGCCATTCCCTGGACTTCCTCGACGATCGACGCGCGAAGCTCCGCGGCCCACGCGACGCGCTCGCGCCCCGGGCGCGCGGACAGCCGGTGCAGGAGCAGCGGAAGAAGGACGCCGGCGAATGCCAGGGCTGCTCCATCAATCAACGCGAGACGCGCGTCATAATGCGCGAGGAACGGGACAATGCAGCCGACGGCGAGCACGGCCACGATTGAAGGCACGACCCCGCGCACGTAGAAATCGTCCAGGGTGTCGATGTCGGCCCGGATGCGGCTCAACAGATCGCCGCTTCGATACGCGGACAGTCGCGCGGGGGCGAGAGGCTCGATGCGCTGGTAGAACCAGACGCGCAGCGCGGAGAGGATCCTGAACGTGACATCGTGATTGACGAGCCGCTCGGCATACCGCCCCGCGGCCCGGCCGAGGGCAAGAGCGCGCACGCCCGCGCCCGCGGTCGTGTAGTCCACCAATGTGCCGGCCAGGCCCGCAATCGCCATCGACGCGATGAACCAGCTGGAGAGCGCAAGCAGCCCGACATTGGCCAGGAGCGTGGCAAGGGAGAGAGCAAGCCCGAGCACCGCCAGCCGCCAGTGGGGACGCACCAGCTTTACCAGGCGAAACAGGTCTCTCATGAAGCCTCGCGTATCCGGCCGGCGGCGAGGGCGAGCACACGATCCACCCCGTCGGCCGGGCGATGGGTCACCAGGACCGTGGTGCGGCCCTCCGTCAGATTGCGGATTCCGGCATTCACCATGCGTTCACTTTCCGGGTCCAGGTGGGCCGTCGGCTCGTCGAGGAGGACCAGGCCCGGGTCACGGAGGAACAGGCGGGCCAGCGCAACGCGCTGGAGCTGTCCCATGGAAAGCCCTTGTCCCCCTTCCCCTACGCGGGTGTGGAGCCCGGCAGGCATTCTTTCGATGAACTCCGACGCGTGTGAAAGCCGAATGGCCTCCCGGATCTCGCGGTCGCCGGCTGACGGCCGGCCGAGAACGATGTTGTCCCGCAAGGTTCCGTGAAACAGAGTCGGCCGCTGCGGCAGCCAGGCGACCGTGTCGAGCCACGCGCGGCTGTCGAGGTCGCGCAGGTCATTCCCGTCGATGAGCAGCCGGCCGCTGTCGGGCGTGGCGAAGCCCAGGAGCAGGGAGAGGAGCGTCGACTTGCCTGCCCCGCTCGCTCCGAGGACGGCGACGTGTTCCCCGGAGCTTACAGAAAATGTCACATCTTCCAGAATGGGCCGCGCTTCGTACGCGAAGGATACGCCTTCAAAAGCCACCCCGCGCGCATGCCGCGGGCGGGGAGCGATCCGCGCTGCGGGCCGGGCCACCGCGCGCGTGGCGGGCGGGGAATCCGGGAGACGCCGCGGCGAACCCGTCTGCAAAAGGGCCCGCACCTGGTCGGCGGCGCTTACCGCCTCCATGCGCGAATGATAGAAGGTTCCCAGCGCGCGCAGGGTGAGGAAATACTCGGGGGCAATCAACAGGATGAAATACCCCGGGGCGAACTCCATGGAAGCGGAGAGCAGACGCAGCCCCGAGAGAATGGCGACCAGGGCGATGCTGACGCTCGCAATCAGCTCGAGCATGAACGAAGACAGGAATGCTACCTTGAGAACCGACATCGTCATGCCGCGGTACTCTTCGGACGTCCGGGCGATCTCTCCCGCCTCCCTGCGGGCGGCGCCGAACATCTTCGTCGTCGCCAGTCCTTGGAGCGCGTCGAGAAAATGCCCGCTCATCCGGGCGAGCTTTCCCCACAGGCGCTGGTTGCGGGCGTGCGATTCTTCGCCGATGACGATCATGTTCAGGGGAAGGAATACCGCGGTGAGGACGAGGACGAGCCCCGAGATCCAGTCCAGTGGAAACACCACGGCAAGGATCGTGAACGGCAGCAGGGTGGCGATGGCCCGCTGGGGAAGGTATTTCGAGAAGTAGGCATCCAGGGCTTCCACCGCGTCGACCGTGGTGTGGGCGATCTCCCCCGCGCGCATGCCCGCGAGGGCAATCGGTCCGATGGCCTGGAGGTGCTCCGTGAGCTCCCTGCGCAGGGTCAGTTTCGCGCCGGACGCGCATTCGAAAGCGGCGCGCCGGGACCCCCACGCGGCGAGGGCGCGCAGAAGGATCACGCCCAGGAGCGCCGCAAAGACGGGCAGGAGCCGGGGAAGGCTGCTCCCTCGGAACATGACGCCATTGCCGATCTGGACGAGGAAAGAAGTCTGGAGGATCAGGAGGATTCCCGACAGCTCGCCCAGCGCGACCGTCAGGGCAAGGTTGCGCCGGGCAGGCCGGCTTCTGTCGCGCAGCCACGTGGAGGTGCTCATCATCGCAGTGACGAGTGTACGGAAAAGCTGTCACGATTGACAACCGGAGTGAGATATGTTAGAGCCGCTCCATGGGCGTCGAGGCACTCTCCCGGTTACAGTTTGCCGCGGTTGCGATCTTCCACTTCCTGTTCGTCCCCCTCACCCTGGGTCTCAGCATGCTGGTGGCTTTCATGGAAACCCGCTACGCCAGGACCGGGGACGAGACCTGGCTGCGCATGACGAGGTATTGGAGCAGGCTGCTGCTCATCAACTTCGCCGTGGGCGTGGTCACGGGCCTCACGCTGGAGTTCCAGTTCGGAATGAACTGGGCGGAATACTCGAAGTTCGTCGGTGACATCTTCGGAGCGCCCCTCGCCATCGAGGCAACGGTGGCTTTTTTCCTGGAGTCCACCTTCATCGGTTTGTGGGTGTTCAGCTGGAAGAGGGTCTCACGCGGAGCCCATGCGGCGATCATGTGGGTGGTGGCCTCGGCGAGCACGTTTTCCGCATTGTGGATCCTGCTGGCCAACGGATGGATGCAGAAGCCGCGCGGCTATGTCCTGGCGGGCGGCAAGGCGCAGCTGGTCGATTTCGGGGCCCTCATCTGGAATCCGTACGCGTGGATCAAGTTCTTCCACGTGATCATGGCCGCGTACACCTTGAGCGCGTTTTTCATCATGGGGATCTCCGCGATCAATCTCCTCCGCGGGAGAAATCCCCAATTGTTCAAGAGATCTTTCCGGCTCGCCGCCACGTTCGCCGTCGCCTCCTCGGTGCTGATCATCGTTGCCGGAGACCTGTCGGGCCTGCAGGTGGCGAAGTTCCAGCCCACGAAGCTTGCCGCAATCGAATCGCAGTGGAAGACCGAGGCCGGCGCCCCCTTCTATCTGCTCCAGCTCCCCGACCCAGGGGCGCAGCGCAACATCATCGAGGCCCTGCCCATCGCCAAAGGACTCAGCTTTCTTGCCTACCACGACGTCAACGCCACGGTGAAGGGGCTGGAGGAGTTCCCTCCCGGCGACCGGCCACCGGTGATGGTGAGCTTCCTCGGATTCCGCCTGATGGTGGCCCTTGGTTTCCTTTTCGTACTGCTGGCGGTGGTCGCCGCTGTTCTTTCCTGGAGGGACAGGCTCGCTTCGAAACGCTGGTTTCTCTGGATCATGACCGTTGCCCTTGTCCTGCCCTACCTGGCCAGCGAGCTGGGGTGGATCGTCGCGGAGATCGGCCGGCAGCCGTGGATCGTGTACGGGCTGCTCAAGACGGCGGACGCGGCCTCGCGGGCCATCACGCCGGGTGACGTCCTGGGCTCGCTCATCTGTTTCCTTGTCATCTACAGCGCCCTTGCCGTGGTGGACGTCTTTCTGCTCGCCAAGTACGCCCGCAGGACAGAGGACTGAGGAGGGAAGGAATGGCGCTGCAAACGCTCTGGTTCGTCCTGTGGGGTGTGCTGTGGGCCGTCTACTTCATGCTGGACGGCTTCGACTTCGGCGCGTGCATGCTGCGCAACTTCCTTTCCCGGGACGAGCTGGACAGGAAGGTCGCCCTCGCCGCCATCGGTCCGGTGTGGGACGGCAACGAAGTCTGGCTCATCACGGCCGGGGGCGCCACGTTCGCGGCCTTTCCCGCAACCTACGCGTCGATGTTCAGCTTCCTCTACCTCCCCATGCTGCTGATCCTCTTCTCACTCATCGCGCGCGGAGCGGCCATCGAGCTGCGCGGCAAGCACGACGCGCCGAGGTGGAGGTCCGTGTGGGACTGGGTGCTGGCCGTCTCCAGCTTCACGGCGCCGCTCGTGCTCGGGCTGGGATTCGGCAACATATTCAAAGGCCTGCCGATCGACCTCACCGGCTATCGGGGAAGCTTCTTCATGCTCTTCAACCCCTACGGCCTCCTCACGGCGCTTCTCTTCGTCCTCCTGTTTCTCCAGCACGGCGCCCTCTGGCTCAGATACAAGACGGACGGGGAGCTGGGCGAGCGGACCGGCAGGCTTGCGGGAATCCTCTGGTTCCTGGTTCTCGTTGTCGCGGCGGCATTCCTCGTGCTGACCGGATTCGCGACACGGCTGTATGACAACTACCTGGCCCAGCCGCTCTGGATCGTCGTGCCCGTGCTCGCCGTCGCGGCCCTGCTCGGGGTGCGGATCGCGCACTCCCGGGGCCGGCCCCTCGGGGCATTTGCCGCATCCTGCGCGACGATCCTGCTCGTGATCGCCACGGGGCTCGTCGGGTTGTTCCCGAATCTCATTCCCTCCAGCCTTGATGCCGCGGCGAGCCTCACGATCTACAACTCTTCATCAGGTCCTTACACCTTGAAGCTCATGAGCATAGTTGCCGCGATCTTCGTTCCCATAGTCATCGTCTACCAGTTCATCGTGTTCAGATTCTTCCGGGCAAAAGTGACGAGGACCCAGGTCGCCGAAGGGGCCGAAGGCTATTGAGAGGAAGCGGCGAGGACCCGCATGAGCTTGGGTATCGTGAAATGCGGGCGAAGGTAGTGACTTACGGTCTCGGCAAGGACCCGCTCCTCTTCGGTCAGACCCAGCGCCGCCACGCTCACCGGGCCTCCTGCGGCCTGGAGCAGCTCCGTGATGCGCGCGGGGCCGGGAACCTGCCGGGCGATTTCCTGGATTTCTCCCCACCGGTCCTGGATCTTCTGTTTCAACCGCGCGTAGTCCGGCTCGCCCATGTCCAGGAACGGCGCCTGGGAGGCAATGACGTCGGACGCCAGAAGTCCATAGGCCGAGCGAATGCGCTGCATCTCCTCTTCGCGCCCGGGCAGACGGGAGTCCTTCAATAACGCCGCGGCCTGCTCCCGTGATATCCGCCCGATCCTTTCGTAGAGTCCGGCCACGAGGATCGCGGCCACACCGACCTTCGCGCCATGCAGGATCGCGGGCCGGCCCTCCCTCAGCAGCTTCATCTCCCAGTAGTGGGAATAATGATGCTCCGATCCGGAGGCCGGCAGGGAGCTCCCGAAATCCAGCATGCAGAACCCTGATTCGATCAGGGCCTCCATGAGGCTGCGTACGCCGTCCGCGGATGCCGCGGCTATCTCCCCTGCCCGCTCCTCGCATCCCCGCACGGCGCGGAGGGTCCTTTCCGCGATGGACTCGTCGAAGGGCAGGTCCCAGAGCAGGTGGGCCAGCCGCCAGTCCGCCACCGACGTGTGCTTCCCCAGCATGTCGCCGAATCCGGCCGCGATCATCCGCTGCGGCGCCGCACACAAGGTGGCGAGGTCGGCGAAGATGGCGAGGGGCGCCTGGGCATTCGCGGTGGTTTTCACCCCGTCGACGATCAAAGGCGCTCCCCTCGATGTATATCCGTCCACCGAGGGCGCCGTCGGAACGGAAATGAACGGGCAACCGGTCCTGTGACTGACGAACCGCGTGATGTCCGTGATCGTACCCGAGCCGACGGCGAGGAATGTCAGGTCGACGCCGTCGGTGGCAAGCAGGACGCGAAGCACGTGAGGGGCGTCCGCAACCACCTCGCCCCCCGTGAAGACGATCGCCCTTATCTCGCAGCCGATCCCGCGGAGCGCGCTCTCCACTGCCTCCCCTGCGGCGTGATACGTGCGGGAGTCCGCGACAAGGAGCAGACGACGGCGGCCCGTCTCCCGGCAGAATTGCTGCAGCCGGGGGAGGGCGTCCGTGCCGATGACGACCAGGGGTCTTGGCGGGGCGTGGTGAGCGAGCTCTGGCATATCCTGTGCTCCCACGGATGGTACCTCAAGGGGTTGAATTGTTGCTATAGTCCAACCCATGGACGAGGTGGATGTCCTCATCATTGGCGCCGGCGTGATCGGCCTGGCGATCGCCCAAAGGCTCGCCGATCCCTCCCGGGAGATCGTTGTCGTGGAAATGCACGACGGGTTCGGACGGGAGACGTCCTCCCGGAACAGCGAGGTCATCCACTGCGGCATGTACTATGCCGCGGAGCTCCTCAAGACCCGGCTGTGCGTGCGGGGCAATCCGCTCCTGTACGAGCTCTGCGCGCGCGAAGGAATCCCTCACCGCAAGACCGGCAAGATCGTCGTGGCAACCGATGAAACCGAGACGGACAAGCTCCAGGAGATCTTCACGCAGGGAAAGAAGAACGGCGTTCCCGGTCTCAGCCTGATCGACGGCAGGGAGATCGCCGCCCGGGAGCCCGATGTGCGCGGGATCCTCGGGTTGGCGAGCCGGGAGAGCGGGATCGCGGACAGCCATCGGCTGATGGAGTACCTCGCGCACGCGGCCGGCTCGCGGGGGGTGACGCTGGCGTACGGCTGCGAGGTTACCGCGATTGCAGGGACCGGTGCCGGCTACTCGGTCGAGATCCGCGAGCCCGACGGTACGCTCACCGCCTTGAGGGCAGCGTGCGTGATCAATTCCGCCGGTCTTCATGCGGACCGGATTGCCGGGATGGCAGGGATAGATATTGCGAAGGCCGGATATGAAATCCATCCCTGCAAGGGAGAGTATTTTCGGGTCTCCTCCCGGCACAATGGCAGGCTCCATACTCTTGTGTATCCGGTTCCTTCATCTGTTCACCTCGGCGCGCATGCCGTCCTCGGCCTGGACGACAGCTTGAAGATAGGTCCGAGCTCTTTCTACGTTGACACCCTTGACTACGCGGTCGACCCTGCCCACCAGTCGGTTTTCCACCGGAAGGCCCACCGTTTCCTTCCCTTCCTGGAGCGGGACGACCTGTCCCCGGACATGTCGGGAATCCGGCCGAAGCTCTACCGGCGGGGAGAGCCGTTCAGGGATTTCGTGATCCGAGAGGAAAGCGACCGCGGTCTTCCCGGGCTCGTTAATCTGGTCGGCATGGAGTCTCCCGGCCTGACCGCCTGCCTGGCCATCGCGGAAAAGGTGAAGAGTCTTCTCTAGAACGAGACTTTTGCGCCCAGGATCACGAAGAACATGTTGTTGCTCAGACCATATGTGCTCGTCGGAGAACTCGTGTATTCGCTGTTGTTCGGACCGAGATACGAGCCGAGCTGGAGAGACAGCTCGAAATTGTTGACGGGGTCATACGCGAGGCCGATCAACCCGATGCCGGAGGAGTCCGACAGGTTGGTCAAACCGTTCAGCGTGAGTGTCATGTTGCTGACGATGAACTTGCTCACCGTGATGAAGAACGCCGCGTAGTATTTCCCGTAGTAACCCGGCTGATAGTAGCTGCCGAGAAACGTGGCGAGCCCTGTCGGGTTGAGGCTGAGCTTCTGGAACATGTTCACGTCGTAGCCCGCTCCGTTATAGAAAAACTCGACCTCGACCATGATCCGGTCCTGCACGTCGAATGCGTCAAAGGACCTGGACAGCCCCACGTCGACCTTCGGGACGAGCTGGCCGCGAATGGTGGAGGTGGTCACGCCGTCCGCGTCCAGCATTTTCTGGTTGTCCCCCCAGGAGAAGCTCGCCTCGCCGGTGAGGTTCAGACTCCAGAAGAGCGGGGAGGTAAGGTCGACTCCGAAGACAGGGATCTTCCCTGACTTGAACCAGCCGGAAAAGCCGAACTCGAATGTGCCGACAAGAAATTCGCTGCGCGCGGCGAACGCGACATCGGTGATGTCCTGGATCGCATTGAGGTTGAGAAAAGTGTAGAGATGGAACTCACGCGCGAAAACTACGTCGCTGCGCAGGCCGAACACCCCATCAAGGAGCGCGGTCAGGTTCGTGAAGCTCTTGTGCTCGATATTGATCAGATCGGTCGGGTTCCAGAAATAGCCCGTTCCCCACTGGAGCACCTGTTTGCCTGCTCGAAAATAGACAGTATTGGCCGCATTGAAATCGACGAAAAACTCCTTCACGTCCAGAAAGGTGGTCTGGTTTTCAGAAAGAAGGAACGGCGTTGGCTTCGCCGGCGGCATCGGCACGGTCATGAAATCGTGGACCAATGGCGCGCCGCCGGTGAGGTAACTCACATTGAGGTCCACGAATGCCCGAAAGCTCTTCTGCAACCGCGCGTCCACCAGGAAGTCACCCATCATGACGTTGGAAAGGGTGTTGTCACTCGCGCCGGAAATCCCCTGCACGAAATCGCGCGTCATTATATAGGAGCCCGTTCCCTGCAGAATGCCCGAAAGCCCCACCCGTTCCTTCTCGATGTCTTCCGCGCTGTTCTTTTTCTCCGCAGTCCCCTGGGTCGCCTCGACCGGGGCGGAGCCGAAGAACTCGTCCTCCCCATTGCCTGAGCCAGTGGGCGCCGCGGGCGCGGCGGTCCCGGTCTGGGCAAAGAGACCGGGAGAGAGAAGGAGCGCGGCCAGCAGGCCGAGCGCGCAACGTTTCAACATTCCAATCCCCTTACTTGCTCAAGCTCTCGAGATACGACTTGTCGAACTTGTAATCGTCCACCTTGCTGAAGGTAACGCCGTTGATTTCCAGCAGCGAGGTCCTCCCCTTTTCCACCTCATCCGTGAATTTCTGCAGAAGCGGCACGTAGCGGCCGTCGATCTCCTTGTAGTTGGTGTAGAGGTCCGTTTCCATGAGCGTGCCGGAGAGGGCATAGCACTCGCGCTTGAGCTCGAGGTACTTGTCCTGCGTCAGCCACATCACCAGCCGGGGGTATTTGACGTCATTGACCTTGGCCGTCACCTCGACCCTGTACACGGGGATCTTTCCGCCCCCCAGGGCCTGTATGGCGATGATCTCGTTGCCGTTTGCGTCAAGCGAGGGCTTGTACAGCTCCTTGAACTTCCGCGTCTCGAAGTCTCCCGCGCTCGCGTTGGAGCCTCCGATCTTCTCGTCACGGCCTATGTGCGTGAAGGTGCGGGTGGTCCGGCGATACATCCACATGTTGTCCGCCACGCGAAGGTACCCATTGCCGCGGTCGGTTTCGGGATCAGCCATAACGATGAGAAACGCATCGTCGCGGTCCCGCCGGTACAGAACGCTCTCGATGACCTTGGTCCCCTGCTCAGGGTCCCGGGTGGTGATCTTGGCCTGCGCGGTGAAATCGCTGCGGATTTCGTAATTGATGTCGATGTAGTCGATGATCTCCTGGACCGAGGGGGTCGCCCAGAGCGCCGGGGCCAGCACAAGAAGTCCCACGGCGATCCCCAAGAATCTCTGTCTCATATTCAGTCTCCTATTCAAAGTGCCGCAGCGCATCCGCAACCCGAAGCTTTGCGGCGCGGCGCGCGGTGAAAAACGCAATGAGGAAGGACACGATCACGATGATGAAGAAGTTGCCGATGATCGCCCCGACAGTCGGAACGAAGTAGATATGCTTGTTCACGAAGAACATGCTGAACGGATTGTCCTTGAGGTCGAACGTGGGCACGCCGAGCAGGGCCATGAGCCCGTATGACAGCCCGATGCCCGCGATGCACGCGAACACGGCGAGAAAAACGATTTCCATGACAAAGACCGAACGGACGTCGGACCTCTGCATCCCGATTGCCCGGTTGGTTCCAATCTCCCGGGTGCGTTCGCGGATGCTCATGCGCATGGTGTTCACGACCCCGATGAGGATCACGAAGAAGAGGATCAGGACGGCGACGATCGAGATTGTGTTCAGGCCTTTCTGCAGATCGACCACGGCGCTGGCATTCTCGAACATGGTCTGGACATCCACCCGCGCGCCCTTCCACGCCTCCCTGTTGAGGAGCCGTATCTTCTTTGTCGCCTCGTCCGTGTTCTTGCTTCGCGCCAGCATCTCCCATTCGGGAAGCAGGGCCTTGAAGAGCGGCGCATCCTCAGCCACCCGCGCGGGGTCCCGGGGGATATTCCAGAAGTAGGTCTTGTAGAAGGAGTCCTCGTGGGCGAAGGCGGTGGCCTCGGCAAACGGTGAAACGGTTTTCACTATCCCCGTCACGACAAACTGTGTCTCGACCGGATCGGGGGCATTGAGAGGGACATAGCGGTAATCGATCCGGGTGCCGACATCGGCTCCGAGAGACTGGGCCAGGGGCTGGGTCAGGATGATCCCGGTCTTGTCCTTCAAGAGGCCCCTGATGTCTCCCTTGACGAACTGGAGATTGTTCCGGACAAGTGCCAGGGCGTCCGGGCCGGTCTCCAGCCGCAGGGCAAAAACGTCGGCGTTAGCCTGCCGGCCTTGCGCGCGGAGAACCGCCTTGACCCCGGCAGCGCCTGGGGCGAGCGCTTTCTGCAGCTTGTTTGCCTGCTCAATCACCTTCTGCGCGTCCTGAGGATACGCCGTCACGACCTGAAGCCCGAGTGATTCATTGGGCTTCATGTTCAGCTGCTGGCGGAGCGTTTTCCTGTCCACGAATGCAGCCACGTCCATGTACATATTCGACGAGGGGATAAGCCCGACCACCTTGTACTTGGGCGCCTGCGACTGTCCGTAGACGGTCTGGAACCGCACGGTAACGATGTCGTTCAACCCGACGTTCAGCTCCGTGGCCGCGTTCTTGTACAGAAGGATGCCGGGAAAGATGTCCGGTTTGTATATGTCGCGCACATTGCCGGACTCGAGGTCCGTGTCCTGATAGAAATTCGAGTCTCGGGCAACGCCTACCAGGGCGACGAGTCCGGTTTTCCCATTGCCGACCGCCCGGCCGAAGGCGCTTACGGCCTGATCGATCTCCTTGATCCCGTCCACGTTCGCCTTGATGGCCTTGATGAACCGGTCGGTGTCCCTGATCACGTCGCTGCGCCGCGTGGTGTACTCGTCCATGACCACCTTGATGTGTCCGCTCATGTACACGAGCATCTTGTTGAAGAGAATGTCGGTGAGGCCGTTCGTGAACGAGGATGTCACGACCAGGATGCACATGCCGATGGCAATGCCCGCGGAAAGCAGCACGTTCCGCCGGAACTGCCGGATGAGGTTGCGGAAAGCGATCTTGGATACAACGCGCGCGCTGCGTATCCGGGTCATGAAAAATCGTCCAATGCGTTTCATTTCAGTTTTCCTCGATTAGTGGCGGTTGATCGCGTCCAGCGGCGTGATCTTTCGCGCCACGACAACGGGGTAGACGACCGCCAGCACCGTGACGATGGCGAGCCCGATGATGCCGGTCACCAGCCCGGCAAAACCCAGGGTCGGCTGGAAGACTTCGCCGCCAAAAAGCAGCTCGAAGATTTCGTTTCCCCCCGAGCCGATGCGGAGAGGCCGGATGATCCAGGTGACGATGACGCCCGCGAAGATGCCGATGCCGCCGAAGATGCACGAGAGAGAGAATGTCTCTGCGAGGAACATCTTGGTGATGAAGCTCTTGCGCGCACCCACGGCGCGCATCATGCCGAACTCCTCGGTCCGTTCGAGCGCGTTCATGCTCAGCGTGTTCATGATGATGATGATGGCGACGAAGAACAGGAGGATCACGAACACCGTGATGATCATCTGGAGTATGTCGGAGATCTGCGCGGCCTGGCCCGTGGCCTTTTTCCAGCTCAGGACCTTTACCGGCAGGTTGTCCTCCCGGGCGATCCTCTTCATTTTTTCCACAGAGGCGTTCAAGTCCTGGCCCGGCTTCAGGAGGATGGTGACATAGTTGTACGCCGCCGTGTCAAAGTCGATCACCCGTGTGACTTTCGGCTCAGTTTTGATCCTGTTTTCCAGCTCGGCAACCGACGTGCCGCTGGTCCCGGCCGAGTAGATGTCACCGCCCCCGAAGAGCGCGTCCTCGCTGGCGCCCATCAGCGCTTCCTCTTTCGGAGGAAGCTTCTGGACGATATCCCGCGCGGTATAGTATCCGAAGATCTCCCGGAAAGTTTCGATGTCCATGAAGGTGGCTTCCTGCATGAGGGAGTTGAGCGATCTGAATCGCACGACCCCTTTTACCGGGATGTCTTTGTTCGTCGAGTTCGGCTCACCGAACCCTTCGAGCGCCAGGGAGCTTTTGACTTCGAGCCGGTCCTCCTCTTTCTTTGCTTCGTCCGTGAGGTTGTCCCTGTTCAGCCCGCCCCCCTCGGGAACGAGCCAGTAGCCCGCGTTCTTGTAGCGGGTCTTTCTGCCGTTCACGTTTATCAGGAGCCCGTGGTCACCATTGTGCAGCACCTTTCCCTCGACGGCCGTGACGGGGCTCCCAAACACCCTTTGGAACTCGTCGAAATTGCACCCGAAGGTGAGCATGAAATCCATCTCCTGGCCGCCCAGGATCGCGACACCACCCCTGGTCATGGGGAGGTAGCCCTTGATGAAGTCCTGCTTGTCCAGCACGGAACGGATCTTCTCGTAGTCCTTCAGGATCTTCAGCGGCTTTGCCAGCGGCGTGAAAAGGACATTGTCCTTCGTCTCCTCGTCGGAGACGAGGATGATGTGCCCGGTAAAGCTTTCGACCATGTTTTTTTCGACGCCGCGCTGCATGCCGATGGCGGTGGCATTGCCGAGCGTCATGATGAGCGCGCCGAGGAAAAGAATGGTGCCGATGATGATGCTCTTGGCCTTGTGCCGGAGGAGGCTCCTCCAGGCGATCTTCAGGATAAACATGATCCGTCCCTAGTTTGCCATGAGCCCGTCTTTGATCTTCACGACGCCATTTGCGTACTTCAATATGTCGGGGTCATGCGTCGAGAAGATGAAGGTGGTCTTTTCCAGGATGTTCAGCTCCTTCATGAGCTTCAGGATCATGTCTCCTGTTTCCGAGTCGAGGTTGGCCGTCGGCTCATCCGCAAGCACGATGGCCGGACGGGTGACCAGCGCGCGGGCAATGGCCACGCGCTGGCGCTGGCCGCCGGAGAGCTCGTACGGCTTGTGGTTGATCTGGTCCTTGAGCCCTACCTCTTCGATGAGCTTTTCCGCGCGCTCGCGGATCTCTCTTTTCCTGATGCTTTCCTTTTTCATGAGGAGAAGGGGAAACTCCACGTTTTCACGGGTGGTGAGCACCGGAATGAGATTGAATGTCTGGAAGATGAACCCGATCGTGTGCAGGCGCAGGTCGGTGAGCTCGCGATCCGAGTGCGTCGTGATGTCCTTCTCATGGATCTTCACCACTCCTTCGGTGGCGGAGTCGATGCATCCGATGATGTTGAGGAGCGTCGTCTTGCCGCTCCCTGACGGGCCGACAATGGAAATAAAATCCCCCTCCCGGATGGCCAGGTCAACGCCGCGCAGGGCATGGACGGTTGTGGCCCCCAGGGGGTAGTCCTTCTTCACAGCCTTCAGCTCGATAACGTTCATGACGCGCACTCCTTCTCGATTGGAGAGATACCGCGGAGCCGCCTGCATTTCTCTGCCGTCGGGGCTCCTTTCATTGAAACGAAGTCAATGAGCGTTTATTGCATTCATCTTGTCAATACTGGCCATTCAACACCACGCGCGCAAGAATGCGCACCACCAAAAAAAGAGCCCGCTTCCGCGCGTATGCGCGAATGCGGGCTCTCCACGAGCGCTCGATGTATCAGCGACGCGTCACTTCTTGCTTTTCCCGCCCGATCCTTCCTGCCGCGCGTACCAGTCGCGCCACACGATCCTGTAGAAGCCGATCCAGCGCGGGAGCCTGTTGAGTATGGGAATGAAGGGCATGAAGAAAAGGATGAGGAAGAGAGCAAGCATCATGAGGCCCACGATCAGATCGGCGTTCGGATTCTTGGCGAACACGGGGATCTGGTACCAGATGGCATAGGGCCAGAGCCACCAGGGGCCCGGGCGGTTGCCTACTTCGTGTGTGATGCCCCACTGTTCGCCCTTCATGTCCTGGGTATCCGCCACGCTCGCGTCCACGTCTTCCTGGAAGAAAAGGAGCGCCCGGCTGTTATCGAGGGTGTAGGGCTGGCGCTCGTTGCTCATCAGAGCGCCTTCGAGCAGACCCGCCTTCCCCAGGTCGAGCATTCCGTTCATCATGACGGGCACCGGGCCATACTGGCCGGCAGCCATCTGGACCGCGCCGTCCTTGACGGTCGCCTTGTCAAGCGCATCGGCGTACGCCTTTGTCCAGGCAGCCTTGGAGTCATCCGAGGCGGCGTTCCAGGTCTTCAGCGCGCCCGCCACCTCCTTGTTCATCACTGCGACACGCGCCAGCGGCGCCAGGACGAAATCCTTGGAAGGATCCAGCTCCTGCCTCACGCCGAACCAGGAAATGGGAGCAATGCCCAGCACCTTCATCGAGTTGGTCGTGTCCGCATTGTACGGGGGGCCGTAGTCCTGCAGGCCGCTGTTTCCCGCCAGGATGTCGACGCAGGTCGCCAGGTAGGCGATGGGCTGGCGTGTGGCGACATCCTCACCCCGGACCGGGGGATAGTCCGGCGGGCGGAAGAGTATGGCCAGCACGACCACGACGACCGCCAGGAAACCTACCACGATCAAGCCTTCCCGGATCAGATCGTAGGGCTTCGTGGGAACCCCGCGCAAATTCTCGTCTGATGTTTTGCTCATTCTCATTTCCCCTTCGACGGATAGGGCTTCACAGGGCTCTCGTGCCTGATGAAGGCGAGGTGGATGACCACCAGGATGATGACCAGGAATGGGAGAAAGGCCACGTGGAGAGTGAGGGTCTGGCTGAAGTTGGTCGTGACGAAGAACGCGCCGATGCCCATTGCGTTCATGGCGTCCTTGGCCTGCACGGCGTGCCACTGGGAAGACCAGTTCGACGCGGACAGGTATCCGGTAAAGCCGCTGAAGATCGCGATGCCGAAGGTGAGGACGCCGATCATCCACGTCTTCCAGCGTCCGTCACGCCACGCGCCGAGCAGGAACTTGGTGGCCATGTGCAGGAGCATGGAGCCGAAAAATGCCTGGGCGCTCCAGAAATGAAGGGAGTTGAAAAAGCGTCCGGCCCGGGAAACGTGATACCAGTCCGGTCCGAAGATGGCCAGGATCATTCCCGTCACCACAAGAAGCACGAGCGCGGACAGGGTGGTCACGCCGAACATATAGGCGAGCGAATTGACGTACACCGGCATCTTTGTCGGCAGTGCGTCTTCCATTGTCAAGTTCTTCTGGATCGAGCGCTGCAGCTTTTTTGTCAGGTTCATCTCAATCTTCCTTCCCGGGGTCGCGGCCATGCTCGAGGAAACGCGGCAGGCGGCCCCACGCGGCCGCGAAAAAGATGACGATGAGCACGATCCCGACGATGAGATTTGGCAGGGCGATCTTGAAAATGGAAAAGTCCAGATGCAGGGTCACGGGCAGGAGCTGAGCGGGCAAATCCTCCATAGCGAACCTCCTCTAGGACATGTGGATCAAAGGCGATTGTCGTTGCGATAAAAGATACTAGCAACCTTCGCAGACTGACAATGCAATTTTATGCAGGTCGTGAATGAAAGGGAGAAGCGCAAAGGCAACGAAACGGGGTCGAGTAGACGGCTGACGGGATTGGGAGCTCCCGCCCCTGCTACGTTCCGTTCTCCAGCCTCTTCATCAGCTCCGGCACGACTTTGAACAGGTCTCCCACGATCCCGAAATGGGCCACGTCGAAGATCGGCGCACTGGGGTCGGAGTTGATGGCAACGATCACGTCGGCGCCCTTCATGCCGGCCAGGTGCTGGATTGCCCCGCTGATGCCGCAGGCGATATACACTTTGGGCTTCACGGTCTTCCCGGTCTGGCCCACCTGATGCGAGTAGGGAATCCAGCCCGCGTCCACCGCGGCGCGGGAGGCGCCCACGGCGCCGCCCGTGGCCAGGGCGAGCTTCTCGATGAGCTCGAAGTTCTTCGGGTCCTTGATGCCGCGGCCGCCCGACACGATCACATCGGCCTCCACGAGGTTCACCGTTGCCGACTTCTCCTCCACGAACTCCAGGAACTCGAGCTTCGACGGAGGCACGGGAATGTGGTTGAGATCGATCACCGTGCCCCTGGGGCGGGCGACCTTTTCCGCGGGCGTCATCACCTTGTGACGCACCGTGGCCATCTGGGGCCTGTGGTTCTGCGTGAGGATCGTGGCCATGATGTTTCCGCCGAACGCGGGCCGGGTCTGCCGCAGGAGCATGGTGGCCGTATCGATGCTGAGCTCCGTGCAGTCCGCCGTGAGCCCGGTGAGTATTTTTGCCGCCACCCGGGGCAGAAGGGAACGGCCCACCACCGTGCCGCCGCCGAGGAAGATCTCGGGCTTTTTTTCCATGAGGATCTCCGCAACAAGCTCGGCGTGGACGTCCTCATCGAAATCCCCGATACCGGGGTTGTCGATCATCCACACCTCGTCCACGCCGTACGAGAGGAGCTCGTCGGTGAACTTCCTCACCCCGCTTCCCACCAGCACGGCGCACACCGGCGCGGAGAGCTCCTTCTGGAGCTCGCGCGCGGCGCCGATGATCTCCGGCACGACGCTGCCGAGCTTTCCGCGCCGGTGCTCGGCCAGGATGGCGATGCCGGTATACTTCTTTATGTCCTGTCCCTTGAACGTCCGGCGCGTGATGACGATGGCCTGGTAGCGCTTGCACGCCTCCACGCAGGCGCCGCAAAGCGTGCATACGCCCAGATCGATGACAGCGGTCGGCCTGTCCAGCTTCGCCCCGACCGGGCCCGACAAAGCGATTGCATTGTAAGGACACGACTTGACGCAAAGGCTGCAGCCGACGCAGTTCTGAACTATGACGCGGATCGGGTCCATGTGCGTGTCCTTATTTCTCCCGAATGGTGATGCCGGCCGCGGCGAGCTCCGCGAGCAGGGCGCCCACTGTTTCAGCCGGTTCGCCGGTGAACTTCTTGCCTCCGGAAGGCTTGGGCGGCGTGAAAATCTTCATCACCTGTGTGGGCGAGCCATTGAGGCCCAGGCGCTCCGTGTCCGCGCCTATGTCGGCGGCCTTCAGCACCGGGATCTCCGCCTTCTTCGCCGCCATCTTGCCCTTGAGCGACGGCAGGCGGGGAATATTGATCTCTTTCACGACGGTCAGCACGACCGGGAGCCGGGCCGCCAGCCGTGCGTACCCCTCTTCCAGCAGCCGCTCGACGACAATACGGCCGTCGACGATCTCTTCGATCTTCCTGATATCGGTGACGTGGGAGATGCCCAGGTTTTCCGCGACGCCCGGCCCCACCTGTCCCGTGTCACCGTCGATGGCCTGCCTGCCCATGAGGATGATGTCCGCGCCGCCGAGCTTCTTTACCGCGCAGGCCAGCGCGTACGCCGTTGCCAGAGTGTCGGCCCCGGCGAATGCCCTGTCGGAAACGAGGAAGGCATTGTCCGCCCCGAGGCTGATCGATTCCCGGAGCGCTTCCACTGCCTGGGGCGGCCCCATCGTGATCACCGTCACGGTGCCGCCATGCTTCTCCCGGAGGCGCACGGCCTCCTCGAGGGCATAGACGTCGAAGGGGTTGATGATGGACTGTACGCCCTCCCGCACAAGGGTGTTTGTCTCGGGGTTGATGCGCACATTGGTGGTATCAGGCACTTGCTTGATGCAGACGATGACCTTCACGACGGGCTCCTCAGACCTTTGCCGCTCCGCGCACGCTTTCCTTGATAAGCCCGAGAGCGATCACCTCGCGCTGGATCTGGTTCGTGCCCTCGTAGATCTGGGTGATCTTCGCGTCCCGCATCATCTTCTCGACCGGGTAGTCCTTCATGTAGCCGTATCCGCCGAGGATCTGCACGGCGTCCGTGGTGACCCGCATCGCCGTGTCGGAGGCGAACACTTTGGCCATTGCGGACAGCCGCGACACGTCCTTCTCCCCTGCGTCGATGCTCCGCGCCGCCGCATACGTGAGGGCGCGCGATGCCTCCACCTGCGTGGCCATGTCGGCAAGCATGAACTGGATGCCCTGGAAGGCGGAGATGGGCTTGCCGAACTGGCGCCGCTCCCGCGAGTATTCGATAGCCTTGTCCAGGGCGCCCTGGGAGATCCCCAGCGCCTGGGAAGCCACGCCGGGCCGTGACTGGTCCAGCGTTTTCATGGCCACGAGGAAGCCCATGCCTTCCTTTGCAAGGAGGTTTGTCTTCGGCACTCTGCAATCCTGGAATACGAGCTCCCGGGTGGCGGAGGCGCGGATGCCCATCTTGTTTTCCTTTTTCCCGAACGTGAAACCCGGGTGGTCTTTTTCAACGAGAATGGTGGAGGAGCCGCGCACGCCCCTTGCCGGATCGGTAAGGGCGACTACCGTGTATATGGAAGCCTCCCCTCCATTCGTGATCCACTGCTTGGTGCCATTGAGAACATACGAATCCCCGTCCGGCTTCGCGGTGGTTTTGATGGCGGCAGCATCGCTTCCCGCGCCTGACTCGGTGAGCCCGAAGGCGGCGAGGATCTCCCCGGCGGCAAGTCGCGGCAGGTATTTCTTCTTCTGCTCCTCGTTGCCGAACAGGATGATGGGAATGGTGCCCAGGCCCGACGCCGCATAGGCGAGGGCGATGCCGCTGCATGCGCGGGAGAGCTCTTCCACGACCAGACACATCTCGAACATGCCTCCCCCCAGACCGTCGTAGTCAGTGGGGATGAAGACGCGGAAGAGATCGGACTTGGCAAGGGTCTGCACGACCTCCCAGGGGAACTCCCCTGACTCGTCCAGCTCGGCCGCGATGGGCGCGATCTTCTCACGGGCGATCTGCGCGGCCAGGTCTTTGATCATTTTCTGGTCTTCGGTCAGGAAGTAGTTCACGGCTACCCCTCCTCTTTGGTTCTCTTGTCAGGCTTCAATTGATTGGTGACTAAAAAGGTATGCTATACAGTGGACTATGGGGGCGGGTCGCGTCAAGAGGCGCCCCTCGAGGCTCTCGGCGTTTGCTCCGCAAACGCCTGCCGCCCTACGCATCCCTGTCTACGGGAAAATCAGGCCGCACCGATCGGCTTGCCGTACACGCGATAGCGCTTGTAGATTCGCGCGCCCATGCGCGTTGCGAGCTCGGGCGTGTAAGGGTTGGTGTCGGAGGTAAGGGAAAGGTCCGCCCACTGGTACCCCTTGGCGCACGCCCGGCGCACCATCTCGTCGATGAGAAGGAGCGCCGCGCCGCTTCCCCAGTATTCCGGCAGGACCAGGATGCTTTTGAGCGCGATGCACCGGGGCTTTGTGCGCATCCACCGCAGCGCGCGCAGCAGGTCCCATGGATACCTCAGCCCGTTGAGGTGGATCAGCACCTCGTTCAAGTTCGCCACGCCGGCGAACCACCCGATGGTTTTCCCTTTGATTTCGGCAAAGAGCACGAGATCCGGATCCGCAATCGTCCTGAACGGCTCCAGCAGGCCTTCCACGGCCTCTCTTTCCCACCGGCGAAAATCGGGAAGGTGGGCCATGGACCTGTTCATCAGCTCCTGCACCACCTCCACCTCGCTCTTCCACTGTCGGAGATCGGGGGTGCGGATGCGAATCCATCCCTGGCGCCTGATCCGCTCCGCGAGGACCGCGGTGCGCTGGAGCGCCGGAGAGCTTGTGTCGAGCGCGAGCTCGTACGCGAGATTGTCGCCCGCCAGCGGCCTGAAGCCGTTGTGCTCGAAAAAGTCCTGGTAGTACGGCGGGGTGTGACCGCACAGTATGGCCGGCGGACGGTCTCTTCCCTCCACGAGAACTCCGTAGCTGTCCTCATAGTCGAGGTTGAAGGGCCCTCCGAGAGTGGCAAGTCCGCGCACGGCCGCCCACTGCGACACCCGGTCGATCATGGCATGCGCAACTGCTTCTTCCTGAGCGTACTCGAAAAATCCGAACATGCACTCGCGCTTGTGCATGCTCGCGTTGCCTGCCTTGTCCTCAGCGGCACAGATTGTGCCCACCGGGATGCCGTTCTTCCACGCGATGAACTGCTCGGCCTCTCCCCTCCTGAAGAACGCGCCGCGCCGGGGATCGAGGGTCTTCGCCCGCTCGGAGAGAAGGGGCGGAACCCACAGGGGGTCATCCGCGTAGATTCTCCAGGGAAACGTCAGGAAAAGTCTCCGTTCACGGCGGGTGCGTACAGGAAGGACCTCGATGCCCGGGGGCTGTGTCTGCGTCATGACGTCCCTTATTGTACGCCATCTGTCAATTCATTCCCTTGAAGGCGGCGGCGGGGAAAGCCTACACTTCCGCGGGGGGGATCGCATGACACTCGCAGAGCTCGATCAATGGCTTTCGACGTTCCTCGGCATTGGCCCGCTGGACGACATAGACAACAGTCAGAACGGACTGCAGGTCGGCAGCGCCGCGGCGGAAGTGCGGAAAGTCGCATTCGCCGTGGATGCGTCCATGGAAAGCTTTCGCCGGGCCGCCGAGGCGGGGGCGGACACACTCTTCGTTCATCACGGAATTCTCTGGGGCAGGCCTGCCCGGATCACGGGCGCCTTTTATGAGCGTGTGCGGTTCCTCGTGGAGCACGGTCTGGCCCTGTACGCCGTGCACCTGCCCCTGGATCTGCACGCCGAGGTCGGCAACAACATCGGAATCGCCCGGCTTCTCGGGCTGACCGGCATCCAGCCATTCTGCTCGTATCGGGGCCTGAAAATCGGGTGCAAAGGGATTCTGCCGGCCCCTGCGCGCCTCGAAGAGATCGTGCTGCGTCTTGGCGGCCGGCAGGGAGAGCAGATCCGGACTCTGCCCTTCGGCCCCCCGAGGATACAATCCGTCGGCATCGTATCGGGAGACGTGCCAAGAGAGTTCACGCAGGCGGTCGCTGAAGGTCTTGACCTGTATATCACCGGAGAATCCGCCCATGAGATCTATCATCATTGCCTCGAAAGCCGAATCCATGTTATCTTTGCTGGTCACTACCACACGGAATCCTTCGGCGTCCAGCTGCTTGCAGACAGGCTCGCGCGGGAAACAGGCGTGGAAACGACATATCTCGACATTCCCACGGGGTTGTAAATGATTCTGAACGTCGCAAAGAGGGACATCAAGTCCAGGCTCCTCCCGCTCGTGCTCTCCGCGGGCATCATCATCCTGGACCAGGTGTCGAAGCTCGTCGTTCTCTGGACAGTGCCGAAGGCCGGAGGGGTTTCCGTCATCGGCGACTTTTTCCGGATCATCCACGTGCAGAATCCCGCCATCGCATTCAGCATCGGCCACGGTATTGCCTCGGGCCCGCGCCGGACGCTTTTCAGCCTCCTTCCCCTCGCGGTGATCGCCCTCCTTTTCCTCTATTATCTTCTCACGCGTGACCCTCTCACCCGGCTTCAGAAGTGGACATTCGGCGCGCTCCTTGGCGGCGGGCTGGGAAACTACGTGGACCGGATCATCCGCCCGGAAGGGGTTGTGGATTTTCTGGATTTCAAGTTCTACGGATTTCTCGGGCTGGCCCGTTGGCCCACGTTCAACCTCGCCGATATGACAGTGGTGCTCGCCGGCATACTCCTGTTCGTGACTTTCCTCATCCCCGCCCGGCCGGCAGAGGAGAAAAAATGAGCTCGACCGGGAAGATGGTCCTCTTCTTCGTCGGCGCCACGGTGTTCAACGTCGTGCTGATGATCGGCCTGGCCGCGCTCTTCGGGGGGCTCATCCTTGTCATTCTCGGAGCCCACGCCAATCCCAACGTTGCAATGCCGTTGATCGTCGTCGGCCTCATCGCCGCCATGGTTCTCACCTTCCTGATTTACGGCAGAGTGATGAAGTGGATCACTGTGAAGTTCGATCTGCAGAAGCACATACCCCAGCTCTTCAAGGGCAGGAAGAAATAGACCATGGACTTCACGCGCGTTATCTGCGAAAGAGAAAGCATACGGAACTACGACCCGACGCGGCCCGTGGGGAAAGAGGTTCTGGGGAGGATCCTGGACGCCGGGCGCATCGCGCCCTCTGCGGCCAACCGGCAGCCCTGGAAGTTCCTCGTCGTCTCCTCACGGGAGATGCTCGCCCAGGTCCGCCGATGCTACACGAAACCCTGGTTTCAGGATGCGCCGCACGTGCTCGTCGTCACGGGCAGAACGGGGGATTCCTGGACACGGCAGGACGGATGGAACTCCATTGAAACCGACCTGATCATCGCCACGGACCATATGATCCTGGCGGCGGAGAACGAAGGGGTGGGCACCTGCTGGATCGCGACATTCGACCCGGTGGCGCTGCGCACGGCGCTGGGTCTCGGCGTGGAGGACCGCGTGTACGCAATCACGCCGCTGGGGTATCCGAAGCCCGGCTTCACGAAGAAAGGCCGGAAGCAGAGAAAGAGCCTCCAGGAAGTGGTGCGTTACATGTAGCGGCCGCGAATGCCACGGAACTGCACGGAGTACCGTGCAAGGTACCGTGGCTCAGTACCCGTCGGACTTGGCGATGTTGAGATCTTTCTTGTACAGGTCGTTGTACACGAATCCGCGGTTCTTCAGATTGTCCTTGATGTGCTGCGGGAACGGCATCATGCGCCAGAAGATCCCGCGCACGTCCTTGTCCAGCTTCTGCATTCCCTGGCTTTCCTTGTTTATCCACAGCGCATAGTCGCGTATGAAATACTCGCGCACGTCCCCGCGGAGCTTGTGCTCGGTGAACCACTGGTAGTACTTGCCCGTGATGCCTTCTTCCATCCAGTAGTACTGCGCCTTCTCCTTGGCCACCTGCCACCGCAGGTCCGCCAGGGCAGTGAGCACCGCAACGGCAAGGCTCTTGGGAAACATCGGGACGGCAATGCGGCCGCGGCTGGTGGCGCGATTGAACTTCTCGAACGGCTCCCAGCAGACTCCCGTATCCCCGTAGCTCGCCAGGAGGATCACGTTGGGCACGATCCTCGTGGTCTGGCTCTTGTAGGTCCTGAGAAAGAGGCCGGGATCCATGGCCTCCACCTGCGCCATCTCCCGGATCACGTTCTCACGGGTGCCGATCTCCTTGATGAGGGGGCGGACGAACTGCGAGAGAAAGATGGGAAAATGATTCCCCTGCCTGCCCACGCACATCTTGGCCATCTGGCGGATGCTGGCCCACTCCTCGACCACGGTTCTCCGGTCTACCGTGCTTTGCGCGTCTACTCCCTCGGACTTGCGTCCAAGTGATTCCAGGTCCTTGTCGATCCGCGCAAGGTCCCCATAAGAGGAAACGATCTGGCCGTCCAGGGTCGAAAGCTGCCGGAGCAGCTCCTGGATCTGCGCCAGCGCGGCCTTCTGAGTGGCGGAATACGCCGCTTTCAGGCCCCCGTACTCCTCGTTCCTGTCATGCCGGATCAGCAGGTCCACCTGGCCCCGCAGCTGGGATTCCCGTTCCTCGAGCTGGGAGATTTTGGCCTTCAGAATCGTGATCTCGCTGTCCCGCTGGCCCTTTTTCTTCTCAACGGCATCAAGGATCTTCTGCCCGGTGGCCTTTCCTTTCTGCTTGATCTCGTCGACGGTCGAAGACCTGACCAGACCTTTCGAGATCCGCTCCAGCCATTCGTCGACGTACCAGACCGGCTCGCCCACCTGGTTGTCGAACACGATGCGGGAGACCATGTCCCGCAGCTCCGGTGTCAGGAAACCCGGGGAGAGAATTCCGAAACGGAGCAGCAGCCTCTTGGGCGTGAGCAGTCCCCTGCCCGCGCGATACGCAACCCGGGCTCCCAGCTCCCAGAAGGCGGATATGAGCTGGGCCCGGAAATGGGACTTCTCTTCCGGGTCCTCTGCCTTCATGTACTTGCCCAGCAGCTCGTGAAGCCGGGGCCCCTCCTCCCCCTCTCCGCCGAGCACCTGCTTGTAGTAGTCCTTGTCCTGGAAGAAGGGCTTTGGATCTTCCTGAATCTTGACGATGGTGGGGAAACGCGTGCGGGTAGTGTCGACTTCTTCCCCGTGTATCTTCTGTTTCCTTTCGTCGGTAAACAGGGTGTGAAAGTCGGGTTTGCCGGAGGTTTCCGGGCCGGGCTCAGGCTCCGGCTCGGGAGCAGGCCGCGGCTGCTCTATATTCAGGAGCTCAGCGATGTCGGGATCGAGGCCGTTTTGTGCAGGCGCCCCTTTTTTGTTATCCATGTGAGCCTTAGTGGAGGCGACGGGAATTGAACCCACGACCTCTTGAATGCCATTCAAGCGCTCTAGCCAACTGAGCTACGCCCCCGGAACACTCGAGCATAATAGAGAAATACTACTCCGCCTGTCAAGAACGGTCCGCCGCCGCGCGCACTCCGTTCGCCAGAATGCGAAGGCCTTCCCCGCGCGCGCGGTCACGACCATGCCGTGGAGGCGTATCCGGCAATGTCCACTGCGGATGATTCTCCGCATGAAGGAACGCCTCGGGGTGGGGCATGAGGCCGAAGACCCTTCCCGTGGGGTCGCAGATACCGGCCACGTGCCCGTCGGAACCATTGGGATCGTCGGGGTACCTCACGTCATTCCCTCCTGCGACCCTGGAGGTGTAGCGCAAGGCAACCAGGCCGCGGGCCACAAGCGCATTCATGGCCTCATTCGTTTTCACCACGAACTTGCCTTCGCCATGCCGGACGGGCAGGTCCATGTCGGAAAGCCCCTTTGTCCACACGCAGCGGCTGTTCTCCTCGAACCGGACCCTGACCCAGCGATCCTCGTATTTTCCTGAATCGTTGTGGATCAGGGAAACCTCCTGAGCACCGTTGCCTTCGAGATTGGGCAGAACCCCCATCTTGACGAGCACCTGGAAGCCGTTGCAGATCCCGAGAACGAGACCTCCGCCCGTTATGAACTCCCCCAATTCACCGCCCAGCGTACGGCGGAAAAGAGTGGCAAAGACCTTCCCCGAGCCGAGATGGTCGCCGAATGAGAAGCCGCCGGGAAAAGCGAGAATCCGGAACGTGGACAGAAGACGCGGGGCGCCGATGAGGTCTCTCACATGCACCCGAACGGCCTCCCCGCCTGCCCGGTCGAAGGCGCATGCGAGCTCTTCATCCGCGTTGATACCAAGCCCGGTGATGATGCAGACCCGGGGCCTTCTCCCCTTCACGACGAGGTCCCTTCGCTCCGCGACCAGAGCGCGCGGATCTCATCGATTGTCAGGGACGCGATCTGCCGGCCTGCCGTTTCCACGCTGACCCGGGGCTCAGGCGTCACCTCGCCGATCCAGCCGCAGGCCGCGCCTTTCATGATGCGTCCCCATCGCTTGAGATTGCGCGGGGCCACGCTGACAAGAAATCGTGAGGGCGTCTCGCAGAAAAGCAGCCGCTCGGGTTCCCGGCCGCTCTCCCGGGACACGGGCAGCGCGTCCAGGAGGACCCTCGCCCCAAGATCCCCGCCCAGACAGCTTTCCGCGAGCGCCACCCAGAGCCCGCCGTCAGCCAGGTCGTGGCACGAGCGCACCGTCCCCTGCCGGATTGCGCCATGCATTGCGCGATACGATTCGCGCGCGGGACCGAGCCGTACGGAGGGGCAGGGCCCGCGCGCGACTCCACTGATTCTCTCGAAGCAGGTGCCCCCGAGCTCACCGCGGGTCTCCCCTACGACAAACAGAAGGTCTCCCGGGCTTTTGAAATCCGTGGTCTGGGCCCTGCGCACGTCCTCGATGACTCCCATCAGGGAGATGAGGAGGGTGGGACGGATCGATATCTTCCTGCCGCCCACGCGCGCATCGTTCTTCATGGAGTCCTTCCCCGAAATGAGGGGAAGCTGATACGCCCGGCACGCGGCGGCAAGCCCGCGGCAGGCGCGCACGAGCTGGGCCAGCTTGAAGGGACCGTCCGGGGTCTCGGGGCTTTCCACGGGATCCGGCCAGCAGAAGTTGTCCAATGCGGACATCCGGTCGGGATCGCCGCCGAGCGCCACGTGGGCACGCACCGCCTCATCCACCGCGCACTGGGCCATGTCGTATGTGTCGTGGTCGCCGTACCGCGGACAGATGCCGTGCGTGATCGTGATGCCGCGGCGGGAGTCATGCCGCACACGCATGACGCCCCCATCCGAGGGCGCGTCGCGGCGCCGTCCGACGAACGGCTTGACCACGGAGCGCGCCTGCACCTCGTGGTCGTACGCCCGCACCCACTCCTCCCGGGATGCGATATTCGGATCTGAGATCAGCGCGCGCATGACGCGCGGGATGTCGGCAACGGAGGCAGCAAGGGCCGCTGCGGCGGCATCTCCACCTTTGGTGGAGGGGGGAGTCCATTCGGCCCGCAGGTCCATCAGGGGAAGACCCTCGTGGAGGAAGCTCAGGGGAAGCAATCCGACCAGCGTGCCATGCGCGAGCACCTCTACGTCACCCGTATCCGTAAACTCCCCCACAACCGCGGCTTCGACGTCACGGCGCCTCGCCAGATCGAGAAACGCCTCTACCGTCGAGGGGGGCACGGCCAGGCTCATCCGCTCCTGAGACTCTGAGACGAGGATTTCCCAGGCAGCCAGGCCCGCGTATTTCAGCGGGCACGCATCCAGATCGACGCGCACCCCTCCGCTCAGGCCTGCCATTTCCCCCAGGGATGAGGAGAGTCCGCCGGCCCCATTGTCGGTGATCCCGCGGTAGAGTCCGAGGTCCCGCGCCTCCAGGAGCATGTCGAGCATCTTCTTCTGGGTGATCGGGTCGCCGATCTGCACCGCGGAGGTGGGTGAGGTCTCACTGAGCGCTTCAGAGGAGAACGTGGCGCCGTGGATGCCGTCCTTTCCGATCCTCCCGCCGGTCATGACCGCCAGGTCTCCCGGCCGCACGCGTTTCAGGCAGGAATCCCTGCCGCGCACACGCGCCGGCAGAACGCCCCCGGTTCCGCAGAACACCAGCGGCTTGCCGAGAAAACTTTCGTCGAAGAGAAACGCGCCGGCAGCCGTCGGGATGCCGGACTGGTTGCCGCCATCCACAATGCCGCGGTGCACGCCGTCGAGGACCCGGCGCGGATGCAGCAATCCCGCGGGGACCTCGGCGGCCGGCGTGTCCGGAAAACCGAAACACAGCACGTTCGTATTGAAAAGCGGACGGGCCCCCACGCCCGTTCCCATGATATCGCGGTTCACCCCGACGATTCCCGTGATCGCCCCGCCGTAGGGGTCCAGGGCGGACGGGGAGTTGTGCGTTTCCACCTTGAAGCAGACAAGCGTCCTGCGATCAAAGGCGATCACCCCGGAATTGTCATGAAAAACGGACCGGAGGAACCTCCGCCGTTTCGCAATGCTCTCCGTCGTGGCCCTGATATACGTGCGGAACAGGGAGTGGATGGTTTCCTCGCGCCCCTGTTCGCGATAGCGGATGGCGGCATTGAAGATCTTGTGCTTGCAGTGCTCCGACCACGTCTGGGCGATCATCTCCAGCTCCACGTCCGTTGCCGCAGTGGAAAGACCGCGCTTCCGACGTGCGCGCCGCGTCCCTTCGTCCATGAAGAACCGCTGCACGGCCTTCATCTCCTCGAGGGACAGGGCAAGGAGCCGAGTCCGGGAAAGCTCCATCAGCTCCTGGTCGCTCAGACCCGCAAGCTCGATGCTCAGGACGGCCGCCGGGCTCGCGGGCACCGTGTGCGGATAGAGCCGGGCCGGGCGCATCCCCTGGACCCACTCCCGCTGCCGCATGCAGGCGGCGGACTGGATGAGGGGGTTATGAAAAAAACGGGCGAGCAGGTCGGAATCCACGGAGCCTGAAGGGTCAAGCGTGACAAGGTACTGGACAGCGGTCTGGATGACGGCATCCGGGGGCACGCCCCCCGGCAGACACGACCCAAGGGCCTCGCGGGCGGTGAGCGCGACAGGGTCGGTGACCCCCGGCTTTGCCGTCACTTCGACAAGGTGCTCCCAGGATCCTCCGAATGCCTTTTCCGCGGCGTATTCGTCCGCCAGAATCTCCTGTGCAACGGCGTCCTGGAAAACATCCGCGGCAACCGTATGGGTCAGGCCGGGAATACCGGAGAGCAGATAGACGTCCACGATTGCGATGTCGCTGATCGCCGGAGAGACCGCGCGCCGCAGGAGCGGAAGGATCCGCCGCGCCCTGCCGTCCGGGTAGCACCTGCGGGTGAAGACCTCCAGTCGTACGGACGACATCTCCCCCGCAGGGGCCGCCGCGCTCACGGGGCGGAGTACTCAGGCCGGCTGAAAGCCATGGCGAGGAGGCAGATGTCATCCTGGGGAGGGTCGTCGCCGAGAAACGCGCGGACCGATCCCATGACCCGGTCCACGTCCAGGCTTCCCGTCTCCTGGATGATACGGGTCGCCTCGGCCTTCAGCCGCTCCATGCCGAAGGTCTCCTGCCCCCGGCTGGCCTCGATCACCCCGTCGCTCACGAACAGCAAGGCGTCCCCCGGTGCGAAGCTTGCCCGCAGGGTCTCATACTCGTTATCCATCACGTGTCCGATGGGGTAATCCGAGTGATCGAACAATTCCCTGGCTTTGCCCGCGGAGAGCACGACAGGGGGGACGTGGATGCCCGCGGAGGCGTACTGGAACGCGAACCCGCGAAGGTCCAGCACGCCGAGAAAGAGCGTGAGATAGATCTCGGGGTCCCCCTGGTTGATCTCGGTGATGAAGCTGTGATTGATCGCGGTGACAACCGCGCCGGGAGGTTTCACGACGTACTGCCGGTTGAGCAGAATTCTCTTCACCGAGGTTTCGATGAGTTTCTTCACGTAGCTCATCACCATGGCCGCGTAGATGCCGTGACCGCACACGTCTCCGCCATACACGGCCAGGCGGTACTCATCGATCTGGAACACGCCGGTGATGTCCCCTCCGAGCTCGTCGCAGGGAATATACTCCGAGGCGATGGAGACCCCGGGGTAGCTCTTGCGCTTTTCCGGCAGGAGGTTGCGCTGGATGTTCTGCGCCAGGAGCAGCTCGCGCCGCACCTTCTCTCCCACCGCCTCGAGCTGCTGCGTACGCTCGCGTACCTTCCGCTCCAGCACGTCTTTCTCCACGCGGAGAGTCTCCAGCCACTTGTAGTTCAACCCCTGGAGCTGGAGGATGATGTTGGAGAGAACGTTGCGGGTCGTCCCGGGATAGTCCTCGAGCAGCCGCGTGAATCCATCCGTCGTCAGGGAGAGCGTCGTGACCGGGCTGAGGGCTGTGACGCTGGCCGAATGCACCGATGCGCCGATGATCACCGCCATCTCGCCGAAGAAGTCCCCTGCCTCAAGCTCCGCAATCCCCATCTCCTCGGCGCCCGGCAGCCGCCGGCGCACCTCGACCCTTCCCGCCGCAAGGAGGTATACCCGATCGGGCGTCTCCGACTGCCGCACGATCACGGCCCCCGGGGGGAAAGTCTCACGGGTCACCAGGTCACTCACCTTGCGGAGCTGGTCTTCCGTCATTCCCTTCAGGAGCTTGTTGTGCGTGAGAAAACTGCGAAGCTCCGCGTCCATGACTGTTGCGCCAGAATTGCCCAGTGATCCGGCGTTGTCAAGTGCAGCCTGATACCGTGTCAGCCTGATACCGCATCCCGTCCTTTCCTTGACCGGCGTGCCCACGGCGCGTATCTTCTTGCTGATGGCGGATATACTGGTATTCGGCGCGCACCCCGACGATGCGGAGTTCGGGATGGGTGCAAGCATGGTCAAGTTCGCGCGGGCGGGAGCATCCGTTGCGCTCTGCGTCCTCACGCGCGGCGAGGCGGGCACCTTCGGCACGCCGGAGCAGCGGGAAGGGGAGATGCGCGCGGCCGCTGAAATGCTGGGCGGAGAGCTGGAGATTCTTTCATTCCACGACTGCCAGATCTTCGACACCTACGAGGCCCGGCTGCGGCTGGCCGAGGCCATCCGCAAGTTCCGGCCCCGGCTCGTCTTTGCCCCCTATCACACGAATCCCAGCAATCACAAGGACGGCGGCGCCCACCCCGATCATACCGCCACGGGCACAATCGTGCGTTCCGCGACCCGCTATGCCCGGTTCGCCGGGCTGAAAGACGCGCGCGGGGAACCGTGGAATGCGGAGCACATTATCTACTACATGGTGCCCCGATCGCGCACGCCGACCCTCCTGAACGACGTGTCTCCTTACATGGCTGAATGGGAGTCGATTGCGCGCTGCCACCAGTCGCAGATGAGCCTCCGGGACGGCAAAGTGCTGGACGGCCTGCGCAGGTTCAGGGAAGCGTACGGGAACCTGCTCGGCGTGGCCCATGCGGAGGGCTTTCTCGTGGAGGAGCCGCTTGTCTTCGACCTCCCCTTTTTCATGAGCACATCCAGCCAGCCCGGTGGTGTCGCTACGGCCGGGGCCGAAAAAGCAGGAGCCCTGCCCTCCCCACGTTCGTGAACGCGGTTTCCTCCCACGCAACGATGAGGAGGTCCCCCACCTTCACGAAATCCGTATAGCGGAACGCGCGCGGCAGACCGGGAAGGTCGATGGGCCGGGACGATGCCGCAGAGGCAATCACCCGTCCGCCGGGAATGAGGGCAAGGCGCGCGCCTTCCTCCTCGAAGACGGGAATCATCACGGCGGAATCGCTCACCGGCTGAGATCGGTAGCTCCGGCGGACGGGGTTTTCCCTGGACCGCAACGCGAACTGGAGCGAGGCGTAGGGCGCGAGCCTCGGTATTGATTTTCGACAGGTCTCGAAGAACTCGCCGAGATCCGACGGCACCTGTGAGCCCGAGATGGAAGGCACCCCGAGTGCGGCGAGATAGGCGTCCCTGCTCGTGCCCTCCTCCACCTGCGTGTCGGCGCGGTAGCGCGTGTACGCAAAGCGCGTCTCCATGGGGTCCGTGTACTTCCATTCGAAGTCGAACTGGTTCTCCGATTCCGGCGCAAAACCCACGGCTTCCCAATCAGGATTCCTCCTCTGGAAGGGAGGAATGAGAAAGGAAAAATCGGACTGCGCGGGGAGAAAGCAGACGATGCTGATGCCCGAGATGGGCAGATCCCGCTGTCGTGCGTCGTTCAGCAGCGCGTTGAAGTAGAGGTGCACGGCGAGAGTTCCCTGCCGCGGGACGAGCGTGGTGATGGTGCGATGCGCGAAGATGAGGGGGTCCGCATGATAGGCAAATACAGGCGCGCCCGCCGCATCGAGCTCTATTGCGGCCAGGCCCGTTCCATTCACGGCGCAATAGAGCGTGCTTCCGAGGAACGCCATATCCGCCACCCGGGACTGGATTGTCCACGGCAGCTCGGACACCGAGGGCGACGATCCCGGCCCGGCAACGGGTTGAAAAGCCCCTGCCTGGAGCTGGAACCAGGAAGCGCGCGCCGGTGCCCCCGGCTTTCCCCCCGAGCAGGAGGCAAGCGCGGCGAGCGCGCCGACAGCCGCCAGAAGGGCGGCTAGTACGCGCGTCCGAAGACGGCGATGACTTGAGCGGTCTTTCCGCACACGATGCACGGAGCGCCTGCTGTTTCGATCTTTTGCATCGGGAGAAGGCGGATGGTCGCCTTGGTCTCCTCCTTCACTTTCGCCTCGCACGCCGGGTCCCCGCACCAGCCCGCTTCGATGAATCCCCCCGGATCGTCGAGCTTTGTCTTGAACTCGCCGTAGTCCGCGACTCGGAACGTATTGTCCTGGCGGAACTTCAGGGCGCGTTGGTAGAGCGATTCCTGGATCGTGTTCAACAGGGCGCGCAGTTTTTCACCCGCCTCGGCCACGGGAACAAAGGCTTTCTCACCCGTGTCGCGGCGCACGGCCACGAATTGCGCCTTTTCCATGTCCCGCGGACCGATTTCCACGCGCACCGGAATTCCCTGCAGCTCGTACTCGGAAAACTTCCACCCCGGCGTATTCTGATCATCCTCGTCCAGCGTGACCCTGAATGCCGCGGCCAGGGAGTCACGCAGCTTCCTCGCGAAAGCAAGCACCGCCTCCTTCGTGTCGTTCTTGAATATAGGAACGATCACGACCTCGATGGGAGCAAGCCGCGGCGGGAGGACGAGGCCCTTGTCGTCCGAGTGGGCCATGATGAGCGCGCCGATGAGCCGGGTGGACGCGCCCCAGGACGTTGCCCATACGTGGTCGAGGGTCTTCTCCCTTGTCTGAAAGGTGACGTCGAAGGCCCGCGCAAAGTTCTGGCCCAGGTTGTGGGACGTGCCCGCCTGCAGCGCCTTCCTGTCCTGCATCATGGCCTCGATGCAATACGTGCGCACGGCACCCGCGAACTTTTCCGAGTCCGTCTTCACGCCGTGCAGGACGGGCACCGCCATGTACTGCTCTGCGAACGTCTTGTACACGCCCACCATGCGCAGCGTCTCCTCCTCCGCCTCGGCCGCGGTGGCGTGGGCCGTGTGGCCCTCCTGCCAGAGGAACTCCGTGGTGCGCAGGAAAAGCCGTGTGCGCTTCTCCCAGCGGATGATGTTGCACCACTGGTTGATGAGGAGAGGCAGATCGCGATAGGACTGGATCCATTTCTTGTACATGGCCCAGATGATCGTCTCCGAGGTGGGCCGGATCACGAGCGGCTCTTCGAGTATCTCCCCACCCGCCTGGGTCACGACGGCAAGCTCGGGAGAAAAGCCCTCCACGTGCTCGGCCTCCTTCTTGATGAAGCTCTCAGGAATGAGGAGGGGAAAGTACGCGTTGACGTGGCCGGTTTCCTTGAAGAGGCCGTCCAGGCCCTGCTGGATCCTCTCCCAGAGCGCATAGCCGCGCGGGCGGATCACCATGCAGCCCTTCACCGGCGCGTAGTCTGCCAGCTTCGCATTGATGACGACGTCGATGTACCATTGAGAATAGTCCGTTGCCCGGGGCGTGATTTTCTCTGCCATTCCAGCCTCTTTGTGTGTGCGGCATTCTAAGGGCGCCATGGGCGGGTGTCAATAAGATTTCACTCGGGGCGCGCGCAAACAGCCCGGCGGAGCGCTCTGGGGGCCCCTCCCGGAGCGTCATTTCACCTTGACCGTCTCCACCATGTAGCGGACATTGCTCCCGTGAGAGTCCTGCTCCTCTTTCTGGATCAGAAAAACCAGGGAGTTGCCGTCAGGGGCGAGGATGATCTGCTTGATATGATACGCCTTTACGCCCGGTCTCCTGTACGAGGAGTTGCCTGCGGTGAGGGTTCGGGTCTTCCCGTCCTTCTCGATGATGGAGATGGCGAGGCTGAAAGAGGAGCTCGGGTAGGAGTCGGTTGTCCCGGTGCCCTGAATGAGGCTCACCTTGTAGGATCTGCCCGATGGGAAGTCCCTGAACTCGAGGGTATCAGCGGCCTGCTCACCGTCGATAAGGACGTAGAGCAGCCGCCCGGTGAGAAGGTGGTCGATCCGGTACTGCTTCTTCTGCGCAGTGCTGTCGTTGAGGGTGTTCAAGAGGGCTCCCACGGCGCTTGCGCCCGGCTCGACGGGCTGCGCGGAGGAGAACCGGTTCGTGCCCCGTGGAACATACGCATTGGCGCGCACGTCGATAATGTACGAATCCGCCCAGGGAGTGGAGTTCTTTTCGAGAATCCCGTACTGCCCGAACATGAAGTACTTCGAATCTGATGAGAATCCGAGATTCACGAACAAAGCGATGTCGCCCGTGGAAGCGAAGCTCGCCACCGCGAGAAACAGGGCCCCGACCAGGGCAAACCGTTTTGCCATAGGTGCTCCTGGTTATAGTATCGTACTACCTGCCGTATTCTATAGAGGAATTTGGCGCAGCCGCTACTGGACAGCGACACCCAGGTGGGGCGCAAGCTCGCGCAGACGGGCCAGCAATGCCTCGAAATGGGCGAAATTGAGGCTTTGCTTGCCGTCCGACTTGGCCATTGCAGGATCAGGATGGATCTCGATGAGAATCCCGTCCGCACCCGCGGCAATGGCAGCGAGAGAGGCAGGGGCCACATAGTGCCAGTCACCCATCGCGTGGCTGGGATCCACAAGAATGGGGAGGTGACTGAGACGCTTGATGACCGGAACTGCCGCGATATCGAGCGTGTTGCGCGTCTGGGTTTCAAAGGTCCGGATGCCCCTTTCACAGAGGATGACGTGCGGGTTCCCGCCCTTCATGATGTATTCGGCGGACAGAAGCAGCTCCTCGATGGTGCCCATCATGCTCCTCTTGAGGAGAATGGGCGCGCGCGTTTCACCGAGGGCTTTCAGGAGCGCGAAGTTCTGCATGTTTCGTGCCCCGACCTGGAAAACGCCCGAGTAGCGTCCCACGAGCTCCACGTCGTGCTCCGACATGATTTCCGTGACAACGGTAAGCCCGTGCCGGCGCGCCGCGGCGCTGAGGATCTGAAGCCCCTGTTCGCCCAGACCCTGGAAGGAATACGGTGAAGACCGCGGCTTGAATGCGCCGCCCCGCAGGAGTTTCAGCCCGAGACCGCTCACCAGCTTCGCGATGGACTCGACCTGCTCCTCGGTTTCCACCGAGCAGGGGCCCGCGACCACCGCGAAGTTCCCGAGACCGACGCTGACCTCTCCCACCTCCACGCGCGTGGGTTCGGGGTGGAACTCCCGCGAGGCCAGCTTGTAGGGCTTGAGCACGCGCAGGACGCTTTCGACGCCCGGCATCTGGTCGAACTCGGATTCCGAGATCGCCCGGTCGTCGCCCGTGACCCCGCAGATCGTCTTGACGGCACCCCTGCTCAGGTGCGGGGTATAGCCGAGGGTCCCTATCTTACGCAGAGCGCTCTGGATCTGCTCTTCGGTGGCGTCCTTGCGGAAAATAATGATCATGGGAAAGTCTACAATGTTTTGACCTTTTGGCAAATAACATCGTAGTATGCCCGGATGCGAACGCCCGCAGGAATCGTCGCATTCTACGTGGCGGCCGTCATCACGGTCCTGCTCATTGCCTCCGCGGCCCTGGCCCTGGCTCTCTTTCTGACAGTGCCGCGCACCGCCGAGCCCCTTCTCCCTCTTCCCGACAATACCTGGTGGTTCAGCTATCACGACCCGCCGCAGGGGGGCTCTCCCGGCGCCCTCTGGCGCATCGGCGCAGCCATTGCCACGTCGTGCATCGCGGCTGCCGCGGCGTTTCGAGCCCTCGCTCTCTTTCGTCGGGGCGGTTCGATGCTTTTTCCGTCCCTGATGCTGTTTCTCTTTTCCCTCGGCCCGGAATGTCTGCGCGCCGGCACCGCGTACCTGTATGCAATGGACGGCTCTATTTCCACTGTTGTCGTTCTTACCCGGATGATCTACTGGGCCCGGTTCGTGGGCCTGCTGGGGCTGCTGCTGACGGGCCTGTACTGCATCGACTTCAAGTACAGAAGGTATGGCGTGCTCACTGCGGTCATTTTCCTCGTCTCATTTGCCATGGCCGCGTACATCCCCGTGGATCGGACCGTGTTCCTCATGCAGCTCACCTGGAAGCTGGGAGACGAGCAGGGCGTCTGGTTCGTGAGTCTCATCATAGGCGCCCTTGCGCTCTGCACCGCCGCGGCCGCTGCCCCTGCCAGACGGGAGGGAAGGTACCTCTGGCTCGCGGCCGGCCTCGCGCTTCTGCTTGTCTCGCGTGAGCTCCTCTTCTTCGGTGCAAATCCGGTAATCCTGGCGGCAGGCCTGGCCGCGTTGACCGGGGGAATCGTGTTGTGTCTGCGGATGATCTCGGCGCTCTACGTGACTGCGGCTGGAAAAAACGCCGATTGAGGGTGAAAAACGGCGCGTCTGCGCCGGCCCGCGCCTATGGCACGAGAAGCTTGGCGGCCACCATTCCCACGCCGAACGGGATGATGATGTTGTCGAAATTGCCCGCGGGGATCCCTTCCAGGAAGGTCGCGGCAGCGGCCACGATGAGCGAATCAGCGGGATTCGAGGTGATGCCGAACGTAACAATGAAGACCGCGGCGAAGCATGCGAAGCTGCCCGCCAGGGTTTTGCCGTTCAGGAATGGAATCCGCGGCCCCCTCACGACCGTGCCCACCAGGCCCGCAAAGCCGTCCCCGAAAGCGAGCGCAAAGATGGCAATGGAGGCAGCGGGAAGCGGATACAGCAGCAAGGAGAGCAATGCACCCAGACCGAGGGTGACAGGACCCAGCACGAAGCCGTCCATGTCCTTTTCACGGGCCGCGATGAGCGTCAGATCGCTCACCACAAGCACGGGGTTGCCCTGACGGCGCGAAGCTTCAGCAAGAGAGTAGAATATGGTTCCCATGGCCAGAAGGGCGATGGTAGCGGGAAGATTAACGGCTGCCAGAACAGGCACGAGCGCTATGAGGAGGTGGAGTGACTTCCTGACCATCTCCCCTTGAAACCTGGCGGCAACTTGAGTAACTTGTGTCTGTCGGCTTTCGGCTTGGCGAAGCAATTCCCGTCTCTCCTGCATGAAGTATGTGTTCGCTGCTATTCTCAATGCAATTTTGGTACCAACAACGGGCCGGGCGCACTGCTTCTAATTGCTTACAAGCAAATTAATTGAAATGCCGAATTCCTCCTGACCCCTGATCGCTCCGGGTTTGTCTACTTTCTTGCAACTTAAGCTCTGATTTTAATATAGCAGAATGAGCGCCTCCCTGTAGTTCGCGCGGGTATTCGCGAGACACGGGCTGCCAAGCGCCGCTGATTGACAGCAAACCCAGCGCCGATGTACTTTACCAGAGGATTTTTAGGGCGATTAACTCAGCGGCCCAGAGTGCTACCTTCACACGGTAGAAGTCACTGGTTCAAATCCAGTATCGCCCATATAATTCCCTACGTTGTAGGGAATTGGAACCTACCCGAAAACGGGCGGTTTCATGTGGCTCAACTCTGACACTCACTCTGACCAGAAAACTGGCGTTTCCGCGTAGCTTCGTCCGCTTCCTAACTCTCTTTCTTGCGTTTTGCCCAAGAAATGGCATAATGCATGCACCATGCGGATGCCTTCTCTGCTTCGCTTTGTCTCGGCGAAGCGAAGCTTCAGGTATCGGCTGATCGTTTCCTTTTGCATTCTCTCGATCATGCCGGTGATCGTTATTCAGATAGTGTCCTACTACAACATCGCCGATAAGCTTCAGAATAAGATCGACGCTCTCGAAAATACCAATCTCGTGCAGACTCGCAAGATAATCAGGACGAAGTTGGATTTTTATGAGGATCTTCTCTATCAGATGTACACGGATGACCGCATCATAGAGTTGGTCAACAAGGTGAACGGCGGAGAGAACGTGGAGTTCAATTCGGGCCAACTGCGCCGGGCGCTGCATTCCTACGCCTACGCCTTGCCCTACGTCCAATCGATCGTCGTTCTCACCAGCAGCGGGAGGATGGTGTTCGATGATCTGCTGACGGGCTACAATACAAAGACCTCCTGGCTGGATGTGGCGGGAGGCCAGCCGTCCCGGCTCTACCAGTCGGTAATCGAGGGGAACGAAACGCGTGTATTTCCTTCGCAGCTTGCCTCCTTCTACACGCCGAAGAGATACTACCTCTTCCATCTGGCGCATCGCCTGATCGACTACAAGGATATCCGGATAAAGAATGGCGTCATCATCCTCTCGATCGACGAGAGGATGCTCAGCGAGATTTGCGATGAGCGGCCGGATCAGGCCTCGGGCGGCACAATGGAAGACTCGATCTTCATCCTCTCCGGCGACGGGACGGTCGTCTCGTACCCCGACAAGTCCTATGTCGGGAAGCGGCTCGATCTTCCCGCTGATCCAATACTGCGGAGGGGTGCGATCAAGCGCATGGTATCGGGCGGCGGCAGCTCGGGCCCCAAGAGGCTGTCGCTCTATGAGCTGCGGGAGGCGAAGACGGGCTGGAGCATCACAGCGGCTCGGAATCAGGGCGCTTTATATCAGGAGATATCGAGTCAGCAACGGATCACGATCTTCGTGGTCCTGTCCTCGGTCGCCGTGCTCTTCGCGATCATCTTCTTCATCACGGGACGCCTCACGCGGTCGATCCGCGTCGTGGTGGCCGCCATGAATGCGGCAGCGGCCGGCGAGCTTTCTGCGAGGATCGTGAACGACAGGGCGATGCCGCTGGAGATCGACGAGATAGCGGCGAACTTCAACAGCATGATCGCCAAAATCGGCGCCCTGCTGGAGGAGGTGCAGGCCGCCTCGACGAAGCAAAGGAACGCCGAGATCGCGGCCCTGGAGGCCCAAGTCAACCCGCATTTCCTCTACAACACGCTGGATATGATCAACTGGATGGCGATTGACCGCAACGAGTTCGAGATCAGCAACGCAATCAGCACGTTGGCCGAGATTTTTCGCTACGGAATCGACAATAGCAACGGAATCGTGGAGATCGAGCAGGAAGTCGCCTGGCTGAGGAATTACATCTCCCTGCAGCAGACGCGCCTGAAGGGCTCCTTCGAGTTCAAGCTGGACCTCGATCCCGCGGCCCGCGCCTGCCATATCCACAAGCTGCTCTTCCAGCCTTTCGTGGAGAATGCCATCCTCCACGGCTTCAGGGGCGTCGAGGGCAAGCGCGAGCTGGCCGTCTCCATCGCGCGAGAGGATACCAGGATCCGAATCGTCATCGCGGATAACGGGAAGGGCATCAGTGAGACCGCCCTTCGCGACCTCGAGGGCGGGCCTGTTCAGGAGCCGAGCAGGAAAGGCCATATCGGCATGCGCGCGGCCATCGCGCGCATAAAGATGTATTACGGAAACGAGACGCGGATTGAGGTCGAGGGCGCCCCCGGAGGAGGAACGCGCGTCCGTATCGACGTCCCCGCCGCGTAAGTTTCCCGCAAGAATGGCAATGAAGATTGCGATAATCGAGGACGAGCTCAGGATACGTGAAGGCCTGGCGCGTCTCATCCGCAAGATCGATTCCTCGTACGAGATCGTAGGGGAGGCGGAGGACGGCCTTGCGGGCGTGCGCATCATCGCCAGGCGGCGGCCGGAGCTCGTGATCACCGACGTGCGGATGCCGGATCTCGACGGTCTCGAGATGCTGTCCCGGCTCGAGGAAAAATCGATCAAGGTGAAGGCGATCGTGCTGAGCGCCTATTCGGATTTCTCCTATGCACGCCAGGCCATCAAGCTCGGCGTCAGCGAGTACCTGCTCAAGCCGATCAACGTCGGGGACCTGACTCGCGCCCTGAAGCGGGTCGAGCAGCAGATAGCGCTCGAACGGGGGCCGCGGCGCAAGGAAGAGGGGCTGACCCTGGAGGGCGTGCTGTATTCGCTCATCCTCGGCGGAGCCCGCGTCGACGAGGATCTGAGGTCCTTCCTCACGCAGCGCTGGAGCGTCAAAACCGAGGGCTGCTTCGCGCTTGCCGCGATCCATGTGGGATCGAGCTACGAGAGCGAAGCGAAGGGCCTGCTCAAGCGCGTGCAGTCCATCCTCGCGAAGGCGCCCGGCTTCGAGCACCGGCTTCTCGAGCTGGCAGGCGCCAGGATGCTGGTCGTGATCGCGTTCAATGTCGACGACGAAGGCGCGCTTCGCGACTGGTTCGCCGGCTCATTCTTGCCGCGCCTCAAGGAGGCGAGGCCGAAGGGCATCTGCGTCGGATGGGCCTCATGCGGAGATATCGCCCGACTGAGGGACACGATGCAGGAGCTCGACGCCTGCCTGGACTGGAATATCGTCCTGGGCGGCAAGGACCTGCTGGTCTGGCCGGATGTCAATCGGAAAAGCGCCGTTCCCCTGGCGTATCCGATCGCGATTGAAAGCTCGGTCCGATCCGCCTTCTGCGCCCATGACCGCGAGCGCTATGAGGCGGCGATAGGCGAGTTCATGCGCTCTCTGCGCGGGGACAAGGTATATGCGCCGAAGGAGATCAAGAGCGCCCTTGTCAGGTTCGTCTGGAGCGTGCTCAATGCCGCCCGAGAGATCGAGTACGAGAGCTACGCCTCGCTCGACCAGCAGAAGATATTGGAGCGGATCACCTTCGCCGTAACCTGGCCCGAGCTTGAAGAGGCGGCGAATATCCTGCTGCAGCTCTTCCCGCGCGATGAGGGAGAGGCCCAGGTCGACGACTCGATAGTCCGGCGCGCGAAGAACCTCGTCCGAGAGCTGTACTCGCAGGGCATCTCGCTCAAGGAGGTGGCGCTGAAGGTTAGTGTGACTTCTGAGTACCTGAGCGCGCAGTTCCATCGCACGACTGGCGTGACCTTCAGCTCCTATGTTCGGGACTACCGCGTCCAGAAGGCGAAGGAGCTTCTGATCGGAACGAACCTGAAGCTCCACTCCGTCGGGGAGCAGGTGGGCTACGGGGACGCGAAGTACTTCTGCAGGGTCTTCAAGGAGGCGACCGGCCTCAATCCATCCGAATACCGCAAGGCGAATCGCTGACAATACGCGCCGGCCAGCGTAGTTTTATCCACCTTTCTTAAAAGATTCGGCGTTGTGCCCTTGGAATTGCTGCCGTACCATGCCCTTCGAGCGCAAGGGCTCGTCGCAGCCGCAGCTCCAATCCAAGGAGGTTTGGTATGAAGAGATTCCTCGTATCGGCACTCGTGATCTTCGCGATGCTCGCGGTGGTCACGGGCGGCGCCTTCGCCCAGTCGAAGAAGACGGTAACGATCTGGAATTACTGGGAAACGCCGAAGCATCAGGAGACTTTGGCCAGGGTCTGCGAAGACTTCAACTCTTCTCAGGACACAGTCAAGGTCGTCACGAAGTACATCCCCTTCGCAGACTTCAAGAAGCAGCTTTCCATTGGCGCCGCCGCCTCGGAGCTGCCGGATATAGTGATTATCGACAATCCGGACCACGCGTCCTACTCCGCGATGGGCATCTTCGCCGACATCACCGACAAGCTGGCCTCATGGCCCGACCTCAAGCAGTACTTCGAGGGACCGCTCAATTCCTGCAAGCTGAACGGGAGGCTCCACGGCATCCCCTTCGGGAGCAACTGCCTCTCGCTCTATTACAACGAGGACATGCTGAAGGCCGCCGGTGTCAAGCCCCCGAAGACCTGGGACGAGCTCAAGAGCGTTGCCCTGAAGACGACCAAGGGCAATGTCCACGGCTTCGGCATCAGCTCGGTCCAGAACGAGGAAGGCACCTTCGGTTTTCTGTGCTTCCTCTGGGGCAGCGGCAACACATCCTTCCAGATTGACAATGCGAACGGCATCCGGGCGCTCTCCCTGGTCCGTGACCTCGTGAAGAGCGGAGCAATGCCCAAGGAAGTCATCAACTGGACCCAGGGCGACGTCATGAACCAGTTCATCTCAGGGAACCTCGCGATGATGGTCAATGGGCCATGGCAGGTCCCGACCATGCGCCAGCAGGCCCCCAACCTGAAGTGGAACGTCGTCCTGCTCCCCGTCGGCGCGAAGCCGGCCTCCGACCTGGGCGGGGAGAACTTCGGCGTCGTCAAGGGCGACAAAGTGGACGAGGCCATCGCGTTCCTCAAGTTCGTCGCGAACCCGGCCGAGATGAAGACCTACATCAACGACTTCGGCTATATCGCGTCGCGCAAGGACGTGGCTGCCACGCAGTTCACCAATGATCCCATCATGAAGGTGTTCGCCGCGCAGATGGCTTTCGCAAAGCCTCGCGGTCCGCATCCCCGCTGGCCCGAGATCTCCGACGCCCTGTCCCTCGCGATGAACGAAGCCATCACGAGTGTCGCTACCCCCGAGGCGGCCGCCGCGAAGGCACAGAAGACGATCGACGCCATCGTCAAGTAGGGTCGACCGCTGGATTATTGTCGTTGAGAAGGGAGCGCGCTACGCACAAGCGTCTCGCGCTCCCACGCTTCGCGAGCCGGGGCCGCGCGGGGACGCGTATGAATCGTATGAGGCGCTATTTCAGGCACGGAAATGTCGGGTATCTCTTCGTCTTGCCTGCAATCACCTATATGGTGCTGCTTGTAGGGTATCCGATCGTCAGCAATTTCATCCTCAGCATCCAGGACGTCACGGTAACTACTCTCAATGCTCTCGGGAAGCCGCTGGTCGGCCTCCGCAACTTCCAGACGCTCTTGGCTGATGGGGTGCTCCAGCGCTCGATCGGGAATACCTTCGTCTTTACGGTCTGCTGCATAGTATTCCAGTTCGCCATCGGCTTCGCGCTCGCGTTGTTCTTCAACAGGGGGTTCCCGCTCGCGAAGCCCGTCCGCGGCCTGCTCATGATACCCTGGATGATACCGATGACGGTGACTGCCCTGATGTTCAAGTTCATGTTCAGCTCGAACGTCGGTATCATCAACCAGTTCTTCCAGGCGTGCGGAATCATCAAGAGCCCGGTGGAGTGGCTGCTGGAGCCTCGGTCGGCGATGTTTTCCTTGATCGTCGCGAACATCTGGATAGGGATACCCTTCAATATGATCCTGCTCTCCACAGGATTGACCACGATCCCGAACGACGTGAAGGAAGCCGCGGCCATGGACGGCGCGAGCAAGCGGCAATCCTTTCTCTTCATCACCGTGCCAATGCTCAAGCCGGTTATCGAGTCGGTGCTGATTCTCGGATTTATCTATACGTTCAAGGTCTTCGACCTCGTGTTCGTTATGACGAATGGCGGGCCTGTCAACTCGACCCACCTGCTGTCCACATATTCCTACAAGCTCTCGTTCGTTCTCTTCAAGTACAGCCAGGGCGCTGCCACGGCGAATATTCTTTTCCTGATCCTGCTCGCGGTGAGCATCTTTTACCTGAAATTCGTATATGACGACCGGAGGGCCGAATGACGAACCGCGCCGTGAGGCTGAGGTCGGCCGTCCTCGGCGCCGTCTCCATCCTCATCTTCGTCGTCGTCATGTTCCCGCTCTACTGGATGGTCGTGACCTCGCTCAAGAAGGAGATCGAAATCTTCAAGATACCTCCGACCTTGCTGCCGCACGTGCTGAACACGGATTCGTATTTCGCGCAGCTTCAGCACGGGGATTTCAACATGTTCCGATCCTTCAAGAACAGCTTCGTGATATCGACTTCGGCGATGCTGATGGCTCTCGTCCTCGCCATACCGGCGTCCTACGGCATCGCGAGATTCACGTTCAAGGGCAAGCGGGCATTTATCCTGGGCTTCCTAGTAACGCAAATGCTGCCCGTTTCGGTGCTCCTCACGCCGATGTTCATCATTTTCAAGAACGTCCACCTGCTCAATACCCAGTTCTCGGCCATTCTCGCTGACGTGACGATCGGCATTCCTTTCTCGGTCTTGATCCAGATCGGCTATTTCGCCTCCATACCGAAGGAGCTGGAGGACGCCTCACGCATCGACGGCTGCACTCGATTCTCCGCCTTCCTCCGCATATTCCTGCCGATCGCCTCTCCAGGCGTGATCGTGTGCGCCGTCTTCTCGTTCCTCTACGGCTGGGGTGACCTTGCGTACGGCATGACCTTCATCCAGGACCAGGCGATGCGTCCGATCACCGCTGGAATATTCAACTTCATGGGGCAGTACGGCACTAAATGGAGCTATCTGAGCGCCTTCGCCGTCGTCACGATTATCCCGGTCATTTTCATCTTCGTCTTCATGCAGAAGTACATCATCAGCGGGCTCACGAGTGGGGCCGTCAAGGGATAGACGGAGCGGCGAAAGAGAGCGGAAGCATGGCGATTCTTGGCAGGATCGGAGACAGGCTCACGCGGGAAGAGGATCATGAGCTCCTTTGGATCGAGCCCTGGGGGCCGGACGCGCTCCGGGTGCGGGCCACGAAAGGGCCCGCCATGCCCGAGGAGGGCTGGGCCCTCATTCCGCGGCCGGCTCGGGCCCAGATCGAGACAGCCGATGGGAGGGCCTCGATCTCGAACGGGGCCATCAGGGCCGAGATAACGCGCTCGGGGAAGCTTGCCTTCTTCGGCGCGCACGGCCAGCCGATAGTCGCGGAGTCACTGCGCAACCGCAAGGACGTCCTGTCCGAGGACTGCTCGGCCCTCGAGCTGGAGGCGCGCGAATTCCGCCCCATCATAGGCGGCGACTACGAGATCACGGCCCGCTTCGAGTCGCTCTCAGCCGACGAACGGATATACGGCATGGGGCAGTACCAGCAGCCTTACCTCGATCTGAAAGGCACCGAGCTCGAGCTCGCGCACCGCAACTCGCAGGCGAGCGTTCCCTTCTGCCTCTCGAGCCTCGGCTACGGCTTCCTCTGGAACAATCCCTCGATAGGCCGAGCCACCTTCGCCAAGAACGGCACGGTCTGGCGGTCATCTTCGAGCAAGGTGCTCGACTATTGGGTAGTGGCGGCCGACCGTCCCCGGGACATCCTGCAGCGCTACACGGGCGTGACCGGAAGGGTGCCCATGATGCCTGGCTTCGCCATGGGCTTCTGGCAGTGCAAGCTGCGCTACCAGACCCAGGAGGAGTTGCTCGGCGTAGCGCGAGAGTACAAGCGCCGGGGCGTACCGCTGTCCGTAATCGTCGTCGATTTCTTCCATTGGCCCACCCAGGGGGATTGGCGCTTCGATCCGACCTATTGGCCGGACCCTGAAGACATGATCGCGGAGCTCAGGGCCATGGGAATCGAGCTGATGGTCTCCATCTGGCCAACGGTGGACTACCGCAGCGAGAACTTCACGGAGATGCGCGATCTTGGTCATCTCATCCGCACGGAGCGCGGCATACGCGTCTCGATGGACTTCCAGGGCAACACGCTCCACTTCGACGCAACCAAGGCTGCGGCGCGCGAATACGTCTGGGCCAAGGTCAAGAGGAATTACTACGACAAAGGCATCCGCGTGTTCTGGCTGGACGAGGCCGAGCCGGAATACGCGGCCTACGACTTCGACAATTACCGCTATCACCTCGGCTCGGACCTCGCTGTCGGGAACATCTACCCCTTCATGTATGCGAAGACTTTCTACGAGGGCATGTCGACGGCGGGGCAGGAAAAGGTCATCAACCTGATCCGATGCGCCTGGGCCGGCAGCCAGCGCTACGGCGCCCTGGTCTGGTCGGGAGACATCCACTCCAGCTGGAAGAGCCTCCGCAACCAGGTGGTCGCGGGGCTGAACATGGGCATGGCGGGCATCCCATGGTGGACCACCGACATCGGGGGCTTCCACGGTGGCGACCCGAATGACCCCGCGTTCCGCGAGCTCTTCGCGCGCTGGTTCGAGTACGGGACCTTCTGTCCGGTCATGCGCCTGCACGGCGACCGCGAGCCCAGGCAACCCCAGGTCGGTACGAGCGGCGGCGCCTCTTGCCGCTCCGGTGCTCCGAACGAGATATGGAGCTATGGAGAGGAGATATACGGGATCTGCGTCAGGCACATCGAGCTGAGAGAGAGCCTGCGACCTTGGATTGCCGAGGCCATGCGCGCTGCCCATGACACAGGCGTTCCGCCCATGCGTCCGCTGTTTTTCGACTACCCGGAGGATCCCCAGGCATGGGTCGTGGAAGACGAATACCTATTTTGCGAACTGCTCGTGGCTCCTGTACTGGGGCCGTCCCTGCGATCGAGAATGGTCTATCTGCCCGAAGGACGCTGGAAGAGCATCTATGACGGCTCGCTCCTGGAAGGCGGCCAGACCGTCGAGTGCGACGCGCCGATCGACCGGATCCCCGTGTTCGAGAGGGTGCGTCCGTGATTCGAAGGCGAACTCAGGATGGAGCAACGATGCGAGATTGAGAGACACAGATCGCTCGACTCAGTTCATTCTCGGATCTACAAATAGACGCAGAAAGAAACGGTGAGACACGCAGGAACGAAGATGCCCGCCACCTTCAGGGTCTATAGTGCGCGAGAGAACGAGTTCCTTGTTTTCAAGGCTCATTCCGACAGACTTGGACAATCGCAGTATCTTCAATCTACTCTGACACTGAGTCTGACATCGAGAAGCTTCACATGCGTCAATTGTTCAACACAGACAGATACATAGCGATACACAAAGCTTGACGTAATTCCTTCTAAGCTATATGTATAGTCACAGAGAGCTACGCAGACGAACAGGGCGACGGTGACTCTGCCTAGATTCACACGGTAGAAGTCACTGGTTCAAATCCAGTATCGCCCATATAACTCCCTACGTTGTAGGGAATAGGAAGCCACCCGAAAACGGGCGCTTCCGTGTGACTCTACTCTGAGACTCACTCTGAGATTGAGAGTGAGCGGGGAGGGAACATGGAACGCCCGAAGAGCCCCTACTCGATCCATTCAAGGCCCACAAAAAGAGGAAATCGCTCGGTCTACTACGCTCAATTCCGTGATGAGACTGGAGCCTATGGCACGGCCGTTTCCACGGGCTGTACCCGCCGGGACGACGCTGTACGCTGGTGTGAAACTCTGCTGACATCTATTGGGAATTGAACGAGGCCATTGCGGCCACGAAGAGCACGACCCCCTTGTTCACGGTGGAGTGCGGAGCTTCCATCACGTCAGAGTAATGCGGCCTCACGAGGCCCCCCGCTGCCGCGCTAGGATGAGGATCTCGGGCCTGTACTCGAAATGCATCGTGTCGAAGAACAGCCACTTCCCTCCCCACACGAAGCCGTGGCGCTCGAAGGCAGCAACCACGGCATCCGGCACCATCCAACGCCGCTCGTAAGAGGTGGTCCACCACTGCTCGTTCTTTTCCATTGCCCAGCGCCAGTATGGGACCTTTCCGTCGTAGCTTTTCGGGATGAGGTCAAGCGCGAGCCCGTAGCTGTGATAGCTGCGGGTCAGCGTGCCTGCGACGTCGCGATAATTGAAACCATCGACCTCTGAGAGGCCGCCGAAGAAGCCTGAGACCTGCGGATCCGACCGGCAGAGCGCGTCGCACTCGCTGGCTACGTCGCGGAGCGCCCCCGCGATACGCTCGTGGACCTCGACGGGAAACCCGAGAAAGTCGACTGTCATGATTCGACCAAGGATCTCGCTCTTCGAGCCGCCTCCCAAGAGACGCTCGAGGAATGCCTCCGAGCGCCGCGGCGGCCTCATCCTCGATTCTTCCAGAAGCTTCTTCAGCCTTGCCGCGCTTTCAGCGTCCAGCTGGGGCAGAGGGGGGAGCCCCCCCAACGGGTAGGGGTAGAAGCGGAACCTGGAGTAGCGCTCCCAATCGACGCGCTGTGCCTGGGGAAGAATCCGGCCGTGGGCCCAGGAATACCATTCCCCGTCCACCTGCAGGGCCCAGTCGCCGTCGTGCACGACGGCCGCGACGATCCGATCGGGGTAAGCGCTGGCCAGCGCCTTGAGCTCTCGCTCGCCGGTACCCTCGGTTCCGGGGGGAGGGAAGAGGTCCATTCCCTGCGCCCACGCGCAGGCTGACCACAATGTCAGCAGCGCTGCGAGGGCGGCGAGGGTGGACGAAGCGCTTGGCCGTAGGCAAGGATAGCGGAAAGCCGCCCGTCTCATTCCCATGTGCCGGTGATCTTCGCGGCCGTGCTGTCTTCGGCGAGGTGCGGCAGGCCATAGATGTCCTCTATTGCGCGGAGGATCGAGTAATGGGTCACCGGCTGATCGGAAGTGCCCTTCCGAACGCGCGCGCCCACGAGAATCGTGGCGATCGGCGTGTCAGCGGGGGGTTGGGAGCCGGGTCCCTCGTCGAATGTGACAATCAGGAGGCTGTTGTGGGACACCGCCCAGCGCGCGTAGCTGTCGGTGTGCGCGCGCAGCCAGGAATCTCCCGCGGCCACCGACCCGTCGTGCATATCGTTGCGAAGGTTCGGCACGACGAAGGAGACTGTGGGCAGGCCATCGAAGGCCGTGGTCGGAAAGTCGAGCATTCGACGGTTGACCCCATCGGGCACGTTCGTGAAACACGCCCAGGGGCTATGCTTGCGTACGTACGCTCCTGAAGAATCGCCGCGGAAACCGACTGCGGGAAGGTCCTCGCTGAATCCGGCAAAGGTCAGTCCGGCCGCAGCCAGGGAAGACGCCAGGTTCGCCGCGGTGATGTCGTGGTGGGCATTGTCGCGGATGCCGTGCGTCGACCCGCTGAACAAAGCAATGTAATTCGGCTGGCTGGGATGCGCCACGGCGAAGGAGCGTGTGAAAAGAATCCCCCGCGCGGCAAGCGAGGAGAGGTAGGGACTTCCCATCACCTCCGCGCGAGAATGGTTTTCCTCGATGACGACGACGATATGGTCGTAGCGGGGCAGATCGGAAGGCGCCGAAAGGAGACTGGTCGCCGCCGCAAGGAAGATCCCGGCAAGGGCCGCCGTCCTGGCTTTGCGCATGCGTTAAATATAACCACCGTCGTAGCTGAATTGACACCCGCGGTTGCGATCGGAGCGATCCTGGCCGCCGCAGGGGGGCCATCTCATGAGTATGGTCTCGGGAAACGAGTTGCTGAAAAAACATGCTCCTCGTTAATGCTAGAGATGCAGGGTTCTCGGGTATCAACAGATTGACAGCCAGCGCTACAGGGTGGATCCTGCCAGGTAACCATGGAGAAATCCCGTGTTGCTCTCATTCGATGCGACGGATACGACGAGAGCTCCGTCTTCAGCGCAGTGTCCCAGGGCATCGAACTCCTGGGCGGCCTTTCCCGATTCGCGGCGCCGGAAGAAACCATCCTCTTAAAGCCGAACGTCCTGGTCGGCGATGACCCGGGGAAGCTCGTTTCTCCACATCCCTCGGTGGTTCGAGCTGTTGCGAAACTGCTCCGGGAGCGCACCTCCCGCCTCACCTACGGGGATTCTCCGAGCTTCGGCAGGCCGGAGCCCGCGCTTCGCAAGTCAGGTCTCGCCGCCGCCGCGGAAGAATCAGGGGCCCTGCCGGCCGATTTTACAAACGGCCGGGACGTCAGCTTCCCCGCATCGCCCTTCACCCGAAGGTTTTTCCTCGCCCAGGGCGCCCTTTCGTGCGATGGGATCGTGAGCATCGCGAAGTTGAAGAGCCATGCGTTCATGCGGATGACGGGAGCCGTCAAGAACCAGTTCGGCTGCGTGGCAGGAATGAGCAAGACCAGCTTCCACCTGAAGCTGCAGGACCCGGCCGATTTCGGGCGCATGTTGACTGCCCTTACTCTCTGCCTCAAGCCGCGCCTATACGTCATGGACGGCATCGTCGCGATGCAAGGCAACGGCCCTCGCGGCGGCGAGCCGTGTCCAATGAAAGTTCTGCTTTTCTCCGAAGACCCCGTTGCCCTGGACGCGGTCATGTGCCGCCTGGTGGCCCTGGATCCTTCCGCCCTGCTCACCAATCCGCCCGGCAGGCAGTGGGGCCTGGGTACACACCTTGCAGAAGAGATCGAGATAGTCGGAGACCATCTCCAGTCTCTGGTCAACGGCGATTTCGTGGTGAACAGGGCCGTCGTCCGGAAACAGCTTCCTCCTGCAGTCGCATCCATTGTGAACGCCTGGGTCGCCCCCCGTCCGGTGATCGATAAGAAGCGCTGCTCCCGATGCGGGACCTGCATCGAGGTCTGTCCGGTGACGCCAAAAGCCGTGGACTGGCGGGAAGGTTCCCGGACCCTTCCACCGCGGCACTCCTACGAGCGGTGCATCCGCTGTTACTGCTGCCAGGAGGTCTGCCCTGAAAAAGCCATCAGCGTCAGGAAAGGGCTTTTCGGCGCCTGAGCCAGCGTGAATACCGTTGCTTTCCTCGCTGCCATGAAGATCGAAACGCGCCCCTTCCTGAGACGGATCGGCCGGTACAGAAGGGGGTCGATCGGGCGGTTCACCTGCTATCACTTTTCCATTTCGGCGCAGCCCTGCGTCCTCGTTGAAACGGGCGTCGGCCGGTCTCGCGCGGCTGACGCCGTCGAGGCGCTCCTGCACGTGGAAACGCCAGGGCTCGTTGTTTCGTTTGGCATCGCGGGAGCACCTTTGGCGGGATTGCGTGTAGGTGATGTCGTTTTCGGGCTCAGTGTGTGCGAGCTGGACGGCGGAATCCCTAGTCCTTTGCGACCACTTGCGCAGATGCCTTCGAAGGCGTGGCACGCCGCGGAGCTGGCGACGCGATTTTCAGGAGCCCGCGTGCTTCATGGCGTCATGGTCACGACGAGGGCGGAGCAGATCATCGATTGGACCAGGTCAGAGCACCCCGTCCTCGAGATGGAAACCTCCGCAATAGCGGAGGGGTGCGCCAAAGCAGGTATTCCCCTGGTTGCCCTGCGATCCGTCAGCGACTCGAGGGATGATCCCCTCCCTTTCGATCTGCCGCATTTCGTTGATGATCAGCACCAGGTGATGACGGGGAGGTTCCTCGCCGCGATTCTTCGGCGGCCCTCGTTCCTCGCGGCGCTTCTGCGGCTGCGCGGGAACGCTGTCGGAGCCGCCGAAGCGGCAGCTGCCGCGGTTGTCGCCGCTGTCGCGGCTATTGCACCCATACCGTCTTGACGTTCACGAACTCCCGGATGCGAATGGCGGGAGTTCCCGTCCCACTCCCCCCAAAGGGAAGCCGAATGATAGCAACTGCTATAGCTTGCCTGCAGGCCCATGGGCAGTCTGGAGATCTCGAGCTTGCCACGGACAGGCCTTACGCAAGATGGGCTGCGGGGCGGACTGATCCCCGGGGTGCAGCCAAGAGCGAAGAATCAGCAACAAGGCCAGAAGGAGGTGCAAGACGCAGCAGTTGAGTGTTGGGTGTGACGCTCACAAACACTACTCTCAGCTTGAGATTCAGGATCCCAAGGGCCTGTGGGGCGCAAGACGTGTCAGCGCACATCTTTCCGCTGCCACGCGTCCCGCGGCATCAGGCCGCGGACGGCGCTCACGCAGGTCACCCCGCCGCCGTCCATGGCGGCGATGCAGCGATTGCACAGGTCGCAGTCTGATTCGCGCACCGCCCCCGAGCGCAGGTGCTCCGCAAATGCCGGGTCGCGCACCGTGGCCCTGCCGAGCTCAACGAACCGGCAGCCGGCCTGCAACGCTTCCTCCGCCTGGTCAAGGGACAGGACACCGCCGACATAGATCACAGGTATGCTAACCGCCTCAAGGATGTGGCGTGCCCCTTCGAGTAGGAACAGCGGCGTGTAGGGGTAGCGCTGCACGAACAGCCGCCCGAAGAGCTGCGTGGCGAACCGGGCCGGGAAGCCGGTCTGGTTGGCGGCCATGTCCCCGACCGGAACGTTGCCACGCATCATGTACAGGGGAGTGCGGGCGGCGTAGCTGCGGCAGCAGCTCGTCGCGCATCCACAGCTCGTGGGCAAAACCCCTCCCGTCGGCCGAGACGGCGCAGTAGCCAAGGGTGGTCATGGCGATGCCGCCCCGGGCCAGCTGGAGGTGGTGCTCCAGGAGCTCCTCTGTCACGTTCCCGTTCCGGGCCAACCCTTCATAGCAACCGGCCCGGATCAGCCGGTGGGGAAGCTCAAGGCTCCCAATCCGGGCGGGATTGAAGACGGTGCTCTGAGTTTCCATGGCGTCCCTCCGGGCGACATGGTAGTGGGGACGGACGGCGCTCGCAATACCGGCCGCGGACGCATGAGAGTGCGCCGCCAGGGCGATCGGCTTCAAAGAAGGAATCATCGTTCAGAGTGCGGGGGATCTGGAGAATTCTTTTGATATCGAGAACATGCAGCTGATCGAACAGCAGCACACGAGGCGCTTCCAGGATCTCGCAGCAGTGCTTAGCGCCACCCATCCCCTCCCCGCGTCCTGGCCCTGGGCGCAGGTGGCTGCAACCTCTGCGAGTCCTGTACCTATCCTGACGCCCCCTGCCGATTTCCCGACAAAGCGCTCTCCTCGATGGAAGCCAACGGCCTGTGGATGATCGTCGTGTGCGAGAAGAACGGCGTGCCTTACAATTACGGCCCGAACAAGATGGCTTTCACGAGTTGTATACTGATGAACGATTGAGAGTAGTTTGCCGCCTTCATGTGTCAATGGGTTAGTGCGGTTTCAGACGCTACAGTCGGAAACGGTGGAATCCATGTTTCTCAAAGTCGCATGGTGCGACTTTGGGCAATCGTTGTCATGAAGGGTGGCTTGAGCCAGAACACGCCCAGCATAGACCGTCGCGCCGACCATCAGCAGCGACTTCTTTCAAGGGAGTGGATCTGGCCCTACTTCTTCGGAAATCCTACACACTTTGACTCAATTTCACGGTGTTCGGGGCGGGTAGCGGAAATGGCGATCCGGCGCGCCTGCCTCACGCCGCCCTGAGCGCGCCCCGCGCGTAACGGCATTCCACACGGGCGCGTCGGAGATCGGCCGAGACCGCCGAACCGTCGCGAACGTCCATGGAACGCCCGTTCTGCGCGGCGGCGCCAGCTGTGGAGAAGGTGGTATTGACGAGGGGGAAGAAGGCGCTAGACTGGTGCATAGAAGACCGGGGTGGAAGTCCGGGCCTGAATCTTTCTCCAAGGAAAGGGTATGCGCATGCAAGCTAACGGCCACGTATCCATCAAGGACAGCACATCCAACCCCGCGCCTCTGGGTCTGCTGGGCTTCGGCATGACGACGGTCTTGCTGAATCTCCACAATTCGGGGCTTTACTCGCTCAACGCCATGGTCCTGGCCATGGGGATATGCTACGGGGGAATCGCGCAGATCATCGCCGGCATTATGGAATGGAAAAAAGGCAACACCTTCGGCTCGACCGCCTTCACCTCCTACGGACTGTTCTGGCTGTCCCTGGCCGTCCTTTTGATCCTTCCGAAGCTGGGCATCGCCAACCCTCCCGAGAGCATCGCCACGGCCGCGTACTTCGCGATATGGGGCCTGTTTACCCTGGTGATGTTCGTCGGCACATTCAAGATCAACTGGAAGCTCCAGCTCGTCTTCGGATCGCTGACGGTCCTCTTTGTCCTTCTGGCGGTTCGCGACATCCTCGGGGCAACCGGCGCCGGCCTCACCGTCGGCAAAGTAGCCGGCTTCGAAGGGATACTCTGCGGCCTTTCGGCGGTGTACGCGGGCCTGTCGCAGGTCCTGGCTGAGCTGTTCAGACCGAAAGAGGAGAAACAGACGAACATCGACTAAAAGATCGTCCGCAGGATCGCCAGATCCGCTTCGCTGAGCACCATCAACTCCGTGACCCCTAAGATCGTGGGCTACGTGAAGAAGAGCCTGAAGCAGCTCTGAGATCAACGCCACGCCTCCCTGGATTCCTTCTCCTTCCGGGGTGATCTGCGCCACAGTGGACACGTCTGCCGCGGTACCCTTGGGGGTCCGCCACTAACACGGGGGCGGGAATCCCGGCGCAGCGAAAAACTGAATCCGACGACCAGATCGAACAGAGTTGCATCCAGAAAGCCAAATGGGCGAACAGGTGCGGTTGGAGCGATCTATTGCCGCGCTGGAAGGGCAGAGATCCGTCCTCGGGGACGACGTGGTGGGAGGAGAATGATCTCCTGAACTACGCGCAAGTCATGTGCAACCTCGCTGACCTCGGAGCTGTCGTTCGCTATGGAGAGCATGGGCGTGCTGGCGAAGATCCTGGCCCGACGAAAAGATTGGACCCGCGAGAATCTGTGGGCGGTTCTCGATGACCTCTTTGACGGGCTGGACACCACATGAGGTGGAGGTCGAGATAGCGAGCACCGGAAATAGGCGAAGGGCCGCCCGGCAGACCGGACGACCCTCAGCCCAGGGTCCGCTTCCAGAGTTGTGATGAACACCTTTCACGTGGACCCTTTCAGCTCATCAAGAACCTTGAAGGCGTATCGAGCCGGTCATTGCGCCGGTCCGCCGCCCATCATCAGGGCTACCGCGACGGTCTCTATGATCTCCTGCCGCGTCGCCCCGGCGGCCTGTGCGGCTCCCGTGTGGTACTCGATGCACCCGTAGCAAGAGGAGACAATGCTGGTGGCGATGCCTATTAGCTCCTTGTACTTTCGATCCAGAGCACCGCTTTGCAGCGCCCTGCCCTCCATCTCTTCAAACTCGCGGAAAATTGGAACCCCGCTGGCGAACATCTTCCCGTTGTACTTCTTGCGAAGGTCCCGGAACTCCTCGACTGACTCGAACATGGCTCCTCCTAAAAACCTTGCGGTCTTTATCTGTATCGCCTCCGCCTTTGGCGGATCTCTGCGCCGGTCCTTCAAGAAGTCCAAGACAATTATAGCAACTCACGGCAGGCCTTTTGGGCTTCGGCGTATGCACAGACGACGAACCTTCTTACGCTGGTAGAAACTGGCCCCCCAGAGCGTACAAGCCGCTATCGACACAGGCGCGGATGTGAATACTCCGTACAACGGCAAGACTTCTTCTCATGCTCGCAGTTGCCGCTAACCAGGAACCCGACCCGCCTACGGCCCCCACGCGCAAGGTTTTTCCGCTAGACACGGTGAGACACGCACGAACGAAGATGCTCGCCACCTTCATGGTCTAGTGCTCGCAAGGGCATGGAATTGTAGGTCCTCTTCAGGGTTGAGCAGGCGTTTCGTGTTAGAGAATCATAAAATGAACTACTTTCGGTTCTCACTTCGACATCGTCTTTGAACTGAGCGGAGGGGAATCAAAGCGCGAAGATGCCGATGCTTTTGCGCGGTTATGGTGTCACCCTGAGTGTCACCCTGAGAGAGTACAAACACAACAACATGCGGCAATTCGCGGCAACACTGGTCTACACTGCACTTGATCTATTTATTGTCCTGCAATATGCTTATCAACAACGGACTACGCAGGGCGACGACGAAGCAATAGTTTTCGTTATCTTCACACGGTAGAAGTCACTGGTTCAAATCCAGTATCGCCCATACAAGTCCCTATTTTGTAGGGAGTTAGGAACCTACCGGACAACCGGCGGTTCCATGTAGCTCCACTCTGACCCTGACTCTGACAAGCGTCCGTACTCCATTCACAAGCGCCCCACAGTCAATCACCGCCACATCTACTACGCCAGGTTCCGCGATGAAGCAGGCGCCTACCTCACCGCCGTCTCCACGGAATGCACGCGCATCGATGACGCAGCGCGCTGGTGCGAGGCACACCTCAAGAAGGCCAGCGAGAAGAAGGAGAACATCACCCTCGCCGAATACGCCAAGGTTTTCTGGGAGCCTTCGGCCCCAAAGGCAGGATCGCCGAGGTCTATGAGTTTATCGACAAAAGCAATCGTAGATCGGCCGGTGCACCTTCCCCGGGCCATACACGCTCCCTATCTCCCGGTGCGCGGCGTGCGCGTTTCAGTTATGCTTTCGGGAGGAACGTGGACCTCGGTGCGCTCCCATGGAGGAGCGCGCAGGAGGTCGCCGAGAGAGCGTCATCGATCAAAGTCGGAGGTGCTCCATGAGTGATCTGGGCGCGTACGATGCCATCGGGCTGGGCGAGCTGGTCCGCCGGCGAAAGATTTCCCCCGCGGACCTCCTGGAGGACACGATCCGCCGCATCGAGGCGGTCAACCCGAGCCTGAACGCAGTCATCTGCACGCTCTGGGAGCGGGCACGGGCGGAGGCGAGGAAACGCACGGAAAAGGGTCCTGCCCCAGGCGAACGCTTCCCCGGCGTTCCCTACCTGTTGAAGGACCTCGTGACGGACATGCGGGGCGCGCCGTTCGCTGACGGATCCCGGTTCGTGCACGGCCACGTGTCCGCGGTCGATAGCGAGCTCGTGAACCGCACTCGTGCCAGCGGTCTTGTTATCGCCGGAAGGACGAACACGTCGGAGCTCGGCGTGCTCACCACCGCGGAGCCGCTTCTCTACGGCCCGGCGCACAACCCGTGGAACCTCAGGCTGACGACGGGGGGATCCAGCGGCGGGTCGGCAGCCGCCGTTGCGGCGGGCATGGTTCCGATGGCGCACGGTAACGACGGGGGTGGCTCCATCCGCATCCCCGCGTCCTGTTGCGGAGTCTTCGGCCTGAAGCCGACGCGGGGCCGCAACAGCCTGGGGCCTCTGTTCGGCGACTTCGCCAATGGCATCGTTTGCGAGCATGCCCTTACCCGCACCGTGCGGGACTCCGCGGCTCTCCTCGACGCCACATCGGGTGCCGTCCCCGGTGATCCCTACATCGCCCCGCCCCCCGCACGGCCCTTCCTCGAGGAAGCGCGCCGAAGCCCGGGGCGCCTGAAGATCGCTTTCCTCTCCCGCGTGCCCGACGGCTGGAACGAGGAGACGGCGCTGCATCCTGACTGCGCGGCCGCCGTGCAGGATGCGGCTCGGCTCTGCGAGTCGCTTGGCCACACGGTGGAAGAGGCAGACCCGGCCGCTCTTGCCTGGCCCGACCTGCCCCGGCGTTTCATCACGATTTTCACGTCCTTCGTCGGACACGCGGTGGCGTACTGGGAGCGTACGCTGGGGAAGTCAGTGACACGGGAGGATCTGGAGCCGGTGACATGGGACCTGTACCAGGCGAGCCAGGAGATCACGGGTGCCGCTTACCTCGTAACGTGGGAGGAGTTGCAGCGCTTCTCACGGAAGGTGGCGTGCTGGCACCGGGACGGCGGGTGTGATGTCCTCCTGTCCCCCACGATGCAGGTCCCCCCGACGAAACTCGGGTCCTTCGACCCGTCGCCCGACGACCCGGGGAAATCGATCAGGCTCGCGCTGTCTTTCGTCCCCTTTACGCGCACGCAGAACATTACCGGGGATCCGGCCATGTCCGTCCCCTTATACTGGAACAAGGAGGATGTGCCTATCGGGGTGCAGTTCGCCGCGCCCTTCGGCGCCGAGGCGACGCTCTTCCGGCTCGCCGCGCAACTGGAGAAGGCGCGGCCGTGGGCGGCGCGGAGGCCGCCAGTGCACTGCTGAGCCGCCCCTTGAGCGGGGCCGCTTCCGGGGGCAGGCCAGTGCCCGCATCCTCTCACGAACGCTGAAGTCAAGAAACTGTTTGCAAAGCAATCTGCAGACCATTCTCAACGTCTGCACCAAGCACGGACTGCTGGCAGCTGAACCAGAATTCTGTTTAGCGCCTATCTTCGCCGTCCAACTGTTGGTCATTGTACGCCTCGCCCTTCCCGGGTGATCGCTCCCCAGTGGGTATTGCACTCTGCAACTTCTGTCTCAAGTTGCAACCTGGGTTGCAGGGGTAGGCCTTCCGGCCGAGGCCCCAACAAAAGAATAAGTCATTCATCAGAAAGGAAATAGAAGCTAAGGCTCTTCCTGGCATCCCGATTGCATCGAAAAAAACAGATAGGTAGGGGGCAAGATCATATGAAGACGAGCAAGTGGATTCCAGGCACAATTTACGCCCTATGTTTCTCCGTTCTCGTTGGCGTGTTGGGTACATGTGATCTCCAAAAGGATCCCCCCCCAACGGCGTTCTATAGACTGATGGCGACTGGCTTTGGCGATCCAATCCAGATTGATGCGGGGTACGGATCCCAATCCCAGGTAGTTGATGTGAAATGGCATGACACCTATCAGGGACAAGGTTGGTGGCAGATGGATTTAGCGGAAGAGAGGGCGAAAAGTGAGGCCAGCCGCCCGTACCTGTGTGTGCAGGCGCGCGGCCCAAATGCAGTCGGTACTCAGATTCTCCATTTTGACTACAAGGGAAATCCTCTCCCTGATTCGACGTCAAGCTCCGGTGGCAGTGGAACTATGGTATCAGCTATCCAAATGCAGGCGTCCGGAGGTGGTGGCGGAGGTGGCGGCGCCGGCGGCGGTACTCCTGGCCCCGGCATACCTCCGACTGAGATTTGTGCTGAATTGTACCGCCAGGGACTCATGCCGGAGGATATTTTTCACGCCGATCAATTATTCGGCGCATATCTGCGAGAATACCAGAATGATGTGCTTGTAGGCTACAAATTCTTGGACAAGCCGGTCGTAAGCCTGATGCGAAAATCAAAGACGTTCACACGGATTGTGAACGTTGTCGCAAAACCCTGGACCTATGAGATGGCCTATCGCATGGGAGCGAGGGACGAAGGCGCCTTCGTAGGCAAGATTGTGATGGACTTTGGCGTACCTGTTTGCAGGACTGTCGGCAGGGCAGTGACCTGGGCCAGGGAACACAGGTGCCTGTGATGACGCCGAAGGCCTTGCGGACTGGCTACGAGACCAGAGGTGGCTATTTCCTCAGGTGAGGAGGTTCGCATATGGGGTGTAGGAACTGTCATTTCAGGTACTCATCGAGATGCCTGCGGTCATCACTCATCGTCGTTCTGATCATGTTGCCGCTGGCAGCCCATGGAGAGCTGGAAATCAATGCTACAGCCTGGGCCTTTGTAGGCGACAACAGATTCAAGATAGACGTGGCAGCGAATAGCTCACGGGACTCAATACAAGGTCATTCCCTGCCAGGATTCGGTCTTGGTCTGGTGTATTGGTTCCCAAGGGCTCCTCTCTTCGGGGTAGGAATAGAATATCTTTCTTCGCAAGTGGACTGCGGCTATTCGTATACAAATTTCTTGGATGTCCATTGTTGCATGCTCGTTCGAATTCAGGCCGGTCAGAATTCTGCCTTCCCACATGGCAGAATTGTTCCCTATCTCGGAATAGGGTACGTTGGTTTTCAGCAACTGAGCGGGGACTTCTATGTACTCCGCCAGGACGGCTATCATAAACAAGGTGTGGAAGTCATGTCATCTCAACTGGTGCTCAAGGCCGGCCTGGAGTGGATGATGCTTGGCTGGGCGGCGATTTTTATTGAAGGACGGATTATGACCGACGATCTGGAAGGTTCCGAAGAGGGTGTATATTCCACACGCAAAGAAGCGGCGGGCATCCCCACGGCTCAACTTATCATCGGGATAGCCCTGCATATCTTTAAATGACTCGCGTCATCGGGACCCAGAAAAACACAACTTTCATGGGATTGAGCGGGGTGGAGAGCCTGCGGTCCACGATGCCTCCACTGAAAGGCACTGCGGGTCAGCGCTCGATGTTGCCGCGGACCAGGTCGGTTAGTGTGTGCGGGTTGGTCTCGTCCAGGCGCGCGAGGACACGCTTCCACCTGTAGGCGAAGCTGCCGGGTTCCTGCGCGGGCAGGTGCAGGAAAAGCGAGTCGAAGGCCTTCCGTCTCCGTCGATAGTCCTCCTGGATCCTCTCGAGCCGCTCCTCGAACGCGGCGCAATACGCATGCGCGAAGCCGTCCGGGTCGCGGAGATAGCCCCGCCGGCGGGTGACGGGCAGCGCGTACTTGACCGTGAACTCCCCCAGCGGGCAGGCGTAGTCGTTGAACGTTCCCGTGTGATCGGCCACGACAATGTCCTGCGGCATCCCGTCGGCGTCCAGGACCATCACTTCGTCCCCGTCGTCGAACAGCGGGCTGCCGGTCCCGTCGCACCGCCCCACGATGATGTTCGGGGCCGCGGCATGGCCCAGGAGGCGCGCGCATCTGAGGGCGAACTCCGGGGAATCGAACAGCGCCGGGGGAAGCTTGTCGGTGGCGACGCCCCGGATGTATTCCCTCTCGAAGTAGGGTGTCCAGATCGGGTACCCCGCGCCCTTCCCCGGCGCGTACCGCTCGCTGATCTTCTTCGCCGTCACACGCAGCGGAAGGTTCATCCCGAGCTGCCGTCAGCCCAGCCGCCGGTCGAGGATGTACTCGGTGTACTCCTCGGCGCTGATCATCGCGTCCAGGAGGGAGAAGCCCTGCTCGAGGTACTCGCGCACGCCCTGCTTCTGCAGCCTGATGATCGTCACGATCTCCGCCGGGTTCTGCCGCTGTTTGAGTGACGCGATGTACACGCCGCGTCGGCCCGGCATGGCGGCTCGCCGGGAGAGGGAGCCGATCACCCGGCCGACGTTCACGAACTCCAGGTCGCCGTACTCCCGCACGAAGTTCAGGATGAACTTTCGGGGCTTCTCATCGCGCAGGTGCTCGCCCGGCCCGCCTTCGGTCTCGGCGAGGTCCAGCGACGGGTCGAGCACCAGCTCGCCCTCCTCGATCCGTCCCCCGGGGAGCCACTCGATCTGCATGAAGAACTCTGCGCTCAGTCCGAGAAGCGTCCCCTCGGTCACCAGCTCGTTCTCGCGGCCGATGAGCGTGGCCACCATGGCGTTCTTCCATTCGAGGTTCTCGGGATCGTCCCGCAGGAGCCCCGGCTTCGCCGCGGCCCGAAATTTCTCGACGAGCGCATGGAATGTCTCCCGGAGTCCCGCGGAATCCAGCGTCTCGAAATCGATGCGGGTGAAGTCGGCGCGGGAAAGGCCCGTACCTGTTCCGAAGAACGCAACCTCAGGGTTGCCTGCCGCATTCCTCCGCCCGAGATGCCGGCCGATTTCCGACAGATGGAAGCGCAGTTCGCCGTCGTCCAGCCGGCCCAGCCCCTGGAACTCCTGGAAGGTGAGAGAGCGGGTGCCGGTCAGCTCTCCGTAGTAGTAGATCTCGCGTCCGTGGATCCCGATGCGGGAGGAGTCGATCATCGCCCGCATCTCTTCGGAGGTTATCGGCAGCTGCGTGATCCGCCACAGCTCCCCCCTTCGCTTGATGGCCTCCCGCACCCGCTCGTTCAGGACCCCGAGAAACCGAATGCGGTGCTTCGCGGTCAGGCGCTGGAGCAGCTCGTCGGCGAGGAAGGCGAGGGCCATGTTGTGGGGATCGGGCCGGATCTGGATCGCGCCCTCCACGACGATAAGGTCCACCGCCAGGCCCCATTCCCTGTCCCTCTCCTCCTGCGTGAGGGGCGCCTCCGCCCGACTCCGCCGGAGCTCGTCGAGGTGGTCGAGAAACGCCTGCCGTTGGGTGACGTGGATTCCCGGCACGGTCACGATCGTGTCGTGGGCGGGAAACGCCGTGGCGATCCGCACTTTCAGCTTGCCGCCCGGGGTTCGGGCGAAGGGATTTTCGCCCAGGATCGTGACGCCCGAAGTCGGAAGGTTTTCGCTGGTCCTCATGGATGCCGCTGGGATTTCATCTCACACGAAGATGAGAGTGTCAACGGCGCTTCGCGATCGATTTTTGGCAGCTACTTCTTTTGCTTGGCTCCGTTGGCCGGGGGGCGTATCAGGTCCAGGAATGCTGTTGCCGCCCGCGACAGGGCGTGCCGTCGGTGCGCGCACGAGGTGTCGGCGCAGGTCGACGCCCTCCTCAAGATGCACGAGCGGCCCCGCAAGGATTTCCACTACTGAGCGCGTTAAGAAAGTTTACCGCGCCGCGCCTGCCTTACCGGTGTGCATTACGCTGTATTGTGGGAACCAGGTCACACGCCTCGGGAGGCATCCAGTGCGCGTCCATGCCCACCCATTTCACATTGCAGCCGATCGGATTGGTCAGGGGCACGCGGATCGGTTTGCCTTGCGCCCAGTCGGTGAGCGCGTTCTCCAAGTCGTTCACGGTCATGCTCGCCGTATCTTTCGGATTGTCGACGCCGCGACCCGTGTAGAGAAGCGTGCGATCTTTTCCAAAAACGTAGAAGTGGGGAGTCCGCAACGCGCCATAGGCAATCGCCGTCTTCTGGCTCTCGTCCCTGAGATAGACCCAGGGGAACTTCTTCTCCTTCATGCGATCGACCATATGCGAGAAGTCATCTTCGGGGTGCGTTGCTTCGCTATTCGAGTTGATGGCGACGAACACGACGCCCTGGGTCTTGAACGTCTCGGCCGTGTGCCGCGTCACCTCATCGGATCCAAGGACATAAGGGCAGTGGTTGCACGTGAAAAAGATAACCAAGGCTGAGGCATCTCGAAAGCCATCCAGGCTGTATTTCTTTCCATCCGTCGCCGGCAACGAGAACGCCGGGGCTTTCGCCCCCAGTCCGAGTGTGAATCCCATTCCGTACCTCCCTCTTTCGGAAGCCCATTATAGCCGATTCGCGAGTGCGCGCGAATGCTTGGTCTGGTTCGGATTGCTTGCGTCCTCTCGCACGCCTTCGGCTGGTGAGCCGAAGGGTGCTCTCCATGAGTATATTTGAACTGACGCCTCATCTTCACCTGAGCTGCGCATGATGTTTGTGCGAGGCCGGAGGTGATTCGTGAAAAGCACCGGGAGACCGGTTTTGGGGGCGGCCTTGGCCGCTTTCCTTCTGATATGGGGTCCGGGGAGTTCCCTGCTTGAGGCCCAGAATGTGGAAAATGCAATGCGGGCGATTGTGCGGGTACGGGCCGCCGTGCCGGAGGAAGCGACTACGGCCCGCACTCTGGGAACAGCGCGAGAAGGCAACGGGATCCTCATCGACGCGAGCGGCCTCATCCTCACCATTGGCTACCTGATCGTCGAGGCGGACAGCATCGAGGTGCAATCGTCCACGGGGACTTTCCAGGCCGACTTCGTGGGATACGATGGGGACACTGGCTTCGGGCTGGTCCGGGCCCGCTCCATGGCCGGAATACCGCCCATGCCGCTCGGCGAATCTTCCCGGGTAGAGGTGGGAGATCGCTTGCTGGTCGGCGGGTTCGGCGAGGAGGCCCAGCCCGTCCGCGTTATCTCGCGGGAAGAGTTTGTAGGATACTGGGAGTATCTTCTGGAGAGCGCCGTCTATACGGCACCCGCTTATCCCGATTTCGGAGGAGCCGCGCTCATCAGTGAAGGAAAGCTGGTTGGAGTCGGATCGATCTTTGCCACCTTCACTCTATCCGGGGTCGGCCGTCTCGCCTGCAACATGTTTGTGCCCATCGATCTCCTGAAGCCGATTCTCCAGGCGTTGGTGCATTCTGGTCGCTCCGGCTTGCCCTCACGCCCGTGGCTGGGTATTAACACCGCTGAGACCGAGGGGCGGTTGGTGGTGACAATGGTCACCCCTGGGAGCCCAGCGGAGCAGGCCGGATTGCGGCGCGGGGATATCATCCTGGCGGTGGCGCAGCAGCCGGTAGCCGGGATGGCCGAATTCTACCGCCGGGTGTGGTCGACAGGCTCGGCGGGGGTGAGCGTGAGCCTTCGGGTGCTGCAGGGGGAGCTCATCCACGAGCTTACGGTGAAGTCTGCGGACCGCAACGAGCGGCTGAGGCTTTCGCCCAGCCGGCCCGGCAGTGCCCCGGCGGGCCCGACAGCACTGCTGAGCCGGTACGAATAGTTAACCCTTTTCCCTATACATTTCTCCTTCAAGACTCAGCCGCCGCCGTTACGTAACTACCAACGAGCTCGACGAAGTAGCGATGCATTCTGGTGTCCCCCGACAGTTCCGGATGGAACGCCGCAACGAGCATGTGCCGCTCCCGTGCCGCAACGATCGTTCCGTCCGGGAGACGGGCGAGCACTTGCACGCCGGCCCCCACCGAGGCAATGGCGGGCGCACGGATGAAAACGGCGCGCATTGGCGGGTCGCCCAGCACTGGAATCGAGAGCAGGGTTTCGAAGGACTGGAGTTGACGACCGAAGGCATTCCTGCGCATGCGAAGGTCCATGAGCCCCAGGAGAGGCTGGTCGAGCCCGCCGATATCGCGGGCGAGCACGATGGCACCGGCGCACGTGCCGAACACCGGCATTCCCGCCGCGATGCGTTCGCGAGACGGACCCAGCAGGCCGCAGTCGTGCAGAAGCTTGCCGATGGTCGTGCTCTCCCCGCCGGGAATGACGAGGCCGTCCACCTCTGACAGCTGTCCTGGCGTTCGAATCTCCACGGGCTCGACGCGCCCGAAGGGCTCCGCGCTCAATTCGCGAAGAATGGCGACGTGCTCGGAAAAATCCCCCTGGAGGGCGAGGACGCCGATCCTCATCGCGTCACCTGCCCCGAGCGGCCAGGAGCATCTCCCGCGGAATGGTGTTCATCTCGAGGCCCGGCATCGCCCCGCCCAGTCCCCGGGATACCCGGGCGATGACCTCGGGGTCCCGAAAGTGCGTCGTCGCCTGCACGATGGCCGCCGCGCGCCGGGCGGGGTCCTCGGATTTGAAGATCCCCGAACCCACGAAGACTCCGTCGGCGCCCAGTTGCATCAGGAGCGCGGCGTCAGCCGGGGTGGCCAACCCGCCGGCGGCGAAGTTCACGACCGGCAGCCGTCCTTCGCGGGCAACCTCTGCGACCAGGTCGTAGGGGGCGTTCAGGTTCTTCGCCTCGGCAGCCAGCTCTTCATGTGACGCGGCGTGAAGGCGGCGGATCGCGCTCTGCACGGCACGCATGTGGCGCACCGCCTCCACCACGTTGCCCGTCCCTGCCTCGCCCTTGGTCCGGACCATTGCGGCCCCTTCCGCCAGCCGTCGAAGGGCCTCCCCGAGGTCCCGGCAGCCGCAGACGAAGGGAACACGGAAGGCGTTCTTGTCGATGTGGTGCTCCTCGTCGGCAGGGGTGAGGACCTCGGACTCGTCCACGTAGTCGACGCCCAGAGACTCCAGCACCTGCGCCTCGACGAAGTGGCCGATGCGGCACTTCGCCATGACGGGGATGGTCACGGCATCCATGATCTGCTGGATGAGCTGCGGGTCGCTCATCCGCGCCACGCCTCCTGCGGCCCGGATGTCGGCGGGAACGCGCTCCAGCGCCATGACGGCGCACGCGCCGGCGTCCTCCGCGATCCGCGCATGGTCCACGGTCGCCACGTCCATGATGACGCCGCCTTTCAGCATCTGCGCCAGGCCCTTCTTGGTGAGCCACGTCGACTGTTCCATCGTCATTCCTCCCCGGTTGAAAGATACCTTGCAAATGGTATAAGAAAAGGGCCAATATTCGATTGATCGATTGGGCCATTGGATGCGGCAGGGAGGGGTCGAGGAGCGGGGGATGTGGGCGGAAAACCTGATCGTGGCGCTGGACAATACGAAGCGAGGGTCGCCGCGTCCTCGCCATCGGCAGGTGTTCACCCAGATTCGCGACGCCATCCGGGACGGCAGGCTCCGATCCGGCGATCGGCTCCCGGCAACCCGGGAGCTGGCGCTCACCCTCGGGCTCGCGCGAAACACCGTGGCGCGCGCATACGAGGACCTGCTCGCCGAAGGCTATGTCGAGGGAAGGGTCGGGTCCGGCACGTACGTGTCATCCGGTCTCGGCGAGTGGCCCCTCGGCATGGGAAAGCTCGGAACACGCAAGGGGCCTCTGGCGCAAGAGTCGGGAAAGGGCCCATCGGACCGGCATCTTCCCCTGCGCGGCGGACCGGAGGGGGCGAACGCCGCGCTGCAGATCGACTTCCGTCCCGGCATCCCGGACTGGGATGCGTTTCCCCGGGCATTGTGGCTGCGGCTCCTGGGCAGGGCGCTGCGCTCGAACGCGGCCGAGCTGCGGAGGTACGGTGAGCCCGGCGGGCACTTTCCTCTTCGGGAGGCCATCGCGCGCCACCTCGCCGTCTCACGGGGCGTCGTTTCCGAGCCCGGCCAGGTGGTCATTGTCAACGGGTCGCAGCAGGCCCTTGATCTCATCGCGCGCCTGTTCGTCAGGTCCGGCGACACCGTTGCCCTGGAGGACCCCGGCTATCCTGATGCACGGCACGTGCTTGCCGGCCCCGGGTCCCGACCCCTCTTCGTTCCCGTCGACGAGGACGGGATCGACGTGGGCGCGCTGGAGAAGATGACGCGCGCCCGCGCTGCACCCCGCCTTCTCTACGTGACGCCTTCGCACCAGTTCCCTACGGGCGCGGTTCTGACCCTCTCCCGACGCCTGGCCCTTCTGAGCTGGGCGGCCCGTCGCGACGTCCTCATCGTGGAGGACGACTACGACAGCGAGTTCCGCACTCCGGGACGTCTTGTGGAGTCCCTCCAGGGCCTCGACCGCTCCCGGAAGGTCGTCTACGTCGGGACGTTCTCCACGGTCCTCTTCCCTCCGCTCAGGGTCGGCTATGTGGTGCTTCCGCCCGAAATGGCGGAGTCGTTCATGCGGGCCAAGTGGCTGGCCGACCGGCAGACGCCGACTCTCGAACAGCTGGCGCTCACCGATTTCCTTCAGGAGGGTCACTTCGAGCGTCACCTCAGGCGGATGCGTCGGCGTGTCGCCGCGCGGCGCGCGGTCATGCGTGCGGCGCTCGCCAGACACCTCGGTAAATCGATCGAGATCTCCGATTCCAGCGTGGGAATGCACCTCATGGTGCGATTGGCCAACGCGAGCCGCGGGGTGCCCGCCGCGGAGATGGAGAGACGGGTGCTCGCCTTTTCGGCGGAGCAGGGGCTCGCGGTCTACCCCGTCGGTCCCTGCTATTCGCGGCCGCCCCGGCACGCGATTTTTCTTCTCGGGTACGCTGCCCTCAGCGAGGAGCTCATCTGGGAGGGGGTGGAGAAGCTGGCAGGAGCGGTAGCGGCTGCCTTCAACCGCCGCCGTTGAGCTGGCGCGTTATTGCACAACTCCCGACGAGCCGACAGTGAGGATGAGAAATCCAATTCCCGATTTTTCCCATTATGAGAACAGGGATTCACACTGCATCCCAAGCGGGCGGTGGTCGGGCGGTGGTCCAGCAGGAAATCAGGCCATTCGCGCGGATTTTCAGGGATTTCACGCAGTCTCCAGGGCATTCTCGTTTGGCACGAAAAGTGCATGCTCTAGTGTATGGCCCCGCTGGTCTCGATGAACGGCATCACCAAGTTCTTCGGTCCCGTGAAGGTTCTCGACCAGGTGGACTTTTCCATCTATCCGGGCGAGGTCCACATCCTGGCCGGTGAGAACGGGGCAGGCAAGAGTACCCTCGTAAAAATCCTGGCCGGCGCCTACTCGGATTACCAGGGCAGGATCAGCATGGAAGAACGTGAGATCCGGCCTTCCAGCCCCCTTGATGCGAACAGGCACGGGATCGCCGCCATTCACCAGGAGCTGTCACTCATCCCCTCCATGAGCGTGGCTGATAATCTCTTTCTCGGGCACCCCATGACCCGCTCAGGCTTTGTCAGGGAAAAGGCGCACCGCCGAAGCGCGGGGGAGGTTCTCGGCCGCGCGGGCGTGAATGTCAGCGTCAGCACGTTCGTCGAGGATCTTCCCATCTCCGTCCAGCAGCTCATTGAGATTACCAAGGCAATCCGGCTGAATGCGCGCGTGCTCATCATGGACGAGCCTTCCAGCGCGCTCAACGCCCATGATGTGGAAACTCTCTTCGCCCTGGTGAGACAGCTGAAGAGCCAAAACAGGGGGATTGTGTACATCACCCATCGGCTCGAGGAGATCCACAGGCTTGCGGACAGGATTACGGTACTGAGGGACGGAAAGCTCGTGGGGAGCGCCCTTGCCTCCGAGCTGCCGGAGAAGCAGCTCATCCATTGGATGGTAGGCCGGGAGATGGAAGAGCAATTCCCCCGGCATACGCTCCAAAAATCCTCGGAAGCGCTTCGCGTGGAAAACCTTTCCGTGTACAAGGCGGGCTGGGGACACCGGCCGCTCGTGGACCGGGTATCCCTCAGCGCCGGCCGCGGGGAGATCCTGGGAATAGGCGGCCTGCAAGGCTCTGGGGCAAGCGAGCTGTTCCTCGGCCTTTTCGGCGCAATGCCCAAGAGGACCGTGGGCAGGGTATCGATCGAAGGGAAGCCCGTGCGCATCCGCTCTCCCCGGGAGGCCATTTCCAACGGAGTGGCCCTGCTCACCAACGACAGGAAAGCCACGGGGCTCATCTCCCCCATGTCGGTGATCGCCAATATTTGCGCGGCCAGCCTGGGAAAGCTCTCGCGCTACGGGTGGCGGCGCCCGCGCGCCGAGGTGCGCATGGCCACCGAAATGGGACGGACCCTTCAGCTTCGCGCCGCTTCCTACGACATGGAGGTGGGAGACCTCTCGGGCGGCAACCAGCAGAAGGTGGCAATCGGCAAGTGGCTGTCCACAGGCCCGCGCATCATGCTGCTGGACGAGCCCACCCGCGGAATCGACGTGGGAGCGAAGCACGAGATCTACCAGCTCATGAATGAGCTGACCGCGCGCGGCATCTCCATCCTGCTCGTGACATCGGAGATGCCCGAGCTGCTCGCCATGAGTGACCGGATCATCGTGATGCACCGGGGGACCATCACAGCGGAGTTCTCCCGCCAGGAGGCCACCGCGGAGAATGTGCTGGAGGCGGCCATGGGAAAGATAAATGGAGAGGTCGGAACGACACGCCGGGAGGAGGCCGCACATGCTGCAGACAATTAGGCGGGCCCTGACAAGCTCCGCCGGGAGAGCTTTCCTGGAGCTCCTCCTGGTCATCCTGCTTGGAGTCGTCTTCAATGCGGACGGAGCCTTCTTCAAGGTCGGGACGCACAGGGACACGCTGCGGCAGGCCTCCACGTACGGGATCCTCGCCTGCGGAATGACGCTGGTCATCATCACGGGCGGCATCGACCTCTCGGTCGGAAGCATCCTCGCGGTCTCCTCCGTTTCCTTCTCCCTGCTCATGATGCACATGGACTGGCCGTGGTGGCTGGCCGTCATTGCGTGCCTGGTCCTCGGCTCGGCCCTGGGCTCGGCGTCGGGCGCCCTGGTCTCCAATGCGAAGCTCCAGCCATTCATCGCGACCCTCGCAATGATGACCTTTGCCCGAGGAGTGGCGAAGTACATCACGGGGGGCCAGAAGATCTCCACCTACGTGACACAGGGCGATAAGGTCATCATCAAGGAGCTCCCTCAAATCTTCAAGTTCATCGATTCCCGCATTCTCGGGGGAGACCTTTCGATCGTGAGCGTGATCTTTCTGGTTTGTTTCCTCGCGGCATGGCTCTTCCTTGCCCGTCACAGGTGGGGCAGAGAGCTGTACTCGATCGGTGGGAACGAGGAGGCGGCCCGTCTCTCCGGCGTTCCCGTCCGCATGGCGAAATTCCTCGCCTACACCTTCTCAGGCCTCATGTGCGCGGTTGCGGGGATCGCCCAGGCGGCGCAGGAGACCCAGGGCGATCCCGAGGCAGGCGCGGGATATGAGCTCACGGCGATCGCCATGGTGGTGATCGGCGGGACAAGCCTGGCAGGAGGGCGTGGCAGCATGGGGCTCACTCTCCTGGGCATCCTCACGATCGGCTATTTACAGAAAATACTCAGCATCAATGCAGTCCCGGAAGCCGGCCGGCTCATGATCACCGGGATCATCATTGTGCTTGCAGTCCTGACGCAGAAGCGCAGGACCAAGTGATTGCCCGTGCAGGAAAGGAGGGAGGGAAAGGAAAGCAGAGTTTGATTCCAGTTCTTCTCATGTGAAACCTTTATTTCTGGAGGGAAGGAGATTTGCTATGAAATCAATTCTGAAGTTCGCGCTTTGCGCGGTGCTTCTTTGCTTCCTGGCAACGATGCCGACATTCGCTGCCGGAAGGACGTATGTCATTGGCATGAGCCAGTGCAATCTCGGCGAGCCGTGGCGCGTGCAGATGAACGCCGACATAAAGAGGGAGGCTGACAAGCACCCCGAGATCAAGATGGTCTTCAAGGACGCGCAGAACGATGTGCTGCAGCAGCGCGCCCAGGTGGAGGAGTTCGTCAGCGCCAAGATCGACCTGCTCATCATCAGCCCCAAGGAGGCTCAGCCCCTGGCGGAGCCGGTGTCCAAGGCCATGGCGGCCGGAATCCCCGTCATCGTCCTTGACCGCGACATCATCGGAGAGAACTACACCGAGTTCATCGGCGCTGACAACGTGAAGATCGGGAAGGCGGTGGGACAGTGGCTCGTGAAGAACTACGGCGGCAAGGGCGCCAAGGTCGTCGAAATCATGGGCCTGCAGACATCCACCCCGGGCCAGGACAGGCACAACGGGTTCGTGGACGCCATCAAGGGTTCGGACCTGAACGTGATCTTCCGCGCCGATGCAAAGTGGCTCGAGCCGGACGCCCGCAAGGAGATGGAATCCGCGCTGGCGCGCTTCGACAAGATCGACATCGTGTACGGCCACAACGATCCCTCGGCTCACGGCGCCTATCTCGCTGCCCAGGCGGTCGGACGGGAGAAGGATATGGTGTTCGTCGGGATCGACTCCCTGCCCCAGGAGGGCGTGGCCTACGTGAAGCAGGGCATCCTGAATGCAACATTCCAGTATCCCACCGGCGGTGACGTTGCGATCGTGCAGGCCCTCAAGATCTTTGCGGTGCGAAGGTCGAGAAGAGGATCGTTCTCGGGTCACGCCTGTTCTCGAAAGCCAATGTCGATGCGGGTGGAGAGGCGATCAAGTAGGACCGGTTCACATCCTGCAAGCCCCGGGCAGGCAAGCGGCATCCCGCGCGCGGTCCGGGGCATCTTCTCCCCGTCCCATGCTATACTCGATTCGTGCACCCGCGCCCGCCTGGTGGCACGAGGATCACTATGAACTATCACATTCTGATCGTTGATGACGAGAAAGAGCTCTGCGTCTCCCTCTCCGAGATCCTGGCGGAAGAGGGCTACCCCACCCTGTACACGAGCGACCCCCGGGAAACGCCCGCCATCCTCGGGCGGGCCCGGGTCGACCTGATCATTCTGGACATCCGCATGCCCGGCATCGGAGGCATCGATCTGCTGAAGATGCTGCGCAGGACCAACCCGAACATCAAGGTGATCATCCTCACCGGCCACCCCAGCATCGAGAACGCCGTCCTCTCGATGAAGTACGGGGCGGTGAACTTCTACGAGAAGCCGCCGAATCTGAAAAAGCTGCTCAACGAAATCCGCGAGTTTTCCTCCCGCGATGCCGCCTCCCAGGCTCCTTCCGGAATGACCGCCCTGCCTCCCGCGGCCCGGGTGGTGACGTCTGACCCGGGGATGCGCAAGATCCTCCAGTCCGCGGAGAAGGCCGCGGCGGCCACGGCACCGGTTCTGATCACAGGTGAGAGCGGCACGGGCAAGGAGCTGATAGCGGGGCTCGTGCACGAGGCGGGGCCCCGGGCCTCCAGGCCGTTCATCAAGGTGAACTGCGCCGCTATTCCCGAACCCCTTCTGGAAAGCGAGCTCTTCGGCCACGAGAAGGGGGCGTTCACGAATGCAGTGGCGCAAAGGAAGGGCAAGTTCGAGCTGGCCCACGAGGGCACGATCTTCCTCGACGAGATCGGCGACATGAGCCCCACCACGCAGGCCAAAATCCTGCGCGTGCTCCAGGAGCAGGAGTTTGAGCGGGTGGGAGGAACGGAAACCATCCATTCGGACATCCGCGTCATTGCCGCCACCAACAAGGACCTGCGCCTCCTTATCCAGCGGGACAGCTTCCGCGAAGATCTCTATTACAGGCTGTGCGTGATCACCATTCACGTCCCTCCCCTGCGCGAGCGCCCCGGAGACGTCGAGCTGCTCATCGACCACTTCCTCAGGCTCTACGGTGCCCAGTACTCCAGGACGATACGGGGGCTGGATGAACAGACTCGGGAGCTCCTCCTTGCCCACACGTGGCCGGGGAACGTGCGCGAGCTGAAGAACTGCATCGAAAGGGCGACGATCTTCTGCGAGGGGGACCTGGTCACCCTGGAGGACCTCCCCTCACAGTACATGGAACTCGAAGGGACCCACCTGGGACAGAAGCTCCAGACGACCTTCGATCAGCTGAACCGCTCCATGATCCTCGAGGCCCTCGAGAAGAGCAAGGGCAAGAAATCCAAGGCCGCCGACATGCTGAACATCAACCGCCGCACTCTCTACAACCGCATGAGGAAGCTGGGGCTGAGCTGACAATGAAGCGCGGCGGACCTCCCTTCGTATCCATGAGGAACATCCACGTCAGCTATGAGAGCGTGCAGGCCCTGCGGGGCGTCGATTTCGATCTTGCCACGGGAGAGATCCACGGCCTCCTGGGCGAGCACCGGGCCGGCAAATCCACGCTCGTGAAGCTGCTCTCGGGCGCGGTGACAAAGGAGGAGGGGACCATCTGGTTTCGTGGACAGGAGGTGCAGGCCTTCACCCCCAAGTCGGCAATGAAGAACCGGATCGCCATCGTCTACCAGAACATGAACGTGATCCCGAGCATCAGCGCCATCGAGAACATATTCACGGGGCAGCGCCTTACGTCGTGCATGGGATTTCTGGACAGGAAAAGGATGGAGAGCGCCGCGGTGCGGCTCTTCCGGACCCTCAACGTCGATATCAACCCCCACGCGCGCCTCGAGGACCTGACGGAGGCGGAACAGCTCATGGTGGAGATCGCCAAAGCGCTGTCCATCGACCCGGAGCTTCTCATCTTCGACGAGATCTCCAGCAAGCTCACCCCCCGGGAGATGGAGACAATCTACCGCCTTCTCTTCGACTTCAAAGAGCACGGCAGGAGCGTGATCTACATCTCTCACAACATGGACGAGATTTTCGAGTTTGCCGACAGGGTGACCATCCTGAAAAACGGCCGACGCCAGGGGACCGAGGAGATACAGGATGTCGACAAGCTCAAGCTGATCAAGATGGCCTATTCATACGTGCTGAGCCGGGAAGAGCTCGAGCAGGACAACCGCGAGCTGTTCCTCCTCAAAAAGTACAACGAGAACATCATCCGAAACCTGCCCATCGGCGTGATCATCCTCGACCAGAAGAAGAGGATCTCGATCGTCAACTTCGCGGCGGTCAAGATCCTGGCCCTCAGGGATGAGGTGCTCATGGAGCAGCCCGTCGAGACGCTCCTGTCGCGCTGCTCCATGGAGAAAGCCGTGGAGATCGAAGAGAAAATTTCCGAGAAGTCGGAGCACTCCTGGGAGGAGCTGCACTGCGGAGAGAACGGGCTGATCAGGCTGAAGATCTTCCCCTTCAAGGATGATGACTACAAGCACCTGGGAACGATCCTGGTCATCGAAGACATCTCCCGGGATCGCTACTTTCAGGATTACCTCCTGCGATCGGAAAAGATCGCCTCCATCGCGGAGCTGGCCACGGGGGTGGCGCACGAGATCAGCAATCCCCTGAGCGTGGTCCTCAACTACGTGGACCTTCTCAAGCGCCGTCACCGCAACGATCCGGATTCGGAGAGGTTGTCGAAGATCGAGCGCGAGCTCAGCCGCATCGGGGAGATCATCGGGAGCCTCCTGTCTTTTTCCAAGGTCAGGAAGATCCCCATGGAGCCCCTCAGCGTGGCGCGGATCATCGAGGAGGTCGTGCTCCTTGTGGACCACAAGATCCGCGAGAAATCCATCGATCTGCGGCTTCCCGCCCGTCAGGATGAGATCCTGGTCTTTGGGGAGGAAAACAGCCTGAAGCAGGTCTTCGTCAACCTGCTCATCAACAGTGTGGAAGCGGTTCTCGAGCACGGCACCATCGAGATCGGCGTCAAACGAATCGAGCCCGACGATTGCGTCGAGGTCTCCATCATCGATAACGGCTGCGGGATATCCACCGAGATCAAGGACAGGATCTTCGACCCGTTTTTCAGCACAAAGGCGGGGAGAAAGAACACGGGGCTGGGGCTCTCCATTTGCCAGCACATCGTGGAATCCCACGAGGGGGTGATCCTCTGCGAGAGCCGCGACAACACCACCATGAGCGTCCGGCTGCCCTTCTACCGGGAGTAGGAGTCGACCCTGCCGCTTTCCTACATCAGTTCATCAAGAATCGCGGACATCTCGAGATCCCCCCCCGCGGGGGGGGACCAGTCCACATGCACCACCTCGAAGCCCGCACTGCGGAGGCTCTCCGCGAAACCCCGCACTCCCAGGTTGACGAATACGGGCTTTGCTCCGATCAGCTCGTCGAATCGCATTGCCATAGTCAGCCCTTTTCCTTCCTGCCGGCGAGCAGCAGCGCCACTTCACGGCTGAAAAGCGCCGCCTGGGCGTTGCTGGGGAAGACGAGAACGCCCGCATCACGAAGCACGCGGGATTGGTCTTCCAGTCCCTGCGCGTCATCACTGGTCCCGCAGACGGATGCGACCACGCTGAGGTGACCGCCGCGCGCCTGTGCGCCGGCCTTTGCCTCGCTGATTGCGTCGATGAGGTCCCCGACGGGGTTGGATGACGAAATTGCGCCAAGGATGAAATCCAGAAGGAGGAGCGCCACCGCGGGATCCCGCCCCTCGGCAGCGACCCTCCCCTTGCGCAGGGTGGCATCGATCATCGGATGGGGGCGCCCTTCCACGAAGATCTCCGCGCCCATGTCCACCATGGAGTGCTCGTGACTCACCCGGGGATCGTCCAGCTCGCGCATTCCGGGAAGCGGGGAGTTCGAGTAAAGGTGGAGCCCTGCTTCGCTGAGAATAGCCTGCGTCTGGTAGCAGAATGTGCCTCCCGCGAACACTCCGCGCACATAGCGCTGCGCGGGGCTCATACGCGCCACCTCGGCAGCGGCAATCGCGCGCATCGACACGGTGTTCCCCAGAAGACTTTTAGGGGGCTTCACACCAACTGCTTCAAGGGCCTCGACCGCGGCCTCGTCGATCGTGGAGGCATAGCGCGCGCGGCCGCCCGGTGCGGGCGCCGGGGCGCCGCGCGCTCCCAGCACGCACACGACGGCGGGCTTCCCGCAGGCAGCGAGTCTCCGCATGACCCGCTCGGTGGTTTCCACGCCTGACGGCTTTGACAGGAGCACGACGACCTTCGTGCCCGGATCCCGGTCCAGCGCGTCGATTGCCGTCATGGTCGAAATCCCGCCGATTGCGTCCGACAGATCCCGGCTCCCCGTTCCAATGCCATGCGAGATCCCCGAGCCTGCCTGGTGAACGAGGCTGGCAAGCTCCTGAATGCCGGTGCCGGTGGATCCCACGATTCCAATCGGGCCCCGGCGAACGGCGTTGGCGAATCCGATGCCCGCCCCGCCAAGGTAGGCGGTTCCGCAATCGGGCCCCATCACGACAAGACCCTTTTCACGGGCCTGGCGCTTCAGCGCCAGCTCGTCCTCCACGGACACATTGCTCGAAAAGAGAAAGACGCTGAGGCCGCGCGTGATGGCGGCGCGCGCCTCCCGTGCCGCGTATTGACCCGGGACGGAAATGACGGCGACAGTCGCATCCGGGCGCATCGCGAGTGATTCCTCCAGCGAGCGGGGCTCGCGCTCCTCGGCGCTGCCGGCGGGTGCGGCGCCTTGCGGGCTCCGGGACAGCCACCTGTCCGGGTCGGCGGCCACAGCCTGGACCGCTGCTTCATCCCCCTCGAGGGCAAACACGAGGTCATTCGGCGCGGCTGCGCTGAGCTCCGCGGCGAGCGCGCCGGCGCCATAGCCCAGCTCCGCGAGCACCTTGCGATTCGCTTCCGTCCCCATGACAGCGGACGCGTCGCGGATGCCGGGCTGGCCTGCCAGCTGGTGAGCAACCTGCATCAGGAAGACCGAGTCGAAGTACCGGTTCCTGCGCACGATCAGGCGCTTGGCCATCCCTTCCCCCGTCAGCCCCGGTACTTTTCCGCGAAACGCTTCAGCGCCTTGGTGAAGCATTCCATCGGCGGGCGCACAATGCCTCCTCCGATGATCCCGTGCCCGGGCTCCTTATGCGCGATGGCGGTGTCGATCACAGGCAGCATGTTCGTCTGCACAACCTTGCGGATGTCGATTCCGACCCCCGTGCCCTCGAAGTCCAGCGCGGGCATCAGGAACTCGGGGCTGCGCGCCACTGATATTCGGTGCATGTCGCGGCTGAAGGCCAGGGCCTCCGCCGCCGTGCCCCCCGTGAAGCTGAGTATGCCGGGCGCTCCGCCGATCACGAATCCGCCCCACCCCACCGTCTCAGTGATTGCCGAGTCCCCCATGTCGGCGCCCGCATCCTCGTCCTTCCACCCCGGGAGGAACAAGCCTTTCACGCGCGGCGCGGGGGCCGTGAACCATTCGCCTTCCAGTCCGCTCACCTGGATGCCGAACTCGGTGCCGTTCCTCGCCATGGCGGTCACCATGCTGCTCGCCTCGACGCCGCGCGCAGGGTCGGCGGCCGACTTCGCGGCTGCCATGGACAGCCCGAGGAAAAGGAAGGGGTGATTCCCCGCGTAGCGCAAGGTCGCCACCACCTGCTCCGCCGGCAGCCCGGACTCCACCAGCGCGGGCGCCACGGCATTTGTGAAGATGCTGGAGGAGGCAACCACTCTGTTGTGCATCTCGTCGCCCATCTGGAGGGCGCGCGTGATGAGCGGTTTCAAAGGAACACCGCCCATCTTGCGCACCGCGGCGCGCAGCGCGGGTCCCCACACGTCGCGCCAGCTTACAAGCGCGGAAAGCGCCTGCGGGGAGTAATCGCCGAATTGCTGGAAGCTCTCCACCTGCCGGCAGAACGCACGATTGCCGAAGGCCTTGTTCTCCACCACCCACACCCACATGTGAGGCGTGATGGTTCCGGCCATGGGACCCACGGTGGAGTGGTGGTGGTTGGGCTCGAAGGAGATCTCACCTGCCTCGATCCTGCGCGCAGCCTCTTCATGGTCTTTCGCCCATCCCTCGAAGATGCACATGCCGATGGCGGCGCCCCTCTGCGCGCCGCACATCCGCTTCCAGTCCACCGGTGGGCCCGAATGGAGGACCAGGCGGTCCCTCATGCCGGGAATGACCTCCAATGCGGGTGCCACGTCCACCAGCACCGGGTCCGCGGCTATGATGCGGCGAGCCGCTTCCGCGTTCGCCGCATCGACCTTTTCCTTTATGCTCATCCCTTACTTCGCCTGGCCGATCACGCCCTCCACGAACCAGTCGAAGTCCCCCATCTTATCGCCGCCCCAGGACTCGCCCTTTGCAATGCGAACGACTCCCTTGTTGTCCATGATGGGGCCGGTGAACGGGTTGAAGCCCTTGTCCAGGCTGGCCACCGAGTCGTTCACGAGCTTCTGCGTGTCCGCCGGCACGGAAGGCCCGAACGGGGCCACCGCCATCATGCCTTCGGCAATCCCCTGCCGCACAAAGCCGGGCTTGAATGTGCCGTTGATGACGCTTTGAGCCGTCTGGGTCATGAACTTGCCCCAGGTGAATCCCAGCCCCGTGATCCATCCCTTGGGCGCCAGCTTGCGCGACTCTATGGACTGGAACCCGATGGACATGGCGCCGCGCGCCTCGGCGGTCTGGATGATCGTTGCAGGAGAGTCGACATGCATGGTCAGGATGTCGCAACCCTGATCGAGCAGCGCATTGGCGGCCGCCGCTTCCTTGGACTTGTCCGACCAGCTGTTGACCACAACGACGATGGTCTGCACCTTGGGGTTGACGGACCGTGCGCCCATCTCAAAAGCATTCACGTTGCCCAACGCGTAGCCGATGGGCTGTCCGACGATGAAGCCTACCTTGTTCGATTTGGTCATTTTTCCCGCGGCGATTCCGATGGGGTACCAGGCCGTCTGGGTGTTGCCGAAGAAATTGCCGAAGTTGGGTGCAACCTTGTACCCGCCCGGGTGGTAGAAGAACACATCCGGGTGCCTCTTTGCAACGTTCAAGGCAAAATCCATGTGGCCGAAGCTGGTGGGGAAAATCAGTTTCGCGCCCTGCTGGACCATGTTCTCCATGACCCGCTCCGATTCGGCAGTCTCAGGCACGTTCTCCGCCTCGATAAGCTTCAGGCCGGGGATGTTCTTCTTCATCTCCTCCAGGCCGTCCTTCATCGAGCGGTTGTATCCGAAGTCATTCACGCTTCCGACGTAGATCGCGCCCACGATCAGCGTCGGCTTGTCCTGCGCGATTGCGGGAGCAACCGCAATGCACGCCGCCAGCAGAACGGTAACCGCGATGCACTTCAATGTCTTCATAGCTACGCCTCCTTCGCAAAGCTCTTCGTGCGGCAACGCCGCGTGTCCTTTTTTTTCATGATATCACGTTCACTCTGTACCATAAAAGGTTCTGCCCAGGCCGGCAGGGGCCGCTGACCTGCGTGCGCCGCCCCACGCAATGAGCACCGCCAGCGTGAGAATGTAGGGGAGCATGTCCAGAAGAAACGGAGACACCTGCGCGCCCTGGGCCTGGAGCTGGAGTTGGAGTGCTTCGGCGCCTCCGAACACAATGGCGCCTACAATCGCCCTCAGCGGGTGCCACTTGGAAAAAATGACGAGGGCGATGGCAATGAAGCCTCGCCCGGACGTCATCCCTTCGTTCCACGTCATGGTGAGGGACACGGACAGGTGGGCGCCGGCCACGCCGCCCAGAAGACCGCCCAAAAACAGCGCCTGGTATTGCAGAAGCTCGGGCCGCCGACCGGCCGCAAAAGCAGCGGTAGGGCTTTCCCCCACCGCGCGCACCCCGAGGCCCCAGCGCGTACGGAAAAGCAGCCACCAGGCGAGGACGGCGACGGGAATGGCGAGGTACACCAGGATGTCCCAATTGAACAGGGTGGACCCCTTCACCCAGGGAAGGTAGGAGAGCCAGGGCACCCGGTATTTCGGGAGGCCGGCGATGACGCCTCCCACGAAGCTCTTCCCCACGAGGGCGCTCACCCCCATTCCGAAGAACATCATGGCGAGACCGGTTGCAAGCTGGTTTGCCCTGCGGCCCACAACCAGGTAGCCGAACAGCAGCATCGCAATTCCTCCCGCGGCGGCCGCTGCCAGCACGCCGAGATACGCGCTGCCCGTCACTGAAGCGATTGCGAAGGCAACCGACGCCCCGATGAGGAGAATGCCTTCAAGGCCGAGGTTCACGATCCCCGAACGCTCGACGATCACTTCCCCGAGCGTGGCGTACAGGAGCAGTGTTCCCGAGAGGATGGAGCCTGCCAGGACCCCGCGCAGAAGCACGCCTATCATCGTGATGCCCTCCGCACGGACCGCCGTCCGAGCACCACGAACAGGATGACCGCCATCAGGATGTTTACGACCGAATAGGGAAGCCCCTGCGTGATCTGCAGAATGTCCCCCACCGACGTGATGACGGCAAAGAGGAATGTCATGAGGAGTATCCCCAGGGGATTGCCGCCGGCGAGCCAGGCGATCAGAAAGCCGGTGAATCCATACCCGGGGGAAAGACCCTGGCGCAGCCGCCCCTGGATGGCCGACACCTCGCCCATGCCGGCCAACCCTGCAACACCGCCGCCGATGGCCATGACGATCACCATGTACAGAACGAGGGGGATGCCCAGGCGCTCAGCGGCCTCGGGGTTGCCGCCGATGGCGCGCATCTGCACGCCCCACCGAGTCTTCTCGACAATCGCCCAGTACGCGAGAAGGGACACGAGCGCGAAAAGCAGCCCGACGTGGATGCGCGTATTGAAGAAGGAGGGAAGGCGCGCCCCGTCGCTGAAGGCGGGGGATTGAGGATAGGAGGAGCTCTCCACGCCTCGCCAAGGACCGAAGACAAAGTAGCTGATGATCATGGGAGCCACGTAGTTGAGGAGCAGCGTGGCGATTGTCTCATTCACGACCTTTTTTGCGCGCAGAATACCGGGGATGGCGGCCCAGACGGCGCCTCCGATGAAGCCGAGAAGCGTCATGAGCGGAAGCAGCGCCCACGCCGGAAATCCGGAGAGCGCCAGGGCGCCTCCGCTGGCAAGCCACGCACCCATGTACAACTGGCCTTCCCCTCCCACATTGATCATGCCGATGCGCGCGGGAAAGGCCACCGCCACGGCCGTGAGAAGGAGCGGGATCATCCGCACGATCAGCTCCGAGAACCCGTACACATTGCCGAATGTGTAGGCAAACGTGTCGGCATAGGCCTTGAACGGGTCCTTCCCCGCCGCCACCAGGATCAAAGCGAAGATGCCGAGAGCCAGTGCAATGATGAAAAGGTAGCGGAGGAAGAGAGGAGCACGGGAAATGACGCGCCGGACCGATGCCGCGGCGCTCAGGCCCGCGCTCATGCCTCTGCCTTCCCGTCCGGTCGGCCGGACCCGGTCATCAGGTGGCCCACGACGTCCGCGCTCCATTTGCCGCGTGCGAACTCTCCCGCAATGGCGCCGCCATACATCACGAGGAGCCTGTCACTCATCTCGAAAAGCTCTTCCAGGTCTTCGGAGATCAGGAGCACACCGGTTCCGGAGTCTCTGACCGCGCCGAGCAGCCTCCTCACCGCCACCGCGCTCATGACGTCGAGGCCCCTCGTGGGATACAGCGCGATGATGAGGCGCGGATCGTGGGCCATTTCCCTGGCAATGACGGCGCGCTGAAGGTTCCCTCCGGAAAGCGAGCGGATCGGAGCGTGCAGGGCAGGCACGGGAAAACCGAACCGGCGAAAGGAGCCGACCATGGTGGATTCAAGCAGGCGCCAGTCCACCGTCACTCCGCGCGCATATCTGCGGCCCGTGCCGAGCGCCAGGTTTTCCCGCACGGACATGCCGGGCACCGCGGCCATGCTCAGCGGGTCTTCAGGTACGAAAGCGACGCCGCTCTTCCGCACGCGACCTATGGACCAGCGCGAGGCATCCTCCCCATGGAGAATCTTTGAGCCGCGCCGGGCGGATCGGAGCCCGAGAATGAGGTCACCGAGCTCTTTCTGGCCGTTCCCCGAGACGCCGGCAACTCCGACGATCTCTCCCTCATGCACCGCAAGGTCGATGTCCCGCAGGGCTGTTTCGCTTCCCGCCGCGCGGGTGCCCGCGCCGCGCAGCTCGAGGAGCGCCGCGCCGGTGTGCGCGGCCGCGCGCGCGCCGCCGGTCGTGTCCGCGCTTCCGCTGCCGGGGATCTGATCGGCCTGCCCTCCGAACATCAGGGACACAAGCGCAGACTCATCCGCCTCCCCGCGCGCGCGGGTGCCCGCGATCCGTCCCTGGCGCATCACGGTGATCCGGTCGGCGCTCGCGAGAACCTCCCGCAGCTTGTGCGTGATGAAGAGGATTGCATACCCTTCATTTTTCAATGTCCTGAACACCCCGAAGAGCTCCTCCACTTCGTGCGGGGCCAGGACTTTTGTCGGCTCGTCCAGAATGAGAACCCTGGCGTCCGCGAGCAGGAGCTTGAGGATCTCCACCTTCTGCTGATCTCCCACGGAGAGTTGACGAACGAGAGCCGAGGGTTCCACCGAGAGGCCGAAACGACCTGCCAGCCTGCGGATGCGGCGGGAGATGTCTCCCCTGCGTACGACCGGCGGCAGGTTCGTCAGGAAGAGCGCGATGTTCTCCAGAACGCTGAGGGCGGGTATGAGGGTGAAATTCTGGAAAACCATGCCAATTCCCAGGGCCCGCGCGTCATGCGGCGAGCGGAGCGGCGCAAGCCTCCCCGCGACGAGAATTTCCCCCGCGTCGGGCTGTGTGAACCCGTAGAGAATCCGAGAGAGAGTGCTTTTGCCGGCGCCGTTCTCACCAAGGAGCGCATGGACCTCGCCGCCGCGCAGTGCGAAGTCCACGTGATCATTGGCAAGCACAGTCGCATACCGCTTCACGATTCCGCGTGCCTCAATGAGGAGCGTTCCTGTCTCGGTGCTCATCGGCAGCAAAGACTCTATCCAAATCATCCGCTCTCCGCAATGAATCATTTCGTTGACGTCTCCCCGCCCGCCAGACTACATTGGCGCTCGTCATGCACCGTTTCGTCGCGCGTGCTCGAGGCGAGCTGATAGGCGATGCACCCTGGACAGGGCGTGTCCTCTCCCAGCACGCGCGTGCGCTCAACATCCTGCGCGCGGACGGCCTGGCGGTTTCGGTAGTGGCTGATCGCATATCCATGAGCGCCATGGGGGTCCTCGCGACAGAGCTTTTCGAGGCACCACTGGATACAAACCTCGTGGATAAGTCGGTCACAATGGAAAACGCGGTCATTACCCTCGACCACTTCGCCTCCATCGACTGCGCCAATTGCCCGAGATGGGAAGGCAGGATAGACCCGGCAGCGGTGCGCGTGATGCCGGCCGAGATGGTCCACGCCATACGCAATGCCCTGTTCATCCACGGAAAGCCGGGCGGGCTGCTCGACGTTCTTCGTGGCGCCCCCGCCGGGAACTCGTTCGTGACTCGCGCGCGCAAATCACTCGAGGAGGGAACGCCGGAGGGGCTCGTCGGTTGCGGCCCAGGTCTGACTCCGTCGGGGGATGACTTTCTCACCGGCGCCATCCTCGCATCCTCGACAATGGCTTCGCATATGCGGGCGCGGCTCGAGCGCGTCTTGCCCGGCACGACCCCTGCCGGGCGGACGCTTCTGTGGATGGCGCTGCAGGGTCGATTCCCCGCCTACCTCGTAGACTTCATGGATGCCGCTGCCCGGACCGCTTCCCTGGACGCAATCAGCAGCGCAGTCCGCGCCGCCTGCGCGCAGGGGGAAACCTCGGGCACGGATGCGCTCGCGGGCTTCTGCTGGCAGATGCTGAGCTCCCCGAATCGCGCCGCTTGAGTCGCGAGCTTCGCAGTGCGATACTTCGGCACATATGGCGGCTAGTCGAAAAAAAGCCTCTGGAAACGGCTCGGCGGATCAGCTTCGTTCGTACGAAGAGAAGCGGTTTCAGAGCATCTTTCAGCACTCGGCGGTCTCACTGTGGGAGGAGGACATCTCCTCGCTCCGTGCCGCGCTGGATGCGCTGCGCGCGCGGGGCGTGCGCGACTTGCGAAGGTACCTCGAGGAGCACCCGGAGTTCCTGACCAAGGCGGCCCGAATGATCACGGTGATCAACGTCAACGAGGCGACCCTTGCGCTGTACCAGGTCGCTGACCGCCGGCAGCTCCTGGGTCCGCTGGATCGGACGCTCGACATGGAGGATCCGGTGACGCGTGCGTCTCTGCGGGACGATGTCCTCCTGATTGCGGAAGGAGGGACAAGCGCGGAGAGGGAATCCAAGGCCACGACCCCATCGGGCAGGAAGCTCGACATCGTCATCAAGCTGTCCGTCCCCGGCCCGCACGACTCCTACCCTCACATGCTGGTGAATGTCCTGGACATCACCCAGCGCAAGCACGTGGAGGAGGAGCTGCACAGATCCCGTCAACTCCTGCAGTTGGTGCTCGATCACGTGCCGCAGCGCGTCTTCTGGAAGGACAGGAGTCTTCACTATCTCGGATGCAACCGTCTCTTCGCGGAGGACGCCGGCCTGTCCGACCCCGCATCAATCGTGGGCAGGAACGACCTCGAGCTCTCGTGGCGCAGGACCGCGGAAAGGTACCGGGCTGACGACGCATCTGTAATCGAGACGGGCGTCCCGAAGATCAACTACGAAGAGCCTCAGGCCCGGGAGGACGGGAGCCTCCTGTGGCTTCGGACGAGCAAGGTCCCTCTTCGGGAGCAGGACGGCCGGATATTCGGAGTCCTCGGGACCTATGAGGATATCACCGAGAACAGACAGGCCGGGGAGGCGCTGCGTGAGAGCGAGGACCGCTACAGGACCCTCGTGGAGAATCTCGGAGAAGGGATCGGCATCGTTGACCCCGCTGAGAACTTCCTCTTCGCCAACCCGGCAGCCGAAAAGGTGTTCGGCGTCGGCCGCGGAGGCCTGACAGGTCAGAACCTGCGACAGTTCATGAGCGAAGAGGAGTACCAGCGCACACGCGGGGAGACGGGAAAGCGCCGGCTCGGGGAGAAAACGACGTACGAGCAGGAGATCATCCGGCCCGACGGGACGGTGCGCCGTATCGAGCTGACCGCGACTCCCGAGTTCGACAAAGGGGGCGCGTTCTCCCATACCCTCGGGATCTTTCACGACATTACCGACGAGCGGCGGACCGAGGAGGCCCTGCGGAAAAGCGAAGAGAAGCTTGCCCAGGCCCAGAAGCTTGAGGCTGTCGGCCGTCTCGCCGGGGGGGTGGCCCACGACTTCAACAACCTGCTCACCGTCATCCGCGGCTACGCAGACCTCCTCGACGAGCAGCTGCACGAGACTCACCCGATGAAGGGCGACGCAAGAGAGATCAAGAGGGCCGCTGACCGCGCGGCGGCCCTGACCGCCCAGCTCCTCGCCTTCAGCAGGGGACAGGTGATGCGGCCGCGCATCCTCGACCTGAACGAGGTCGTGCGCGGGATGCAGAGCATGATCGGCCGTCTGATCGGGGAGGACGTCGAGCTGCGCACGATTCTGACGCCCGACCTCGCCACCATCAAGGCGGACCAGGGGCAGCTCGAGCAGGTGACGATGAATCTCGCGGCCAACGCCCGCGACGCAATGCCCCGCGGCGGGATTCTCACGATCAGCACGGCCACATACTCATGCAGCGCCACGGGGACGCCGGAGCATGCGGAGATGATTCCGGGCGACTACGTCACACTCGAAGTGTCCGATACCGGCGTGGGAATTGATCGGGAGACGCTGGCCAGGATATTCGAGCCCTTCTTCACCACAAAGGAGGTGGGGCGCGGGACCGGGCTGGGCCTCGCCACCGTGTATGGCATCGTCAAGCAAAGCGATGGCTATATCTACTGCGCGAGCCGGCCGGGAGCCGGGACGACCTTCACCGTGTACCTGCCCAGAGTCCGGGAGGCCGTCCCCGGGAAGTCGACCACCGTGGAGGCACGTTCCCTGCCGGGAAGTGAATCGGTGCTCGTGGTCGAGGACGAAGAAGCGATCTGCAACTTCATCCTCTCCATCCTCCGCAAAAACGGCTACGACGCAACAGGGGCCCGCAGCGGCCCCGAGGCAATGTCGATCTTCTCTTCCCGCCCGGGCGGCTTCCAGCTCGTCCTTGCGGACGTGGTGATGCCCCGGATGAGCGGCATCGAGCTCGGCCGCTGGATCGCCGAAGCAGCTCGGGGCGTGAAGGTTCTCTACATGACGGGGTATTCGAAACATGCCCTGGTGCAGGCGGATGCTCCGGAGGGCGGCCTCGATATTCTGCGCAAGCCTTTCACCGCGGAACAGCTCCTCAAAAAGATCCGCGAGGTGCTCGACGCGGACTGAGGGAGCGCAGCCGGAACTATTCGGCCAGCAGCGGCTTCAGCTTTGCGCATATGCAAACTCGATTCTCCAGAGCGCCTCGTTGCCGGGTTGTTCGGTTGGGTGTATAATCCACCCCGCTGGAAAGAAACAAAACGCCATATTTAAAACAGGAAAGGTCAGGGTGCCACGATGTCAAGAAAGGCCCTCCTCACCGTACTGATCCTCATCGGGTTGAGCATGTCGGCCGCGGCCCAGGACGGGAGCGGCTTCACCCTTTCACTGGACCCCGCCGTCACTTTCCCGTTCCCCGGCACCGCCAGCGCGTCCAGCTTCTCCACAGGGTTCCAGGGATCCATCAACGCCGACTACGTCTTTCCCTCGCTTCCGTACCTGATCGTCGGAGGTTCCTTCGACTATGGGTACGCTCCGGGGACGACCTGGGTCCTCAACAGCATCGGGCTGAGCGCCGGTCCGGGATTGAGGCTGAGACTCCTGCCCACCCTTTCCGCGATCCTGTACGGCCGCGGCGGGTACATGTTCGGAATGCTCGGTCAAGCCTCGGCGCCCAATCCTTACCTGCGTACGGGAATCGACATGAGCCTGTACCTCGGGCCGACCTTTCGGCTGAGCGTCGGAGGCGAGTATGTGCACCAGTTCGCCGCCACCCAGGCCCAGTACCAGGGTCTGGCTGCGCGGCTCTCCGCCGGTTTCAATTTCAGCCAGATGAACCAGCGCTCGCGTGTGGAGATCCGTGATATCATCATCGACCCCGTATTTCCCGTTTTCTACAAGTATTACAACGACAACAAGGTGGGGACGGCAAAGATAAAGAACGCGGAGGATGGTCCCATCCGCAACGTCAAGGTCTCCTTCTTTGTCCCGCAGTATATGGACGGGCCAAAGGAGTCCCCCGACATCATACCGGAGCTCAAGCAGGGGGAAACACGAGAAGTGAAGCTCTACGCTCTTTTTGATCACCGCATCACCGATCTGCTCGAGCCGAGCAAGGCCCAGGCAAAGATCGCGGTAAGCTATTCCTACGTGGAAAGCCAGCGGGACGTCAGCACGATATCCGTGGCCACGATCAACCACAGGAATGGGATGACCTGGGACGATGATCGTCACGTGGCGAGCTTTGCCACGGTAAACGACCCTGCCGTGATGACGCTCGCCAAACAGGCCGCGGGAATTGCGCGGGGCTCGGGCTTCGAGTCCTTTGACACGAACCTCCGCCAGGCCGTCGGCGTCTTCGAGGAGATGGGGCTCTTCGGACTTCGCTACGTTCCCGACCCGAACCTGCCTTACTCGGAATCCTCCAAGAACACATTGGCAGTGGACTATCTCCAGTTTCCAATCCAGACGCTGCAGTACAAGTCAGGGGACTGCGATGACCTGTCGATCCTCTATGCCGCCATGCTCGAGGCGGGCGGCGTGGAGAGCGCATTCATCACCGTGCCCGGGCACATCTTTGCGGCGTTCGCCCTCGGCATGAAGCCCGACAAGGCACTTGCATTTTTCAGCCGGCCGGAGGATTTCGTCAATATCGACGGAAAAGTGTGGGTTCCGGTCGAGATCACTCTTGTCCAGGAAGGCTTCCTGCGCGCCTGGCAGATCGGCGCCCGGGAGTGGCGGGACGCCACCGCTGCGGGTCAGGCAAAGTTCTATGCCACCCATGATGCATGGAAGCTCTTTCAGCCGGTGGCCGCTTTCGGAAGCGAACAGTCCGTCGAGCTGCCGAAAGCCGACAAGCTGACCGACCGGTACACGGCCACGATGAAGGCTTTCATCCAGAGAGAGATCGGCCCGCGGGTCGACTCACTTACCTCCGAGATCTCCGCGGCGCGGCAGGACCCCCGGCCCCTGAACAAGCTTGGCGTGCTGTACGCACGCTACGACGTGTACGACAAGGCGGAGCAGACCTTCCGCGCGTCACTCGCGCTGAAAGAATCCGGGGCCGCGTATACCAACCTGGGCAACGTGCTGCTCATCAAGAACGATTTCTCGGGCGCCCTGAAAGCGTACCAGAATGGCCTGCGCCTGGCTCCCAATGACACCACCACCCTGCGCGGGCTGGTGCGCGCCACCTACGAGCTTGACGATCGCGCGGCATCAGCAAAGTGGCTCGACAGGCTGGCTCAGCTGGACAAGCCCGCGGCGGACAAGCTGGCATACGTCAAGACAGGAGACGCATCCGGTGCCCGGGCGGCCGACGCGGGCCAGGAGGAAATGCCATGGACGGAATGAAAAAAGTAGCGAGTGCGACTGCACGGCGCGCCGCTGCGGTCCTGTTCATCGCAGCAACGGCCCTGCTGCTCGCTCTTTCCTCCTGTTCCGACGCGATTCTCAACGAGATGAAACGGCTGGCAACGGAGGCGAACAAGCCGGACATCCTTCCGCTCGACAAGACCATCATCACCGCCCATGAGACGATTACGCTTACGCTGGGGAATGCAACCGAGGGCTCAACGATCCTGCTCACGGGCAGCATCTGGCTGACTGTTGCGCCGCCGGCCTCGACCCTCGGAGCGGACAAGAAGATCGTATTGAATGGGGGCGTCCCCGCGGTGGCGTGGAAGGCCGGACCAGGCATGACACTGGGCGTGAGGGTCACCTCGGCTGGGCAGGAGACTACGTATACCTATACCTTTGACGTGTTCAACGGTTCGTATGTGTCTAAGCATGACCTGCATGGCAACGTTACGAGTGATTCCAACCCCGGCACCTACCTCGCACCGACGGCTACCATACAGGCGGGTATCGCGGTTGCGGCGAGCCTCTATTCCCCCAGTCCTGCGAATCCCGCTGCGGTCAAGATAGGACAGGGCACATACGCATCCGCCTACAGAGGCGGTTCCGGAACTGTCGCCGTGGAGATGGTGGAAGGGGTTTCGATCTACGGCGGATATACCGATGGCAATTGGTCGCTCCGAAATCCCGCCGCCCAGATAACTACTATTCAGGATTCAACTGCGACCACGGAAGCCACGACGCTTACCGCTCCAAACCGTGCACTTAGAGCAGCAGGCACAATCACAAGAGCCACTATCATCGATGGCTTAACGATCACGGCAGCGACCGCGGGCAACTTTGGCACCGCCGTCTTGTGCGTTGGTGGATCCCCGACTGTCCGTGCATGCACGATCAATGGTATGGCCACATCGGGAACAAGCAATTCGTATGGCGTCTTGTGCATCACCGGCGCTTCGCCTGAGATTATTGGATGCACAATCAACGCAAGCGAGAAAAACACAAGCTATGGAATTTATACGGATTCCTCATCCCCCTCGATTCATGATTCGACCATCAACGGGGGCACCGCCTCTGCAGGCACTCTCTATGGCATTTATTCAAGCAATTCCGGCTCGAAGATATACAACTCCTCGATACTCGGAAGCACCACAGCCTTCTATGCGTACGGGATTTACGTGAATGGAACAACTGCGCAAGCGAAGATCTATAATTGTCTCGTATCCGGAGGTACTGGCAACACCACCGGAAACGGCACGACTGCCGGAAACGCGTACGGCATATACTGTAACGCCGCCGCCCCCATTATCAAGAACAATACCATAGACTGCGGCAATCTCTTTATTCGCGGGACAGTGGATCCCGCATGTATCTATTTGAGCAATTCAGCCTCCACGGCGCCATTAATTGAAAACAACATACTTTTTGGGAGGAATTCGTCATTCGGCTACGGCATATATGAGGCGGGAGCGTTGGGCGACCCGGCGACCATCAAGAACAACGATTTCGTTACTTTC